>ENA-ORBV01007737-ORBV01007737.1-microbial-mat-metagenome-genome-assembly--contig:-NODE-7737-length-18365-cov-17.556485_pt1 | contig 18365 bp, 25 predicted proteins | sample MGYA00237777_ERZ505514 | MGnify/ENA primary metagenome ERZ505514 (study PRJEB26160, sample SAMN06269048) | microbial mat metagenome | isolation source: Oligotrophic lake microbial mat | place...
GGTCTGCGAACTCGTCGTCCAACCGGGCCCAGGTCGCACGCGACTCGAGCACGGCGATAGGCAGCATCGCCGGTGGTGTGGCGTAACCGAACGGGATGGCGAGCATCAGACCCCGATGTCCTCGGCAAGGATGAAGGCGGGGTTTGTTCCGGTTGCGGTCAGGTCGCAAGTGCTGGCGTTCGTCGTTAGCCGCAGCTTGTACGTGATGCTCCCGGCACCCGGCACGACAACAAACATCGGCGTCGCTGTTTGCATCTCGTTGTCGGCGCCGGTCAGCCTGGACTGGGCTGCTGCTTGCTGTACGTTTGCACTGTTCGTGATCGTCATGGTTGCGGTTCCGGTACCGGTCCTCTGTGTGATGAGCCCAAAGCCGGTGATCCGGTACCTGCGCCCCGCCACAGCCGTGAAGGTGACCGTCAACGATGTCAGGTCCACGACCGTAGAAATACCCGTCTGGTTGGCGGTCACCTGCGCGTACGCCATGACACCACGGGGAAGCAGGTTCATGTTCGCAGCGGTGAGAACATCATCAGCGGTGAAGTTGGAAACAGGCATAGGGGTCTCTCCTACGAAAGGGAAGGGTTAGAAGGCCAGAACGTTGGAGTCGAGCTTGCCGAACGTCGCGCTGTCGAGACGGAAGAACGGCACCGGGGCAGCGATCAGCGACAACGTCACAACATGAGAACTAGGCGACAGAGCGTGTCCGATCCCCTGGACCAGCACCGTTTGCACAATCGGGTCCCCCACGTTGTTCGGCGTGAACGACACCGACACAACGCTCGTCACATCGAGCGACAGGACCGAATCCTGATCGGCGGAAGACAACCCGTTCAACTCGACGCTGATCTCGCCGATCTGCCAGCGAGGGGTGTCATACAAGTCGAGCAAGTATTCGGCCATCGCCAACGACTGTGCATCAGACGACAACAGCAACCCTGGCAACGACAACGACCTCGGAGGCCCGTACAACAACTGCCACGCCGCCACATCGGCAACCTGTGCCGTCTGCTTGACACCACCCTCACGATCGACACCAACGCGAGAGAACAGCGACTCCCCATACTTCGCTGCGATCGTCTGGAACCCGATACCGGCACCACCGAACGCCACAGCAGGCGCCGCACCAACGGCCACATTGCGATTACGGAACGTGAGCACATTCTCAACATCGGCAAACAGGTAGCCCAGCTCAGAACGGGCCACCAACTGCAAATAGTTGAGAACGTTCGAGCCCCACGACACGGCATCGGACTGCAACGTCTCGACCCCGCTGTCGAACGACCTCGCCGACGCAGACCATGCCACCTCGGTGCGGTCACACGCAGCCCCCAACTTGGCAGGGGCTGTCGTAGCCGACGACGTCCAATCATTGAACTCGGCGGCCCCGAGCACCCCGAGCGCATCAGTGCATTCGGCGATCACCGTCGAATACCCGTCGACGTCATACGTGAACGTCCAGCCATCGACGATCCCGGACATCAACGTGCGAGGCGGGAACCCTGTCGCCTGTGCCTGGATTCGGGCGGCGACACCTGGCAACACCCGACCGTAAAACGGCGACGGCGCGTGGGACGGGTCGAACGCCCGGTCGAGGTTCAGCAGGTTCAGACTCATCTCGCCGGCGTCGATCACGTCGGTGAGTTGCGACCAGCGCCCCCGGCGGACCTCAGCTTGACGGCCGACCGTCGTCACCGGAGAAAACCCGGTGGCCAGCGTGAACGAAACCGAATCGAGTTGCCCTTTCGATGGATGGTCCAGAATGAAATCGCCATCCTGGGCGATGCCAAGCGCAACACCGACCGTGACCGCAGGTGCCGTAGCCATTACAGCCCCGGCCCGTTGCGTCGACCGAACCTGCGGGTGGCGTTGACCACGCTGTTCGGGTCGGCGTTCGTCGTGATGTTGATCGTCGTGTTACCACCAGACGACGAGCCAGCGCCTGACCCCTTGTGGGTCGGCAGGATCGTCTCACCACCGGCGACAAGCGCAAGGTTGTGCTCGCCCTTCGGGCCAGGCATCACACCGCCGTCATCGAACCGGGGGATAGCCCCACCGGAACCGATCGCGATCAGCGACGCACCAGCACCAACGACCTTCGGCCGCACAGGCAGGTCGACGCCGCGGGCGAGGCCGTCTATGTACAGCTGCACCGCCGCCAGGTTGCCGGCATCGAGCTCGGCGTACAGCGACGTCTTCACCTCGGGCGGGATGTCCTTGGCGCCCTCGACGAAATCGGCAACCGCCAGGATCGCGTCATCAGTCGCAACCGCCAGATCTTCCATCGACGTGTCAGCCGACGAAGCTGCGACGAACAACTCACCCAACGACTCGTTCATGTTGCGCCACGCCTCGCGCTGATCGACGTTGCCCTTCAACTTCGAGAGAGCATCATCAGCGTCGCTGATCGCGTCCTCGAGTTTCTTGGTTTCATCTCGCACCTCAGCGGATGCCAGTTCGTACTTTCTGGCCACATCGGCGGCGGTCTCGAACGTTCCCGACAAACCCTCGGTTGTCGAACCTAGATCCTCGGTCGCCTCCGTCGCGCGTCTTGCCTCGTCCACGTATCCGGCGGCACGGTTGGTGGCGGTATCGAAAGCCAACGAGTTCTCACGCTGCGCGACAGCAAGAATCTGGAGCGCGTCGTCCATCTCGATCACGCCGAACTGAACCTTGCCGCTGATCTCGGCGAACTCTGCGCCGGAGATCCCGGCGGCCTCGAACTCGCCCTTGAGATCCTCCATCGACCGCCAGGCTTTGTCGGCCGACGATGATGTCAGGTTCAACCCGGCGAACACCTCAGGCAACTGCCCTGCAACCTTGCCCAGATTCTCGGCGAGCGGCAGCAACCCCTCGGCCGTCTCAGCGATCACCGGCACCAGGTTCACGAGCACCGGGTACAGCGACTCGTTCAACACCTCGCCCAGGCGGACGGTCGCAGACTTCGCCTCGTTCTGAGACTTGACGCCGTCCATCGACCCATCAGCCCACGCCTTCTGGGCATCGGTCGACTTCTCGTAGATCAACTCCTGCGTTGCGACGGCCTTCGCCTGTTGCATTGCTGCGCCGGTTAGGGCCTCCTGGCCCTTTTGCAACAGACGCGTTTGCACGTCGGCCTCAGAGATCGAGATACCGAGAGACTTCAACTCCTCGCGCTCGCCGAGCATCGCCTTCGTGAAGATCGTCGACACCTCGGCGGCCGAGCGTTGCCCACCAGACCACGCCGACAAGGCGCCACTCAAATCCATCAACGCCAGGGCGTTGTCGGTCGCCGCCTCCTCGCTGAAACCCATCGGCTTCAACAGGTCAGCGATCGCAGCACCGGCTGTGGTCGCCTCGCGCGTGGTGAGGCCCATAGCACCGGCGTGCTCGTCGCCCCACTTCTTCACCCGGCCGAGCGACTGACCGAACACCGTTTCGGCCTTGGCGTCCATCGCGGCCATCTCGCCGCCGGCCTTGATGATCGCACCGGAGAACGCGACCACCGAACCGATAGCGCCGACAGCGAACGCACCGGCGTTCGCCTTCAGACCCTCGAACGCCGCCTTGCCACCAGCCTTGAACTTGTTCGCAGCCCCATCGGCCTCAGCGATCGACGTCCGAAAGTTCTTGAGCGAACTGACAGCCTTGTCGACCGTCACATCGATGAGCACACTGATCTTGTTGGCCACGAATCGTCACCGCCTCACATGAGATGTTTGGTTGCGGCGCGAACAAAGTCGCGGTTCATCTTCTCGACGTTCTTGTCGATCAACTGTTGAGCCCGATCAGCGGTGCCCTTGCCGTCCGTGTAGCCGTTCCACCGTTTCGCCTTGACCTTCCGCTGGCGCTGCACCTTGCGCTCGCCAGACCTCACAGAGTCGGAGGTGAGCCCGGTGCGACGGTTGACGCCAGGACCGGCGAACCCGCCCATACCGCGGTTGCGGCCGTCGTTCGCCGTGGTCCACTTCCCGGCCGACTTCTTGGACTTCGGCTTGAAGCTGATGACGCCATCCGACAGATGATCGAACCTTGTGCCGAGATCGCCTTTCCATCCCGAGAACTCACCATCAGGACCGAGATCCTTTTGGGCCGCGTTGAAAGCGACACGCTTCGACATTTTGCCGATGTCGATCATGTGTCGCTTGAGTTTCGGGCCTGACAGCGACGACTCGAGGACCGCTATCTTCTTGTTGAAGCTCGACAACGAATCAGCCATAGGTCATCAGACGCCTGACGATGAGGGTCACGCGATCAGCTCGGCGTACCCGCCGGAAATCTGAGGAGACCATGTTGCCGTGGGGACACTGCCGACCGAAGCGTCGAAGGTCTGATAATTACGGTTGAGTGCGGCACACACGAAGCCCGGGTTGCTCGTGCCGCGAGCGGACGACGTCAGTCGCACCTCGATGAAGATCAGCGACGACGAACCGACAGGGACCACCGAACCGTTCATGCCGATGCGGGCGTTGACGAGCGTCGCGGCGTAGTCGTTCAGCAGCGACAGCGAGATCGTCCCAGACTTGAGGCCGGCGACGAACGCTTTGAATCCGCCCGACCCGAACGTGGTCACGTCCGGGGTGTCAGCCATCGTCTCCTGCGAGATCGCAGTCAGGTAGGGCGACAGGTCAAACGGCGACGACAGGCTGCAACCCGTCGGGGCCGTCGACCCACCGGGGGCGGTACCACCAGAGGTTGCCGAGGCAACGATGACATAAAGGGAATTGAGTGCAACGATTGCCATGACGGCTCCTTATGGGGTGAAGATCGCGATGGACGCGAGGACGTTGGCAACGGGTGACGCCGAGGCGGTGACGTTGAGACGCCAGAACGGCTCGCCAGGAACAGCGAGCCCGGTAGCGGTGATCCACTGGGCACCGGCGGCAGAGATCGCCGCACCAGCCGTGCCACGGTTGGCGTAGGAACCGCCCGACGTCGCAGACGACTGCAACTGGAAGATCAGCGTCCCCGTACCGGAGTAGGTGAACACATGCACGGCGGCGACCACATGCTGTGTGGCGACGATCGAACCCAGGTTCACCGGGGTCGTCGTCGTTGTCGCCGTGATGTTCGTCCCCGAAGCCCGGGTGACCTGACCCTCAGCCATCGGCGGGAACACGACCCCGCCGACGATCGTCGCGCTGATCGTCGAGATGTCTCCGACGCTGGCGGCGAAGTTGGTGGCGGCAGGCATCAGCCCGTTTGCCATCACGGCGAGCGTGCCGACAGCGGCAGTGTCGGGGGCAAGGGTGACGATCTGCGGGGTGCCTTGCGCCGTCCGCTGGTACTCATCCCATGCGGCGGCCGCGTAGTCGTTGTAGCCGCCGATCGCCACGTCCAGAGTGCGTAGCGATGGGACGTGCTGCTGGAACGCACCGGACCCCCAGGTGGTCGCCTCGCGGGTATCGACCTCGATAGACCACGCCACCTGATTCGACGTCGACGTCGCATTGAACGAACCGACAGCCAACTGTGCGGCGATGGGAACAGTGATGGCCATTAGACGTTCGCTCCTTGCTTGAGGGCGATGAAGTTCAGGATGAACGAGGCGGTGACGTTGTCCGGGTCGTACTCGTCAGGCTCGAACTCGAACCCTTGGAGGACACCGCCGAACGTCTGGTCGACCATGAGGGCGTCGATCACTGACGAGTTGTTGCCGGTGCCGACAGAGAGCAGGTCGTCGAGGCGGATGACCGCAGACTGGTCGACGCCGCCCGGGTCGATGGTGAGCCGCATGCGGACACGGGCGACACCGTTCGGGCCGAACGTCCCGAAGTATGCGGGCGGGTCGTCGAGCTCGAGCACAACCCTCGGCGCAGGCATCCCTTGGCCGTCGACGTCAACGTTGACTTCCCTATCAAGGTTGGCGCGCAACTGGTCGTAGATCGCAGTACGGATCACGGAAAGCGTGAAGGCCATGAGCTAGGCGATTCCGATAGCTTCAACGCGCCGGTAATGGTTGATCGTTTCGGTAACGATCGGGTTCGATCGCGGCGACACACCACCAACATCGGAGAACCCGACAAGACCGAACTTGACCTCGTCACGGTTCGTGATGATTTCCTTGGCGACGATCAACGCCGCCTGCTTCACCCGTGGCGGGATCGCCACCCAACCCCAGGTGGCCGTCACACTGATCGTCGCCTCGCCGTAGCTGTCGCGATCCCAGGTCGTGCCCGACGTCAACCGGATCTGATCGTACGGGCGCGACTCGCCCGCCCACGTCAGACCGTTCAACGGCTCGAGCTGGTAGTCGGCGGCCGTCAGCGTCGTCCCATCGTTCACCACCAACGTCACCGTTGTGCAGTCATGGATACGCAGCAGACCGCCAGACAGCGGCATGAACACTCTGGCCGTTGCCGAGGTTGCCACCACGAACCGGCGGGCGCACGCCTGGTCCATGAAGTTCTCGGCGCTATCACACGCCGCTTCGATGAACGCGTCGTCAGCGGTCGGGATCTCTGACCGGGCGTAGTCCTTGAGCTCAAGGACCGACAGATAGCGGGGCATCACACCTCCTCAGATTCGTTCAGGGGTACGCCACCACACCAGATGTGCGACAACGGCGAGCGGCAGGAACTGCACCGGAATCACCGACGCAGCAGCAACAGCGACCACGGGGCCGGCAGCGTGCTGATACAGACGAACCGAATCGGTAGCGATCAACAATTGGGCGTAAGCGGCGGCGAGGACCAGCCACAACCGCCAGTCCGATCCGTACAACCCGACCACACACACACCCCACGGGGCAACCATCAGCCAGGCGTCACGCCACCGACCCCGATGTGCGTCAAGCGCAGCCTTGACGGGGTGGCGGGCAATCTCATCGAACCTGGCGCCAAGCGGGTCAGGGCCAGGCTTGACGATGAGAGCCCGGACAACGACAACCACCATGGCAACCAAAGGGACCGGCGACCACACCCACAACGCAGCCCACACCGGAGACGTTTCACGAATCATCGCAGCAACCGAAATGACAATCACACCCGCAACGATCTGCCCCGGTTGGCCAAGCTCGATCAGCCACACCCCGACCAACGACAACGCTGTCGCCGGAAGATCGACACCGACCGGGATCACAGCACCAGGACCAAGAATCCCCGGCAAAGCCAGGAGCAGCACAGCACCGGCCACAGCGACCGAAACGGGATCACCTGCGGTGACACGCCACCCGACGAACCCGAACGCCGCCAGCGGCCACGAGAGGCCCCATGTGAGCCACCAGGCCCGAGGCGATGTCGCGCAAAGGTGAGGGAGTAGCCACCGGAGATGGAACGGGCGGGGCACTCGACCGCCCGCACCTAACGTCAGATACCGGTAAGCGTCAGGGCCACCCGACAACGGCTTCACCCGACCCGCCGTGTGGCGAGCCCGTAGGTGGTTGGGATGAACTCCCACCCGTCACCGAGGTGACGTTTCAGATGCTCGGCGTCATGGACGACAAGCAGACCGCCAGGGGCCAGCCTTTCACCCGTAGCAATGTCGCTCCGCAACGCCGTCTCACTGTGGTCGCCGTCGATGAACACGACGTCGAACGGGCCGACCAGCTTGTCGGTGCTCGAACTGCAACCGACGTTGTCGGGCAGATCCGGCCAGATCGTGCCGTGCACCCATTCGTCAATATCGACCGTTGTGACGCGTGACGCCGTAGCAGCCATCGCCCTAGTCGACACACCCAGCCCGGTCCCGATCTCGAGCACCGACATGCCCGCAACGATCTCGGCGAGGACCGCCCGTTCGTCATCAGCGACACTCACCCTCGGCACCAGAGACGACGGCTCGCCAGGGTCGTCGGCGCGGTAGAAGCCGCCCAACCGATGCGGGATCATCGGTGCGCCCACATCTCGAACTGTGGCTCAGCCATCCACACCGGCTTCAGGTGTGACGTCTTGACCGACGTGTCGACATGCACCGGGATGTCATGCTCCGCGGCCCTAGCACAGAACGACAAGTCCTCGCCGAGAATGTCGCCGGTCGACGGGTTGCGGAGCGGCTCGTACGGGTTCGGACCCAACCTTTCGAACACCGACCGGTGAATCAGGATGCACGCCGAACCGGTACCGGAACAGCGGGTTACCGTGTCGGGCTCGTACTCGTGGCGGGGCATGAACCCGGTCGCCCCATCCTCGCGGTTGACCCAGTCGTAAATCGTCGGGATCGGCGCAGTCCAATAGCCATTCATGCCATCGGCGCTGATCTCTTTCGACCCGAAACACAAGGCACCCATGATTGGCCGCTCGACCGGATCAGCCGAAGCCACCAGCCGTTCAATGGTGTCATGGGTGAACCCCATGTCGGTATCGACCCAGAACAGCCAATCCGAATCGCGCTGCTCGAGGAACATGCGCGCGGCGTCGTTACGGGCGGCGATGATCCCACCCGTCGAGTACCTGACGGCGATGTAGCCGCCACGGAGAATGCGCTGATGGTTGCCAACGTCGGACATCAACACGTCCGTCATCGACCTGTGCCACGAATGGGCGACGTCGACACTGTGGACGTAGGCGAGCGTAACCGCATCCTTGACCGTCGGGCGGTTGACGCCCTTCGGTCGACGGCTCACCGGTTGCGCTTTTCGCCAGGAGCGGCAGACGCCTGCTCGACCCCCCGATACACCGCACCACCCGACGTCTCCACAACCGCAGGGGCGTCAGAGAACATGCCGGGATAGGCGAGTACGAGCGGGTCGTCGGCCAGCCAGACGGAACCGGCACGCAAATGGTAGTCGTCACCCTTCCATCCGATGAGGGCCGAAGCGGAACAGAACTTGAACATGGCAGTCTCCTTGATCGTTTGGCAGTGAAGGCAGTTGCCCCACCCACCGACTGCCGGCGGTGGGTGGGGCGAGACGATCCGACCCATAAGGTCAGGTCAACTCAGGTGTTGGTCAGCACTCGGAAAGCGGTATCGATGACCGCGTCGGCGCCGATGCGGGCGTATGCGAACAGCGCACGCTCACCGGTGGGCCGGTTGTTCGTGACGTCCACGACCAGCGGCAACACCTCGACCGACATGCCGGCGCGCTGTGCGACGACATAGTTCGAGAAGTCGCCGACAACGAGGATGTTGCGGGCTGTGGTCGTGGTAGCGACCGCCGGGGCGTAGTCCGACAGGAGCACGGGCTTGCCGTTCAGCAAGCTGATTCCCTCAGCGGTCTGGTCGACGGTGAACCTCGATGTGGCGGTACCGGAGCCGAAGCCACGGATCGCGTTCTCGTAGCCGACCGACATGAACCACGAAGCGCGGGCACGCCAACGCTCAGGCAGTGCCTCCCACACCTTGTCGATGTCGACAGCGCCGAACACAGCGTTGGTAGTCACGACAGTCTCAGCGTTGGTGTTCGCGTCGAGGGCGGTGAAGATACCCCACGGCTGATTCGTACCGGAACCGACCGCCATGCGCGAGGCGATCAAATCCTGGTAGCCGTAGTCCATGACACGACCGAGCTCGCCGGCAGCGTTCGGGTAGTCCTGCCCGAACTCGATGCTGTACGGGATGTAGCCGCGAGCCATGTGGGCCTGCACCGTCGGCTGAGCCGTAGCGATCGAATCGTCAGAGACGGTAGCGACCTCAGCGTCGAACGACCATGCGGCAGCGGCAGCAGAAACGCCACGCCACACATCGTTCGTGATGACCTCCACCCGGGACACCGAGAGCAGCGGGGTTGCACCCGTGCCCGTGGTGATCAGGATCGTCGGATCGATCAGCACCGGGATACCGAAGCCGCCGCCAGTATCGACACCGATCGTCATGCCACGGAACTCGTTGACCGCACGGGCCTCGTCCGCATCCCATGCGGGACCGGTCGGGTTCGCCAGCATCTTCATGAACGCCGACCGGTACGCATCCGACTCGGTGAGGAGCAGACGCTTGCCGATGCTGGCACCGTTGAAGTTCTGTGAGCGCGTGTCGAGCATCTTCGCGACGCCCTCAGCCTGACGGGCGGGGAGGATGCGGTCCGACGCAGCATCGAGGACGCGCATCGCAGCGTCACGAACCTGCAGGCTGCTGAGGCTGCGGATGTCGGTGGCATCGAGCTTGTCGGGCTGCTTGATGAACTGCGGGGACTTCGGTGCGGCGATGCGCTCCGACCGGATCGAGTCGAGCTCGGTGACGCGCTCGACCTTCGAAGCGACCTCAGCCTTGATGGCTTTGGCGCGCTCCACGATCTCGGCGGCACGAACTTCGACGGCCTCGGCGGTGCGAGTCTCGTCGGGGGTGAGGGTGTCGAGCTCGTCGAGGAGCGCAGCGCGCTCCGTCTCGAGAACTTCGACCTGGGCGCGCAGGATGTCTGCGTTCATGGCGAGTCCTTTCAGGGGGACTGTGGGTTACAGGGCGAGCACGAGAGCTCGTGCCCGCTGAACGGCCAGCAATGCGCTAGACCGTGATGCCTGCTCCGCGTCGCCGTCGGCGAGCTTGGGGTGGGCGCTAGCAACACCACGGACGTCGCCCGGTAGTGATGCAAGGATCTTTTCGACAACCATCAGTTCGGAACGCTCCGTCAGGCGCGCAACGAACAACGGGTCGGAGAGGAGCCGTTCGATGAACCCGTCCGAACCTGACCGGACACCGGCCGTCGCCTCCGCGTAAGCGGGGAACGTGACCGGACCGAACTCGTACAGGTCGACATCGGTGATCGTGCGTTCCGGCAACATCTCAGGATTCATGTCCGTGGCACGCTTCGGGTTCAGCCACTGCTCACCAGCAACAGCGAACCGGAACGATGCACCCAACTGCCCAGCACGAAGCGCAGGGATCAGGTCGTTCACATACGACGTGTCAAACAGTTCCGACTCGTAATAGGCGCCGACACCTTTGTCTGACCGGAGTACATCGGGCGCGCCCAGCGGCTTGTTGCCGATCGACGGGTCAGCACCGTGGTCGTACAGCACCCGAATGCTCTTACCTCTGGTCTTGAACGTCCGGTCGAACGCCTTGTCGCCGACGCGCTCGAGGAACTGGCCCTCGAACCGCGAGTTGATCTCGGTCCAAGTGTCATACACGGCGAAGTGCCCGTGGAGGGTGCGACCGGTCGGCGAGTCGGCGCGAAGCGCGATCGAACCGTCGTCGTAGCGGGCGCGGACGAGGTTATCCGTAGGGTGTGTCATGAGGGGCCTCCAGGCATCGGCGTCTTGCCGAGCAGTGCTGGGTCGTAAATCTCGGGGAGTGCGATACCTGCCTGACGGGCCATGTCGCGCGCCTCGTCGGCCGTGAGCACAACACCCACAGCCAGGTACATTTTCTGCAGGATTTGCGACTGGCGTTGGATCTCGGACTCATCGGCAGAGCCCGCAGGAATGCCAGGCGCATCGAACTCGTCACCGTCGAACGGCACCTCGTCCTCCAACGCAAGAACCCTGTTCACGGTCGTCGTCTTGGATTCCAAACGCAGCTTGTGCAACTCGTGCCGCTCCCTGGCCGTCATCATCAGCGATGACGACGTGTTGAGCTTCACCTCAACACCGTCCGGCACGAACTCACCCAACGCGTTCTGCAACTTCGTCACCCAGAACTGCCGGCGCTTGAACTTCGCCAAATCCGAATCCGAACGATTCGAATACGTCACACCAGACCCGCCGCCAGACGAGCCATAATCGGCAGGGTCCTCGCCGTAGATCCGGCACACCTGCTCCACCGAATAACGCATCACATCGATGAACTGCGAATCGGTCGGACTGATCTGCAACTGGGTATACGTGTGCTGCTTCGGGATCACCAACGGCTCACGAGAACCCCTGGTGATCGCCACCAGACGCTCCTTCAACCCCTTCGCCTGCTCCTCCGTCGGGTTGCCATCAACACCAAGAATCGCCGTCGGATGGCCGCCGCCACTGAAGAAGTCCGACGAGAACCGCTCAGCAGCCAGACCGTTACTGATCGACATCGCATGAAACGAGATCGGCGACAACCCCAAGAACTGACCGGCGACCGTATACGCGGGCTTGTGCCACAAGTTCCCAACCGGCCACAACTGCTGCAACACGTTGTCGACGTACAGATACATCTCGCCGCCACGAACCTCGGCCCGCACCGCAGAATGCGGCACCAGCTCAATGCGAGTCGGATAGCGCATGTCTCCCGACGTCGCAGTCACCAGCCCCCACGCGTTGCCATGCGCAAGCCACGAATCGACGACCTGATAGCGCCAATCCATCGCATCACACACGACCGACGGGGCGGCAATGATCTGCGGGTCGGGGACCTCCTGACGGGAACCGCCGACATAGCGAACCACGTCAACAGGCATCATCGACACGTCCTGTGCGATGCGAGTCCGACACGCCCACACAGCGTCATGACGCATCGCAGAATCGGCGTCGATATGGCCGCCCGGCGACAGGTCAGCGTTACGAAGCGCGGCCGTCACATAATCAGGCAGCTTCGCCCGTTCCTCGAGCTGCGGGACACGTCGAAAGAGAATGCTCATTCACCCACCCGCCACGCGAACAACCACGCCACCAGACCGCCAACCACCAGACCGGCAGCAAGCGACACCATCCCGACACCAACCACCACAGCAACACCACCAACAACCTCCGCAACCGAGGTGACACGATGCTTCGACATGTCCACCTCCACGGGTGCTAGTAGTAGAAGAACTCCGGCGCCGGCTTCGCGGACAATGAATGCGCCAACGTCACCGCCATCAGCGGTGTGATCGGGTCGAGGCCCTTGCGAGCCCACCGCCACGCGTCAGCCACCGGCTGTTTCATCACCGCCGACACCGCAGCATCAAGCGCGACATGGTGACCACCGATACGGATCTTCACCAACGAATCAGCGATCGCGTCATAGAACGAACCACACGCCGACGTCACATCGGCAGACGACATCTCCGACACCTGCACACCAGCAGCCCGCAGACTCGGCACCAGGGCACCCGCAGGTGCCCGCTGCTCGAGCGCCACGACACCGCCATGCTCGGCCGTCAGCTGAATCATTCGGTCAGCCACCCACCCGACACCCGGGGCGTGGTCGACCAGCTCCACCACACCGCCACCAGCGACAGCGATCGAAGCCCAATCACGATCGGGCGACACGTCAACAGCGAACGACAGACGACCCGACGGGACCACATCATCACGACACGCAACCCGCCACGTCACCTCAGGGATCACCCGCTCCGACGAACGGGTCCGCTGATTGCCGAACGCCCGACGGAACTCACCCTCGCTCATCGTCAGCTTGGCGTGAGAGATCGCCTCGAGCGTCTGGGTGTGACCAAGCGCAGGCATCCCCATCCACCACGTACGCGGGTCGTCGATGTCCTCAGACTCCGGAACAGCCCACTCGAAATAGCAGATCCCCTCGGTGCGACCCTCCAAAGCGGCGCCACGACCGAGCTCGATCTTGCGGTTCAGATACACCGACGCGTCCGTACCCTGCGTCGACACCACCCACAGTTGCGCGTCGGTCTTGGTGATCATCGCCGGGAGCATCGCCTGCTCACGACGGTCATCAACATCGTCGAACGCCTCATCGACGTGGCCCAAATCGAGCACCCGACCGTGACCGGCCGACACGTTCGAGGCGAGCACATCAACCCGGCTGCCGTTCTTGAACACGATGCCGGCGTTGTCGTTCGCACGGGCAACCCGCCGAACCGACTTCCACAACGGCGACCCCTCGAGGATCGGCACCTGATCGTTGAGCAACTTCTTCCGGGCGTCGCTACCCGTCTGGGCCGTGTAGGCGACGTGCTGCGGCTTGTCACGCATCGTGCAACGCTCCACCGACTGCGACAACGTCAACGTCGTCTTGCCGGATTGCCTTGGCACCGACACGATCACCTCACGGAACGCAGGCAGACCGTTCGGCAACACCTCGTTCGCGACGTCAGCGACCTGCTGCTGCCACGGCATGAACGGCTGCCCGAGCGCCTGAGCGATCGCAGCGACGATGTTGCCTCGCGTCTTACGGTTGGCCGACCTCGGGGTTTCGTACATCGGCCGACAGTTGGGCCATGAGTCGGGAGAACTCATCGTCATCGCCACGGTTCGCAACCTCCCGCACCGCCAGCTCAGCAGCCCGGTACTGGCCCCACAGGGCAGCGTTCGTAGGATCGGCGTCGACCGCCTCGGCAAGCATCACGAAACCGACCGTCAACGCATCGTCACCCGCAGCGAACTGCTCGGCATGCTCGACGAGCACCCGATCAGCCGCCAACCGGTTCGGACCGTCGACGTCGAAGCTGATCACCCCGTCGAGCATCCAGACGAGACGGGCTCGGGGGCCTTCCTTGCGAGCCATAGGTCATCACGCTCCGTGACGGAAAGCAGACGGGTGGCAAGATGGACACCGGTACACGATGCCTCTGACCAGGGGGGATCTAGAGACGGGGTCAGGAAGGGGTGGAAACCTCATGGAAAACTCACCCTATGTGGTCACCATTCGCGTGACGATGTGCCGCCACCTGGCCGGTGCTCGAGCGCCTTGGCTAGCTCGGCGTTGCGGGTGTTCTGCCTGCCTGCGTTGCAGGTCGAGCAGGATGCGCGCAGGTTGTCATGGTCGAGGCGTGCGCCGCCCTCGCTGAGGGGGACGATGTGGTCTACCTGGGTGGCGACGCCCTTGCACTTGGGGCCTCGGACTTGGCACAGGTGCCGGTCACGCTCGAGGATCTGCAGTCGCACCGTCTGCCACGAGTAGTCGTACGGTGACCGACTCACATGAGCGCCAACTGCGATCGGTTGCTCATGGCTGCTGCCACCAGTTCAGGGTAGTTGTCGACCACCCACTCTGCTAGATCTGACGGGCGTTGACCGGCTGGTTGAGCCTTCGTCCATAGCTCGAGGTTCTCTAGGCGATTGTCATCACGGATGCCGTTGAGATGGTGGACGTTCTCGAATGGCTGTAGTGGCCTGCCGAGATGTTGCTCCATCACTAGGCGATGCGTGAGCACCTTGCGACCGTTGCGTTGGACGAGGTGATAGCCGTTGCTGAGGCCACCATTGCCAAACACGAGCTTCGGAAGGGGCTGACCAGGAACGCCTGTATGCCTGACTCGGTAGTAGTGCATCGAGCACCAGCCGAGCGCGTACGCTGACCGATCACACCCGTCGAGCTCGCATTGCTTGCCGACGTTTCTTCCCTCGCGAACGGCAGCCTCGCCCGGGTCACCGCTGTGATGGATGCGTTTGCGGTGCATCTCACAGTATCCCATCGACCTAGTCTTGCGTTTGCAACCATCGACCTGGCAGTGCGCATCCTGGTGGTGATGGACCGGGGCGGTGGTGCCAGGGTCACCTTTGCGGATTACCCGGAGGTAATGCATCCGACACCATCCACGGGTCAGTGTTTGCCGCTCGCACCCATCGACTTGGCAGTGCGCACCCCGGTAGTGAACCCGGATCGGGGCGGCGATGCCGGGGTCTCCGTTGCGAGTGACCCGGAGGTGATGCATCCCACACCATCCACGGGTCAGCGATTGTCGCTCGCACCCATCAACGGAACATGTAGGCTTTGCGTCCATCGGAACCTCCACAGGGTTTCGGTCGGATCCCGGGGACGCTTCAACGTCTGCCGGGATCATCTGTTCTCGGGATCATGATCTAGCCTGCCACCGTCGGGACGTGCTGGTCGCAGTAGTAGTGCTGCTCGACCCGTTGGCCGTAGATCACGGTGCCGTCCCGCTTGATGACGGTGGCTGGCAGTGTGGTTTGGATGGCCCAGTCGGTGAACACTGTGAAGCACACGACGCATCGACGGGGGCGGGGACGAGTCGTCCACCCGGACCTTGAGCCGCCCGTCATGCCTTGGCCTCACGCCGACAGGCATGGTCCACGAACAATAGGCGGAACAGTACCACATGCGGTGACACGGTGCAAGTCACGACATCTCGGCTCTCATGTGGTTGTAGCGCCGTCGCCAGCATGCATCGCAAAATCCTTGGCGGCCGGGTGCTGCGATGTTCGAACACAGCGGATCGACCCATGCGGCGGTGCCGTCGTCGTTGTCCATCTTGTGACAGCAGGTCGCTTGTGCTCGACGTGCCGATTTCTCGTCATCGGATGGCCGGCGCCAGCACCCGTCAGTGATCGCCAGTGCGACCCCCAGAGCGGCCTTGACGCCTTGCCGGTCCCTCAGTGCCACTTTGGCCGTTGCGTCACCCACAGCGGCGCACAGTGACGTGTACGTGGACGTGGGGGTGAGTCGTCGCACGACGAGGTTGCCGAGTGTGTCGATGGTGGACGAGTTGCCGCCACGATCAGGGGCACCAGGCGTCGACGAGGGGTAACCGTCGGGCAGCTCGACGGCGAGCTCGGTGATCGCCCTGGGGATGATGCCGTGGAGTTGGCGGGCGAGACGTGACTCGGTCGACCCGTGGCCCCAACGGTCCTCGATGAGGGTGACGAGGGCTGCGGTACGGACCGCCAGGCGTGACGAGGTCACTGAGGGGCCTCGGTGTTGGCGACCTTCTTGAGCTCCTGGACGCGAACAGCGCGACCCCTGGCGAACCCGACACGCCAGTGGTCGATGAGTAGATACCGGGTCAGCCGCTCAGCCTTGTCGAATTCGTCGGGCCACCACATGTCGTAGGGGGTGACAGGGATGTGCTGATTGACGGGGTGGGAGCGGCCCGTCTCGTAGCCGACCGTGTCGGCCTCGGTGACCCTGGCGAACAGATCGAGGATCGCCAGGTTGCCCGCCTTGCGGTCTGCGCGCCTCATGCGGGCACCTCGAGGGTGATGGGGGTGCCGACGACGTAGGCGGCGGGGTCGGTGGTCCTGCGGTTCATGATGCGTCCTTTTTCCGGAACGTGAGCACGTACTCGTAGTTGGTCCGAACATCAGAGTTGGCGCCAGCAGCAAGACCACGTGTGGGGATGGGCTCGATGATTTCAAATCCGAGCTGGAACTCACTGACGAGGGTGTCGATGTGCCACTCGACAACCCGCTGGACCTCTCCGGCGCGCACATGGTTCTTGACGTTGATCGTGAGGGTGCCGCCCGGACGGAGGACCCGTACCGCTTCGCGCCATGCCTTGCGATGGAACTCTCGGTACTCGTCACCCCACTGGAGGGTGCCCGAGTTGTCAGGTTCGAGCGGGGAGCCGTGGGTGTGGGTGTAGGTGAGCCGCACGCTGTCGTCGGTGGCGTTGTGGTGGTCTGCCATCCTGTTGCCGTATGTCGGCGAGGTGGCGACGGCATCGACGGACCCGTCGGCGATGTCGAGCGCCAGTGCGTTACCGACCATCGTGTCGGGATGCTTGTCGGCCCACTGCGGCTGGATCTCGACACCGATCGTCTTGCGGTCGGCGGTCGCCAGTTCGTGGATGCGTCCGGTCCCGGCGAACGGGTCGAGGACCACACCCGCCGTTGGTAGGCGCTCGGCGATCTCGGCCAGGATCGGATCGGAGAACGTGGCCGGATGGTCTTTCTTCGGTGGCTGCCGTTTCGTGACGACCTCGGCGACCTGTTTCGCTGTTGGCTGCCCACCGTCGGCGGCTTCGACGGCTTCGGCCCACACCTGTGCCCGTTCGTCTGGCTTGACGGCACCCAGCGGGCGCACCTGCGCCTCGCTCTCGGGCGAAACGCGACCAATTGGTCGTGTTTCGAGATCGGCGACGATGGTGGCGGCGCCCATCAACCGTTGGCCCTGCCGAATGCTCATCTGCCACCGTTGCTGGCAGTAGTCCTCGAACGTGGTGTACCCCGCATGGCGGTACTTCTTGCCGTCACGGATCGCAAGTAGCGCCGTTCCGACCTCGACGAACCCGGCAAGGCCCTGCTCGATCACCTTCTCGTGTTCCATCAGGTCTGCTACCGCAGGCGTGTATTCGTGTTCCATCAGATTCCCCAAACGTCGTAGATGGCACCATCAGCAACGCAGCGGTTGATCATGGTGTCCGGTAGCCCGCCGGGAACCGGCAGGTGAGATGTTGCGATGACGTACGGCTGGTGATGCCCGCACGATTGGAGGTAGTAGGCGACACCGATGGCCACCTTGACGGTGGTGCCATCGCGAAGCCCCGGCCGTCGTTTGCTGGCGCCGTCAGCGCCCTTGCATTCGATCCAGTGCTCCACGTCGCCTGGGTCGTAGGCGACGATGTCGATGGTCGTGCCGTGGCGGGTCGCCTGCATCTCGGTGACGTTCCACCCCTTGAATTGCAAGTGGAGTGCCACTAGCCATTCGAAGTCGCTGCCCTGCTTGACACTGCGGGCCTGGAACGCTGCGTCGGTGCTCATGCGGGCACCTCGAGGGTGATGGGGGTGCCGACGACGTAGGCGGCGGGGTCGGAGATCGACCATTCGTAGCGGTGGCCGTTCGCCTCGGCCTCGAGGGTGTACCGGGTGACGCCAGTCAGGGGGCAGTCGGTGTAGATGCCGGTGATGATCCCGGTGGCCTGGCGGGTGGGTGGGGTGTTGGTGCTCAAGGGGTGCTCCAAGGGG
>ENA-ORBV01007738-ORBV01007738.1-microbial-mat-metagenome-genome-assembly--contig:-NODE-7738-length-18363-cov-4.810237_pt1 | contig 18363 bp, 14 predicted proteins | sample MGYA00237777_ERZ505514 | MGnify/ENA primary metagenome ERZ505514 (study PRJEB26160, sample SAMN06269048) | microbial mat metagenome | isolation source: Oligotrophic lake microbial mat | place...
TTTTCAAGCAGAAGACGGCATACGAGATTCGCCTTAGTCTCGTGGGCTCGGAGATGTGTATAAGAGACAGGAAAAACTCAAGGAGACCATTGAGGCCAAGGAGGTCGATTCAGGTGAGAACTTGGTAGTGTTGATTCCAAAGGACTCGGGCGTCTTTTATGGAATGGAACTGAGTGAGAAACGATTGGCTTGCACAAATCCTGTTCAAACCTACATCGACCTCACAAACTCTGGCGGTCGCGGCGAAGAAGCCGCCGAGGCCATTCTTGAGCGGCGGCTAAAACCGGCTTGGGCAGGAACAGCAAGTGAACTCTGAGCCAAGACGCCAAGTCGACTATGAAGACAGACAAGTGCGCGCAGCTCATCGCGTACTGATGGACATTGGCCAAGTGCTTGCCGCGTTTCACGACTGCATGGTGATTATTGGCGGATGGGTTCCAGATCTTTTGATTCCAGATGAGGAGTCTCGGCATATCGGAAGCATCGACGTAGACATCGCTCTCGATGCCCGGAAGCTGAATGATGGCCGCTATGCCGAACTACTCCATGTCCTACTCGGAACAGGTCGATATCGAATTGGCGGCAAAGCATTCCAGCTTGTGACATCTGTAGAGGTAGACGACGAAACACCTGTAATTGTAGAGCTTGAGTTTCTGGCATCTTCTGAAGTTAAACTGAAGAAAAACAATCCGAAGCTGGTAGACGATTTCCGGGTCCTGCAGTTTCCAGCTTGCGCTGCGGCCTTTGAATCTCCCGTAAATACGGAGATTCATGGGCGAATGATATCTGGTGCCGAGAATAGCGTTAAGCTTCTTGTCTCTTCTCTTTCTGACTTTATGATCATGAAAGCTCATGCCATCGGAGGACGCGACAAGCCTAAAGATGTCTATGATCTCTGCTACTGCCTTGCCGCCTATCCGGGCGGTATTTCCGCACTTGGAAACGATTGGAAAGTGCGTCGAGGAGCAACGCTTATCGATCAAGCCGTGGTCATCTTGAGTAAAAAGTTCAAGACTGTGGATCACTATGGGCCGCAACAATTGGCCATTTTTCACAGTGCGTCCGATTCAGATGAGGCGGCTCGTTATGCCCGCCAGGCATACGAGCTGGTTCAGAAACTGATAGCGATGCTTTGAAATTTAGCAGCTAGCGCAGTTCAAACCCAGCGCCACGAATCGCCGCAATCATCCCGTCACGTTCAGCCGTAATCTCGTCTTGGGTCAGCGTCCGCTCCTGCTGTGCCACCGTCACCCGGAAGGACAAACTTCGCTGGCCATCCGGCAAGGTGAACTCGCGTACGAATTGGATCTGCTCCACCGCACCCGTCGCCGAGCTGCGCAAGGCCTGCTCCACAACACTGCTAAATGTCCGCGCCGGCGTCAGCACACTCAAGTCAAACTCGCTCGAAGGAAAACGCCGAATCGGTTGATACTTCTTCGGTATCCCCGCCAGCATACAAGCCAGCGGACCCAGATTCAGATCCAGCACTGCCGCCCGCCCCTCCATCCAATTCGGATGAAACTCAAAGATCCGGCCCAGCAACATCGTGTCGAGGTAAAGCTCTACCGAGCGCAACGGATGTTCAAACGCACGTGCTTCAGCCGCCGGCTGAAAGCGCATCGTCGGTGCAAAAGCACGCGCCAATCGCTCAAGCTCTCGTAAGCCTTCTGCCCCGTCCCCACCAGACGAATAGAAGCCCGCCGCAAGATGAGCCACTTCCTTCGGCAAGCCTTCAGCCTGCTTGTGGATCTCCTTGCCAATCTCAAAGAAACGGAACTGATTGAAGTTCTTCAGATTGTCTTCGAAGTTCTTGAGCACCCCGTGCAACAACGTCGTCCGCATCAGGCTCTGGTCTGAAGCAATCGGGTTCAACACCTTGATGTGAGCCTCAATCGGTACACCTAACTTCGCCGCCTGAGCCTCGCTCAAGAACGAATAGTTGTAGACCTCATGAAAACCCTGCTGCGTGGCCATAATGCGCAGTTGATTGTAGAAGCGCCGTTCTTCATTGACTGGCGGAGGCACGACAGGCATCGCCGGCGCAACAGGATCAATCGTCGCGTAACCAACCGTGCGGCCAATCTCTTCCACCAGATCATCGGGAATCGAAACGTCTTTGGTCGCACGCCAACTCGGCACTGTCACCTCAAGCGCCTCAAGCGCTTCACCCAGATCGACAACTCCAAAGGCCAACCGCTCCAGAATCCCGATCACCTGCAACTTCGGCAACTCGCGGCCCAGCTTGCGATAGAGCCAGGGCAGGGAAAGGTGAATCACCGGCATCGGCTTCAATAACGCACTGACGTCCGTAGGCCCGCCCACAGCCACTATGCCAGGGCAAACCATCTCAAGCAATTCCGCAGCACGCGCAATCGCCCGCAACGTGTTATGCGGATCTTGCGCCTTCTCAAAGCGCATCGATGCATCCGTGCGCAGTTTCAACCGCGAACTCGTCTTGCGAACCGCGCTCGCATTAAAGTTCGCACTCTCAAACACAATCCGCTTCGTATCCGGCCCTATCGCCGAGGCCTTGCCGCCGATCACACCAGCAATCGCCATCGCCCCAGCCTCATCGGCAATCACCAGATCCTCGGTGGTCAACTCATACTCTTCGCCATTAAGGGCAAGCAGTCGCTCCCCTTGTGATGCACGTCGCACAATGATCTTGCCCTGAACCTTGTCCGCGTCAAAGGCATGCGTTGGCTGCGGCAATTCCGCCAGCACCCAGTTCGTCACATCGACAATGTTGTTGATCGAATTCAGCCCAATGCTGCCCAGTCGATATTGCAACCACCAGGGCGATTCCCCAACCGTCACGCCTTCAAAAACCTGCGCAGAATACCGAGGGCAAAGCCCAAACTCTTCAATCGCCACGGGTTGCACAGAGGCGCCAACAGGCAACAGCTCCATGCTCACCGGATCCACTAGCGGCTTGTCCAGGATAGCTGCCAGCTCTCGTGCCATCCCGTAATGGCCCCACAAATCAGGCCGGTGTGTCAGGCTCTTGTTGTCGATCTCGATAATCGAATCAGCCTCAAGACCCAGTTCGCCCTCAAGCTCGATGATCCCGTCGTGATCCCCGTTGATGCCAAGTTCGGCAGCACTCGCCAGCATGCCGTCACTCTCAACACCACTCACACGCTTCACACCCAGCGGCACATAAACCGTACGCAAGCCGGCGCGGCAATTGGGCGCTCCACACGCAAGCGTCTTCTTGCCGTAAAGCTCCGTCTCGACTTCTGCCTTCACATTATGCGAATTGGGAATCGCCTCGACAGTCAACACCGTTGCCGGGCACGCGCCCGTCAATAATGCGCCATGAACCTCAACGCCCTCACTCTCCGCTGTATGCAAAGTGATGCGGCGCGAAACTTCTTTCGCGTCAATGTCGAGATCTTCGACCAGCTCCGATAGCCATTGGTAGGAGAACTTCAATGGGGGCTCCTAAAACTGTTTCAAGAAACGCAGGTCGCCCGATTGCAACCAGCGGATGTCATCAATCAAATAGCGCATCATTACCAGACGCGTCAGGCCAAGCCCAAAGGCAAAGCCGCCATACTCGTCGGGATTGATACCGCCCGAGCGCAGCACATTCGGATGCACAAGCCCACAGGGCAACAGCTCCACCCAGCCGGAATGCTTACAAACCGGGCAGCCCTCGCCTCCACACACCATGCACTGGATGTCGAGCTCGAAGCCAGGTTCAACGAAGGGAAAGAAGCCCGGCCGCAGCCGCACTTTTGCTTCACGCTTGAAGATTCCGCTCAGCAGCGTCTTCATGAAGTACAGAAGATTCGCGATCGAAACATCGCGATCCACCATCATGCCTTCCAGTTGATAGAAGGTATGTTCGTGCGAAGGGTCAACTTCTTCATTACGGAACACACGGCCCGGCGCAATCATCCGCAATGGCGGACCCAGCCGTTGCATACCGCGAATCTGCACTGGTGAAGTATGTGTGCGCAACAAATGCCCACCCTCAAGCCAGAACGTATCCTGCATGTCGCGAGCGGGATGATCCGGCGGAATGTTCAGCGCATCAAAGTTATAAAACTCAGTCTCAACTTCGGGCCCGTCAAGAATCGTAAAGCCCATCGAGAAGAACAACGATTCGATTTCGTTCTGAATCTGCGTTAGCGGATGCAGACTGCCAGGCACAATACCCTGGGGCGGAATCGTCAGATCGAGCCACTCACCGGCAAGACGCGTATCGAGCGCAGCGCTTTCAAAGGCAGTTTTCTTCAGTTCAAATGCGGCCTCAAGCGAAGTCTTGGCCCCGTTCAACGATTTGCCCGCCGCAACACGCTCTTCAGCGCTCAGCTTGCCCATGCGCTTGCCAAACTCAGCCAGGCTGCCCTTGCGGCCCAATACCTCTACACGCACTGCTTCCAGTTCGTCCAGGTTGACTGCTGCGTGGATACGCGAAAGCGCTCCTTCGGCCAGAGCTTCGACTTCGGCGATCATAAGGCGGGCTGAAACACCGGGTGGTTCTCATCCATCTCGTGTGCCAGGTGATTTAGATAGAAGATCACGAGCGCGGGTGGATGTACCGTCTTGAAATGATCAAATGCCTTCTGCTGCCAGCCTTCCGGCAGGTAAGCCTTCGGGTCTGTGTCCTTGGCAAAGAAGCCATCCTCGTGCGGAATCTCAAAGAAGTTCAGCACTTCAATGATCAGCTTCATCTGCGAAATCAGCACGGCCTGTGAGAGTTCAAGTGCGAGATCCTCCTCGCCACCTTTGATCCTTTCCCACAAGCGGCCGCTGGCGCTGCGCAAGCCTTCAGTATTCAGTTTTGCAAGGTGACAACGGGTCTTTACGCGATCATAAATCTGATACGTACGAAGCGTGCCGATGGATATGCCGCGTAGCTGGGACCGGAAAGAATCCTCTCCCAGGGCGACGAAAAGCTCATGTAACTTCATTTGAAGTGATTAAACCTCCAGTGTACGCGATAGAATCAAAGATTTGGACAATCCTACATGGCAAATCTAATCGTGCTCGGTGCCCAATGGGGCGATGAAGGCAAAGGCAAAATTGTCGATCTCTTCAGTGAACGCTTCGATATGGTAGTTCGCTACCAGGGAGGGCACAACGCTGGACACACCGTCTACATTGGCGAAACGAAGTTCGTTCTCAAGCTGATCCCGAGCGGAATCCTCCGTCCCGGCGTCAAAGCCGTGATCGGAAACGGCGTCGTAATCGACCCGGGCGCGCTGATGCAAGAGATCGAATCGCTTGAGAAAGCCGGCATCAATGTCCGCTCCCAACTAGTAATCTCCAACCGGGCCCACATAATTTTCCCCTTCCACCGCATGGTTGAGAAGGTCAGCGAATCCCGTGAAGACCGTGTTGCCATTGGTACCACCGCCCGCGGTATTGGGCCCTGCTACGAAGACAAGATCGGCCGTCGCGGCATCCGCATGGCAGATCTGGTCTCCCCGCAAGGCTTCGAACATCTCTACCGCATGCTCGCCGAGGACAAGATGACCTTGGCCACAGCCTTCAAGGTCTCAGAGACAATCGACTTCAACGCGATCTTCGCCCAATACCTCCAGTTCACCGAGAAGCTTCGCCCCCTCGTTCGAGACACATCGAGCTACATTAATGCCGCGATCAAAGCGGGTCAGAATGTTCTCTTTGAAGGTGCCCAGGGCACGATGCTCGATATCGACCACGGAACCTACCCCTTTGTCACTTCTTCCAACGCGAGTGCTGGTGGCGCATGCACGGGCGCAGGCGTGGCCCCCACGCGCATCAACGGCATCATTGGCGTATCCAAGGCCTACATCACACGCGTCGGCGCAGGCCCCTTCCCCAGCGAGATCCCGGGCGAAGCCGGAGACCGCATTCGCAAGGCTGGCAACGAATTTGGCAGCGTCACCGGACGCCCTCGCCGCTGTGGCTGGTTTGACGTGCCGCTCCTGCGCTACACCGCCGACATCAACGGCTTTGACAGCATGATCATCACCAAGCTCGATGTACTCGACGATCTGGACGAGATTCCGGTCTGCGTCGGCTACGAAGTCGATGGCAAAGCCGTCACCGACATGCCTGCCACCAATGAAGAAGTGGCCCGCATAGTCCCGATCTACGAAGTCCTTCCCGGCTGGAAGACCCCCACCAAGGGCATCACATCGCTCGACCAGATTCCATCGAAAGCCATGGACTACTTGAACTTCCTCGAATCGAAAACCGGAGTCGAAGTGGGCTGTGTCTCAAACGGCCCCGAACGCAACGAAACCATCATCGTGCCCGGTTCAAAGCTCGCCAGTCTGCTCGGCTAAATGTAAAAGAATTCGTCAGAAAACGCATTTTCCAACGACTACCTCGAGTGTGGGAGCCAGCCAGGACGATCTCTACAGGGAAGCAGCGGACCAATTCGGGCCCGCCCTGCAGCGTCTGGCTCGCGCTTATGAATTGGATCCCGACAAGCGCCGCGATCTGGTGCAGGAGATCCATTTCCAAATCTGGAGGAGCTTCACTGCTTACGATGCGCGCTGCTCCTTGCGTACGTGAATCTATCGGGTCGCCCACCACGTAGCAGTCTTGCACGTCCTCAGCGCCAAGCGCAGCCTCTCGAGTTTTCTCAGCCTCGAAGAACTGGATTCGCTTCCTGATTCAGTTACCCCGCTAGACCAGCGCATCGATCTTGATCGCCTCGCCGGATGGATCGAGCAACTCAAGCCGCTTGACCGGCAAGTAATCATCTCTTATCTCGAAGACATGGACGCTGTCTCGATTGGCGAAATTACAGGCTTGCCGCCAGCAGCGGTTGCGATGAGAATCCACCGTATCAAGCATCTACTCGCGCGCAAATTCCGCCAAGGAGGAAGCGATGCCGCATAATCTCCCGTCCCAAGACCCCAGAAAAATCTGGCAAACCCAACCCAAAGAGCAATCCAGGGAGCAACCCAAAATGACCCTCGAAACGATTCGTCTCAAAGCAAGCCAGCTTCAAGCTCAGACTCGTCAGCAAGTCCTGGCTAATACCGCCATCGCCTGCTTTGTCGTCGTCCTATCAACCGTAGCCCTTTGGCGTCGAAGAAATCGGCCTACGGCTCATCTTTGCAATCGCGATCACCTGGGCCTTGGTCGAACAATATCTGCTGCATTGCCATATCTAGCCAACCATCCGCCCCGGAGACGCGGCTAACCGCACAGGGCTTCAGTTCTACCGGCAGGCCATCGAAGGCCGAAGCTACCTCTCGCGACGATTACTTCAATGGTCGATCGGGCCGGTCATTCTCTCTATTGCTGGGATTCTGCTGGCCCTCACGACGATTGCGATTGGCTCAGGTACTCCTCTCACGCGCATGTTCCCCTTCACAACTCTATTTGTGATTTGGCTCATTGCTGTGTCTGTGATCAATACAAAAAAACAGCGCGAGTTAAAGCGAGAGCTAGACCTTGGGCTGGCCGACAGACTCTTGGCCTTCCCGGCCGGCAATGATGCGACGGTACGGGCCATTCGTGGGGCCTCCCGCCCCAAAACAGAAAAGCACCAAAATGTTCTAAGTGAACTGTATTGGGGGCTAAGTGCGCTGCCTGTAGCAGGTATTTTAAAAGAGTTGCTCGGCTAGCCAGGCGCTCATGCGATGGGAGATCAATCAGCCGACGGCAAAGCGGCTGGAGACTTCGAGCACGCTTTGCAGTTAGATGTATGTCTACTTGGCTGGACCCAGCAACTTGGTGAATGGGGCGCAAGGCTGAAGGCACACAGGAAGCGAGCGGTTCGAATTCGAGCCGCACTTATGGCCGGATTTATTGCCCGAAGAATGCGCATGGAAAGTGGATACTTACCAATTGTGGATCCTCGGCATTTGTTGTGGCATTGAGGCTGCCTGAGTTCTGTACGAATAGCGTTCGCAGTGCGGGGCATACCTGATCGTGAATGAACTCTTTGGCACGCCGATGTGCCTCTTTGTTGGTCTTGTCCTGCTGCGGCTTGGACAAGTTTCGGCCTTCAGTCACGTCCAGATCCATCCCGCATCCAAGCAGCGGCCAATCGAGAACGAGATCGATGTCATCAGGGAATCGCGCGATCAGTTTGTAAGCCTTCGAAAGGGAAGTGCCACCTTTGAATATGAGATGATTCTCGAATTGCGGTGCGGTGAAAAGCAGTTAGAGCGTGAAGCCGATCCGGTAATCGTTTTCGACGATGAACGGCCGAACACTTATTCTTGCGACCGCTTCCCAGAAGAGGTCGTTGCGATCCACTGTGCTCAGTCGAGCCACCTCAAGCATTCGGGGACTCCCGAGCGATCTCTTGAATCGCGGCGTATACCCATCCTGTGGCTGTCTTCATGTCGTTCAGCATCCTTTTTCGTTGCGCCGGGCACTCGGGCCATAGGCTTCGAATTGTTCGCAGCCACTGTTCCATCATGACGCGGAAACGGCTGGGACGAGACTATTCGATACAACCGAGCTGCTGCGCGAGTCCGGATGGACCGAACAACGGAATCGCCTCCACGGCTTTTGCAACAAAGCAGCGGTAGCCGAGCCACAGGAACAAATCGAGCAAGGCAGGTGCCGCAGCCAGGGTTTTCACCGCTTCGAGATCTGTTGGAACTGGATGCCGGGAAATCTCGGCAAAGAACTCATCGCTTGACGTGATTGAATTCTCGCCATGCGGCACGGCGGACGAACGGCTGTACCAGATCTCCGCTTCACGCATGAAATGGAAGCGGCTTCGATGCAGAAGCGAGGACGCGGAGCGGTTGGTCTCAGTGATGAAAAACATAGTTGCACCGAAGATCCTTTCAAAGGCCGCTACGATGCGGCGATACCCCTTACCACCCTTGCCCATCCCAAACGTATCCAGCATCTCGGCGGCAGATCGAAAACGGACCACCTGGCTCTTCTGTCGGACCGCCAGGGTGGCAAGAAAGATGAGAACCAGCCGGTCTTGCCCAAACGGAAGCCCAAACTGTGGATGGCCGGTAATCTGCAGATGAAAATTGCCATTCCGGCGGTCGAAGAGGAGTTGGTCTTTGGGCGGCCCCCGGACCGGCAACCCACAAAGGATGAACGGTCGCGATGCAAAGGACAATGACTGCTTGCCCTCTTCCCGTTTGGCGCGAACCAGCGCGATCCCCTCGGCCCGCTTCAGCCGGTGCCGGGAAATCAACAGATCTCCATAGCCCTCCCGCAAAACGTCTCCTGCCTTGGCCAACATCGCCTCACCTCACACAATTTCGTTTGCGCGAGGGATCAAATTGCCATGATTATAGGGAAGAGGTTTACAGCACCGGCCTCGTTACTGCGATTACTGCGTTAAGGCCGGATTTCCCTTTTCTCTATGGTTCTAGGTGGTCAGGATGGCCGCCATGGTCGCATATGTCCTTTATTTGCGAACCAGGTGTGTATTCCCAAGCTGTACGTCGCCGGTTCGAACCCGGTCTCCCGCTCCACTATCCTCTTCATTCGCTTGATCCCCTACCACGATTACTGTGACTTGGGTCATTCCGAAGATGGAAGCACGCTGGTCGCCTTTGTCTTCAAATCGTTGCATCGTACAGGATCAGACCAGAGCTTCTCTAGGCGATGACAGCTTTGACGACTTCGCCATGCACGTCAGTGAGCCTGAAGTCGCGGCCAGCATAGCGGTAAGTCAGTTTCGTGTGATCAAAGCCAAGTTGGTGAAGGATGGTCGCGTGGAGGTCGTGGACGTGAACCTTGTTCTCCACCGCTTTGAATCCGAAATCGTCGGTTGCACCATAAGCCAGGCCACCCTTGATGCCTCCGCCGGCCAGGAGCACGCTAAACGCAGGAGGATTGTGATCACGACCGCAGCCGAGTTTTTCAAGGCCGGAATTCTGGATCATCGGAGTCCGGCCGAATTCTCCCGCGATCACGATCAGCGTTTCGTCAAAGAGTCCGCGAGCCTTGAGGTCGTCTACCAGCGCCGCGATGGGTCCGTCAGCCTGACGTGCGAGTTTGGCATGGATGCGAATGTCGTCATGATGATCCCAGGGCTGAAAATTGCCGAAGTAAATTTGCACCATGCGAACGCCGCTCTCGACAAGGCGTAGCGACATCAGGCAGCCACGGCCGAAGTCAGAGATATCGTAGCGGGCGCGAACCTTTTCTGATTCCTTGCGGATATCAAACAGGTCGCCAGCTTCTGTCTGCAGACGGAAGGCCGACTCCATCGACTGGACTGCGCCTTCCAGTTGCGGCTGGTCCCCGACCCGCTGGATGTAGTGCCGGTTCAACTGGTCGAGGAGACCGAGTTGCTGCTTTTGTTCCTCGACGCTCAACCGGGCGTTGCGCAGGTGGCTGATCAGCTTCTCGGGCTCGATGGCTTCGTTATGGATATGCACGCCCTGGTAGCTGGAGGGCATGTAGCCGGCGCTCCACAGCGATGAGCCGAGCACAGGAAAGCCGGGGCAGAGCACGATAAATCCGGGGAGATTTTTGTTGTCGGTGCCCAGGCCATAAGTGACCCAGGAGCCCATCGACGGACGGCCCGGAAGCTGGTGCCCGCAGTTCATCAATTGGAGTGATGGCCCATGGTTACCGTTGTCGGTATGCATCGAGCGGATCACACAAAAATCATCGATTCTTTGAGCGATCTGCGGAAAAATCTCACTCACTTCAAGGCCCGATTGGCCGTGGCGCTTGAATTCCCAGGGGCTACGCATCAGCGTGCCGCTGGCGCGATCCGTGCGGATCTTCGGTCCAGGCATCGGCTGGCCATCGTACTTGGCAAGTGCCGGCTTGTGGTCGAAAGTATCCACCTGCGACATGCCGCCATTCAGAAACAGAAAGATGACGTGCTTGGCCTTTGGCGTGAAGTGCGGCTGCCGGTTCGGGTCAGCCTGAAGCATGCCTTGCAAGGCGCTGAGGCCGAAGCCACCGCCTAGAGTTTCGAGAAATTTGCGTCTTGGGGACATGTCAATTCACACTCGAGAATTCACTGGTGCCCAGCAGAGCCTGCAAATATTTTGCCCATGCGTTTGCACCCGCGTTTGATAAATAGTCTATGCCCAATTTCATTTCGGCTGCATCTGGCAGACGCGAGTAGAGCAATTTATAGGCGCGCCCAATTCGAGCCGCATCGTCGCCCTGAACTTCTGTCTGAAGGCGCTTGTCGAGGGCATCGGCCTGTTTCGTGATGAAGGCGCTGTTCAACCAGTAAAGCCCCTGCAATGGGCCGGCAGTGATGGCACGCTCGTCGGCGGATCCGTTGGCATCCGGGAAGTCGAACAAGGCCATTGCCGGATCAAGGCGTGTTCGGCTGACCGTGAGATAGAGCGAACGGCGTTTGTTTTCGTCAGAAATATTGGTGGATGCACCGCCAACTTTGGAGTCAAGCTGGCCGCTTACACTCAGCACTGAGTCCCGCAGAACTTCCATGTCGAGGCGATGCTGAAGAGGGAAGTGGGCCAGCAGTCTGTTGTCCGGGTCGGCATCGACATTGGCTGCTGTGGCGCGTGCATAGGTATCGCTGAGCAAGATTTCGCGATGGAGTTTCTTCAGGCTCCAGCCGTTCGCAATAAAGCGGGCGGCAACTTCCTCCAGAAGCTCGGGGTGGCTCGGCCTTTCTCCCATGCGGCCGAAGTTGGATGCTGAGCGAACAATGCCTTTGCCGAAGTGGAATTGCCAGACGCGATTCACAATCACGCGTGCGGTGAGGGGATGGTTGACGATGGCCTCGGCGAGTTGTGCGCGGCCGCTGCCTTCGAGGAAGAGCTTGGGTTCGTCCGGGCAGAGAGCCTGCAGAAAGCGTCGCGGCGCGATTTCGCCAGGCGTCTTCGGGTCGCCGCGCAAGGCGACGTTGATGTCCGCAGGCTTGTCGGTATCCTTCACGGAATGCAGGAAGGGAAACATGGCCGGTAGCTCCGATTCGGCTGCCTGAATCTCGGCGCGGAGCTTCTGTACGTAGGTCTTGGCAAAACCGCCCAGGAACCGGTCGATCTGTTTTGCGTCGTAGAAATAGACGCCTCCGGGTGCTTTGAATCCGTCGGTGACATAAGGTTTGTAGGCCAGTTCGCGCCACTGATAGAACTTCAAAACCGGCAACGAAACGATGTTGGTGTACTGGCGCGTATTCTCGTTCTTTTGCCCCTTGCGACCGCCAAAGGCGACGTAGTTCTTGTCCTCGATTTCCCTGGCCTCATCGAGCAATTCAAGAACAAAGTTCTGATATTTTTCAGCCTCAGCCTTTACCTGCGCCTCTTTCGGCTGCGTCTTTAGCAGTGCGTACCAACCATTCAGGTAGGGGTGCTCTTTGCTCGTGTCGGCGAGGTAAGTCTGCCAGCGCTTGAAAGTTTCTTCGTCGAGACCTTCCGCTTTGTTCTTCCAGCCAGCGACCAGGTATTTAGCCGTATCGCGGGCCAGCAGATCGGTGAGTTGTCTGGTCTGCTCGGCGAGGTAATCGCTGAGAATTTCTTTGAGGTCGTCGACCTTCTTCTTCCTGGCCTTGTAGCGCTCGACTTCCACTTGCTCAACGAGCGGGTATTGGTTCGACTGCGTGCTCTTGAAGACGCCGAGCAGGGAGTAGTAGTCTTTCGTCGGGATCGGATCGTACTTGTGATCGTGGCACTGCGCGCAGCCCACTGTGAGACCAAGAAACACCTTTGTCGTCACATCCAGTTGATCGTTTGGGCTGGAACCCAGCGCCTGAAAGCCAAGGCCGGCCATTTGCTGCTTCGTTTCCGTGATTTGCGCTTTGGCAAAGACGTTGTAGGGGAGGTCGCGATTCAAAGATTCGATGACCCAATCGCGGTAGCGCCAGGCGTTGGGAAGCGGTGTGTCAGTGCTGGCGGCCAGTTCGCCGTCCGAGTATCGGGCAAGGTCGAGCCAGTGCCTGGCCCAGCGTTCGCCGTATTGGGGGGAGTTGAGCAATCGGTCTACGGCTTTGCCTCGATCCGGGTTTTGGGCAAACTCGTCAGCCACCTCAGGTGTGGGTGGCAGACCCGTAAGGCTGATCGTCAAGCGCCGTAATAACGTGCGAGGGTCTGCGGGTCTGGATGTCGCAATCTGGGCAGCATTCAACTTTGCGTAGATGAAGCTGTCGATCGTTTTGTTTGTTGCCGGTTGGATCGGCTGGAAAGACCAGAAGGCCTTTTGTTCTGCCGTGATCTTCGCAGTCGTAACTTCGGCTTGTTGTTGCTTCTCCGGCCAGGGGAGACCGATACGGATCCAGTTTTCAAGGTGAGCCACTTCTTCGGTGCTGAGTGCGCCGACCGGCGGCATTTTAAGCCGCACATGGGTGCGCTTGACGGCTTCGACGAGGAGGCTGAGTTCTGGCTTGCCTTCAATAACCACCTTGCCGGACTTGCCGCCCTTAAGGATGCCCTCACGAGAATCAAGGCGCAGGCTTCCCAACCCGCTGCCTGTATGGCATGCGTGGCAGTGCGTTGCCAGAAGCGGACGAATTTTCGCCTCGAAGAACTCGTCGCCATCGGCAGCGAGAACCGGAAGCGTGCAAGCAACTAGCAATCCCAATCTGCTTGGCATATTCGCCTCATTCTATCTGATCTGCCGGATCTGAACCTGCGGTTCCGCATTGACGTCACTTCCACACCACACCATAATCTAGTCTGGAGGACGGACCATGCAGTTGCGCAGGAGTCAGATCGGATTGGCCACCCCTTGGGCTGCCTTGTTTGTCATCCTCACGACAACAGTGGTTGTCAGCGTCGTACGGGGTCAAGAGGCAAAGCGCACAGAGCTGCAAGGCAGCTTCACTCGAAGCGTCAAGCCTTTCCTTGAGACGTATTGTGTCAGTTGCCACGGCCAGAATCGGCCCGCAGCGCAGCTCGATCTGAGCGGGTTCACTACGATGGCTGCATTCATGCAGGACGGCCGCCGCTGGAGTCAAATGCTGGAGCGTCTGGAAGCAGAAGAAATGCCGCCCAAAGGAGCCATGCAACCGGGCCCGCAGCAGCGCCGCGCCGCCCTCGATTGGTTCCACTCCGTCCGAGAATACGAAACGCGCCGCAATGCAGGTGACCCAGGTGCCGTGCTGGCGAGGCGCCTGAGCAATGCCGAATACAACTACACGGTTCGCGATCTAACCGGAGTCGACATCCGCCCGACTCGCAAATTTCCCGTCGATCCGGCCAACACGGCAGGCTTTGACAATTCGGGCGAAACGCTAAGCATGTCGCCCACGCTCCTGAAGAAATACATGGCCGCTGCGCGTGAAGTGGCCTCCCATCTTTACTTGCAGGAAAAAGGATTCGCCTTCGCACCACATCCTATGCCGGCAGAAACTGACCGCGACAAATTTACAGTCCATCAGATCATCGATTTTTACCACAAGCAAAACATCGACTACGCCAACTATTTCCAAACCGCGTGGCGCTTCCGGCATCGGGCGGCCCTCGGGCAACCTGGCGTCACCCTGGCCGATCTCGCAAAGCAATCCGGCGTCAGCGCCAAATATCTGGACACGATCTGGCGGACCCTGGAGGGCCCCGAAGCGGCTGGTCCTCTAGTGAGACTGCAAGCGCTGTGGCGCGCCTTGCCGGCACCGAAGACTGGCCAACCGGCTATTGCCCAAGCCGGTTGTGAGGAGATGCGATCCTACATCACCAGGCTTCGCAAGAAGGTCGAGCCGCGCTTCATTAACATCACAGCAGGTTCCATCGGTACTGCCTGGCAGCCGCTCTTGATCTGGAAAAATACGCAATACGCGACTCATCGCCGCAGCTTTGATCCCAGGCAATTGCAGGTTGAAGGCGAGCCTCCGTTCAACCAGGCGAACGTGGTCGAGCCCGAATGGGATAATCCGTTCGGCCCCGGCAAGACGGTCCTGGTGCAGAATGAGCCGGGCGATCCCGATCTCGTGGTTCCGGCCGGTCAACGCGCACGCTATGAAGCGGCGTGGGGTCGATTTAGCAGTGTCTTCCCCGACATGTTCTACAAGGAATCACGCGGCCGAAACTACTTCAACACGGGTAAAGATGAAGGCCGCTATCTGAGTGCGGGCTACCACAACGTGATGGGCTACTTCCGCGACGACCAGCCGCTCTACGAGTTGCTGCTCGATCAGAAGCAGCAGGTGCATCTCGACCAGATGTGGCGCGAGATGGATTTCGTCGCTTCCATCAACATCCGCACCTACGTCGAATTCGCCAAGCTGGGTACCCGGGGGACTCGAGACGATTTCAAAGACGGCGAGCCCGAGGTCGGCGACATCGAAGTGGATCAGATCATCTCGCAAGAAAAACTCAGGAAGCTCGAAGCCGACTATTTGAAATTCGCGAAAGACGGCAGCAACGTTGCGATTCAGGCGATCAAAGACTTCTTCGACAAAGCGAACGCAAGCATTCGCTGGGTGCAGCAAGCCTGTCGCGAGGCTGAGCCAAGCCACTTGCAGGCACTCCTCGATTTCGCCTCCCGCGCCTATCGAAGGCCGCTGTCAGAGGCGGATCGCGCCGATTTGCTGTCCTTCTATCGCGAAGCCAGGGAGCGTTATTCTCTCGACCATGAAGGCGCAATTCGTGAGGCGATTGTCTTGGTGCTGATGTCTCCAAACTTCTCCTACCGCGCGGACCTGGTCAAAGGTAGCGGCGGAGTTCAGCAACTGTCGGATCTCGATCTGGCCAGCCGGCTCAGTTACTTTCTGTGGTCCAGCATGCCCGACGCAGAACTGTTGCGCCTCGCCTCTGCGGGCAAACTGCACGAGCCCGAAGTCATCAAAGCCCAGGCCCGACGCATGCTACAAGACCCGCGCACCCGGGCGCTGGCCGTCGAATTCGGAACCAACTGGCTGGAGATTCGCGACTTCGAACAGATCGGCACAGTAGACCGCGCACGCTTTCCTGCTTTCAACGACACCTTGAGAGAAGCGATGTTCGAGGAGCCGATTCGCTTTCTCCTCGACGTCTTCCGACGCAACCGTTCGATCCTCGATCTGCTCTTCGCTCGCGACACCTTTGTGAATCCTGTGCTCGCCCGTCACTACGGTATGCCGGCCATAGGTAGTGACGATAGCGTCTGGGCCCGCATCGAGGATGCCGGCCGCCATGGCCGGGGCGGCCTCTTACCGATGGCCGCGTTTTTGACCAGGAATGCGCCGGGTCTGCGCACCAGCCCGGTGAAGCGCGGCTTCTGGGTCGCGAAGAACATATTAGGCGACCAAATCCCGCCCCCGCCACCCCAGGTGCCCGAATTGCCGGCGGACGAGGCCAAGATGGAACTGCCCTTGAGGCAGATGCTGGAGAAGCACCGGGCCAACCCGGGTTGCGCTGCCTGCCACGCGCGATTCGACTCTTTCGGCTTGGCTTTTGAAGGCTTTGATCCCGTCGGCCAAAGTCGAACTCATGACCTTGGTGGCCGCACGGTGGATGCTCGCGCCACCTTCCCGAAGGGCTTTGAAGGAGAGGGGCTGCAGGGAATCCGGAATTACATTCGCGAACATCGCAAAGACGATTTTATGAGCGGCTTTACTGGCAGACTTTTGGCCTATGCACTGGGACGCAGTCTGGCGCTTTCAGACACTCCCCTGATTCAGGAAATCAATACTAAGCTGGGCAAGGACGGCTGCTGTTTTGAAACCGTGATCGAAGGCATCGTTACCAGCCCCCAGTTTCTCAACAGGCGCGGCAGCGAGAAAGAAAGGTGAGCGTGATGAATCCGTTATCTCGAAGAGTCTTTCTCCGTGGCACTGGCGTCACCATGGCCTTGCCCTTGCTGGACTCCTTATCCGCAGCCCCAGCCGCCGCTCTGCCCCAGCGCTTTGCCGTGCTCTTCATGGGCACGGGCATCAGCCCCGGACGCTGGTGGGCCAAAGGCGCTGGGCCCGGCATGGAACTGAGCGAATCGCTGGCACCGCTAGAACCGCTCAAGGCGAAGCTGAACGTCATCGACGGCCTCTTCAACAAGGCGGCCACAGGGCAGGGCATTCACCCTGCAATGACCGGCAACCTCTTGTCGGGCGTACCGATCCGTAAAGGCTCGATCATCCAGGGCGGCATTACAATCGACCAGGTGCTGGCCAACCTGATCGGGCAGGAGACACCGCAAGCCAGCATGGTCTTGGCCTGTGAACGGGCGATGACCGGCTTCCATGAAACGAACTTTTCTAACGCCTATAGCTCGCACATCTCCTGGCAGAACAGCGATTCGCCGGTGCCCAACGAGATGTACCCTTCGCTAGCCTTCGACAGCCTCTTTGAGAATGGTGGCAGGTTACGCAACACCAGCGTGCTCGACCGCGTGAAAGACCATGCCCTTTCCCTGAGCAGCAAGGTAAGCGCTACCGACAAACTGAAGCTCGACGAGTATCTCGCCAGCGTCCGCGATGTCGAACGCAGCATTGAGCGAATGCGCACCGATAAGCAAAAGGCCGAAGATCGCGCTCGCGACGCAGGACGGCCACTCTTCACGATGAAGCGTCCCCAGGATGGCCTGCCCGAAGACATCCGCGATCACATTCGCCTGATGTGCGACATTGTCGCCCTTGGCTTTCAGACTGACAAGACTCGTGTGGCTTCGCTCCTGCTGGCCCGGGACCTGTCTGCACTCTACTATCCGTTTCTTGGCGTCAGCAGGCAGCACCACGGTGCCTCCCACTACGACACCGAGGCGGATTACCAGAAGATCGTTCACTTCCAGGTGAGCCAGTTGGCTTATCTCGCGCAGCGACTCGACTCGATGCAGGAAGGCGAGGGCACTGTGCTCGACAACTGCTGTCTGCTCTTTCTGTCCAACATGTGGTCCGGCACCAAGCACGACAACAAAAAAGTGCCGGTGCTAACGCTCGGTGGTTTGGGCGGCAAGCTGAAGACCGGCAGAGCCCTCGACTATTTTGAGTCAGGCGACGACAACCGAAAGTTGTGCAGCCTCTACCTGGGAATCATGGACCGGATGGGCGTCACACTCAAGGACTTCGGTGACGCCGAAACGCGATTAGCCGGCTTCTAAGCGAGTTCGCCAACCTTGCTAACATCACCACAGGACCCAACCATGCCCGCGATCCGCTTTACGCTCAATAAAAAACAGCAATCCATCGACCTTCCATCCTCTATGCCCCTCTTGTGGGTGCTTCGCGACCACTTTGAGATGACCGGCACCAAATTCGGTTGCGGCATGTCTCTCTGTGGTGCTTGTACGGTCCATGTCAACGGGCAACCCGTGCGCTCCTGTGTCACACCGGTCTCCTCTCTGGCTGGAAAATCGGTCACTACGATCGAAGGGCTTAACAACCACCCAGTGCAGCAAGCCTGGATCGAAGAAGACGTCCCTCAGTGCGGCTACTGCCAGTCTGGTCAAATCATGACTGCCGCTGCCCTCCTGGCCAAAACGGCCCATCCCACCGACGCCGACATCAACGAAGCGATGCGCGGGAATATCTGCCGCTGCGGCGCGTCTGTCTCTTATACACATCTGACGCTGCCGACGAATAGA
>ENA-ORBV01007739-ORBV01007739.1-microbial-mat-metagenome-genome-assembly--contig:-NODE-7739-length-18361-cov-6.154725_pt1 | contig 18361 bp, 13 predicted proteins | sample MGYA00237777_ERZ505514 | MGnify/ENA primary metagenome ERZ505514 (study PRJEB26160, sample SAMN06269048) | microbial mat metagenome | isolation source: Oligotrophic lake microbial mat | place...
GACAGTTGTAATACAGTGTAGTACAGTTTACGTATACAGTCTTCAATAATGGGACCGGCCATCGAATTAAGACTTGGTAGAATCAGTTTAGGGTTAGAACTAAGCCTTGTCAATAGCATCTCCGTACGGCGTTCGCCCGCAAGTTAATGAATGGACAACAAGCAGACGGCTCTATCGTACTGTATCAATCAATGAATGTCATCAACAACACTACTAGCTAGTACACTGTAGTTAAGTAGTCTAGTAGTATATTAGCTAGCTAGTAGTAGCCAGCCACAGCTATAGACTAAGTGCCAGTCCTAGAATTGGTGTAGTGACAGCGATAGCTCGAACGCGTCCGTTCTTTTTGTCCTTTGTCTAAAACGAATTGTATTTGTCCCTAGCTAGCTAGGAGATCGGTCGTTGATCCAGCCCAACATCAAACTGTCGTTACACGTTTTTACCAGCACAAGCACTGTGCGTGGCACCATGGCCGAATATCCAAATCCTTCCTCGACCTCCATTTTCCAAGAGTTGGGCCTCATTTCTTCCTCCCGTAATTCTAATGGAAACGAGAAAGGAAAAAAAGACAAACAGTCCAAGAATAAGAAGAAGCAACAAGATGCGTTAAATACCAATAACAGCATCACAGCTCTGGATATTTTGCAGCGCTTGTTGGAAACCAATGTTGTGAATTCCAGCCAAATACAAAGTGCCCATGCAAGTCTCAAGGAAGAACGAAACAACAACCTCGAAGCAGCAGCAGCGGAAACGGAAACGGCAAATTCGGCTTCCGGAAAAGAGCAACAACCGTCCAGTAATCCGACGACCACATTTTCGTATCGCCGACGCCACATTGCCCTGAGAGTCTATTACGAAGGAAAAGAGTACTCGGGCCTAGCACAAAATATGGGCCAAGAATCCGACAATTCGGTCGAACAACAACTCTTTGCGGCTCTTTGTAAAACACATCTAATTGAATCACGAGAAACTTGCCAATATTCGCGATGTGGACGTACCGACAAAGGAGTATCCGCTGTAGGACAAGTCATTGCTCTGCAGCTCAAAAGTGCCATTCCCTTGGAGGCCTCTTGGGATGAACAAGGACAAAAGCTGGTACAGTCCAACAACGAGAAGGAGGAGGAGGAGGGAGAAAAGGCCTTGCCCAAAAATACAATTGAGAAAATTCGCGTCTGGGTTCCACCTAAAGCCAAGAACAAAAAAGGCAAAGCAGACAACAACAACAAAAATAACGCTTCTGCTGCAGCCAGACAATGCAAGGAAATTTCCGAATTCCCCTACGACAAAATGATCAACTCTGTCTTACCAGAAAACATTCGAATTCTGGGATGGACTCCCGTCTCTCAAGACTTCTCCGCTCGCTTCAGTGCTTCCACGCGTACCTATCGGTACTTTTTTGTTCGGCGAAGATCTTTGAGTTTGGATGTCATGCGACAAGCCTTGAGACTCTTGGAGGGGACCCATGACTTTCGAAATTTTTGCAAACTCAATGTTATAGAAGTGAGCAATTTTGTAAGGAAGATTCATGCCGCCGAGTTGGTTTGTTGTCCAAACAGCAATGATGTGTGCTACTTTCAAATTCATGGACAGGCCTTTCTGTGGCATCAGATTCGTTGTATTGTTTCGGTCTTGTTCTTGATTGGACGCGGACTAGAGTCTCCGGATGTCATTTCAGAATTATTAAACGTCGACAAGTATCCTGGTAAACCGAGCTATCCGCTGGCGGCAGAATTTCCCTTGGTCTTGCATGAGTGCGGATATCCGAACCTTCAAACAGGCTACTCAGTACAGAACTTGTGGTCAGTGACTTGTCAGCTCGAAGAACAATGGGAAACAGCACTACTGGAGGCGGCGCGGATTCAAAATTGTTTGAACATGTTACGACACGATGTAACGACACTGCAACCTGAAGATCTAAAGGACTTTTGCAAACGACGTCTTTTGGAACGGCAGAAAAAGCGAAGGCGCAGCAAGGCCTCACAGCATGACGGTGAGGACATTGCGGCATTCTTGGAACAAATTGAGAAAGACCAGCAACCAATGGTCGACGACGAAGATGGCAACACTCAATTCTTGACTTGGGATCAAGCCATTTCCTGGATGGAAAAATGGAATATGATCCCTGATGCCAATGCTTTGAGAGATCATGTGCACGTTCCTCTATTGGAACGATCCAAGGGAACGACCTATGAGGAAAAGATCGAGTCTTTACAAGTGAATTCAACGAAAAGGTCACAACGTTATGAAGAAAATGTTGCCAAGAAACGAAAAGCAGAAGACGGCGATGGCGACTTTTACGACCACAAGCTTCGCCAAGGTGGTTCTGCTGTATGATAAGTCGGGACAATACTTTGTAGAAAATCATATTTTCGGGCACGTACGAGCTCGTGCTCGAACGATACTAAAAGATCTAATTGTAGCTACAATACAGATTAGGTTGTGTTCAACTATGGAGTTTAATTACGTGTATTATCTTTTAACGCAGATACAAAACACATCAACTTCCGCTTTTTCGCAGTCTGAATCTGCCTCCAAGCACAGGTACGTGCGTGACCTGGCTCCATCTTCAGACAACGTTCGACACACTCGCGCTGCCTTAGCCTTCCGATTCCTCATCGTCGCTCTCGAACCATTCATCTAGACCATCAAAGACGGTTTCGAGGACAAACACGGTACTGAGAGGCAGGGTATTGCGATCATCAATCGCTGGGTCGTCGTACAGAGTGGAGACGTTCTCGTCGTCGTCGTCGTCACCGTTTGACTTGACAACAACGATGGCGGGAATCTCCTGGCTCATTTTTTTGAAAAAAATGGGCGACAGTTGCGGAAAGACAATTTTTTCAACGGCCTCCACCAGCTCGTCCTTGCTTGCTCTGTCGAAATCAGTGTTCAAAAAGGCGACTTCATCATCCAAAGACAAAAAGCAATCCCCGGCCTCGTCCATTTTGAGGCCAGATTCACAAGTACCAGCGATCATCGCTTCAATTACTGCATCAAGCCCCTTTTCTTCCTCATGCACCTTTTCTTCGTTGTGCCCCTTTTCTTCTTCGTCGTCGTCGTCGTCGTTTGCAAGCGCAAAATTCACAACGTCCATCGCCATCCCTGATAAGATCGCATCGAGATGGGCGTCTTCGTCTAGGAACTTTTGGTGGCTGCAGACGGTACGAAGCGCCAAAGCAAGATCTTCCAATAGCTCCTCTGGTAGCAAGAAGGATGAATCGAGATCGTCTTCTTCTTCTTCATCTTCAAGAACGGAAACATCGTCACTAAAGTCAAACGAGTTTGCCACGACAAGGGAAGGAATGTTTTCACCACTGGGTTTGCCAAAGAGACTCGGGGTCATCGCCATATCCAAGGACGTGCCGTTGAAAGTCATGGGAAACTTTGGACAAGCAATGGTAATTTTATCGGCTTCATATTTTTCATACTTCGCCAACCACTGGTACTCGTTCAATTGGCTGATGTCACGAAATTCGTCAACGCAATCATCGTCGTACAAGCTTGCGGGCTCATTCGTGGGCATGTCATAGTTGGTGGGGACGTCGAACAATCTGTTGTGAGTGTGGATGACAAGACTATTCATTTCGATACTCTCAGTTCGCTGGTTGGTTCGATAGACAATGACGGAACGCGAAAAGAAAACCAGAAATCACGCTTGTGAAAAAGTAAGCGAAATGAAAAAGTGTCCCTCAGACGCAAGCACTACTGTGAAGTGAGAATGGAGACCACCGTGGGGGTCACCTTGCCAAGAAACTACCTCGATGCGATGGGTTTCTTGATCATTGATGATTGATTCGATGGACGACTTTCGATAGAGAACGTGGAGAGAGAAGAATGTGTCCGTTAAAATAAAAAGAATGATGCATGATTTCGATGGGCGAACGAAGGTCGATGGAAATTGATATTTTGAAAACGTGGAAAGGTTGGGACCAAAAGGTGCACAGTGCTTCGCTCAGTGAGTTCCGCATGAGCAGCTGTGCGGTCTACCAATTTAGAACGTCACAAGAACTGCATGACAAAACATGAAACAGGAAAGCGTCAAGCTGCGGCCCCCTGCGGGGCCAATAATGGCAGGAGACTCCGCGATGGCACCACCACCGTCACCGATCTAAGGAATCTACTAGCTATTAGCAGGTAGCTATTACTGCGTTGGCCCATCCAAAGAATAGGCAGCCCCTCAAGGATAGCATGCATAGAAGAAGCCAGTACTGTAGTGCTACATTGAAGTCCCATCCCTAAACTAAGAGTATAGCCGTCCCTCGATACCGTTATTTACGAGAACTAGAATCAATAGCGAGCAGAACAATGGTGGCCCTTCCAATCGGAGACACAGGCATCAACCCACAAGACGCGACTATTCCGGAAGGTGACAGTGACGGCGGCGATGATCAAGATGCTTCCTCTTCTTCTAGTAGTGGGGGAAAGCCAGAGAATGGCCAGTCAACTTCTTCTTCCAATTCCAACAAGAAAAAGAAAAACAAGAAGTCCAAGAAGAAGGATGCGAATTCGTCCCAGCCAAGCACCATGAGCGCACTTACTAGTAACCGAGTGTCAACCAACCTCAAGCGACGGAAAAAACGAAACCGCGTCGTGCGTTTGGCCAAGGTGGCAGATGAAAGCCGCATTGCTACTAGCAGCAAAGAGATGAGTCATGATGACTCGACGCCCAATTCTACTACTTCTGCCTATTGCACGTTTGTTCGGCAAACTCCCTCCATTCCGCTGCCTTATAACCACTACAAGACAGTTCTTTATCGGCGTGCCATTCGTAAAGGAAGTGGCAGTAATCCTCCTTCGCCGACATCAGGTGGTGGCAATCACAAAGGCCGCAGTAATACGGAAATGTCCACTTCTCAAGACAACAATAACAACCATCAGAATGTAGACGAATACGGTGACATTTCACTTGGAATGAAACTGAGCGTTGTAGGAGGAAAGGTCATTGTTCAAAACCTCAACAAATTGTCAGATGGCCGCGCCTCCCCGGCGCAAATATCTGGCCTGATCCAGCGAGGAGATGTTCTGCTATCCATTAATAATTTGAGTTTGGTTCATCTTCCCATTGACCTCCTTATGGATCGTCTCAAACCGCTGAGTACGCCCGATCCATCGGGAGCCTATCAGCGAGTGTTGCACTTGCGCTTGGCTGCGGGGGAAGGATTGACGTTGCTGCGAAAATATGAAGCGGCCGAAGCTCGAAAAGCCAATGTGTCGGACGAAGCCGCCACGGAAGTATTTTCCTTGTTCCCCATGGTGGATCAACTGAGCGGAATGCCGCTCTTTGATAATACCAACCTTCACATGCCACCACCTCGTGGCTCTCAACATCAAGAAGAAAAGAAACAAACAGAAGAGGATCCTAGGACCCCCGTCAAGGACAAGGGCCGGCGATCAAATGAGATAGGTACGAATATAACACAAAAACAACAGCAGCAACCGCAACAATATTCAGACGACAACGAAAAATCTGTCGAGGAGACCATTTCGAGCGATCTAGCGCATTGGATAGAATTTGATCGCGAAAAATTCATGAGTGAATTCTTTGTCTGGAATGATACATACTCCGAACTAATGAGACCTCCAGTCGCGGCGACCACATCACCCACTTCGGGACAACCCACAGAAGAACCCAAAACAACCATGACGAAATCCGAAATGTTTGAGTTGGGTCGCAGGGCATTGTTGGGAGCGAAAAATCTGACTCGTGCCATGGAAAACATTGACAAGGGGAAGGACATGCGGTCATTTCGATCATGGAACTCGTCCATTAGTCTTCGCAGTAGAGCTAGTACGCGCCGGAGATTTATTTTGGACGCTGTATCTCTTCCTGTAAGGTCTCTTCCTGTAAAAAGGACGGCGGATGCGAAATCTACTGGGACATTTGGAACACACCAGGAGGGCGGCAGTCTTGCGTCGTCAACTGGTTCCAAAGAAGAGAGTGAGGAGGAGGAATTTGATGGGGATGAACTGCTACTGAATCTGGCAGCACACGATGAAATTTGGAGGAGCCAAGTTATCCAGGCTCTCAACGAAGCACGTGACAATCTCGATAGAGCGTCTGAAGAAGCGTCTGAAGCGGAGGATGAGCCGGACGTAGACGAGGGTATTGATTCGGCCATGGCAGAAGGGCTTGGCGCATTTTTGTTTGGTGAAACCATGGCAAAGATTGTTACCAAAAAGAAGAAATCAAAGGCATTGCCACCTGGAGAGATCACCGCTGTTTTATTTGATCTATCAACAAATCTTGCCACTTCAATGCCGGATGAAGTTGGAGTGGGAAGCGGCGCCAGCATCAGACTTGTGAAGTCAACTATGTTACCCTCCATCGGTAGGAAACACCCTGAGGTATCAAGCTCAGTTATTTTGGCAACCCGCTTTGTTCTGGACGAGGCACTGACTGTCTGGCTGGAGACCTTTAAACCTCTGCCTTGGGAATCACGCCGTGTGCTGTGGCCTTATGCAACAGCTTCACCTACATCCGTCGGGGAATCACAAGCTCGTAGTATGTTTTCCGACGCAGACAGCTTAACCATCGACAGTGGCCGCGGATCACCTTCCACTGGCTCGGCAAAGAGTAATTCCACGCAAAATCTTACAAAGGACCTGAGGCAACTGATTGAAGATCAGGAGCTCGACGCTGAAACTCGAGCAGAGACGTAAGTTTTGAAAAATAGTATGTTTGCTTTCGTATGTCTTCGACATCAGGTGTGGTTTCTCAACAGCCCAACCAACATGCTTCGTATCACGTGCAGATGCTTCCTGGTGACGTACTACTTCACGCAGCGATTGCTTCCAAAAATGGCAGCAAGCCGAAGCAGGGGTGAAGAGAAATCTGATGAGAACAATGTTTTGGTAGATTTCGTAAAGAATTATGGCGCCTACGTGAAATTGCACACATGCCTAGCCTATGCAGCAGCTCTCAAATGCTCTGATGTCATCCATGAGCTCTTAGAGCTCTCAGAGCACGACATGCGTCACCGCGAAGTAATCAAGCTCTTTGCAAAGAGAAATGCTCTCATTTTGTATGAACCGACTATGCTTTCCGCTATTGTCAAATGCCTGCCACTCATCAGGAAGGAGCCAAGCGCAGAACGTCGTCAGACCCTCGTCGACACATGTGTTTCTGCGTACCCAGATCTTTTACCTTGGCAGGTCAAACAGGCACTTATTGAGCCTCAAGGTAATGGCGTTTCTGTGCGCGAAGATATGAAGGAGTTGTACTATTACTATTTGTCGAGTCTACTCTATCCTCTTGAAGGCAGCGAAGTCGCAAGGCGTGACCCCGGCCTTGTTGAAGTAAGTTGGTGTTTTCATCATTCTTTTGGGTGTCACATTTGTTTGTATCCTCCTACTTTCGGTTGTATTCGCTTACCTTGGTGCTTCTTTTCGCCTCCAGGAATGGTGCATTCTTTCGTTGGACGCAAGTGATACAGGCATCACATCGGGAGCAAAGTCACGGAGACAGAACTTCTTTAGCGTTGCATCTCGAAGCTCCAGCGACCACTTAGCCTATCACCGTGACCTAGTTATGCTCATTAAACTGAGTATGGCAAATGGCGAATTCGACCTTGCGCTTGAGCTCGGTAAGCATGTTCTGTCATGTTTTGCGCCGCTGAGACTCTGAAGACTTTGTTAGGAGCTTCGCACAACTCACGGTCCCTATTTTCTGCATTCTCTCAATGATTTTTTTCGTCCAGCCGGTGAAATCGTGGATAGCCCCAACTTATCCACGGACAGCTCTGTGGTTATCCTATTGCTGAAATATTTGAGAGAAATTGCGAGCGATGCCATAAACCAGCGGGACCTCGAACGGCAAAATGCCATGTTCCGATCTTTAAAACGAGTCATCCGGCTCTTCAGTCAAATGGCAAGTCTTTCACGGGGAGATGGCGCACAGTCTGTTTCGGTTCCCGACGAGTTGCTCGCTTTGATCGAGTACAAAGATACCTGCTCTGGTGGCTCCCGCAATAGAATCAACAGGGAAGTTCTTGATCTTATCTACTTCCTTGGGAAAGAGGCGGCTCCGAATGACTTTCTCAAAGCCTTTTCCACCTGGACGGCAAAGCATGATGCACTAGCCGACACAGTACATGTGCTGCAGTCAGTCCTCATGAGAGGATCTCGACTTGCCTTGAACACGGAGTTGTCTGGGTCGCTGCTACGACTTCGACGAGCTAGGCAACGAATGAACATGAGTCACATGGAGGGCGGTCTGATTGAAGCAGTGACAAAGTCTGGTAACAATGTCACGGGAGCGGGGCAAACAATTTGGAGCTTGATGTCCAACGGGCTTGTTGTGATTGATAAGTAGGGTACTTGATTTAAAATAAGATACTTTTAACACTACCTTTTGTCTTCCTGTTTACAAGGAGAAGCACTTGCTACCTTTTATCAGTCGCTGCTACGACTTTGAGGAGCTAGGCAGCGAATGAACATGAATTACATGTGGGGTAGTCAAATTAGAAGAGGGGCAAAGCCTGGCAGCCCTGCCATGGCAGAGGGGCAAACAATTTGTAGCTTGTTGCCCAGCAGGCTCGTCATGATCGATAATGAAGGTACTTGATTTTAAAACTTAGATACTGTAAAAAAAATTGCCCTCCTTTTTTCATAGAGAAACACTTGCTACCTTTTATCAGTCGCTGCCATGGCTTTGACGAGCTAGGCAGCGAATGAACATGTGTGTCAAAGTCTGGCAACTACTCAGGGCAAACAATTTGAAGTTTAATGACCAAGTGTCTCCTTATAAGGTACTCAATTAAAATTAGATACTGATAACACAATGTTTTGACTTCCAGTTTACAATGAGAAGAACTTGCTACCTTTCATCAGTGTGGAATGTCGGAAGGGGAAAAATACAATGTAAAGCGTTGTAGCTAGAAATAGCCAATCCTGCACGATCACCAATGACGGTGAACGCGCAATGCAAACGAAATGAATGACTCTTTTTTTTTAAGGGGCTTTTTAAAGGGTTGGAACATCGACACCCGCCTTCTTGTACTGATCGTACACCACTTTCACATCACGTTTTCCTCCCATAATAATAGGGCACTTGGCATGGATAGTATCAGGAACAAGGTCAAGAACTCGTTGGATCTTTCCATCAAACATACCCGTAGAAGCAATGCCGCCGGCCTGCTCAATGATCATAGCCATTGGAATTCCTTCATACAAAAGACGGAGTTTTCCCTTGGGGGATTTCACGTCAGCTGGGTACAGGTAGATTCCTCCGTAAAGGATTGTGCGGTGAATATCTGCCACCATTGATCCTACATACCGAGCAGTGTAGGGTTTAGGATCACCCTTCTTGAATTCTGCGACGGCGTCTTGGATGGGCTGATCCCAGTGAATACCATTTCCTTCGTTTGCCGAGTAAATTCGCTTTCCTCCGTCCTGGGGAAAAATCATTTTTTCGCGTGTGTGCACAAATTCTCCAATGGTGGAGTCAAGGCAGAAACCATGAACATCTCCACCACGGAATGTGAAAACCATCTCTACAGCAGAACTGTAAACAACATAACCGGCACAGATACAGTCAGCTCCAGATCGCAGAAGATCGTCAGCACTTCCATCGCTGCCAGGCTTTCGCTCGTAAACACTGAAGATAGTTCCAACGCTCACATTGCAATCAATGTTACTGGATCCATCAAGAGGATCAAAAGCAACACCTAAAATTATAAAATTATAGACACCAAGCAGATCATGCGCGCGAATATCAGATGAGCCCAAAGAGCATATTATTTTCTCAAGAGATAAATATAAAACGAGAAGGTTTTAGAGAACTTACAAAATTTTCCAGCTCGTCCACGAGGGACGATGATTGGCTCTTCATTTTCCTCGGAAACAAGAACGCAGCAGACACCCGAGTTGACAAGGGCATTAATCATCATATCATTCGACAAAACATCGAGTTTCTTTTGGTCGTCACCCGTACTGTTTACTTCACCGGCCAAACCATAAAGCTTGGCAACTCCAGCACGCTGCACAGCCGAAGTAATCAACTTGCACGAAGTACCAATGGCATTCAAGAGAATAACCAAATCGTGGTCGTTGGTACAGGCCATAACAAACCTGTTCAAGGTTTTGACGTCCTATAAGGAGTACGTAAGCATGAATTTTGGTAAGAAAATAATATCGAAGAAAGAGTTCTCATTCATTACTGTCATTGTTTGGTCGCCGCTAGCCAATTTGTTTGCCTAATATCGAGAACCCTTAACTTCGCCACACACAAACAATATATTGCATCCACGTACAGCATCAAATTTCTCGCTCATGGTTTCACTTTTCTTTTCCAAAAACTAGTAGATATTTTAATTCTTTCCGGCAAGATTTTTCCAGGAAAACAAATTGTGTCTTTCGGGAGGGTGTTGGAAGAACACTACAATTACAACAACACGTATCAGCAAAATGAATCTATTTTCTCCAAAACGGGTGTACATGTGTTGCTTCGATGATGCAGCGACGTGGTCCATCATGACATTTTAAATGACTTGGCAACCGCACCACTTTTTTGCGAATGACGTTTACGTTTCCCAAAGATCAAAGCGTGAAAGGCCATTCCCGTGAAGAGGGATTGAGTCCGGTCCCTATCAATTATCCCAAACTCTATTGTTCCCAAATACCCCCAACTCTATTTTGCGAATCCTTTCGTATTCCGATCGAGTTGGGCGAGACCATACATTTGGATATCGTCCATAAGATCGGCGCTTTGTTTTACTTCAATGAAAGCTTTTTCCAAAAAAGGCCACAAGTGGCCCACAACCTGCACCTTACGGCAGACGGGAATTTCTGTTGTTTTAGTAGTACTCCGAGTGCAGTACTGCTAGCTGTACAAGCTACGGCGGGTAGTACTAGCTAGTACTGTAGTACTTGACTGAGATGCCTTCAAATGCCTCTAAAGATCGATTCGAGTCGCATGATTGGTCGTTGGTTCGTGCCAAACGAATAGATACGAGACTGGGTGACCGAGAGAGATCCGCTTCAACTTGGATTCTCGCATTGCTCTGCTCGATTTTTCGATGTTGAGAGTGCCGGTTGAACTTTTAAACCGTGGTAGTCGGTGCAACGTTGCCTGCGTTGAAGGTAGCCTCGAAATCTTTGCAACCCGGAGTTTTATGCAACAGGTACTAGTACGGCCTTGAAAAAATATATCATCCCGCTCACAATTCTTTGATAATTCACTTTCAAACAATAACATTCAACATGAAGACCGCCGTCCTAGCCTCCCTCATTGCCGCCGCCTCTGCTTTCGCTCCTTCCAAGGATGCCGCTCGCACTTCCGTTGCCACCAACATGGCATTCGAAGACGAGCTTGGTGCCCAGCCACCACTTGGATTCTTTGATCCTCTTGGACTTGTACGTTGACGACAGCACGATTCGGCGCTTCGGAACGCAATTAATGTTATCAGATCTTTCGTGGCTCACATACTTTTCCTTCACTTTCTTTACTCACTCAGGTCGCCGATGGAGACCAAGAGAAGTTCGACCGCCTTCGTTACGTCGAGATCAAGCACGGACGTATCTGTATGCTTGGTGTTGTTGGATACTTGGTGAACGCCGCTGGAATCTACCTTCCAGGACCCATCGCCATGGACGGAACCAAGTTCTCCGACCTTGGATACGGCTGGGCTGCCTCTGAGGCTGTCCCCGTTGCCGGAGCCCTTCAGGTCTTCGCCTTCGTTGGAGCTTTGGAGTTGGCTGTCTGGAAACAAGATGATGCCTCCTTCCCAGGAGACTTCTCTGCTTCCTCCATCCCTGTTGGCTGGGTTGGTGACTACACCGAGGAAGAGAAGCTTAACAAGCGTGCTATTGAATTGAACCAGGGACGTGCCGCCCAAATGGGTATGTTGGCTCTTATGGTTCACGACAAGCTCGGAAACGTTGAAGATTTCTTCCCCTCCAGTTAAATTTCCCCCCTATTCACACTAGCATGGAGCTGACGGCCATCCTTTCGTCGATAGCTACACACCATGCCCATCTTGTTTCAAGAAGCTTCCTGTAGCATAAAGCATAGAAATCGAAGTTAATTCTTGGCAACTACTATCTCTTCTTATCCGTAGTCGAAATTAATAGGAACGGTATTCTCGTCTTCGTCGATGAAACGAGAGTCTGAAAAGAAATTGAGTTACTTGGGTGGATTGAAGGAAGGCATGTGCGTTGTGCCACAATCGCGTGCGCTGAAATCACTTGTTGGGCTATACCTTTACGCGGTATGTACTGTCACAATGAAACTAGATGGCGTACCTATGTTTTGGAAAACTGTACTAGTAGGAAATAACTTAAAAGAAACTCGAAATTAAATTTGTTGTGTTCAAAATTCGTCCAAAGCTTCTCCATATTCGTCATCCTCCGATGCCGCCTCCACCAGCGAGGCAAGCTTCGCTTCGTCTTCACCGCACGCCGACAACATGGAGAGCCACAGGTCGGCTTTCGGCCGAGGTTCTCCCTCTTCGGTGGAATCATGGTCACATGCTCCAGTCAAAGCAATTTCTGGTGGACCACGACAAAGAAGCCAGCATCCCTGTTTTATTTCTTTCTCGAGCTGACCAGGGTACCAACAGCTGGCCCCTACAAAAAATGAAACATCCTCTGCAGGGGAACAAAAAAAGTAAAAATAGGTTGTGTGTATTAGAAACAAAAGTCACGAGCACAGTGACGAATGAGCGAGCTGTCGCCAATAATTACCTCGATCGAGATATCCCGACTTGACAGCTCGAGCTGCTTCAAAGATGTCACCTCGATATGAAACCTCCTTTTCATCTTCACGGTCCAAATGAACACGAGGAAGCTTGGTGCCCCCAATTTCTTCCAATACATGAACGCACTCATCATCAGATCCATCGTCATCATCCTCTGCAGATTGTAGTTGGCCCACAGCAGAACCTTGTTTGGAGGGAGTGTTGCCATTACTGGTACTAGCAGAGGTGCTGGCCACAGTCTCCGGATTTGCCAATTTGATCGCTTTGATGACGTTTGCAGCTGCCATTGTGATCGTCGGACTGCTCGTATGCAACATTTGAATCGAGGGCATGTGAACTGGCCCGCCCTCCTTCATTGGCAACCCACCCAAGGCGGCTTGTAAATCTTTTGGCAGAAACGGTATGACGTCCGAGATGGTTCGTGCATTCATTCTGTCCGTCAAGCTCACTCGATTTACGATGACTCCAAGGGTACCAAACTCCTCTTCCCCTTTTTCTTTTCTTGGAGCGCCCTTCTTGTCATTATCCTCGTCGCTGTCATCCTTGCTGTTGTCGTCGTCATCGTCCTCGCCATCTTGGGTGGTAGCAGTACTGCTAGCAGAAGCAGCATCACGGATGTCAATGCCATGGTGCAAAATACAAATGACAGAACGACGAAAATATCCCCCCATGTTGGGATGTGCCAACAGATACGTTCCCGGTGTTAAAAACTTGGAAAAATCTTGTTTCGTAGATGCCGGAATGGGCAGAGGTTCGACGTGTTTGGCGGCTTGTTTGCACAGATTACTGGTGTGCTCGCCTTGGTGCTTCATAGATTTTTGAGTTTTCTGTTTTTGTCGTTGATTTTGTTGCAGCATGTGATCAGCCCACACTTGATTTTTTTGTCGTTGCTGCTGCTTCTTTTTCTCTTTTTCGAATAGTAGTTGATCTGCCCATACTAGTTTTTCGTTGAGCTTTCGAAGCGTCAAAAAGGCAGCTTCACGCCGTGCCTTGGCAGGAAACGCGGAACTAAAATATCCACCAAATCTACCCTTTCTCTTGTCATGACGATGATGATTGTTGACGCCATCGTCATTGCCTTTTTCTTCCGCAAACACATCGGGAACTCTGAATTCTTGTCGAATGCATTCCCTTAGTTTAAAAGGTTGTCGATGCACATGCTCTGGAAATTGAAAGCATGGAACCACTTTGCTTTTGTAGTTGTGACTGCGCGTCGGGGCGTTCATTTGGTTGGGACTGTACGTCCAACCCTCGGAAAAAAGCATCCATAGCAGTCGACGAAACAGTAAAAAATGATCGTCATATCGTGTGGGAATTTCCGCGTCGTCGTAGTCGTCTCGTTCGAGCTGGTAGTGTTCGTCGTCTGAATCTCCCTCTTCGTCAAAGTCGAATTCCACATAAAACTCATTCAGTGCAGAACTGGTGTAGTCTTCCTCGGAGTGTTGCTGGTCGGAGGAGGAGGAGCTTAGACTGCTAACACCGCTACTGTTGCTGCTACTGCTACTGCTACTGCTGCTACGAATATCGTGTAGTCTTTGTCGTGCCACAGCTTCATCCACTTCCAAAGGTACAAAGGAGCGATGTAGTAAACTTCTCAAGACGGCAGCGTTGGGCGACGGTGGTGTAAAAGGCTTGGCCGCTTTCAGGAGTGCTCGGTACAGTCTCCTGTGAATCAGAGCCGTTTTTTGGGCCGCGTTCATAGTTAATTTTTCCAAGAAAATCTATTCTATTTCAGAGCATATACTGCACAATGTACGTATTGCTGGGTAGGTCTATAGCTTTTATATAATTGAATGGAATAGATAAAAGGTTGAAAAAATAAAATGCCAGACGGAAGCACCTCTTTTCGCTGCTCTGTCTTCGTTGAACTGTGTGTCCTTCGGGAGGTTGAGAACTGTGAAAACGCAGCGAATTGGTCGACGTACCGTGGACGCACAGCCATTCGTATCTTTCTTCCCGCATTTTATTTTCTTCATTCGTGCCTCCCGATCCCATCGTTGTTGGCGACACTTTGATTCTTCTGCCATGCTGTTTGTATCGAAAGTTTGATTATCGTGAAGTCAAATCTATCTCTCCATCAGCTGTTGGCCCTACAGAACTGTAGTTTGAACAATTTTACAGTAGTTGACCATGGTGTTGAACAAACACAAGCTCCTCGTCTCCATCTTGCTTCTGATCCTTCTAGATCCTTTTGTGGCTGAGGGGTGGGTGAGTCATCCCACCTGCTTGTTTCCTACTACCACTACCAGTAGACCTACAACGATCGGTACCTTTCGCAGCGAGCATGCTTCATTTCTAGTAGCTTTTGCTGCCAAAAATGACGACAGTGATAATAAAAAGAGTGGCTACAAGTTTGGAGACTTTACCAAGGCGCTAGGGCGAAAAGTGACTGGTGACGAGAATTACAAGGTACGTGAATCAATGAATGAGTTACTGGTACTGCTATGGATCTGGGTTGTGGAACGAGCCACAAAATGATCTCACCATGCCGTTTTCCAAACTCGGCCATTCACTCCATTCATTTCGTTTACAGTTTGGTGATATCTCGCGCAACTTGGACCAGCAAGCCAAAAGCCGCGTGAGTGAATTGACCGGGAAGGACGAGTACAAATTCGGGGATCTCAGTAAATGGGCGGATTCGCAAGCCAAGGAAAAGATTGCCAATTATACGGGGAAAGTAGATTACGAGGTAAGCAAATATGGGTTTGGGATTAGTGGAGACACCATTCCAGCCATTGATTCGTGGAAGTAGACTATTATGTGTCTGGCAATTGCAGCTCCTAAATCGTGTTCTCACGCGTTATGCTCACTTTTACTGATATATCCTCCCATTCCTAAACAGGTCGGAGACATATCAAAAGAGGTTGTTCGTCGTGCATGGGCCGGTGAATACGACTTGGACGATGTCGTCCTTGCATTTCGGTAGGTGGACAAAACTCGTTCGCGTTTAAAAAGGGCGAACCTCTGGCAATTCTTTGGGAGTGCCAGCAAAAAACTCAAAATCTATTCTTTTTTCGAAACTTGTACCATTGAATATTACGGTGCAACGCCAACGATTTGCCTCGAAACCTTGTCAAAAAGGGTTCTACTTCAATTGGGGGCATCGTTCCTGCCCATTGCGAGACTGCTTCCCGTAAAATTATTGTTGGAGGTGCTCAACGTAGGGCTAGCGTCAGATATTGGTTCCAAGGTAACAGGAGCCGTGGCCCAAAGTCTGGACGAGCGCTTCAAAGAAGCCATCACGGGAGATGCCAAATATCAACTCGGGGATGCTAGCAAAAAGCAGCTTTCCAGTGCACTCTCCAAATTCACAGGGAAGGAATCGTACTCCTTTGGAGATATTTCCCAACTAGTGGCAACGCGTCTGTCTGAGACCAGCGATGACAAAAGCGATGGTAGTAAAGCGACAGCAAAGGCTGTAAATGCAGTTCTAGAAGCATTGGCAAACGACGATGCTCTCGCAAAATGGGACAAGAAATTTGTGGATGAGACAAATGCCGGAAAGGACACTCCGACGAAAAGATAAGGAGTGAACCAAAGGGATGTTTCTTCTAGAACTACGAACCAGGGACAAAAAGCACGCTGGACAGGCGGACAAACGTCGGCTCGGTACATACAAAGGAGTCCAATCACACATCCCTGGCATCTGGACCCTTCGAACACTTCGCAGCCCAGTTTCATCTCTACAACTATTACTAGCAAAAAAATGTTTGGATTTCAGATGAAGCTAGGAGTGTGAACAGGTGATATTTAGCCTCTTCGAGCAGATAAAGTTGGCAACTATTCTCCAGAGTCAGGAGCTTTGATATGGATGATATACTGCTGTATATGTAGAGTCAAATATTTATACTGTCAATTTTCAGTGGACCAGGTTTTCATTTTCGTTTCCAACTATTTTTGCCAGGATACGGTCAAACGCTTTTGAAACGAATCATGCGTTATCTGTTCTCCACACAAAGGCTAGGTGCTGTTGTTGCCTCTATCCCGGAATAAATGCAGTCGTCTTCGATGCAGGGAAATTATACGAGGAAAAATTCCCATTTTTGCGTCTCGCAACTGCTATTTTCTTTCCTCCTTCCTTCCCTTCCTTAGAACGAGAACGTGCTAATAAGCATGACGAATAAGCCAGCGGGAACCTCGGTTCACTGAAAACTTGACGGGGAGCCTTGCTAAAAGCAAATAGACTAATGAAGTGTTGCACTCAAGCACACAACAAAAATGAGACAGTCACAACACAACACGATCAACAGAAAATTCTATATAGTCAGCAAGTACCAGCTCGTGTCATTTTTCCTGGGTGAAAGAGCAGCTCGCTGTCATGGATGGCGGCAGTGTCTTCTGCGCACCGCCCACAAACTGACTGGCCGCCACATGTTGTCCATTGTTGCCATGTTATAACGATTGTTGACCAGGCAGGGGTACCACCAAACCGGAACAAAGCTTCGTTACGAGGGCCACGTTCCCACCTTGCCTGATACTCAATTTCGCCAGTGGATTTATTCCTGTCGCCGCGCAAAGTTACGCTCACCGTGACTTCGGAGATTGCGATCTGACGTGTTTCACACCTCCTATACCCACGCAAGTAAGATAGTCTACGATTTCGACGAGATAAGAAATTGAGGATTGCTAGTGACAAAATCAGAATTATTTTTACAGTAAATATCTACTTGTCTCTATATCAGAATGAATTGCTTAATGAACAGATCCTTCGGGAAGGATGGAGACGCCAAGCTTCTCGTGAACCATCAATGCAAGGATTCCCATTTGGGCGGCACGGCCTTGGTTCAATTCGATGGCACGCTTCTTAAGCTTGGTCTCTTCATCAAAGCTATCCCAGCCGAAGTCAATGTATCCATTTCTCAAATCTCCGGGGAATTCATTTCCAGTTCCCGGGATATCACGCATGACACCGAATTCAAGAGCACCGATGAAGACGACAATTTGAAGAAGTCCTCCAATTGGGAGGTTGGGAAGAGCATCGAAACCACTGGGGATGTCAGTGAATTTGGTTCCATCATAAGCGATGTCTCCTGGAAGTCTGACACCAGCCTCAGTGAGGAGGTATCCAACAACGGCAAGCATACAAATACGTCCATGCTTGATCTCAACATATCGGAGACGGTCGAACTTGGCTTGATCACCATCCTTGACCAAACCCAAAGGATCGAAGAATCCCAGAGGCTTTTGGGCGCCAAGAGCATCCTCGAAGGACATGCTGAGGGCAGAGCTGGTGCTTGCTTGCTGAGCAGGGGCAAAAGCAGCGGCGGATGCGATGAGGGATGCGAGGATAGCGGTCTTCATGTTGATGTATTGATTGAAAATTACAAACTGACTTGAAATTGTGAGAATCAGCAAGCCCTCTCCCCCGCCCACAACGAAGGCAATTCGACTGAAGAAGAAGGATAAAACTCCCGGCAAGAAAACATTCTCGCAAGTCAGTACGTGGTGATCCTCAGATGGAAGTTCAAGGATATGCTTCAAGCTTCCATTCGTGCTTTTTACACTGACTGACTGACCAACGGAAAAGAGAAGATATGTGCGACCGTTGGATCAGCAACTATCATTCCGTTTTCAATGAATTAGATAGCAGGAACTTGCCGCAACGTACAAGGGACAGACCATTTGTTAAATAGGTGGTTCATATGATTTACAAAATAGGTTCTTAA
>ENA-ORBV01007740-ORBV01007740.1-microbial-mat-metagenome-genome-assembly--contig:-NODE-7740-length-18361-cov-5.685846_pt1 | contig 18361 bp, 9 predicted proteins | sample MGYA00237777_ERZ505514 | MGnify/ENA primary metagenome ERZ505514 (study PRJEB26160, sample SAMN06269048) | microbial mat metagenome | isolation source: Oligotrophic lake microbial mat | place...
AGTCGTGCATGACGTAGAAGTGGCGCGCCTCGTCGTGGACCTGGCTCGACGCCGCGAGCTTCGCCTCGAGCGGCACGAGCGCATCGGCGAGCTGCGCGCTGATCTTCCAGGCCGCGAGCTCGCCCCACATGATGATGGAAAAGATCCGGGAGAGCGCACGCCGCTCGCGATCCGGGATCGCAGGCCGACCGTATTGCTTGATGAGATCCGCAAGCACTTCGCGGCCGTCCCAGATCCGATCCTGACCCACGTGATAGATGCTCTCGAGCCGCCTGGCGCGCCGAGCTTCGCGATCGCTGTACGCGACGTCGAACATATCAAACGGGATATTTTCGGGCCGGCGGCGACCGCGCAGACGGTCAAAGAAACCGATCATCTCACAAGGTTACACCTCAGCCAGGCTTTGGAAAGCGCAGCGTAGATGTTGGCAGGAAGGGTTGAAACGACGCATTAGCAAAAGATAGATCTTTTTCCTACTAGGCTACAAGCAAAGTAAGTAAGTAGTCGGAGCAAAATAATAAAATTCAAATGTGATCCTTAAAGAAAATGCAATACTGCGTTTAAGAACTAAATATGTATATAGAATGAAAAGAATGCAGGTATGACACAACTCTGTGCGATGGCGAGCGAGCATGCAAGCAAGCCAGGAACGAGATTGTCACTTTCAGTCCTCGTCTTCACCAACTGCCGGGGAGAAACCCTCCCAGAGACTGGGTGGCGTCCGAAGATAACATGGGATTGGGGGCACCCATTCTCCATGCCGCAGAGGGCATAGCAGTTTGCATATGATGGCCTGCCAGATGATTCGGTCCCGTGGTCCCGGGAGGAACATGGCTACTGGCAGCCGCCAGTTGAAAGTTGCTAGGCGACGACGAAGCAAACAAGGCAGGAGCCAGACTTCGAAGACTTGTATTATCCAGCACCACTCGGCCATTGCCGTCGGCATGACGGGTATTTGGCGCATACGCGTGGTGGTGACAATCAATAGGAGGAGGAATCATCTTGTGTTGTTCCTGTGGTCGCAATGAGGATTCTCCACCTTGTGGTTGGGTCTTGTGTTCATAGACCGAGGGGGGGGCAAACAGTGCACCCGTAGTAATGGACGCACCACAGCCGCTCTTCGCAGCAGCCGTAGTGCCATGATTCCTGGAAGACCCTTTCGGAGTCACCGCATTCGAGACTGGAAGACTTGGCATCTTGTAAAAGTCCGGTTCACTCTCTGGGGAAGCAGCCTTTCGCGTGCCGGTTCCCTTGAGCTTGTGACGTTGAATACGATAGGCAAGACCAGGCTTGCTCCTGAGAAAGAGTTCATGATAGTAGCCTCCCTTGTCGGGACCGGCTGTGAGCCTCTGAAAGCCATAAATGTTCAGCTGTCTTTGAAAGGAAGGATACTTGGACATTCGAAACCAACTGTAGTAGTCGTATTCATAGATACCGGGGGCAAGAAGAAGACGACAACGAAGACGGAGGAGTGAGTGAGGGGATGCGACTTGACATACAGCAGCACAGAACAATATCTACACGCGGACAAGACATGACATGACCAAGCACTAGAATCATATAACTTACTTTCCCAATACTTGCGAACAAAAGGCCTTTTGGTCATGGACCACAAAGCAACGTCCGTGGGGTTGCCACGACACAATGTGATCCAAGCCATCCTTTCCAATTTCGCTCAGCATGTAATGGAGACGCACGGGGAAGGTTTGATCTACAAAGCAGGGGGTATTGTGTGCCATGCCCATGGCAGCGTAGTCACCGTCGGGGTCGTTAGCATGATCATGATAATCATGCTTGACTTTGTTGTTCCCGTTGTGCTCATCGTCGTCGCCGCCGTCGGCGCTGACGGGTGCTTGCAGTTTCTGACTCTTCTTCTGTGACGAAGCAAAGTCTGTAGTTGTACTAGTAGTAGCAGCAGCTTCTACTTGCGCCGGAAGCCCGGCCGAGGAGGAAAACAACGGCGGCAATTGCAAAGAGGCTACTGCTTGCTCGGTCGCAAACAAGAACTCCTCTGCTTCCGTGTTCCACCCAGAATTCAACAAATCAAAGGTATCGTACGCGGAGGAAGTAGCGGTAGAAGCAGCAACAGAAGTAGCGGTAGTAGGCGTACCACTTCCGCTGCTGAGGCTGTAACCCGCTGTCGTTCGTGGGTGAAACTCTCCACCGTTTCCATAAAAAGTGCTACAAGGAAACGACGGGGGTGCCTCCAGCGGTCTGTCGCCGCTGTGTAAGAAGGGGTTCGATGATGATGATGCCATAGTTGCCACTGTGTATTCTTCTATATTTCTTTATGCCTGTTTTTAAAGACAAATGGAGGGCGCTTCAAGTTAAGAAGTGTGCAATAATAATACTGTAATTTGCAGTTGTAGTATTAGCGGTCTGAACAGAATCTCGTTCTCCTAGTTTTGGTGCGGAAGCGAGGCTTCACATGCATGAACCCGAGAGAATCAATCCATTAGCTAGCTAATAGTAGCTAATAGTAGCGTAGCTGCTGCGCTAGTAGATAGTACCGGTGCTTCGATGCTCGTACTAGCTAATACCTGGTACTCGAGTACAGTACTACTGGTTTGGCGCTCAATGAGAAGTCGTCACAATCCTTTCTACGTGAAGCTCGGTAAAGAATCTACAGACAGATGGTTCCTGAGGCAAGTTTGGAAGAAGCCGTACGGTACCGGTACCCGTAAGGGTTGACACAAGTACTGTAAAAACTGTACTAGTAGTAGCTGCCAGTCAGCTATCTAATAAATTACTGTAGTTGGCTCTTCGTACTAGAAGGGTGGTGCAGCACCGACGGCGTAGGAGTAGTACCAGTTTCACGTAGACACAGCCCACGTGAGTCGCTGTGTCGTCGGGTACGTACCGCGCTCTACATCGTGCTTCGCCTTCGCTGGACGGCTGGACATCCTTCGATTCTCGAGCCTGTAGTTATTATTAAGAACCGGTGATAACTGAGCCAGTGAACTACACAAAAAGTTCAGCCATTCGACCGGAAGCTATGCTAGCAGTACGTGAAAAGACTCCGAGAAAAAAAGAACAGGTGCATTCGAGGTCAACCAAGAACTCATATTTTTATCGATAATATGATAGGAAAAGACACATGTCCTGCATAGACTTGCATACCTCCATTCCTGCATAGGCACATTTCGCTAGCCTCCTTCTTTACCACGAGCTCTTTATTCTTTTCCTCGAGCTCGCCTCCTGTTTTCTGACGATCCAGAAGGGTGAGATACAGTATTGAGACACACTTCGGACCTCAGTTAATTAATATAAAGAACACATAATTGCCGGTGATTTATGGGAGAGGGTAGTTGAAGTTCAAGGCGGTTTGGCGGGGTCCCGTAAATCTAGTCAACGGTGATTACAGGATCCACCCGAACTACAGTACGTTTGTAGCTGCACGTCCTGTTTTGTGAAAACGTCTTGTCTGCGTGCCACAAGTACGTACTCCGGAGTACCAGGTTAAAATGTCTTGTCTGCCGCCAGTTCCAGGTATTTTAAAGTTCTAATAGCAAGAACAATCGTGCGAACGATACTTTGATCTGCCAGTGTACGTAGGTACTACTAGTAGTACAGTACGGTACCGCAGCCGATATTTCTACGGCACAAGAGACGACGTTTCTTCTTGGTGGTACACATACACCACTGGTCCGTACAAGCTACAGTACATTAAGGTGTGACTATGTCTCACACTGTCCCCTTCACTTCAGCAATTTTAAGCCAACCAACCACTATTAGTGTACTACTCTAGCTAGTAGCTAGCTATAGTACTCAACTAACTATTTAGACTATTCATACTCGGAGTAGCTGAATACTCTGTGAGAATCATAACACTGAATCCTGAGATTCACATACTCGTACAACGTACTGGTTTGAGGAAGTGGGTGACATTTGAGGAATAATAGAGATAGAATCTGAAGATTCATGTAGTGCCAGTAACAAATCATGACCGAGGCTGCTAGCTAGCTAGGCGTTCAGTAGTCTAGGTCTGACTCTCTAATGAAGCGAGAGACTTGCTCCATGGGAAAACCAGATTCTGGCTTGGCTAGTAACTCTATCCCTACCGTTTTTATTGAGGTAATAATTGCAATCAGTTGGCTACTTACGCGAAGTATTTGGACTTGTTGTGGGGCATGGTGAGTTTGTCCAAGTCAGCGAGGTCGGCAGGGTCTAAATCCAATGGAAACTCGTCGACCTCGTCAGCATTGCCCCCACCATTCGAGGACAAACCGCCGCGACTAATAGTCCCGGACCTTATAGGCGGCGGCAGTGGTTTTGCTGAGTTTGACGACGACCCTATCTGTGACTCGCTATCCTGGTCTAATCGGCGTTTCTTTGCTGGTTGCTTCTGCAGGAGTTCCTCCTTCTTCTGGGCCAGCGTTTCCTCCAAGTTTTTTTCTTTGATAAAAGCCTGCACTATCTTGACCAAACGGTGCCCGTATTCGTTTGCCTTTTGCTCGGCAATGCCATCCAATGCTTTTAGCTCGTCTATTGTCGTGGGGCATTGGGAGGCTATTGCTTTGATGACCGGATTGGTCAGGATGTGCCAATAGTAAATCGGATTTCCCATCAACTTCTCTTCGTTAGCCCAAGCTATGACGATTTGCATGACGCGTTTTTCCAATTCTTTCACGTCGTGGCGGGGAATGAGTGGGTTTTTTAGGATTGCGCTCTGGTCATTGCCGCCGTCTTCGAATTCCGTCTCGTCGTCGTCGTCGTCATCGTCAATTTCAATGATGCCAGAGCCTGTAGACTTTTTACTGGATGCACCTGCGGAAGTTGTCCCGGTCCCCGTTTTGGAGGTCGCAGATGTGCGTTTCTTGCGGGCGGGTGACTTTTTCCTCTTTTTCTTATTGCCGGGCGCTCCTCCTTCTGCTGGCGCTTCGTTGTTTTCTGTGCTTTTGGAACCTCCTTTTGGAAAATCCACCAAGAAACGTTTCCGGTTGCTTTGAATTGCCGCTGCGTTCTCTGCGGGCTGGACATAGTCTGATGAGAAACCTTGCTTGTTTTGTTCACTTACTTCCACAATGATGCGCTCAAAGATCATGGCATGTGCGATGCGGTCTATATCCTGTTTCTTCTTGAGCTTAAATCGATCTGCATCGCCGTACCCGTTCAATTGCGACACGTTCAAAAACTTGGTTGACCCCTTTGCTTTGGAACCACGGAAAAGCTCGGTTAGCTGAAGCAAGGTAACCCCCAAGCCATTCCGTTTCTGGGCTTGTATCGAGGACAATAATGTAAGCATCGTCTTTGCCACCTCAGTCAAGTCACGTTTGTCGATTTCGCGCCCTGCTCGGCAGTTGTCGCATGTTGCACGACACTTGTTGCGATGAAACGATTCGCCGAAAAATTCAAGTTGCATTGTTCTCCTGCATCGAAAGTCGTCTTCGCAGTATCGGAGACAGGTGTAGAGCTGGTCAATCTTCCTACGAGTGCTCTCACCGAAAGGATTTGTTGATGATTTACGGATCATTCCCTCTAGCACTTGTTTATCTTTGTAGGAGTAGTATAGGATACAGTCTGCCTTGTCACCATCTCTTCCCGCGCGACCACTCTCTTGGTAATAGTGTGTAATCGACTTTGGCATGGAATAGTGGATCACAAACCGAACGTCTGCCAAGCATCGATCGGAGTTTTGATTAGAGAAAGATCGAGGTGAGGTGAAACTCCTACCACAGGCAATCTTCCAATAGCAAATCATCTTACTTACCTGGCTTATCGATTCCCATCCCAAACGCTGTAGAAAAAAGAGGCATGCGTCGGTCAGCATTGTATCCATGCAGCACCATGACTAGCACAGTACATGCATTTCAATCATTTTTGTTTTCCAAAGTAACTCACCAATCGTTGCACACAAGACACTGAGGTTTCCTATGCTCCAATCCTTATGTCGTTTTTCTCGTTCATAGGGGTCCAGTTCCGCGTGGTAGAATGACACCCGAATCGAACGGAGGCCACGTTTGTTGAGCTTTTCTTGAAGCTTTTCGGATAATTTTTCGCAATCCTTTCGACTAAGACAGTAAATGACACCGGAGGGAGTGTTACTATCGTTGTGTCGTTCCGCAATGTAATCACAAATCGAATCTTCCGCTTTGGTATCCTTCTTTCGAACTTCATAGTGTAGGTTGGGCCGATTAAAACTGGATTTGTACAAGTAGCAATCTTGCTTCATCCGCAGCGCGGAAATGGCATCTTTCACGACCTTTTCATTCGCTGTGGCAGTCAGCGCCATGAGGGGAACCCCAGGAAAGGATTCTCGTAATGTAAAGAGATTTTGATAATCTGGCCGAAAGTCGTGACCCCAATCAGATAAGCAGTGGGCTTCGTCAACGACGAATCGATTCAAAAGATTGTTCTGATACAGCCGTGCCAAAAGCCCTTGGATCATGTTGGAGTGGCGCAGCTTCTCGGGTGTTAGATACAACAGTTTGACGCCGCTTTCGGCAGTCGTCGCAAACAAACGACGCGTAATATCTCGTTGTTCCGTCTCGTAATCTTGAGACGAATTGAGAAACACCGATTCCACTCCCAGTTTTGTCATGCTTTGGACTTGATCTTGAATGAGAGATAGGAGGGGGGAAATGACAACGCTGAGTCCGGGACAGCACCAAGCCGGTAACTGGTAGCAAAGTGATTTGCCTCCGCCCGTGGGCATCAAGACAAAGACATCTCTACCACTAACGGCTTGCTCAATAATTTCTTGCTGTCCTGGACGAAAGGTCTTGTGGCCAAACTTGCGGCGATTTTCTCCATGAATGTCTTTGCAGCCAGAAAGAGGACGAGCTGCAGGTGCCGCAGACATTGCGGAGGGAGCGGTCCACGAAACAGCGTTGTTGTTGTCGTTGTCGTAATTGCTGCTGTCGCAATGATTTCCGCTACTGTTACCACTTGCAACACCACCACCAGCAGCACTGCCCTGGAACGAATTGTTTGTATCTCCATCCACCCACTCAAAAAAGTCACACTGGTCAGAACGTTCAGGTATGGAGCATTTGTAGAATTGTCTTCCGGGGTTGGCTGCAGAGTTGGATGTGAGGATTCTGCAAGGCTGGTTGTGACCGGGGCAAAGGGGGGTGTTGTTGTCGCCATACGACGGGTTGCCACTGCTGTCCATATTCATGTTGCTGTTGCCGTTGCTGTTACCACCACCATAGCCGGAATCGCCATCAATCCATTCAAAAAAATTACACTGGTCAGAGCGTTCAGGCATGGAACATTTATAGAATTGTCTTCCAGGGTTGGCCTCCGAATTGGACGTGAGGATTCTACAGGGAAGATTGTGTTCCGGACAAAGAGGAACCCCACTGGTATCCATGCTGGCGTGACCTCCTCCTCCTCCTCCCTGAAAGGATGAATGGTTGCTTGTAGTATTGTTGTATTTGTTGCTGCCGTAATTGCTGCTGCTGTTGTCCCCGTAGGAAAAATTATTATAGTCACTGTTGTTGTTGTTGTTGTTGTGAAACGACCCCCTGTCATGATTTGAATTATTAGGATTGTAGTTGGTGGCGTAGCTTCCAGTCTGTATTTGTTGTTGCGGCGGTGGTGGCATGGCTGCCTGTGACGACAAGAGTTCCGCCTCATCTATATTGGCCAAAATATCATCCAAACCATCATCAAAAAACAATGTTTCATTGGCATTGCTGCTTTTGCTGATACTGAAATTATTGTTGTTGCTCGTCTGGTTCTTCTGCGCTGTCGAGGAATAATTATTTTGGTGGGTGGTGGTGAAGGAGGTGGATGCCGCCGTCGATGGAGTTATGCCACTGCCGCTGCAGGACCCTTTCTGGTAGGGGTTTCCGCTACTATTTTGTCTGAGAGGAGGAGGTGGTGGGTGGGATGATGATGATGATTGTGGAGGAGGATGTAGTGGTTGCTTGCTGTGGCTGTCGAGTGCTTTGGGCAAGGAGGAGGACGACTTGGCAGGATCCACAGCAGCTGATGATGATGATGGCTCAAACAAAGGAATGGGTTTGAAAACTTTTGTAGGAGGTGGCGAGGGTGGAAGTTTGATACGTATTTGGTACCGCTGTTGTGACGCCTCCAGTTCTTGCTGTAATTTTTGTAGGGACCAAATCGTTTGTGACGTTGGAGTTTTTGTGGTCGGTGGTGGTGGTGGCGATGGGCGAAAGGCGGTTTTGTTTTGTTGTCGATTGTCCTTCCAGTGTTTTTCTCCCAACAAATTTCCATCTTGGTGTACAGCATATTCAAACACATCCCGTTCATTACTACTTTTATCTTTTTTGTTTTTGTTGTTTTCGTTTCGGCTTCGTTTCCTGGCTGGCTGCCTTTGCTTTAGTTGCGTTTGTTGTTCGACAAGCTTTTGTCGAAAAATCAATCGATTCTCTTTCGTAGAAGGACCTTTCGTATCCTTGTTTTTTCCTGGTTTAGAGACGTTGGGCGCGGAAGACGGCGGCGGCGGCGGAGGCGGCAAGTCTTTGGTGGCGGTGGTTTTGGTGATGTCAGGAGTGGTGGCCTCGCCGACGACGAGATTGTGAACCGTATCAGCACTTGTCATTTTTTTAAATACTTGTACTGCGAGATACGAAGAGGAGAAGTCGTAATGAATTTACTTATTTCTTGTGCTGGCGGTGTGATCCTTTTGCTATAGTAATACCAATATTTTAGCAACAGTACTACCAGTTGAGTACACAGTACTAGTACTGAAACATACTGGATTCGAATGTTGTCGTCTATCTACACCATCTAAAGCATGCTATGGTACCAGTACTAGCTAGCTAGCTAGTAGTCTACTAGGTAGCTAGTAGTACCAGGTACGACGTAAGAGCAAGCTGGTGGCGTGCAGTTTCTGGCTTTTTCTGCTTCGTACTAATCTTCACGGGCACGCCCGCCGGGCCCTCACAGGATGGCGCGAACTTCTCGCGAACGAGAAAAAAGCATGACGAGAAGTGTGCGTCTAATTTCTCTCCTCATATTTAAGAAAACAAAATATTAATGTCCAACCAGCAACGATCTGTCTCAACGACAATTTATTGAATGAATCAATGGAACACCAAAAATGACGAAGTCAACTCGACGCACACGGCTGACTCCAGACTTTAGCTACCATCTATAATAGCCTATTGCGACTACCTCAAAGGCAAATCGATTTTGTGTGTGTAGCTGATCAGCACGGCGTTTAGCTACTCCTAGGACGCATAGTCGGGGTTTTTAAAAACAAACAAACCATGGGACCTCCAGCTGCAGCGAGGACTACGACAAGATTGTTACTTCCAACAACCACAAGGAAACTGTTGTCGTCTTTCGCGAATGCTGTACAGAAGCAGGTACATGTACTCATGCTACAGAACCGGCAAGCATTGGTTGCGGTGTCATCGTCAATGTCACACACTACTCGATGCTTCACCACAAGTGGAACAAAGCCACCAACAACAACAGCATCTTCGAAAAATGACACAACAAAGGGCACCAAAAATTCTACGGTTGATGACGCTGGTAAACAAACCTCAAGTGATGCTACTAGTACAATTGAATCCAAGACAAGTTCAAAGGTTGACTCCTCGTCGTCCACCTCAAGAAAAGAGTCAAAGTTACCCACTGATGATGTGACAACAACCAACGCATCTACTACTATATTGCTTCCCCCTCCTCCGCCGCCGTCAAGTCCTAGTAGTAGTGCATCGTCGTCAACAATAGAATCATCAACGACGACGTCAAAATCTTTGTTGACCAATGCCTTGAAACAAATGCAAGATATCGTAGAAGAATCCAGTGGATTATCGGAATTGACGCATCTCAAACAAAAAGTGCAAGATGCCTCCACCCAATTTGATGTGGCCACCAAACGAGTTGCCGAATTACGGGATGCCGTCACGCAGGCTCAAAAAGCACACGAATTGGCCCACAAAAAACATGTCAGTCTGCTAATGCGTCGGGATGATTGGAATGCCGATGATGCGCAAGCCTTTGTGAGTATAACGTCAGACGAAGTCATGACGCGACAAGCCTTGTTGGAAGTGCAAGATGGATTGCGACGAGCCGAAGACGCGGCCATTAATGGTCAACATTTGTACATGGATGCCATGCGACAACGCTACCACGAAGAACAAATGTGGCAAGACAAATGGCGGCTTTTTGGAACCTATGGCACGTGGTCACTGATTGGAATCAATACTCTGGTGTTTTTGGGTGGACAGTACAGCAAAGAAAAAAGAGAAATGAGGCGTCTCCAGCATATGGAAGCTTTGTTGATTCAAAGTCAAGAGGAAGCGGCCACTCGAACGGACGAGTCGCTCAAGAAATATGCCATGCTGACTGGAAGTAGCAGCAGTGCTGGTGGTGGCGCGGATGCTGACAGCGGCAGCAACGGCAATGCGCAAATCACGGACGAAGGAGAGGACAAACGAAGTGAGGAAACCGGATCGTACGACAAGCATGCACGCGACAGCCATTCGGATGCAAAGGCATCGCCCCAATCGTTTACAGATCTATCGAATTTACATGCCCCATCCGTGGCATTGGGGGCTGCAATAAGCGTCTCGCTCGTGCTTGTTGTATCGCTCCTATCCAGTCGGTGACGTACAAACAAATAGTATGTTGCTGTGCATCAAGCCGGAAGTACAAAACAAAGTGCTCCATTTCGATAGACGGCCCATCCCTGGTACTCTGGTATACATCCTGCCGCCCTCAGGTAATTAATTTTGGGGCGTCAGCGTGCTTCTGTAGCTTGGAAGACATTTGGTCTGCCAGTTTGTCATGGCGTTTTCGATGCTTCATAGGCAGCTGCCCCGATCGATACGGTGCGTCTGGAGCTTCCATGAGGCGCTACCGGATGCATCAAATATTAGAGCGGTTGTAATAATTCTCAAATGTATATTATTTTATCTTTTTTTTCTAACGTCAAATACAGGAAATATTCAAAAATCCATTGGCGAGCTTTCAAATTGCTTACATTTCCATGGCATCCAGTTCTTTCTTCAAAGCTTCAATCTTGGCTTGGACACCAGACGCCATGACACTGTTCACCTTGGCAGTCAAAGCGCCGACCTCCTTGTCGAAGAATGCAGCCACGGCCTTGTCATCTTCCCAGTCTCCGGAGAAGATGGATTGAATAGTCGAGGAAGCCTTTGCCTTGGTCATGGTTGGATCGGCCTTCATCATCTTGGCAGTGTAGAAGTCCTCAGAGAGACGGCGCTTGGCACGGTAGAAGAAGAATTGACGAGACTCCTCCCATGGGACAGCAGACCTGATCACACCCTTGGCCTTCATGCGGCCAGTCTTGTCGTGAAGATCCGCAAACTCAGTTGCAGCTTGCAAGTAAACAGGCTTCAACAACTCTTCACGGGCAGAAATCTGTGCGCGGATAGCAGCGGCATCATCCTCTTTCTCACACATTTCAAGCTCGCTGTCCAAAGCCTTGATCTCAGGGTCTTGTTCATGCATAAGCTTGAGCTGATCAGGGAGACGGAACTTGATTTCTGTGATACCAGCAGGCTCCAAGATACCACCACGAGAGTCAGGGTCGGCGTACATTTCCATCTTGTCTTGGTTGATAGTGGGGTCAACAACAACCCAAGATCCTCCTCGGAGCTCACCGTGGGGAGGCAAGTACATGAAGACAGGGTGCTCATACTCGCGAAGGGCATCAACAATCATGGAACCAAACTTCAAGATTTCTCCAGCCATATCACGGCTTCCTCCACTGAATCCACGCCAGTTGGCAAAGATCATCACAGGAAGGCCTTCCTTGTTGAAGTCACGAATAGCTTGTGCAACCTTGTAAGACGAGTCTGGGAAAAGAACTTGTCCTGTTGATTCAAATGAAAACAATGACAATGTATGGGTGAGCAAGAAGTTACAAAGTCAATCATGGAGATGAGAGAACAGCACCATGCGTTTAGTTCAGACGTACCAGCTTGGGGTTGGACAGCTTCGCGAGAGTTGGGATCAGCTGGGTCAGCTGGGATGACCTTGTCAACAAGACGGGTCTCAACAGCAATGGCTCCCATGGGGAGACCGCCAAGACGCCCTCTTCCAATAACCACACTCTTTCCCCAGCCTGCAAGGTACTCTTTGAAGGATCCTTGATCAAAGAAACCTGGCATGTCCGAGGTACCGGCCATCATCATGCGGGGATCATAGGGAGTTGGTGTAGGGCGCCATGCAACAGCTCGGTCGACAGGGTCGGCGGTGACACGAGAAGCTGGAAGTGCGTTCACCTTGGTTGGAACAAAGCTGAGCCACTTGAGGATAGCTGCAACACCCTCTTGGTCGTCTTCCACAATTTCGTGAGCCACTCCATTGGGGTGCATGATCTGAGGACCTCCAAGTTGGTCTTGGGAAGTGTAAACTTCACGACCAAGGAGCTTGTTGAGGGCAGAGTAACCAGTCAGAAGGATGGGGCCAACCTTCTTTTGAATGACACGTTGGCCAAGGCGCACCAAGTATGCACCAATTCCAACACTGCGGCCTGTGACATAACTGAGAGTGAAGACCTCGTCGTAAGCTCGGGACGTCTCTCCAGCAATCTTTCCACTGCCTTGCAAGTTCTCGACACCAATGCCGTGAACTGTTCCAATAACATCATCAAGGGCCCATCCTTCCTCAGTCTTGTGTGCGATAACGGCCCCTTCTGGGAGTGCCTTGTAGTCAGCATCGGTAAGGTACAAGTAGTCAAAACCTTTGTTGGGGTTCTGTGGGTCACTGAATTTGATCTTGAGCTTGGACTTCAATTCATCAACAAGACCAATTCTTGCACCAGCGTTACAGGCAAGGTACACACGGGGGAGCTGGTTCTCGCGAGCATAAACAGAGGCCTTGTAGAAGAATTCATCTTCCTCCACACCAAAGGATCCACTTTGCACAGTGACATCATTTGCAATTACAACAACATCACGGCCTTCAGGGTACTCAGGGGTCTTCATGTTGGCAACCCAACCAACCATGGCAACCTTGTTGGTGCCAACAGGGCGAGAGCCGAAGTACAACTCTCCATCTTCGCCTTCAAGGAGCTCCTTGGCTTCGAAGAGGCTGCTGGGCACAGGAACCGCCTTGCCTCCGGCCTTGGCGGTGTACGCTTCCCACTCATTGACAAGGGCAATTTCCATGAGACCCAAGAAATCATACGCGTAGGTAGAGCCAACACGGCGGGCAATACTTCGCTTGGTCTGCACCACACTGGATGTGGCGTAAGGGTTAAGGACACCAGTACTGCCGTCAATGGGAGCAAATTCCTTGGCAAGACCGGTGACAGCATCGCTCTTCTCGAGATAAGCAGCAGGTTTGAGCCAAACTCCATCCAGAGAGGAAGCCACAAGCCGAACAATTTGTGTGACAGGGTTGCCGTCCGCTCCTGTGGAGGCCACACGGAATTTACACTCAATCTCATCAACATTGAGCTTCTGGAGACGTTGTGCTAAAAGAGATTTTGCGCTTCCAATGATTTGCGTGAAACGAGAAGCAACGTCTTCTGCTGTCATGCCGTCAACTTCGGTAAGCCCGTGCAAGTACACTCGGCTAGACGATTGAGACTTCACTTTGGCATTCGCTCGGGCGCGCTCCAGCTCGTCCAATCCTTGCTCCAGGGCGCGCATGGCTTCGACATCAGTGGCGAGGCCGCTGCTGAAAGAGATACCTCGGACGAAGACAACCTGTGGTGCTCCTCCTCGCACAGGCTTGGTGGTTTTCTCTGTTCCAATGTAAACTTGATTGTTTTTGCCAATGGCAGGGATGCGCTCAAGGTCAAAGCTGTTGCTGAGGGGTCCCAACTCCAAGAGCTGGTACCTGGTTGGACGCATATCACGACGAAGGAGATCCTCCTTGTAGGCATTGTATGCGGGGAAAGTGTAGTAACTTGGGTCGTTCTTCTCATTGGCCACAGACAGGTTCACAGTTTGTACTCCAAGCTTCTTAAGCTCCTCGGCTTTACTGGCAAGGGCGCTTTCGATGGCCGATACATCAGCGCCACCACTCTTGACGTGCAAGTGCAACGAGTTCACAAACTCGCCACCGACGCTTGCGGGCTTGCCACCAATGGTGGCGGACAGCTCGTCAAGGATAGCTGGAAGCTCTTTGCCGAGGTTGGCGACGGAGCTAACAACGCCCAACACACCATGACGTTCCACACTTTCGGACTTAGGTACCTCTGAGAATTCGTATTTGAACGAGCATGTCAAGCTGTCACCGGACTCCTTGACCTCCACACTCTTGACGCGATGAGCACGGTAGAGACGACGGACGTAGACCTCAGCAGCGGAAGATCGAATCTTCGCATCCTCATCCGTCTTCAGGTACGTGAGCAAGTCGACACCAGCAGAAAGGGTTGCACTCTTTGCGAGAGTATCCAAATCACTGGAGGAGTCCGAAAGCTGGGAGCGGAGCTCAGCAAGTCGGGCTTCGAAAGAGGGGATCTTGGATCCTTTAATGAGCATATCGGCAGCGACAACAATGGAACCATACGCTTGGCCCTCCATTGTGGCCAACTGCTGAACCAAGGCGAGCAAATCATCAGACAGTGGTTCGCTAAAGCGGAACGAAAAGGTTTCAACTTGACGGAGAAGGGCAAGCATTAGTTTGGATCGGAGTTTGAGCTGTTGGTGAGCAAGAATTTCCGACACAGCAACATCCAAGTTGTCAATGTTGGCTTTCGTCAGATCCCGAACAACATCATCAAGGAGTTTTCCAGCAAAGGTGTTTTCTACCCGGAGGAATTCAGCCACGGCACCTGCGGCAAGTTGCGAGGCTGACTCCATGTCGGCAACATTCTCGAATGCCTTCTGAACAGCAGCATCCACATCTCCTTCGTATCCAGAGAGGATGTTCTTGAGGGCTTCCGCGGGTGTGATGTCAACGGGAGTGTTTTCGAGTTCAAGTTTTCCAGCAAAGGTTCCAATCTTCTTCACCTTGGAGGGATCTTTCAGCTCGATGCTGGCAAGGAGATCTCCTGCACCAATCACAGATCCTGGGGATAGCGCATTGGTGATCTTTCCAGTTTCAGTAGCCTTCACGGCCATGATCATCTTCATGGCTTCCACTTCAACAAATGTTTCACCAGCCTTGATTTCTTGTCCATTCTCCTTAAGGTACCTGACAACTTTACCACTTACATCAGTGCGGAACTCAGATGGGTCATTGATTGAGGGCATCATGATTGTGTTTCCATCAACCTGAAGACGCACGCCCAGAGGTTCTTCCATACCATTGATTCGGTGAGTTTCACCACCGAATGTTGCCAGAAGAACTCCTTCAGAAGTTTGCGTGACCTTGGCTTCAATGGTGTTTTCTCCTAGGGTAAGGCGGTAGACGTCTTCTGCAATACGCTGTACCTTGAAAGGGTACTTGGTGTCTAGGTAAGCCACTTCAATGTCGAAGGAGTTGATGCCTGGAATGCTTCCAATGGACACCTGACCCTTTTCAAAGGCTGCCTTCACATTACCCATACCTTGCTGGACATGCTGGAAAGCTTGGTAAACAGCATTAGATACAACAACCAAGTCATTGGGAACTGTAACTTTGACACTCTTCTCCTTGATGATGCCATCCAACCAGGATGTATCAATAGTGTTTTCAATGAATTCCTTGGTCTCAAGAAGCTTCACAAGATACTCAATAGTGGTCCTGATCTCACCCTTGACTTCCATTTCCTTAAGAGCAAGAATGAGGGACTTGCGAGCTTGCTCACGAGTAGCACCTTTGGCAAACAAGTGGCCGAACTGGGAGTCAGCGTATTCGTGAATGCCACCATTAACACCAACACTGAAGTAACCCCAGACATTGGGTGTAGACTGGAACTTGATGCGCTCAATGGAACCCGCTGTGGGCTTGAATCCCTCATCGGGGTTCTCGGCAGTGATGCGGGCGGCAATGACGTGGGAATCAATGGGCATGTAATCTTCAGTCATGAAGTCAATCTTGTCCAAGCCATAGATGTCCTCCTTTCCATAAAGGTTGCGGATTTGAGGGATGTTGTACAAGGGGATGCCCATGGCCACCTGCAACTGAGTTGCTGGCATGTTCACGCCAGTAATACCTTCAGTGACAGGGTGCTCAACTTGAAGACGAGGGTTCAACTCCAAAAAGAAGAAATCATCAGTGGCAGCATTGTACAAGTACTCAACTGTTCCTGCACCAACGTAACCAATGGACTGAGTAAGACGCTGGGCAGCCCTTTGCATCTCCTTGAAGCTCTCAGGCCTAGCGATGGTCGGGGGTCCTTCTTCAAAGATCTTCTGGAAACGACGCTGGGTAGAGCAATCACGTCCATTCAGAGCAACAGCATTTCCATGTTCATCACCCACAATTTGTACCTCCAAGTGACGGGCATTCTTACAGAGCTGCATGATAAAGATTGGAGATCCAACCACTTCATTCTGGACCTGGATGTAGGCATTGCGGAGATCCTCTTCGTTTTCAACAAATCGGATACCCTTTCCACCTCCACCTTCAGAGGCCTTGATCATGAGTCCATTTTCATAGCCGATGCGCTTGCCTGCTTCAACGGCTTCCTCGACATTACGGCACGTGGCTTTCTCGAAGGTCTCGGTGGGGATGGTACCTTCAGGGGTAAGATCGGCTTGGAGGGGTCCATCATCTGGGCCGCCGTAAGAACCACTCCATGGGATGGAAGGCACATTCGCTGTTTGAGCAAGGATACCAGCAGCAATCTTGTCTCCCAACACGCTCATGACAGGAGCAGTAGGTCCAATGAATTTAATTCCAAGCTTGGTCAAAGTTTCAGGCAACTTGGGGTTCTCACTTGCATGACCCCAACCAGGCCAAACTGCATCAACTTTCTGTTCCTGGGCAATCCTTGCAATGACCTCAACGTTGGCGTAGTTGTTTCGGTTCACACCTCCTGGAACCTCGACGTACTCGTCAGCCAAGCGAATAAATTCAGCATTGGCTTTGATATCTTCTGGGGTGGGCATGGCGACGAACTGGATGGCTTTTTCATCTCCAAGTTCCATGTAAGCCCATTGACGCATGGACAAAATGGACTTGGTGGCAGCCATACCATTATTCGCGATCAAGACCCTCTTGATGGGAAGGTTTCCGCCACGCTCTTCGACGTATTGCTCAACAGTTTTGAAGCCTTTGGAGGTAGAAACCTCTTCCTTTTCCATCGTTGACATGAAGAGAGCACTGCCGAAGGCGGCGTTGTCGGACTTGGACAAGGCAGCATCACGGACGGGCCCAACAAAGGTAGCAGGGGCTGTGAATATTCAAAAATATTTCACGAAGTAAACGATGCGGGGGAAACACGGTGTGTGTGAGAGGCATGAAGTTAAATACAAAGCGAGGATGAATTTATCGATCAATATGTGCCCGATATTAATTAATATTGCTGAGGGGAATCACGGTCAGTCCCCAACAACTTAAAATAATCAACATCAAGTCATCAATCCCAAAGCTTCCAATTCAAAAAGAAACGATACGACAAGAAACATACATTTGTGGGTGAAGGCAGAAGTCGAAGAGACTGCTGCCGCCACGAGCAAAGCAATTGCGGCACTCGCGTAGCCACGAGTTACCAACATCATGTTGTTGTTAGTTGACCAAAAATTAAGATTTGCAACAAGGGGCTTTTGGTCACCCAAAAACTTGATTTATGAGATTGCTAGTGATGGGAAATCGCGATGGTTTTGGTATCGTGCTTTTGATATCTGATGGACGTCCCACCGAGTACGTCAATTGGTTACATCACCAAAGTGCGATGTAATAGTGGAGAGTTTGACGAAAGATACCCTTTGCCGAAGAGTTCGGCAGCCAATCAAGGATCCGTCGCGTACATCACTCATCCATCACAACCATCATTTATCCTCTCTAGTTGTCTACTGGCTAGACAACCTCGGCCCGCGTACTGGCTAACGGGTTGCTGCCAACCAATAAACACGTCGTACGTGAGAGGCTCGTAATGAGGCCAACTACAAGTACTAGTAGTACTCTGAACCGGGGTCTTTTTTGCTCTACCAGTAGACTAGTCTACTCGGTGAATGAGTGATGATGGTAGCTTTTGCGGGTCTGCTAAAGATCGAACATCGCTAAGTCATCCATCAAAATTATTAATAAGGTCATCCATTGTTTGTTCAAACTTTTTATTTAAAACAAATCCAAATGTGCCTTCATCCTGGTGTTCGCAAATAAACACAACCGACCTCATAAAATTCGGATCCTTTAAAAAAGGGTCTGCAATTAACAATATGCCGGAGGTCGGTGAAATCATATTTCTAAAGTTATTGCTTATTTTGTTTTGCAAGGGTAATTTTTATTGTATTTTTCATTCCTTTTAATAGTTTAAACCTTCGTTAAAATTTATTTTTAACTAACTTTACCTTCATTTATTTAGTTAATTTATTTAATCTTTTGATATTAATTCAAACTTCGATTTTAATCGCAATAATAAATT
>ENA-ORBV01007741-ORBV01007741.1-microbial-mat-metagenome-genome-assembly--contig:-NODE-7741-length-18360-cov-7.367008_pt1 | contig 18360 bp, 19 predicted proteins | sample MGYA00237777_ERZ505514 | MGnify/ENA primary metagenome ERZ505514 (study PRJEB26160, sample SAMN06269048) | microbial mat metagenome | isolation source: Oligotrophic lake microbial mat | place...
ACGACCTGACCGGCGCCACGACCTGACCGGCGCCACGGCCTGACCTGCGCCACGACCTGACCTGCGCCACGGCCTGACCTGCGCCACGACCTGACGGTGCGCCACGCCGTCAGCCGCGCGCCTTGGGCGCCGCGCCGCGCCGGTCCTGCATGCAGTGCCGTCTGATCGCGCCAAGGCTGCGGGCGCGTCGGTCGAGGCGGACGTGTCGGCGCTCAAGCCTGGGGAAAAAATGACGGTGGAGTGGCGTGGCAAGCCAGTTTGGATCGTGCGCCGCACCCCAGAGCAGGTCGCAGAGCTGAAGTCACTCGATGGCCAACTTGCCGACCCGAAGTCTGCGCGAAAACCCGATGAACTCGCTCGACCTTTGACCTCGCCGGTTGGGTTTTCAAGAACAAGCCGGCCCCGGATAACCTTGAAGTTCCGCCCCATATGTACCTGTCCGACAATCGGGCCCTGATTGGTGAAGACCAGAAGGCCTGAGCACATGACCACACGCAGTATCGGAGCACATCGTGGCTGAGATGAAAGAAATTTCCCCCAACGCCCCAGCGGGTGAAAAGTTGCTGAACTGGGTGGACAACCGGTTCCCGTTGTCAAAGCTCTACAACGACCATCTAGGCCAGTACTACGCTCCGAAGAACTTCAACTTCTGGTATATCTTTGGCGGGCTGGCGACCTTAGTTCTGGTAATCCAGATCGTCACCGGTATCTTCCTTGTGATGCATTACAAGCCGGATGCTGCACTCGCGTTTGGTTCGGTCGAGTACATCATGCGCGATGTCCCTTGGGGCTGGCTGGTCCGGTACATGCACTCCACTGGTGCATCCGCATTTTTTGTGGTTGTGTACTTGCACATGTTTCGCGGGCTGATCTATGGAAGTTACCGCAAGCCGCGCGAATTGATCTGGGTGTTTGGCTGCGCAATTTTCCTTTGTCTGATGGCAGAAGCATTCATGGGTTACCTGTTGCCATGGGGGCAGATGAGTTACTGGGGAGCTCAGGTGATCATCAACCTGTTCGCCGCGATTCCCTTTGTCGGCCCGGACCTGGCACTGCTGATTCGCGGCGATTACGTGGTCGGCGACGCCACACTCAACCGGTTCTTCGCGTTCCACGTAATTGCCGTGCCCCTGGTCTTGCTAGGACTGGTCGCCGCACACATCATCGCCTTGCATGAAGTTGGTTCGAACAACCCCGATGGAGTGGAGATCAAGGCGACGAAGGGCAAGGACGGGCATCCGCTGGATGGCATCCCGTTTCACCCCTATTACACCGTGCACGATATTTTCGCGGTGTGCATGTTCCTGATGGTCTTCAGTGCCATCGTGTTCTTCGCGCCAGAATTTGGTGGTTACTTCCTGGAGTACAACAACTTCATACCGGCGGACCCGCTCCAGACGCCGCTGCACATTGCGCCGGTGTGGTACTTCACGCCGTATTACTCGATGCTGCGCGCCATCACCGACCAGATGGTTTATGTACTGGCAGCGTGCACCGTTCTGGGCGCCCTGCTGATCGTCGCAAAAGTCAGGTTGCCAGGTTTCCTCAAGCCAGTAGTGCTCATTGCCGCGGTCGGCATCGTGGCGATGCTGTTTGCAATTGACGCCAAATTCTGGGGCGTGGTGGTCATGGGCGGCTCCGTGGTCATCCTGTTTTTCCTGCCCTGGCTGGACTACAGCCCGGTCAAGTCCATCCGATACCGACCGGACTGGCACAAGTACGTCTACGCCGTGTTTGTCATCAATTTTTTCATCCTGGGCTACCTCGGGGTCAAGCCACCGTCGGCCATTGGTGAGCGCGTTTCCCAGATTGGGACACTGTATTATTTTGGCTTCTTCCTCCTCATGCCCTGGTGGAGTGCGTTGGGTGAACCGAAACCGGTTCCGCAGCGCGTGACATTCACGCCGCATTAAGCAGAAGATCAGCAGCATGAAGATGACCCCTATCTCCGCAAAAGCCCTGGCTTTTCTGATCGTGCTGTCCGGCATGTTCGCCAACGTGCAGGCCGCCGGTGGCGGTATCGCGTGGGATAAGGCGCCGGACCGGACCAACGACCTGGTTGCCCTGCAAAATGGGGCCAAGCTTTTCGTCAACTATTGCCTGAACTGCCATTGCCCGTCCAGTCCTACATGCGCTACAACCGGCTGAAAGACATTGGCCTGACCGAGCAGCGCTTTGTGTCAGACGCAGCGCACCAACTGCGTACGCCATTGGCGGTGCTTCAAACGCAGCTTCAGTCCGGGCTGGAAGGCGCGGTCGATCCGCTGGCGCTGATTCGTGAGATGCGGCACGGTTCGGCGCGCTACGGCGCTGTCGCAACAAATGTTGTCTCTGGCGCGTGTGCAGCAACTGCACAGCCAGGGTGCTGCGAGCAGCCTGCACGAGGCGGTTGAAAATCCTACTCCCCGTGGATCTTGATCAGCCAGGCGTCGTATTCAGCGCCAGTGTGGCCCAGCACCAACAGCTCTTCGAGCATCACCGTGACCTTCACGCCATTGGGCGTGCCCATCGAATACAGCTGCATCGGATGCTTGCCGACCGGCAACACCTTGTCATGCGTGTGGCCGGAGATCGGACGGTTGATAGCGGCAAAACGGCCGCCATTTTCCTTGTCTCAGGTCCAGATGGCGGGAGGGGTGTGGGCTTGCGACACCATTTGGCGCTCGTGGGCGCCGCAGCGCGAACCTCAGTCAGACGCGCCGGCGGCGCTGAATTCGGGAGCCATGATGCTGGCGCAGGTCACTTGCAGTTGTCGGATGAACGGATTCGACATCAGCAAGGCGGTATGCGCGAAATAGACATGCATCGGCTTGATCGCATCGAGCATGATCCGGCCGATCGCGTGGTCACCGTCGGGCACCAACCATCCTGGAACCACGCCGTAGCCAAGCCCGGCCTGTACCAGCTGCGCTACGCTGGTGCTGCCCGATGCCGAGGCCGAAACCAGCGGCGCATGGCCGAATTGCAGGCCCAGGTAGTCCATGGCGCGGGTGCGGATGGTTTGCCCGGGCTCATAGGTGATCATCAGCCGTTCGGCAAAGTCATCCAGCGTCACCGGCGTCGACATGTCAGCCTCCCAGGCCCGCGGGTAGATCAGGCTCAGGTGGTATTCGCCCAGCAGGTGCTGCGTGATGCCGTCCTGTTCCAGGTGGCGCTCGCTCACCGCGGCGTCCAGCGCTCCATCGACGATCAGTTGCGCGAGCGTGGTGTCACGCTCGAAGAAGGCAAGTTCAATGGCGGGATGCGTGCGGCGGAACTCGACCAGGATGCGCGGAAAAAAGTGGTGGAACAACGCCTGTGGCACGCCGACTCGGATCACGGATCGCGCGCCGTCGAGAAGGATATCGATGCGCGAGAGGATGATCTCGAGTTCCGCACCGAGCGACGCATGTAGTGCCTTCCCCTGCGGAGTCAGCGTCACCTTGCGTGAACCCCGCTCGGAATGCAGCAGTTGCATGCCATAGACCTGCTCCAGACGCCGCACGTGATTGGCGGCAGACTGGTAGGAAATATTCAGATCGCGCGATGCGGCCGAAAAGGACCCCAGTTTGGCCACCAGGTGAAAGGTCTGCAGCAGGGAGATGTCTATCTTTGGCGCGCTGGGTCTGGTGGCCATTGGTCGGCGACGGGTCGATGGCAGGTGATTGGATGGTAACGCGTGAACACCCATGCGCGGCTGACCGGACACTTCTTTCGCAACAGCCGTTTGCGCAAGGTCGCCGCTCGCCACGGCAAACCGCGGGTGCAGTCGACGACAGGCGTTGATGGTCGGCCTGTTGCGTTGTGCGTCGTGAATCGATCACACCGCGTGGAAACGGGTCAGAAAGGCCTTCAGCCGGTCCGATTCCGGTGCGCGCAGTACGCTTTGCGGAGAGCCGCTCTCGATCACGCGGCCCGCTTCCATGAAGATGATCTTGTTCGAAACATCGGCGGCGAATCCCATCTCGTGCGTGACGATCATCATCGTCATGCCCTTGTCTGCCAGACCACGAATCACCTGCAGCACTTCGGCCACCAGCTCCGGGTCGAGCGAACTGGTGACTTCATCGAGCAGCAGGATTTCGGGGTGCATGGCCAGCGCGCGTGCAATTGCCACGCGTTGCTTCTGCCCCCCGGACAGGTGATTCGGGTAGACATTGCACTTGTCGGACAGTCCCACCTGCGCGAGCAATTGCAGCGCCGTTTCGTGTACCTGGCGGGGGTCCTCGCGCAGAACCACCACCGGACCCTTGACGATGTTTTCCAGCACTGTGAGGTGCGGGAACAGGTTGAAGTGCTGAAACACCATGCCGACCTTGCGCCGCAGTTCCCCGGTGCCCACGGTATTGCCGGCGGTTCGAAACTGTCCGGTCACCTCGCGTCCATGGAAATACACCTTGCCGGCGCTGGGCGTCTCGAGCCAGTTCAGGCAGCGGATCAGCGTCGACTTGCCCGAACCCGATGGACCGATGACGCCCACGACGTCGCGAGGCGTCAGGTCCAGGTCGACGCCCTTGAGGACCTTGAGGGCACCGAAATTCTTCTCGAGGCCTTGGGTTCGCAGGATGGGGCTGGGGTTTGTTGGCATGGAAGGTGGGTCGTTCAGGCGCGCCCTGGAATCAGTCGCTGCGCGCCATCTTTCGCTCGATGTGGTCGGTGATCTGCGTCAGCGGGAACAGCAGCACGAAGTACATTACGGCGGCAAGCGTGTAGGCCTCCATGGGCCGGTAGGTCTCGCTGTTGACGACCGCCGTCATGTAGGTGAGTTCGGCGATCGAGATGGCATACAGCAACGACGTGTTTTTCACCTGGATGACCGACTGGTTGATGAACGCCGGCAACATCTTCTTGATCGCTTGCGGCAGCACCACATGGCTCATCACCTGCAGTCGCGACATCCCCAGCGCCAGCGAGGCCTCGCTCTGACCCCGGTCCACGGCATTGATGCCGCCGCGGAAGATCTCTGAGTAGAACGAGCCGACGTACAGCGAAAGCACCATGAGGCCGGCCGCGGTATTCGAGATCGTGATGCCCAGCAGCATCGGCAAAGCGTAGTAGGCCCACATGATCTGTACCAGCAGCGGCGTGCAGCGGAACAGTTCCTGGTAGGCACGGGCCAGCACCCGCAATGGCAGGCGCGGCGACAGCCGCATGAAGCAGGCGATCAAGCCGATCACGATGCCGATCAGCACCGAGCCCACCGTATATTGAAAGGTCGTCCAAAGTCCCATCAACAGCAGGTCGAAAGACTGCAGGACCGTAAAGAAATCCCATTTGTACGGGGTCATTGGACTTCCCTGCGCCCGGGAGCGCGGCCAGATGGTGAAAGGGCGTGCACGTTTACACGTACACGCCCAGGATGATTGTCGCCGGGACGATTGCGCTTAATTGACCTCGAAACCCTCGGGCAGATTGTCCAGCGTGATGCCGAAAGGCTGCAGCCCATTGACGATCCAGGTCTGGTTGTTGCCGACGCGCCGGTTGTAGTCAGCCCAGGCAGAGATGAAGCTTTTCCAGGTTTCGTCGGTCTTGTAATTCAAGCCGATCACCGACGGGGACGACAGCGTCGGCTTGGGTACATACACCGTGCCCAGCGCTGCGTTCTTTTTCGTCATGACCACGCCGTTGAGCACGGTGTTCACGACGGCGTCGGCCTTGCCCGATGTCATCGCGATGACAGCCTCGTCACGCGTTTTGAAGCGCAGGACGTTGGCCTTGGGCAGGTACTGTTTGGTGATCTGGTCCTGTGACGATCCGAGGTCGACGGCGAAGGTGTAGGCTGCGTTGTTGAGCTCGGCCCAGGTCTTGCCCTTGAGTTTTTCCTTGTTGGAGATGATGACGAAGCTGTTGTAGTAGGTGGGCGACGAGAAATGCACCGCCAGCGCCCGTGCCGGCAATGCCGTCAACGCCAAAGCGAGGTCCACCTTGCCGGACTGCACGTCCAGGATCGAGTTGGCCCAGCTGGACTCGACGACTTCGAGCTTCACCCCCATGGTGGTCGCGATGTCGCGCGCCATATCCACCGCAAACCCGCGCCATTCGCCAGTGCGCGGGTCCTTGGAAAAATACGGATCCTCGTTCAGGATGCCTGCAATGCGCAGCGAACCGCGCGCTCGGATTTCGTCGATCTTGCTGGCCTGTGCCATGGCTGCTGAAGCCGCGCCCGCGCATGTCAGTACTAGCAGCACTGTCCGCAGAAAATTCTTGAATCGCATGAATATGCCTCCGTCTGGCTCATTGAGTGCCGGCTCTTGCACGAGCCAGGGTGGGCCCGCTTCACGGCATGCTGGTTGCGTGCCGGATGACGGGTGAGGGGACTCTAGCGGCTTTCCCGGCGTCACTCAACACAAGAAATAATTCCAAACATATAAATTTCATTATGTTAACCGGGTTGCATCAAGAGAAATGTGGCCGGTTAAATCACTTTTTTTGTATGTATATCAAGATTCTTTGCGTTGCCGCGGGTGGCGCGAGCGACTAGCATGGCTGCCTTCAGAACCTTCGAGGAACGCGCTTTTGCACTCCGGTACAGATTTCGACGTGGTGATTGCAGGCGCCGGCATCGTGGGCGCGGCGATTGCACATCATTTGGCGCGCGATGGCCTGCGGGTCTGTGTCGTCGACCGCAGCGGGCCCGCGGCACAGGCGTCTGGCGCGTCGGATGGTGCTGTTTCGGTTGCCAGCAAGCGTCCTGGCGTGCTGGCGCAACTGGCTGGCGACGCACTTGACTACTGCGGTGCTCTGGCCCGTTCGGGTGGTCCGCTGCACGGAATATTCCACCGTCGGCCGGCCTATTTCTTCGCTTCGGACGCGCTGGAAGAAGCCGCGCTCGACGCCCTGGTCGACAAGTTGCGCGCGCTCGACGGCCCGGCGCGGGTTGTGGCGGATCACCGCAACCGGGTCGCCATCCCGTTGCCGTTGGGCCCGGACGTGCGCCGTTTGATCGAGATCGGCGGCGAGGGGCACATGCTGGGCTATGCCGCGACGCAGTCGTTTCTTGCGCACCCGCGGATCGCATGCAAATGGCCGCTTGCGGTCGACGGTATTGAACCGGACGGAGACTGCGTACGCATACGCACGTCCAAAGGCGATCTGCGGGCCTCGTGGGTCGTGGTGGCGCTGGGTGTGGCGAGCGCCTCGCTCATACCTTTGCTGCCATTGCGGCCGCGTACCGGGCAACTGCTCGTGACTGACCGCGAAACTGCCGGGCATGCGCCCTTGCCTGGCGCGTTGACAGCGGCGGCATATCTGGTTTCCAAGACCGCTGGCTTGCAGTCGCCCGGATTGTTTCCCGTGGTGATCGATCCACTGGTCACGGGTCAATACCTGATCGGCAGCAGCCGGGAAGAGCATGGCGATGCAGCGCGCATTGATACCGTGTTGCTGCAGCAATTGCTGCAGCGCGCCGTGGCCGCGTTCCCCGCCTTGTCCGGGCGCCGGGTGATACGTGCATTTGCCGGGGTCCGATGCGCCGTTGCCGATGACCTGCCGGTGGTTGGGTGGGTGCCGGGCTTGCCGCGGGTCGCGGTCGCCACCGGGTTCGAAGGCGACGGCATCTGCCTGGCGGCGCTGGTAGGGCGCGAGGTTGCCGCCATGGTGGCCGGGCGAGCCGTGCACGCAGACATCGGCGCGTTGTCGCCAGCGCGTTTCGAGCATGCAGAGCTGGTTCCGGCATGAGGGCGCAGCCGTGCGCGGGTTCGGTCGGTGTTCCGGCTCGACCGGCCAAAGCCATGCCAGCGCCAGTGATCGGCCGCAAGGAGCCGCGGGTGGATTCTCCGTGTATTTTCTGGGGTGAGCGCGAGATCCCATACCAGGATGGGGACACGGCTGCCCTGGCACTGGCGCGGGCGGGTGTGCACGACCTCGGGACCGGGCCGTCGGGCCTGCGCCACGGCTTGTTTTGTGGCATTGGTCAATGCCAGGGCTGTCTGGTGCTCGATGCGGTGCTGGGTGTGACAGAGGCCTGTCTGTTGCCTTGCCGGCCCGGGTTGCGACTGCAGCCTTGTCGAACAGGGCCTTGCAGTGACCGCTGACGCCGGGCGCGTGCTGGTGGTCGGTGCCGGCGTCGCGGGTCTGTCCGCAGCGACGGCGCTGGGCCGGGCCGGGGTGCAGGTCCTGGTGGTCGACCAGGCGCTGGCACCTGGCGGTTCCAAATACCGGCAGCGGCCGAGAGGCAAGGACGCCGGGTCCCGTGACATGCCGGTGGATGCGGCCTGGACGCGCGTGATGGCGCGACTGTCGGGCGTGGCGCCGCTGGTCGAGTTGCGCTGCAACACACGCTACTGTGGCGTCGACGTCAACGGACGGGTGCTGCTGACGGACGGTTCTGGCGTCTGCTCGCAGTGGATGACACCGCGCGCGGTCGTGCTGGGTACCGGTGCCCGCGAGCGGGTGCAGCCACGGGCCGGCTGGACGTTGCCCGGTGTGATGACCGCCGGCGCCATCCAGGTAGGCATCAAGATGACCGGACAGGCACCGGCTGGCCAGATCGTGCTGGCGGGATCCGGTCCGCTGCTGTTGGCCGTCGGGGCGTTGCTGGTACGCTTGGGTCGACCGCCAGTCGCCATTGTGGAGGCCGGTAACCCATGGCGCCGTCCGTGGCGTGCGTTGGGCTTGCCACCGTCCTACCTGGCCGAAGCGCTGGCCTGCTTCGCGCGGTTGCGCGTGGCGGGGGTTCCCTTGCTGACCAACGCGCATGCGACGCGGATCGAGGCCGCGCCGGCCGGCCGGTTGTGGGTGACGGTGGACTCGGGGCAGGAACAGCATCGGCTGGCATGCGACCAGGTCGGCTTACACGATGGTATTGCCAGCAATGATTACGGCCCGAGCGCCGCGCCCGGGTTGATCGTCAGGCAGGCCGGTGACTGCCGGGAGGCGCTGGGTGCGCGCGCCGCCGAGGCGGATGGTCGGCAGGTCGGCATGGCGCTCGCGGCCGTGCTGACAGGCAGACCGGAGCCCGCCGGGCAGGATGGGGTTGCTGCACGCGAGAGGCGGGCCCAGGCGCGGTTGTCCCAGCTTTTTGCCCATGATGGCCTGCAGCGGCTAGCCGCGCTGCCCGGTGACACGGTCGTGTGCCGGTGTGAGCAGCGAACAATTGATGACCTTCGCATCCTCGGCCCGGCGCCGACGACGCGCCAATTGCGCCTGAACGGCCGCTTTGCCATGGGTGCCTGCCAGGGAAGGTTCTGTGCCGAATGGGTCGCGACGCTTGCCGATCCGGCCAACGGCGCAGCCGCAGCGCAGTTGCAGGGCGCACGCTGGCCAGCGCGGCCGGTGTCGATTGCAGCGCTGCTCGCCGCCGATGCGGATCATGACAGCGCCATCGCGGCTGTTGCGCCGTCGCGGTCGCCGTGACCGCGCTGCGTCAGACGTCGAACTTGACGCCTTGCGCGAGCGGCAGCGAGCGCGAATAGTTGATCGTGTTGGTGACGCGGCGCATGTAGTTGCGCCAGGCGTCTGAACCCGACTCGCGGCCGCCGCCGGTTTCCTTTTCGCCACCGAAAGCGCCGCCGATTTCGGCGCCCGAGGTGCCGATATTGACATTGGCGATGCCGCAGTCCGAGCCGACCGCGCTCAGGAAAATCTCTGCTTCGCGCAAGTCATTCGTGAAGATCGCCGACGACAGGCCCTGCGGCACATCGTTGTGCAGCGCGATTGCTTCGTCCAGCTGGCGGTAGCTCAGCAGGTAAAGGATCGGCGCAAAGGTCTCACGGCGCACGACCGGTGTGTGGGCAGGCATGTGCACCAACGCCGGCTCGGCGTACCAGGCATTGGGATACCGGTTGACCAGGGCACGCGCGCCACCGCTCACCGTACCACCCTCGCCGCGCGCCTGTTCGAGCGCGCGCTGCATCTGCTCGAAGGCATTGCGGTCTATCAGGGGTCCAACCAGGCAGCCTGGCTCCATCGGATTGCCGATCTTCAAACTGGCGCGCGCCCGCTCCAGCCGGGTTGCCAATGCGTCGTGCACACTTTCATGCGCGATGACCCGGCGCGTGCTGGTGCAGCGCTGGCCTGCCGTGCCGTAGGCGCCGAACAGGATGCCGCGCGCGGCCAGCTCCAGGTCGGCCGATGGCGTGACGATGATCGCATTGTTGCCGCCCAATTCCAGCAGACTGCGACCGAAGCGCGCGGCCACGCGCGGGCCCACCACGCGACCCATGTCGGTACTGCCGGTGGCCGATAGCAAAGCGACGCGCGGGTCGTCGACCAGCGCCGCGCCGAGCGCCGCGCCGCCGTTGACAACTTGCGACAGATGCGCCGGCGCATCGGCGCCGAAGCGCGCCAGCGCGCGCTCGAACAAGGCCTGGGAGGCAAGCGCCGTGAGTGGCGTCTTCTCGGACGGCTTCCAGACCACCGCATTGCCGCACACCAGCGCCAGCGCCGCATTCCACGACCACACCGCCACCGGAAAGTTGAAGGCGCTGATGATGCCCACCACGCCGAGTGGCAGCCATTGCTCCATCATGCGATGCCCGGGGCGCTCGCAGGCGATGGTCAGCCCGCACAACTGGCGCGACAGACCGACCGCGAAGTCGCAGATATCGATCATCTCCTGCACCTCGCCGTCGCCTTCGCTGGTGACCTTGCCGGCCTCCAGCGAGACGAGAAGGCCGAGCTCGCTCTTGTGGCGGCGCAGCTCTTCGCCGAACAGGCGCACCAGCTCGCCGCGGCGCGGCGCGGGCACCTGGCGCCAGGTCAAGAACGCGGCGTGGGCGCGGCCGACGGCCGCCTGCATGTCGGCTGGCGTCGCCGCATGTACGGCACCGATCAGTGCGCCGTCGATCGGCGAATGCACCGGCAGGTTGCCGCCGCTGTGCGCGGCCGCGTCGACGCCCAAGGTGTTCAGTAGCTGGTTTGTTGTCATTGTGTTGCTCCCTTGGTCAGCCGATGGATTCCACCTGGCGCGATTGTTGATAGGCCTTGCCGAATCGATTCGCCAGAAACGCCGGCAACTGAACCTGCTCCTGGCGGATGAAACCCTGCTGCGGCAGTTGTCCAGACCGAAACAGGTCGACGGCGGCGCAAATGCCGGCGGCGGTCGTGATCTGGATCGCAGACAGGGGCGCCGTCTCGTTGCGGTCGGCAAAAATCTTGCGTGCAAAGACCTCCTGCACCAGGTGGCCGTCGCGCATGCCCGACACCGTGACGAACACGAGCACCACGTCCTGCATCGTCGCGGGCATCGATCGACGCATGATGTTCTTCAGCGTCTCGGGGTCGTTCTTCAGTTGCAGGTCGTCGAGCAGCATCGTCATCAGCGCCCGGTGTCCCGGATAGCGCACGGTCTTGTAATCCAGATTGCGTACCCGTCCGGCCAGCGTTTCACACAAGGTGCCCAGACCGCCCGAGGTGTTGAAGGCCTCGTATTCAGTGCCATCAAGAGAGAAGTGTTCGAGGCCCTCGAGCGGCAGCACCTCGATGGTCTTGCCGTCGTGAATGCTTTCGCAAGGGTGGCAATACTCGTTGATCAGGCCGTCGACGCTCCAGGTCAGGTTGTACTTGAGCGCATTGGTCGGGAAGGCGGGCAGCGCGCCGACGCGCATCTTCACGTCGTGCAGCGTGTCGAACGACTTGGCCAGATGGTGCGCGACGATGCCGATGAAACCAGGTGCCAGGCCGCATTGCGGCATGAACACGGCGCTGGCGCCGGCGGCAATGCGTTGGATCTCCTTGGTTGCAGCAACGTCTTCGGTCAGGTCGAAATAGTTGCATCCGGCCGCGCGAGCGGCCCGTGCGACGGCGATCGCCAAGTGATAGGGCAGGGCGTTGATGACCGTGTCGTGACCCTCGATGCAGGCCTGCAAGGCTGCGATGTCTTCGGTATCGACGACGACGGTCGGCATGCCCTCATGCGCCAGCCGGGCCAGGGCCGACTGGCTTCGGTCGAGCACGGTCACCCGGTAGTCGCCGCTGCCGTGCAGCAGTCGGGCAATCGTCTGGCCGATATGACCGGCTCCCAGCAATGCAATTTTCATGAACGGCTCCAGTAAAGGTAGCGCTCAGTCTAGGCAATACGCGTGACGAAAGAAAGCACGAGTTCGACGAAAAAGCGCGAGCAAATGACGTATCGTCCGATCATTGATGCCAATCGTTCGATCGAGGAGTTTTTCATGACGACCCGCAGTGGTGCTGGAGCAAGCCAGCCGAGCCCGGCCGAGCCCGCCCAGGCGGGCAGCCCCAGGGACAAACTGGACCGCGATCTGCTCGTGCTGTTGCAGGCGCATGCGCGTGAAAGCACGGCCAATCTGGCGCGCAAACTCGGCGTGGCCCGCACCACCGTGGTGGCGCGACTGGCCCGGTTCGAAAGGGAAGGCGTGATCGTCGGCTACACGGTGCGGCTCGGCGTGGAGTCTTCCGAGCGCGGCGTGCAAGCCTTTGTCGGCATCAGCATCCAGCCCAAAGTGTCCAGGGACGTGATCAAGCGTCTGACGCGCCTGCCCGAGCTGCGCCAACTCAGTTCGGTGAGCGGCGAGTTCGACTACATGGCGCTGCTGCGTGCCGAGTCGACGCAGCGGCTTGACGCGCTGCTCGACGAGATCGGTGACCTCGAAGGCGTCATCAAGACCACCACGTCGGTGGTGCTGGCGGTGCGCATCGACCGCATGGCTTGAGGTCGGGACCGGCTTGTCAACCTGCAATCGGCAGTTGACCGCTCGATTTGCGCTGGTTAAGCACCCGATCGCAATCCGCTGGACACGCCATACGGCGTCCTCACCCTTGCGCAACCGCGCCTGCGCCAACTTCACCCAGTAACTCGCCGCGGTCGACAACACGCTGTCGTTGAAGTCGTACCCGGCGTTGTGCACCATCCATCCACCCGCGGAGCCGATGGCGTTGCCGATGTTGACATGACAGCCCGGCACCCGCTCCAGGAAGAAGGCGAAGGCTTCGCTGGCACTGACCGGTTCGGCGTCCGCCTGCAGGCCGTCTTCCCCTAGCCAGTCGCGGATCACCTGCTGGCAGAACGCGGTTTCCCTGGCATGGTTGTTGAGCACCGGGTAGCGTCGGATGTAATTCACGTCGGCCGCGGCGCCGAATACCGCGACCTGGGTCTGCGCGATTTCGGTGATGCGCTTTTCCAGCAGGTCGCGTACGTCGGGGCGGAACGTACGCACAGTCAAGCGCAGTTCGGCCACGCCGGGGATCACGTTGGGCGCGTCACCGGCGATGAAGGCGCCGACCGAAATGATGCCGGTGTGCAGCGGATTCACGTTGCGCGAGACGATGGTCTGCAAGGCCATGACGATGCTCGACGCGGCCACCACCGCATCGGCCGCATGGTGCGGCATGGCGCCGTGTCCGCCGGTGCCGCGCACGTGGATGATGCAGGTGTCGCCGCTGGCCATGGCAAATCCCGGCACCGCCGCGAACCTGCCGGCGGTCAGGCCCGGCATGTTGTGCATGCCGAACATCGCGTCGCAGGGGAACAGCTCCAGAAATCCGTCTTCCAGCATCTTGCGTGCGCCAGCCAGGCCTTCTTCGGCCGGCTGGAACACCAGGTGCAGGATGCCGTCGAAATTGCGTGTGGTCGCCAGATGGCGCGCGGCCGACAGCAGCATCGCGGTGTGGCCGTCGTGGCCGCAGGCGTGCATCTTGCCGAACACCTTGCTGGCCCAGGGTTTGGCCGTGGTCTCTTCAGGCGCCAACCACTCCCGTCCCACCCAGGCCGCGGTGCACCTCGTAGCCCCAGCGCGTCAGGCGCTCGGCCACCAGATCGCAGGTGGCGAACTCCTCGTAGGCCATCTCCGGGTTGGCGTGGATCTGGCGGCGGATCGCCACCATCTCGTCTTCGTGGGCGCGAATCGCGTCGAGTGCGGGCAGGGCCAGCGGTGCGTTCATGGGGTCCACCTGGTTCTGTCGATTCTGCCCCAAGGCGGCGGACACGCCGAGCGGGATACGTTTTCCGACGGCATCACCGGGGGAATCATCGACGAGCGGGATAGCCGTCATCCCTCGGCGACCGAGGCGGCTTTCAGGGCAGGCGGCGGGGCTGCGGCTCCCCGGGCTGCCCAGCGGGCGATTGGCCAGGCCAAAACTCCCCAGCAGAACAGCCCTGAGCGGGCGGGTCCTTCCCAGTGGGCCTGAAAACATGCCGTTTGAATTTCCGCTTCCCCCGGCGGATTCTGGAATGGATCGGTTGCCAGGACTGCGAGAAGCTCCTGCGCCTTCTCCTTCTGCCCGACTACCGACAGTTTCTTCGCATCCTTCAGCGCGGGCATGGCATAGACGACCGCCCACCTCGCCAGACAACCGCATTTGCACTATGCTGTCTCCCGACAAACTAGTCAGTCGATATGGTCGAGTCAAAATGGTCGATTGCCAAAGCATGCGCAACCTTGCATCATCAGCGGGTCGTGAGCTAGGAAGGTGAAACGAAATCACTACTCCTTGCACGAAGCAAAGCATAGGGAGTTGCGATGCATTTCGGGGTAAGAATAAAGTTTTGGTTCTTCGAGCATTATTGGTGGTTGCTGTGCCTGTCGATCGCGACCAGCCTCTCCGTGATGATGTACTTGAATCAGCCAGTTGCAAGTATGATCACAGCCATTGGAATGCTCCTTTCGTTGGTATATTTCTTGCAGAAACAAAAGCTCGAAGAGCTTCGAATGTTTCGCGAGCTTTTTAAGGAGTTTAATAGTCGGTATGATAATATCAATGAGGCGCTCTCAAAAATCGTCGATTCGGACTTGATGAATGTGAGTGAGGCCGAGCGCGCCGAACTAATTGACTATTTCAATCTATGTGGCGAGGAATATTTATACTTCCAACGCGGCTATATTGACCCCTTGGTTTGGACGGCATGGAAGAATGGGATGAAAGCAATATTTTCGGTTCCTCGAGTGCAGCAGGTTTGGTCAAGGGAAAAGCGAACTGAATCCTACTACGGCTTACCACTTTAGTTTATGCACTTTGCGGCGCCGCATTTTTCTCATATCCGTGAACTAGCGCTCGTTGAACCTATTATTCGTTTATAAGTCTCTGCCCTTGCAGTTTAAACTGCCGCGTTTGTTTATAGATTCTCGCTTTCTTAGGCTGCATAATCAAGAAAATGAATACTCGATAATGGGCTGATTTACAGCAAGGGAATGCATTGATGCTAAAAAAATTAGGTATAAGAATATTTTCAGCACTTGCAATGTTAAATATCACCGCACCGCAAGCAAGTATTGCGGCAGAGGTGACTCAAGAAACTGTATTTAAAGACCGTCCAGCAATAGTGTTGAAAGGAAAAATTGAAGCCGGTGACTTTGAGAAGGTTCGTAGTGCCGCACGACGACTGGCAGCGAATAACGATCAAATCATTATTTCACTGAATTCACCGGGTGGCGACTTCATTGAAGCTATTAGGATTGGGAAATTTATTCGCAAGTTGAACGCGTAAACCTATATTGCAGGGAAATTAACGAGAGACCCGTCAGCAGATTTGACGCGGTGCTACAGTTTATGTTTTGTCATTTTTGTTGCAGGAAGTATTCGACACTACGTGACTGACAATATGGTTTTTGACAGTACTGGGAACATAATCCTGAAAGAGAGCGCGATTGTCGGTATCCATCGCCCTTTTGTAAACTCCGAAATCAATAAAAGGCTTTCACCAAAAGAGGCTCGTGCTATCTATGAAAAAATAGAAAATGGTACAAAAGTATTTCTTGAATCAGTGGGTGTTTCTGCTGAACTAATCAACGAAATGTTCCGCACACCTTCAGATCAACTCGTATTCATCAACCAAGAGGACTTCTCTCTAAAAATCGGACACACGCAGGCCTATTTTCAAGAGTGGCTCTCATTGACGCCCAGAGAGTATCAAGACATCGCAAAAATAAATGCATTGCGAATCGCATCGAGCAATAACAATGCAATTCCGTCATCCATTTCTGAAGGATATGCTGAATATCTTCTTGGAAAGCAGGCGGGAGTGCAAATGTGTGGAAAAGGTGCTGTTATCTCACATCAGCGTACCGAGCTTGCCTTGAAATGACACGGCGCGATAGCGTACCGTCAAGATCGACGACGATTGGCAAATTACAAGCACTGCCGGAAATTTCTTAGGTTGATTGGTCGGGCATAGCCTGGCATCAACAAAATTGTGCTGCTGGCGCACATGCAAACCATTTCGGTTGAACGCCAACTGGCCAGCTCGCTCGATGGCGTGGACATCATCGTCGCAGGCGGCTCCAACACGCTGCCAAGCGACTCCAACGGCGTGCTGCGCACAGGCGACGTCTCGCAAGGCGTTTATCCCACACGATGATCACGTCGCGGGCGGAGGCAATTGGTCATCAGATTGTCAATGCGCTCCGCCACCAAGGCGCAAAGGGCCCCGCCCTGGCCAGCGTCTGCGCCGCGAGCGCTGCCCACAATTCGGTTCTGCTGGCCTGGGTGATCTGCGCGACGATGGCATCGGCACCGGGCAGGCTGCCGAACTGGCGCGGCAGGCAGGAACTGTGCGTGACCAGTTGCTGCAAGGTGATGGCGGCGACATCCGACGACACGAACACCACAACGCCGTCCAGCAACGTGCCGAGTGTGTCGGTCAATCGCAGGTCGTCCCGCTCGACGGCCTGTGCCAACAGCAATCCTGTGAGCACCTTGCTGATGGACCCGATCTCATAAAGCGGGGCGAGATCTTCGCTGTCTGTGGCAGCGGAAGGGGCGCAGGCAAAAGCCGGGTCGCGAACGGTGGCCACATCAACGCGCCCGGCACGCGAGATGGCGACACTCGCGCTTCCTGGCTCACTACCGATGGCGGCTCTGGCCAGGGCCGAAGGGTCGCTGGCGATGGTGAGCGGCTGGGCCAGCGCGCAAGTGGCGAACAGCCAGGTGAAAAAACTTGCCGCAATCTCTTTGACCATTGAAAAACTCTCCATCGCACTGTGCCGGCGCAACACTGAGCAGTATCGTCGCGTCCCCGGCGCTCGAAATCAGAGTTCACCGGCCGTTCGAAGCGCGGCCTGTATCACCGCTGCGCTGATCCGGAAGTCGGTCGTGTGCAGGCGCTCGAATTGGGCTTTGGCGGAGGCGATCAGACCGCGCCGCTTCGCGAGGCTGATGACGGCCGCGGTTCCGGTGATGGGTATGCCGCGTTCCGTTGCAACCGCACGCCCGGCGCGCTCGTCCATCAGTATCAGCGCGTTGGCTGCACCTACCGACAGCGCCAGGCGGATGCAATCGTTTTCGCCGTCGTCAAGGTCGGGAATTTCCTCACGCGGAAATGGAATGCTCTTCTTCCACACACGAAGCGCCTTGCGCTTGATGGCCGCGGCAATCTCTGGTTCACCGCGTGCACCGAGCCCAGGCAACACTTCCAGCCGCACCGAGGGCGGGATCCAGACTTCGGTAAAAAGCGCAGGCAACCACGCCAATCCGTTCACAATGGCAAGCCCTATCAACGGGCTCGAGTCGCTTATGACGTAGCGAGCCATTGATCCAGTGTTTGTACGTCCCGCGGTACATCGGCCGCATCATGGCTCACCACGGGAATGCCCAGGCGCGAGACATGCGTGATAAACGTTGCCAGCGGCATTTGCGCCATACGGGCACTTCGAACCAACGACAGGCCGCCGTCGCGAAACAGCGCCGTGGCAAGTGCAGCACGCGCTCCGGGCTCCGAAAGCAGCTTGCCCGACTGCAGCCCGATCATCACGGCGTCGGGTTCGTCGCGGTTCATGACCACCACCATATCGTTCTTGGCGCTGCGCAGCGCTTCGCTGGGATTGTTTTTGAGTCCCGAGACGTTGACTATGTGCATGGTATTCCCTTCTGAGATAGGAACATCAAAAGGGAAGATTATAGGGAATCACGCGAAGGGCGTTCCGGGCCGGACCCAGTGGACGCCCAATCACCCGCTTGCTGCAGCAATCACCCACGGCGCAGAGCCCAGACTCCGGCCGCAATCATCCATGCCGATAGCAGGCTCACCGCGGCAGCCACGGGCACGACGGAGGCACCGCCGAACACCGGGATGGCCAGCCCGGCGAGCAGCGCGGCGCTCTCTGCGCCCATCGCGGCCAGCCACTGCGGCATGCCGCCTTGGCGCAGCGCTGCCACACACAGCGTGCCCAATGACAGCGCCATGAAGAGAGCCACCCCGCCGGTGCTGCAGGTGGTGCACCGCGTGATCACGCGCCACCTGCTGGATCAGACCGGCTTCAAGGCTGACGACGCCGACAGCGGCGCGGTCACGCTGATCCAGAGATTCGGGTCGACGGCCAATCTCAACGTTCACCTGCATTGCCTGGTGCTGGACCGCGTGTACCGGCGCACGGACGGCGGGCCGGTATTCGTCCAGGCCGATTCCCCCACCGATGAGGAGTTGCGGGCGCAGAAGGTGTTCACGGTGCAAGGTGCGATGCCGCGCGACGCTGCGCGCGACCAGGA
>ENA-ORBV01007742-ORBV01007742.1-microbial-mat-metagenome-genome-assembly--contig:-NODE-7742-length-18360-cov-4.604715_pt1 | contig 18360 bp, 15 predicted proteins | sample MGYA00237777_ERZ505514 | MGnify/ENA primary metagenome ERZ505514 (study PRJEB26160, sample SAMN06269048) | microbial mat metagenome | isolation source: Oligotrophic lake microbial mat | place...
GAACGGCAACGGCGGAACGGCAACGGCGGAACGGCAACGGCGGAACGGCAACGGCGGAACGGCAACGGCTTGACGCAAAGGCGCAAAGGCGCAAAGGACCGCAGATGCACGGGAACAACAGCAAACACAGCGCTGCGGCCATTGCTGTTACAGAACATCCGTGCTGAAGTCGCGGCTGGACATCACGTCGCGCCGAGCTATCTGGATCCTGCAGACGGCCCTTGCGTCTTTGCGCCTGTGCGTCAGGCAGTTTGCTCTTCGTTTGCTCTTCGTTTGCTCTTCGTTTGCTCTTCGTTTGCTCTGTCTGTGCTCGAGGACGGCGGCAAGTATGGCGAGGCATTGCAACGCCGGCTTGCGCCAAGAGAAGCGCCCGACTGCCACGAGACTTCGGCGACACGACACTAGCGATGTCGCACAAAGACTTCGAGCCATTCGGGGAGTCCGCCGGGGATCTCCATAAAGTCATCGAAGTATACTAATCCAGCATCTTCGAAGACTTCGATCAGGTTGGGCACATCATCCGGACTGGGGAGTGGTCCGATGGCGATGAGTGCACCTTCGACACGGAATTCCTCGTCGGTGAGGTTGAGGATTCGGTCGATGGACTCACGCGTGAAACCGGCGCGTTCGAAGGCGTCTCGTCGGATGGCGAGCGTCGGACCGTGGGAGGAGAGGGACAGTGGCATAAGTGGGGATGGTGGAGAGGGCCAAGATGGGGCGTGCGTGATGAGAGGGAAGCAGGGGAGGCCTGGTCCGACCGCTCGAGGTGTGGTTTGCGAGCACGGGGCGTCGGTGTGGATGTCGGAGAGCGCGCCGTCGGACAGGCTGCATCTCTTGGAGAAGAAACTAGTAAGACGTTATTTGATAACGATTTACGCAATCAATACTGCCGCTGATTTCCTCTGTTTCACGTGAAACATCCGGTTGGGTATCTGGGGCGTTTCACGTGGAACTGGCACCTCCGGCACCAACGCCCGACGTGCGGAGTATATTCGCATCAGGTCATTCTCCCCCCCCGCCGCACAACACAGTGGCCCGAGTCATAGCGATCGCGAACCAGAAGGGCGGGGTCGGTAAAACGACCACCGCCGTCAATCTCGCCGCCAGTCTGGCGGTGGCCGAACAACGGACCCTGTTGATCGACGGAGACCCACAGGGCAATGCCACCTCCGGCATCGGCATCTCCCGAGACCACATCACCCAGACGACCTACGATGTGCTCATCGGCGAATGCTCGATCGACGCAGCACGGCATCGTCGCGTCCAGTTCCCGGCCCTCGACGTCCTCGCCGCGACAGCCGACCTCGCGGGTGCCGAAGTAGAACTCGTCGACCGCGACGAACGAGAGGCGATGATGCGCAAAGCCGTCGCCAGCATTCGAGACCAGTACGACTATATCCTCATCGACTGCCCGCCATCGCTCGGCTTGATCACGGTCAACATGCTCGCAGCCGCCGATGCACTGCTCATCCCGGTACAGTGCGAATACTACGCCCTCGAAGGACTGTCACAGCTGCTCAATACCGTCCATCTCGTGCAACGCAGTGTGAACCCGGCTCTTGGCATAGACGGCGTCCTGCTCACCATGTACGACGCTCGACTCAATCTCTCACGGCAAGTCGCAACCGACGCCCGGGAATACTTCGGCCCGAAAGTGTTCGAAAGCGTCATTCCAAGGAATGTCCGGCTCGCCGAAGCCCCAAGCTTCGGTAAACCAATCATCCTCTACGACCTCGCCTCAGTCGGCGCACAAGCCTACATGGCGGTCGCCAAGGAATTGATCGCTCGACATCGCCTGTCGCCCACAGAAAATCACGGATCGACCAGGCGCGCCGACCACTGAGCCGCGCTCACGCTCTACGACCACAGAACGCGCCTGTGCGCCGACGCTAAGGAATCCAGCCATGCCACCTGAACAACCGCGACGCCTCGGGCGAGGACTGGAAGCACTCCTCGCCATGAAAACCCCCGAGCCGCGAAATCACCCCGCGACCGCTGGCGACTCGTCCACCAACGTCGGACTCCGACACCTCCGCATCAGTGAGATCCGACCCAACCCCTACCAGCCCCGAAAAGAGTTCAACCTCGAAGAACTCTCCGACCTCCAGGCGTCTCTCCGAGCCTCCGGACTGCTCCAACCAATCACCGTGCGCCCCGCACCAAATGGCAACGGTTTCGAGCTGATCGCCGGCGAGCGACGCTTCCGCGCAGCCACGTCGCTCGGCTGGACGGAGATCCCGGCCGTCATCCGAACAATCGATGACAAGACGCTGCTCACCCTCGCGCTCATCGAAAACTTGCAGCGCAGCGACCTCAATCCGCTGGAAGAAGCAGAGGGATACAAACGACTCGTCGACGAGTTCGAGCTCTCCCATGCGCAGGTCGGAGAAGTCGTCGGCAAGGACAGATCGACCGTCGCAAACCTCCTCCGCCTACTGAACCTCCCCGCCGCCGTCAGGCGACTCCTCAGCGATGGCGAAATCTCGCTCGGACATGCTCGCGCGATCCTCGGCCTCAGCGACGAACGCGCAATGATCGAGCTCGCCAGAGAAACCGCGAGCCATGGCCTCAGCGTTCGGGATGTCGAACGCAGAGTCCAAGGTGCGCCAGGCACGAAGGCAGCCACGAAGAGGACCACCGGCAAGGCGAAGAATCAGGCGTCCGGCGAAGCGCGTGGAATCGAGGATCGACTCCGCAGACACCTTCAGACCGACGTCGGCGTTCACCTCAGCAACGGGAAAAAAACCAAGGGAGAACTCCGCATCCACTTCTATTCGAATGACGACCTGGCGCGCGTTCTCGAAATGATCCTGGGCCCGGATACAACCGCCTGACTTCAGTGCCGAAGAGCGGAACGGTCTGCAAAGAATCACGGTGTAGAAAACTCGATGGTTCTACACAAACACGTAACTCATTACACAACAATGACTTACACCACAATTAGCTGGCGTGGCGCCCGGTTGTCCACATTCGCAGTGCTCTGGGGTGCCGCACTCCAGGTCGCATGCAGTCCCGCAGCCACGAACGCAGCCGACACCTCTGCGGCGATTCCCCCTGCATTCAAGGTGGCCCTGCTCACTCCCGGTCCGGTCTCCGATCAAGCGTGGAACGGCGGCGCCTATGCAGGGCTGCAACGCATCAGGGACTCAACCGGAGCCCAGATCAGCCATATCCAGACCAAGACACCGGCAGAGTTCGATGAGAACTTCCGACTCTACGGCGAGCAGGGCTACGCCTTGGTCATCGGGCATGGATTCGAGTACCAGGACGCGGCCAAGCGCGTCGCACCCGACTTCGCCAAAACCTTCTATGTCACGACATCCGGCACCGGAACCGGCCCGAACCTGGCAGGTCTCGAATTTGCGTTCGAAGACGGCGCGTATCTCGCGGGCATCATCGCAGGCGCGACCAGCAAAACCGGGGTCATCGGCGCCATCGGCGGACAAGAGATTCCACCAGTGCGTCGGAGCTTCTATGCGTTCGAGGCGGGCGCGCGCTCGATCAACAAGAACGTCAAGGTGATTACGTCCTACGTCGGCAACTGGGACGACGCCAGCGCGGGCAAGGAACAGGCACTGGCCCAGATCGCGCGCGGGGCGGATGTCATCTTCCAGAATGCCGACGCCGCCGGCCTCGGGATCTTTCAGGCCGCCCGCGAATCGAAGACTGTTCGTGTCTTTGGAGCAAACAGCGACCAAACTGGTGTGGCCCCGGAAGTGGTCCTCGGCAGCGTGGTCATTGACCTTCCGCACGCCCTGCTCCTGGTGGCACGCGAAGTCCGCAATGGAACATTCACGCCCCGCATCATCTCACTCGGCATGCAGACCGATGTCGTTCGTCTCGTGATCAATCCGGCACTGCGAAACACGATTCCCCTTCCCGCACTCATCGCCGTCGACTCGGTCACGAAACAACTGGTCGCAGGCACATTCCAGGCACCCGTCCCGGCAACAGCTGCACCAGTCAAGTGAACCCAGCCACGCCTGTGCCAACCGCTGCGATCGGTGCGATCGTTCCGTGGCTCGATCAGCTCCTGCAGACGGACGCGACACCCGACTACACGGGAGCCCTCAACGGCCTGCAGGTCGAGCACACCGGGCCAGTGCATCGAGTTGCTGCAGCCGTCGACGCCTCGCTCCGCAGCGTCCAGCAGGCCGTCGATGTCGGAGCCAACCTGCTCGTCGTACACCACGGACTGTTCTGGGGCGGAGCACGACCCATTCGCGGCGCGCTGCACAGGAAGCTCAAATTGCTTCTCGAGAACGATATCGCCGTCTACAGTTCCCACCTGCCCCTTGATCGCCACCCCGCGCTCGGCAACAACGTGCTCCTCGCGCATGCACACGGGCTGACCGTCGCAGACACCTGGCTTCCGTACAAGGGCGTCGCAATCGGTGTCGTTGCCAACGCAGCGTTACCGACGCGCGAACTGGCGGAACGAGCCCGCGCCTTCGGTGCGCTGCATGAGCACCACACCGTGGTCACAGCGTTCGACCCCGACCGCATCTCACGACGAATCGCGATCTGCAGCGGAGGCGGGGCATCGGCTGACTCCCTGCGCGAAGCGCGCCTCATCGGCGCCGACACACTACTCGTCGGAGAGGGGCCACACTTCACCGCGGTCGACGCCGAAGAGAATGATCTGGTTGTCATCTACGCAGGCCACTACGCGACCGAAACACTCGGCGTACAGGCGCTCGCGCAATCGATCGCCGAGCGGTGGCAACTGCAGTGGTCATTCCTTCCGGCACCAACCGGACTGTGACCACTGCAGCGCCCCGTCTGGCGCTCAACGCGATCTCGAGACACTTCGGGAAGGTCAGCGCCCTCGACGGCGCCAGCCTGACCGCGAACCGAGGAGAGGTGCACGCAATCCTGGGCGAGAATGGTGCCGGCAAGTCCACCCTGATGAAGATCGCCTACGGACTCGATCAACCGAACGCGGGCACAATCGAAATCGATGGCAAGCGAGCCGTGTTTCGCACCCCTCGCGAAGCAATGGCACTCGGCATCGGAATGGTGCAGCAACACTTCGCACTGGTCGACGCCCTGACGGTTGCCGAGAATGTGGCGCTCGGTGGCACCGATACCTTTGATCTGAAAGCGACGGCCACCACGATCAGACGCCTCAGCGAAGCATCCGGACTTGGCCTCGATCCCGGCGCACGGGTCAGCACGCTGTCCGTGGGCGCGCAGCAGCGGCTGGAGATCATCAAGGCATTGGCGCGCGATGCCAAGGTCCTGATTCTCGACGAACCGACGGCGGTTCTCTCACCAATTGAAGCCAAACACCTCCTCGACTGGACCCGGCGATTCGCTGATGCCGGGGGCACGGTCTTGCTGATCGCACACAAGCTCCGGGAAATTCTCAGCATCGCGGATCACGTGACCGTGCTGCGACGAGGAAAGACGGTGCTGACCTCGAGTGCCCGCGACGTGACGGAACAGATGCTCGCCGACGCCATGCTCGGCGCAACGCGCGCCACCTCGCGGACGCCCAACCAGGCGCCGGCGCGCATCGCGCGGGGAACACCGACGCTCATTCTGACCAATGTGGCGACCCGGGACGAACTCGGCGTCACGCGGATCACTGACGCGACTCTCTCGGTCAACAGTGGCGAAATCGTGGGGATCGCCGCGATCGAAGGGGCGGGCCAGCGGGAGCTGCTGCGAGTCCTTGCAGGCAGACTTGTTCCAGCCAAGGGCACCGTCAGGCTCCCGGAGGGCGTGGGGTTTGTGCCTGAAGACCGGCACCGTGACGCGATCGTACTCGATGCCACGCTGACCGAGAACCTGGCGCTGCGCGGTGCGGTCGATCGACGTGGCCTGATGCCATGGAAAACACTGGACGGAATCGCGAACGCTCTGCTGCGGATTCGCGACGTCCGGGCAGTCGACGAACACGTTGTCATGCGAACGCTGTCCGGTGGGAATCAACAGAAATTCGTGGTTGGCCGGGAACTCGCCGATTCGCCCGCAGCACTGGTCGTCGAAAACCCCACGCGCGGGCTCGACATACGTGCGACGGCCGACGTGCACGCTGCCCTCCGTGCCGCTCGTGATGCGGGAACCGCCGTCGTGCTGTACTCCAGCGACCTCGATGAAGTGCTCCTCTTGTCCGACCGCGTTCTGGTGGTTGCAGCGGGGGTCGTGCGCGACGTCGGATCTGATCGCGACATCGTCGGCCTCGCGATGCTCGACGCGAGCCACTGATGCCTCCGCTGGCGCGCACCCTCCGGCTGATGTTCGTGCCGATACTCGCCATCTCACTTTCGCTGATCGCGCTCAGCGCACTCCTCGCCGTCAGCGGATACTCCGTCACGGCAGCACTGGCTGCGCTGTGGCACGGGGCCTTCGGCTCCTGGTCGGTGATCGCCTCTGGCACGCTGGTGCGCGCCACGCCGCTACTGTTCGCCGGACTTGCGGTGGCCGTGGCATTCCGCGCCGGAATTCTGAACATCGGCGCTGAAGGTCAGCTCCTGGCGGGAGCAGCGGCAGCGACGGCAGTGTCGGTGACGATTTCGCCCGCATTCGGGATCGTGGGATCGTGTATCGCACTCATGGCCGGAGCTGCAGCCGGCGGAATGTGGGCGGGTATCGCGGCCGGCCTTCGCCAGCAGTTCGGCGTCCTCGAGGTCATCAGTACGATCATGTTGAACGTGATCATGCTGCACCTCACCGGACTGCTCGTGCGCGGTCCCCTGCAGGAAAGCACCGCGACCTTTCCACAGTCTGCGCTGATCGATCAGGCGCTGCGCCTGCCGCGCATCTTCCCGGGAACACGACTTCACGCCGGCGTTGTGCTTGCGGTGCTGAGCGCACTCCTCCTGGCCTGGTTCCTTCGCAGCACCGCGAGGGGTTTCCGGCTTCGCATGACGGGCGCAAATCCCCGGGCGGCCGCCAGTGCTGGCGGCATTGATGTGGCGCGGGTGGCGACATCGGCATTCATCGCCAGCGGTGCGATCGCCGGACTGGGCGGTGCCGTGGAGGTCACTGGTGTGACGTACGCGCTGTATGAGAACCTTTCGCCAGGCTACGGCTACACGGCGATCGCGGTCGCGCTGCTCGCGCGGCTGAATCCGATGGCGGCAATTGGCTCGGCCTTTGTCTTCGGAGCCCTCGAGGCTGGGGCGGCGGCAATGCAGCGTGAGGCACAGGTACCAGCCGGGATGGTCGGCGTGGCGGAGGCCTGTGTGATTCTGGTACTGCTGGCGTCGGAATGGATTGGCACGCGAGCGCGGGGTTGGTCAACGTTGTTGTGGGGGGGGGCCCCACCTCAGCCGAACCTGTCAGACCCTGCCGCGATCGGTGAGCTGGAATGAATACGCTCGCCGATTTTCTCGACGCATCCGTCCGTAGCGCGACCCCGCTCCTTCTCGCCGCGCTTGGCGAAACCGTTTCGGAACGCAGCGGCGTGATCAATGTCGGGCTCGAAGGCACGATCATCGTTGGCTGTCTTGCCGGCCTGGCCGCGGCGACGTTCGTCGGCCCAACCGCCGCGCTTGCCACGGCCGGCATAGCTGGCCTCATGTTCGCGATCATCTTCACGATCATCACGATATGGCTCGGCGCGGATCAGATCATTGCCGGGACAGCCATCACGATGCTGGGACTCGGACTCACCGGGACGCTCTACCGCGTGCTTTATGGTGATTCGGGCGCCGCACTCACCGCGCCGACGCTGGCTCCGATCGGGATTCCGCTGCTGCAGGATCTTCCGCTGATCGGAAGCGCACTGTTTCACCAACCGCTTCCAACGTATCTGGCTGTCGCGATGGTGCCGTCGGTGTGGTGGTGGCTCAACCGCACACACTCCGGACTGGCTATCCGGGCCACGGGCGAGAACCCGGCGGCGGCCCGTTCGTCCGGGGTGTCACCACGCCGAGTGCAGACGATCGGCTCCCTCTTTGGCGGCTTGTGTGGTGGTCTTGCCGGTGGGACGCTGGTATTGGCGCAGGTCGGAACCTTTGCCGAGGGAATGTCCGCCGGTCGCGGTTTTATCGCGATCGCGATCGTCGCGCTTGGTCGATGGAGTCCTGTTGGTGCAGCGATAGCGGCGCTATTTTTCGGTATGGCAAGCGCTTTGCAGTTCCTCTTTCAATCGCTCGACCTGAAGCTGCCGTACCAGATTTTTCTCGCGCTCCCCTACATGCTGACGCTGGTCGCGCTGGCGTTGGCGAAGGGCCGGTACCGGGCACCTGCGGCATTGGGTGCGCGCGTCGGCGCAGTCGATATCACCTGAGCCCGCCTTCCGTCCGGCGCCCGTCGGGCATCAGCACCCGGTGTAGGCGCTCGACCAACGAAGCGACCAGATGCCGCCTGTCGTCCGCTGCAGCATCTGGACTTTTGAGCCATCGCCAAAATCGAGGCCCAAAAAGACCGACGGTCGCGGCGCGCCGTGCAACTGGACGACGGCGAGCAAGTCCACGGCGATCAGTCCGTCTTCGGCAGCGTACTGCGTATTCCGCCACACCGCACTGAAGGGAATGACCTTCGGTGGTCGCTCGAGGACGAGGACTGTGCGCTCGACCCGCGGCGACGCCTCCATGTTGAGCCGACGTTCAACGACAGCGACAACCGCATCGACATCACCTGAAAAACGCATCCGGTAGGCGCGACTGACACTGAAGGGAACCCGTCGCAAAACCCCCGCGCTGTCGAGCGGGAGCAGCGACGCCGCACGGTTGATGGCGATCACCAGCTGCGCCGAGTCGCTGCGGGACATACTTCCTATCGAGTCGGAGCGTATCGGTTCGCCTACGCCGGCCTGCAAGGCAAGCTTCCAACCCTGCGGGCTCGCCCCGGCCGAGTCTCTGAGTGGAACGACGGGCCAGGCATCGCAACCCTCGCCAACCTCGGGCTGTGACGACGGCACGAAAACACCGAGTGCAGCAGAGCCAATCCGCCCAATTGGCGCGAACAGGTCTACGACTGCCGGCGCCGCAGTTGGTGGCAGCGCTGCGTTCGCCGGTGCTGGTACGCTGTCGTCCAGAATTGGTGGCAGAATGATTTGTGCCATGCCGCCTTCAGCCGGAACATAGATCGCCGAACCATCGAATGCGTCCCATTGGGCAACGCGCGCCGGTGCGGCAGAATCGGCGCGCGGGTTGATCAGGCGCGGCACCTGCCGCCCGGTCGTCGCGCGGGGCGCGGGCGCGTCCCTGGTACAGGCCACGACCAGCCCCGCGAGGATGACCCAGCCACCGAGCGCCCGCGCTGACTGCCACAGCCCACGCGGCGGAACCGGATCGGTGAGCAACATGTGCACAAACATAGGGGGCGCCGATCGTCCAGCAACGTGATGCTCAACTCGTCGCTTCCGATTACCGTACCCGGCGCAGCTATCCCCCCTCCTGATACTCGAGGTTTCGTGTCTGACGTCGCGCCAGCAGGCAAACCCGCCGGGACCGGGACAACGCCCAAGTGGCTCAGTGCGCTCGGACTGCACCGACCCGAGCTCCGGGCCTGGGCCATGTACGACTTCGGCATTTCCGGGATGCAGACGATCATCATGACGGCCGTCTTCCCGATCTTCTTCGTGAAGGTTGCGGCGGTCGAGATGAGCCCGGAACGCGCGTCGGCGTGGTGGGGGTACATCAACACGATCGGAGCCGTGCTGATTGCGGTGCTCGCCCCGATCCTTGGCGCGCTGGCGGATTTCAAGGCTGCCAAGAAGAAGTTCCTCGTGGCTTTCATGCTGCTCGGCGCTGGCGCAACGGCGGCGATGTTCTTTGTGCAGCGCGGCGACATGGTGCTGGCGTCCGTTGCCTTCATCATTTCGCTGGCCGGTGCGACCGGCAGCATGACCTTCTACGAAGCGCTGCTGCCGCATATCGCGGACGAATCGGAAATCGATCGCGTCTCGACGGCTGGCTATGCCTTGGGTTATGTCGGCGGCGGTCTCTTGCTGGCGCTTGCCTTGGCCGTGATACAGAAGCCGGAGCTCTTCGGCTTGCCGCATGGTGACGGGTTGACACCGTCGCAGGCGACGCTGCCGGCGCGCCTGAGCTTCATCGCCGTCGCCGCGTGGTGGGTGGCGTTCGCGATTCCGGTGCTGCGCGCCGTGGCTGAGCCGCCGCGACTGCTCGAGCCGGACGAGGCGACCCGCACGGCCCCGATCCGGGCATCGATCCATCGGCTTGCCACCACGCTGCGTGAACTGCGTGACTACAAGCAGGCGTTCCTGATGATGCTGGCCTTCACGATCTACAACGACGGGATCCAGACGATCATCAAGATGGCCAGTGTGTACGGCACGGAGTTGAAGATCGATCAGGGACAACTGATTGCCGCGATTCTACTGGTGCAATTCATCGGGATTCCGGCAGCATTCGCCTTCGGCGCACTGGCGGGTAAAATCGGCGCCAAGCGATCGATTTTCCTCGGACTGCTCGTGTACACCGGTATCTGTATCTTCGGCTACTTTCTGCGCACGGCTCGGGATTTCTGGATTCTCGCAGTCGTGGTCGGACTGGTGCAGGGTGGGACACAGGCGCTCAGCCGGTCGCTGTTCGCGACGCTGGTCCCGAAGCACAAGAGCGGCGAATTCTTTGGTTTCTTCAGTGTGTTTGAGAAATTCGGTGGGATTCTCGGTCCGCTGGCCTTCGCCGTCGCGGCGCAGGTGGCCGGGAGCAGCCGGGTCGCCATCCTTTCGGTGATCGTGTTCTTCGTGATCGGCGCCTGGCTCCTGACGATGGTCGACGCAACCGCAGGGGCGGCCGCTGCACGCGCCGCGGATGAGGCAACACTGCAACCCGAGAGCAGTGCCGGCTGAACGCGACACCCTCAGCTACCGGCTGCTGACGGGCGTCGCGCGCCTGGCGGTCAGGTGGTATTACCGCGCGGTCGACTTTGATGGCGTGGACCGGATTCCCGTCAGCGGTCCAACGCTGCTGGTGGTGAATCACCCGAACGAACTGATGGACGCGATCTTCGCCGGACTCGTCGCCCCTCGGCAGCTGACCTTCACAGGCAAGGCGACGCTGTTCGAGCATCCAATTGCCAACGCGTTCCTGCGACATATGCGGGTGGTGCCGCTGCGCCGTTCCCAGGACGAGCGGCCTCGCGAGACGACCAGCGCAGCCGACACCGGGCGTAACATCGATGCGTTTGCGGCCATTCATAGCGCGCTGGCGGCTGGTCAGATGGTGTTGATCTTTCCCGAAGGCCGCAGCTGGGATGAACCTCGGCTGGCGCCGATCAAGACCGGCGCCGCACGAATGGCACTGTCGGCGCAAGAGGCGGGGATCCAGGGCCTCACGATCGTGCCGATCGGCATCAACTATGAACGGAAAGATGGACTCCGTTCTCGCGTACTGGTCGAGGTGGGCGACCCGATCGTGCTCGATGCACTCGACGACGATCAGGCACAGGTCGACCTGCTCACGACCGAGATTTCACGCCGACTGCACGCGGTGACCCTGAACTTCGACGACGAGAGTGGTGCTGGCGAAGTGCTCGACCTGGCGACCGTGCTGGCGGCGGCCACCGATGAGATTCGACCCCTCGGTGACCCCGATGCACCACTGGCGGCAAAGGTCGACGTGGCACGACGCGCCGACATCATCCGGCAACAGCTCCATCGAGGAGAGCTCACCTCGCACGTCGAGGACAGGATACGGCACGTGCAACGCCGGCTCCTGAGCTTGCGACGGACGGCGACGAAGTTGGGCATCAGGCTCGACGATGTCGCGCTCGACACCCGCCTGCCGGCGGCGGGACGGTTCCTGGTGCGCGAGCTTTTGTTGGCGGCGTTCGGTGTTCCGCTGGCACTCTGGGGGCGCCTGAACCACCTCGTGCCCTTCACCATCGCGCGCTGGCTTGCTGTCAGGACCTCGACGGCGCGGTCGCAGCTGGCGATGCACACCATCATGCTCGGTGTGATCGTGATCCCGGTGTTTTATGCGATACAGACCGGCATGGTCTGGCGATTTGCCGGCCCCTGGTGGGCGCTCGCGTACATCGCGTCCCTGATTCCGAGTGCCTCGTGGGATATTCGGTACACGGAGCGGCTGCGCCAGCTTCGCCGACGCGCGACGGCGTGGCGGCATTTCCGCGAAGACCCCGGGCTTCAGCTGAAGCTCCGGGACGAACTCTCGAGCCTGCGAGGCGAGGCTGCCGCGATCGCGTCGGGCATGTCACCGATGTAATCGATCACGCGCTGGGTGCTCATGCTGCTTGCCGTCGTTGCTGTGATCGTCGCGCTACGGCGCGGGAGGGAGAAACCGCCCCACCAGATCCCAGTGCCACGCCGCGCACCGCTCTCCGGTGCGCGGATCCTTGAGCGGCTTGTCCTGCAGACGATGGACGGGCAGCCCCACCGATGCGCCATACGCCAGCAACCGTTCGCGGTCGGTACTCACCAGATGAGCCATCGGTGTACCGAACCAGACGTGCCGGTGCAGCCAGAGACCGCCCGCCATCGCGTGCATCATGCCGTCACGTCTCTGTGCAAACTCGCGCCATTCGAGCGAGCGCGTGCCCTCGGCAGACGCTTCGTCAGTGCTCACTTCGCATCGAGCCAGTTGTCGCCATCACCCGTCGCCACCACCAGCGGGACACTCAGTTCCGCGGCCTGCTCCATTTCGTGGATCACCAGGGCACGCACCGCCTCGAGCGCACCCTCCGGAACCTCGAACACCAATTCGTCGTGCACCTGCAGCAGCATTCGCGCACCGTGACCATCCTGCGGCAGTCGGTCGGCGATCTTCAGCATCGCAATCTTGATCAGATCGGCGGCGGAGCCCTGGAGCGGTGAATTCTGCGCCATGCGCTCGCCGAAGGCGCGGGTATTGAAGTTCCGGTCCTGTACCTCGGGGATGAATCGCTTGCGCCCGAAGATTGTCTGGACGTACCCCTGCTCCCGCGCCAGGGCCACCTGTGAATCGAGGAACGCGCGGATGCCGGCGAAGCGCTCGAAATAGGTCGCGATGAACTCCTTCGCTTCTGCAAAACTGATCTTCAATTGCAGGCTCAGCGCCCGCGCACCCTGCCCGTAGATCGTGGCAAAGTTGATGGTCTTGGCCCGCGCGCGCATCTCACTCGTCACGTCCTCGACTGCGACACCGAAAATGATGCTCGCCGTCTGCTTGTGGATGTCACCGCCGGCGCGGAATGCCGTCACGAACGCGGGGTCCTGCGACAGATGGGCGAGCAACCGCAATTCAATCTGCGAGTAGTCTGCCGCCAGCAACCTGGTGCCCGGAGCCGCTACAAATCCGCGGCGAATCAGTCGGCCCAGTTCACGCCGGATCGGAATGTTCTGCAGATTCGGATCGGTTGACGACAGGCGTCCGGTGCCAGCCACCGTCTGGTTGAACGTCGTGTGGATCCGGCCATCTCTCGGATCGACGAGTGTGGGCAACGAGTCGATGTACGTCCCCTCGAGCTTGAAAATCTCGCGGTATTCCATCAGCAGGGCGGGGAGTTCATTCCCCTCGTCCGCCAGCTCCTGCAACACGCTGGCGTCCGTGGACGGTCCCGTGGCGGTCTTCTTCTTCACCGGCAGGCCGAGTTTCTCGAAGAGGATGACGCGCAGCTGCGGGTTCGAGTTGATGTTGAAACTCTCGCCAGCCGACGTGTAGATGAGCTGCTCCACGCGCTGACGCTCGGCCGTGAAGCGTTCCTTCAGCGACGCAAACCATGCCAGATCGATCGCCATTCCTGCCCATTCCATATCAGCCAGCACCGCCACCAGCGGCAGTTCGATGCCATCGAGGAGCGACCTCGCACCGGCCTGCTCGATCAACGGGTCGAAGTGCTCGAACAACCGCAGCGTGAAGTCCGCATCTTCCGCCGAGTACGTCGTCGCGACATCAACCGGCACACGATCGAACGTCACCTGATTGCGACCTTTTCCGGTGACTTCGTCGTACGGAATCATTCGGTGATTGAAGATCTCGAGCGCGAGGGCATCGAGTCCGTGCGAACGCCGCCCCGGGTCGAGCACGTAACTCGCCAGCATCGAATCGAACGTCAGCCCGCGCAGCGTGATGCCCGCGCGGCGCAGGACCAGCATGTCGTACTTGGCGTTCTGTGCGACCTTCCGAACCGAGGCATCTTCCAGCAGGGCAACCAGCGGTCGGCAGGCAGCGCTGTCCAGCGGCGGCAGATTCTCGGGCGACCTCGTGATCGTGTGCGCATCCGGATCCAGCAAGTCACCCTGCACATTGGCACTCGCGCGCACGTGCAGGAACGGCAGGTACCAGGCCTCGCCAGGCGCCGTTGCGAACGCAATGCCGACCACGCGCGAGCGCATCGCATTGATGGTCCCGGGCGCATCGGCGTCCAGTACCGTTTCCGTGTCCACCGCGATCGCCTGCACTTCTCGGCAGCGTTGCACCAGCGCGTTCAGCTGTGCGGTCGTGCTCACGGTCCGATACGCGACCGGAATGGCTGGCGCCGACTCCGCCGCGGCCACCAGATCGAGCGGTGCAACGTCGCTTCTGGCCGGCGCTGATGCACCACCGGTTGGCCCGTCGTCGCTCAGCTGCCGAGCCAGCGATGTGAATTCGAGGTCGACGTAAACCTGCCGAAGCTCCGACCGATTCGGTTGGTGGAAGCGCAGCCGATCGAGGTCGAGCGGTACGTCGCAGTCGGTGCGGATGGTGACCAGCGCCTTCGACAGGCGTGCGTCGGCTTCGTGCAGCTCGAGTGCCTCGCGCGGGCGCTTCCTGGTGATGTTGGCGACGTTGGCCAGGATGGAGTCGAGGTCGCCATACGCACGAATCAATTCCTGTGCCCCCTTTTCGCCGATCCCTTTCACGCCAGGCACATTGTCCGACGCATCGCCCACGAGGGCCAGAAAATCGGTGGTGCGTTCGGGAGGAACACCGAGCCGCTCACTGCCATTCTCGACGCCGACCCAGTGCTCGTCGACGCTGGCCGGTCCGCCGCGTCCCGGGTTCAGCAACCAGACTCCCGGGCGCACCAGCTGGTGGAAATCCTTGTCACCAGAGACGACGACCACCTTCAGCCCCGCGTCCACGCCGAGCCGGGCCAGCGTGCCGATGACATCATCCGCTTCGAAGCCGTCGAGTGCGATGATCGGCGTGTCATAGGCCGCCAGGAGCGCACGAACGTGCTCGAGGCCGAGGTCGAAGTCCGCCTGCAGATCGTCGGTGAGCTTCTCGCGTGTCGCCTTGTAGTCGGCGTACATCTCATCGCGAAACGTGGCACCGGAGTCGTGAATCCAGCACAGATACTCAGGCCGATGCCGCTGCACGAGCCGATTGAGAAAAGTGGCGATCCCCCACGCGATCGAGGTGTTCGCGCCGTGGCTCGTTTTCAGCGGACGGTTGATCAGCGCAAAAAAGGCGCGGTAGATCAGCGCGTAGCCATCAACCAGAAACAGTCGAGGCGATGTCGGTTCGGTGGGGACGGGCGCAGTCATGTGCGAAAGCTAGCCCGGGTCGGGCGCAGATCCGTGTGCTCAGAACTGCAGCAGGAGCGTCGCCACCAGTGCAACCGCAGCCGTCACCCGGACGTTGTCGTCGAGCGTGATTGCTGGTCGTTCGGCAGTGGCTGCAACGAGGCCAAGGCCGACTGCCGGTGCCAGCGCGAACCCCGCCAGCCACCACGCACCGAGTGTTGCCGCGGCGGCGCATGCCAGGCTCCCGACGAGCGTCTTTCCACTGCCGCCCCGAACGCGGCGCCAGGCGCCGCCGACGAGTGCGGCGGAGGCGTCACCCATGGCGCCCGCCCACGTGCCGGCGATCACTGCTGGAAGCGGTGCCGCAAGGCAGGTGATCGCAAACGTGGCCAACAACCACGTCGCACCTGTGATGCCGTGGGAGACTTCGTGCGGCCGCAGCATGATGCCGACCGTTGCGTCGAAGCGCGCGGCGACGACGGCAGATCGCCGCCGCGCGAGCTCCACGACACACGCAACGCCGAAGAGCCCCACCAGCAACATGGCCACGGCGCGCTGCGGCGCACCGAACCAGAGGAAGAGCGGGATCGATGCGGTCGTCAGGTGGAGCGTCTTCCGCGGCACTTCCCGTCCGCGTGCGACGCCCGAGGCGATCATCGTGTCAGGCGGCGCTGCAGGGCGGACGCGAACTCGTTCGCGCCGTTACCAAAGAAACGCCACCGCCCGAAGCCGCTCTGGTCGATGAAGACCAGGCGCAGGCGCTCACCGGTGTAATCCCACGCCTGCAGTCGGCCGCGCTGCCCCACGTTCAGGTCCTGCTGCCCTTGCTGGTTCTGATCGATGATCTGATCGGGCTTCCCCAACGCGACGAAGGTTGATCCACGATCGGAGAGCCAGCCGGCGGCGGCGTCTTCCTTGTAGATCTCATTCGCGAGGCGAATACGCTGGAAGTAGTCGCGCAACGCCTCATTCTGCGGTGTGATCGAGATCGGATCAGTTTCCCTCAAAAAATTCGCCCACGCCTCGGCACGTTGCTGGGGCGTGCCGGTCCTGAGCGCACTCAGTCGCGCTCCACTGGCGAAGAAGCGGAGGTAGCCGATCATCTCGTCGAAGGACGCCACCGGGAGGTCGTCGCCGAAGCTGATCAGGACGGGCTGCGTCACGACATCGCCTGAACCCGCACGCCACACCGCCGCCTGCACGATGCCGACGCCCAGCCCTGCCACCGGCACCCGGATCACGCCACTGGCGAGACTGCCGCCACGGTTCGGCAGTGTCACACTGTCCTGCCAGAGTGCGGCGCCCTTGTCGTCCCGGATGGCCACCTTGAGTGGAACGCCGGCCGGCGACGAGTCGCGCACCTCCACGTAGAGTGGAAGCTCAGCGTCGCGGCCGAGCACGATGGTACTGCGCGCATTCGCCAGGAGCTCGGGTCCAACCATCGTGCTCGTGCGCGTATTGACTTCGACCGCAATGATCGGCGTGCTGGGCCGGCCGCCGAATCGTGGAACTTCGAAGGTGCGCTCCTGTGTGCCGGAGCGGGAGGTGCCGCCGTCGCGCACCAGCACCGCGATCGAATAGGTGCCCGGAGGGATCAGCATCTGCTGCTGAAAGAGCACGCTCTCCTCCCCCCGTTGTGTCTCCTTGAAACTGACGACCCGGACGGTCTGGTTCGACTCCGCGCGCGCTACCACGGCGCCATTCTGGCGGGCTTCGACCGCGACATTGTAGGTCGCCTTGAATCGATCGCCTTCCCGCGTGAACGAAAATGCCACCGTCGGGAACGACAGCGAGACCATCAGCAGCGAGCTGTCGGCAACCGGCCCTGGAAGGGTCGCGATCGAGCCGGTAAACGGCAACGGGAGCCCGTTGGCCAGCAGCCCGAGCCCTTGCAGGACCTTCAGCACATCGGACTGTGCCGCGATGTCACCACGCCGAATGGCCTGCGGAGCATCGGCTGGCGGCCCACCCGTCGGAGGCCCCCCAGCGGGACGACCGGACGCGCAAGCCGTGAGCGCGGCGCCCATCAAACCCAGACCCAGACGCCGCCCGCGTCCCGAAAGCTGTGTGACCCTGATTGCCATGACGTCCGCCGCGCTCGCGCGTGATTAACCGGTTCAAAGTGTCCCTTCGCCGACCAAGATACGGTACCCGCCTACCGATTCGTTCGTTGCGTCCCGAGCAAAGCTGACGGGAATGACGGCACGGGCGCTTGCCGCCTTCCCGTGAGGTACGTAGGCTTACCCCGTGATCCGAGACGCAATGGTAGGAACGGTCATCGCAGAATATGCGGTGCAGGATATGGTCGGCGAAGGCGGGACCGCGATGGTGTATCGTGCGGCCCACCCCACGCACGGCATCGTGGCACTGAAGGTCCTTCGCACCAAGCTGCGAAACGACCCGACTGCCGTCACCCGCTTCGAGCGAGAGGCGGAGTTCGGCCTCCGCGTCGTGCACCCCAACGTGGTACGTACGATCGAACTCGGAGCCGCAGATGGGGTGCGGTACCTCGCGATCGAATGGGCACCTGGGGAACTGCTCGAGAAAGTCGCCAAGCGGACCGGCGCTTTTCCGCGACCCCAGGTCGCGAGCATCGTGCGACAGATTGCGGCCGCGGTCGACGCCTCGCATCGCCAGGGCATCGTCCACCGCGACCTGAAGCCGGAAAACCTGATGTACGACAGCGTGAACGATCGCGTTCGCCTGCTCGACTTCGGGATTGCGGCCGAACCGGAGCAGGGGAACGACCAGCGCCTCACCCGCGACGGGTTCTTCGTCGGGACGCTGCTGTACGTGGCACCGGAAGCGCTCAGCGGCGTGCTCGTGGGGCCGGCGGCCGACCAGTACAGCCTCGCCACCATCGCGTACTTCCTGCTCACGGGTATCCATCCGTACACCGCCCGGTCAACCCGGGATATGCTCCTGTCTCTTATACACATCTCCGAGCCCACGAGACTAAGGCGAATCTCGTATGCCGTCTTCTGCTTGAA
>ENA-ORBV01007743-ORBV01007743.1-microbial-mat-metagenome-genome-assembly--contig:-NODE-7743-length-18360-cov-4.431001_pt1 | contig 18360 bp, 15 predicted proteins | sample MGYA00237777_ERZ505514 | MGnify/ENA primary metagenome ERZ505514 (study PRJEB26160, sample SAMN06269048) | microbial mat metagenome | isolation source: Oligotrophic lake microbial mat | place...
GTCGTCGGGACACGTTCGTTCGGTAAGGGCTCAGTGCAGACGATCATCCCGCTCGGCACCAACGGCGCGATCCGCCTCACGACCGCGCGCTACTACACGCCGTCGAACCGGTCGATCCAGGCCAAGGGCATCGATCCCGATATCGTCGTCGAGCCCGAACTGCCGGAAGAGTTGAAGGCCAAAGTCGCTGTCTATGAGAAGGGCCGGGGCGAGGCCAGCCTACCGCGCCACTTGAAGAACAAAGACGGCAAAGACGTCAAAGACGCGAAAGACAAGGAAAAGAAAGAAGAGTCGGGATCGTCGGCCTACGTGCCTAAGGAGCCGGAAAAGGACACCCAGCTCCAGTATGCGCTCGGCTTGATCCGTGGCACCATTACCCAAGCCAAGGTCATCGACCTGAAGCCGTCGGACGATATGCCCGCTGGCGAGGCCAAGAAGCCGGTCCCGAACTGAATGCGACCGTAGCGCCGAAACAAATGACACAGCGTGCGGGCATCCTTCAGGGTGCCCGTTTTGTTTGAGGGACGCCGCCGATGACCGCATCACATACCCCTGCCCGCGAATCTGTTTCTCCGCCGATCGGCTACCGGCCTTGCGTCGGCGCGATGATCCTCAACGCCGAGGGTCTGGTCTGGGTCGGCCGCCGCATCGACGCGCCGGGCGATGCGGAAGGTCGCGGCACCTGGTGGCAGATGCCGCAAGGCGGCGTCGACGAGGGTGAAGACGCCGCCGTTGCCGTGTTCCGCGAGGTCGCTGAAGAAACCGGGATGCGTTCGGTCACCATGATTGCCGAGATCGGCGGCCCCTATACCTACGACCTGCCACCGGAGCTGATCGGAAAGGTCTGGGGCGGCAAGTATCGCGGGCAAAAGCAGCGCTGGTTCGCGCTGCGCTTCACCGGCGACGAAACCGAAATCGACCTAGCCCCTCCCGGCCACAGCGCCGAATTCGATGCATGGCGCTGGGCACCCATGTCCGAACTGATCGACCAGATCGTGCCGTTCAAGCGCGACGTCTACCGCGCGGTGCTAGCGGATGCGGAGCGGTTGCAGATCCTCCACCAAAAATAATCGCAATTGGCCCCAAGGATTGCGTCGCCGTCCGCGTCGAACGTTGAAAGACGGCGCAGTGACCGGGGACGATGCGTCAGTGGACAGGTCCGACGAGGCGTTAGCGGATGATGCGGCGGCGGGTAACCGGGCGGCGCTCGCGGTGTTGTTAGAGCGCCACTACGATCGCATCCATCGGTTTGCGTGGCGCTGGGCCGGGTCTCGCGCAGAAGCCGAGGACATCGCGCAAGACGTCTGCGTGAAGGTCGCCGTCGCGATCCGCGCGTTCCGAGGCGAAGCGCAGTTCACCACGTGGCTATACCGCATAACGTTCACCACCGCCGCCGACCGGGCGCGCGCCCGCCAAAGGATCCTGACGTTCGCCCCGTCTGAAATGATGCAGCTCGCCGATGCAGCTGTCCCAGCGTGTCAGGAGGACGCGGTCATTGGCGCCGAGTTGTGGGCCGCTGTTCGCGCGCTGCCCGATCAGCAGAGGGCGGCCGTGATGTTCGTTTATGGCGAAGACCTGTCCCACCAGGAGGCGGCAGTGCTGATGGGCTGTACCGAGAAAACCGTATCCTGGCATCTGCACGAGGCGCGACGCCGTCTGAAAATCAAACTCGAGGCCGCCGGTTGACCATGACCAACTCCGATCTCGAAAAGCTGAAGTCGCTACCGGTCCCCAAGCCGGGCGGGGGCGCACGTGAGCGTGCGATTGAAGCCGCGCTTGTCGCGTTCGAAAAATCGGCAGCGACCACCCAAGGAACAGCCGCTGCCAACCGTCCATCCTCCGCGCCCCATTCAGGGACCAGGAGATCCTTCATGTCGACGATTAAAATCAACTGCCCGCTGGCGGCATGCCTCGCCACGGCGGTCATGGCGGTGCCTGTTGTGCTCTATATGGGCCCGCGTGATGCCGGGCGGAACCAGCCTGAGCCAGGCTCGGTTGGTCGTGGGACCGAGCTGGCGCAGCTGCCCGAGCCGAAACAGACAAAAGAAAAAGACGCACCCCGCGCTCAGGAGCAGCGTCCCGTTGCGAAGATCGAGCTTGGGGCGCAGGACAAGTCTCCGGCCGTCGCGGCCGCCGCTCCCCTCGCAACGCAAACAAAGCCGTCGCCGCCTGTTGCAGCAATGGAACCGGCGACGCGTATCGCGCCGTCGGCTGTCGAGAAGAGCGACCGGGGTGATAGCAGCCGAACCATGGATCGCGAGCGGCTGTCAGCCGAATTCAAAGCTGCCCCGGCATCGCCATCCGCTACCGCCTCATCATCCAGCTTGTTAAACGCCCTGGGAAAGGCCGAAGCCTCGAAACCGGATGCGAACGCGCAGGAATTCAGCAGAAATAGTCGGAAGATGACCGAGCAACTTGCTCCGGGACTTGCAGGGCGCGTCGCTGGCTACGCGCCGACGGCTCGGCCAGAACCTGTGATTGCCGCTCCGCAAGAATACCGCGATCAACACGAGGCGTTCTCTGAAAATCCCGTCAAACAGGTCGCGAGCGACCCGGTATCGACGTTCTCGCTCGACGTCGATACGGCGAGCTACGCATTCGTGCGCCGCGCGCTGAATGCCGGAAGCCTGCCACCCAAGGACGCTGTCCGCGTCGAGGAGTTGATCAACTATTTCCCCTACGACTACGCAACGCCCGAGGCAGCCGCACTACCGTTCCAGCCGTCGATCACCATCACGCCCGCGCCGTGGAACGCCGCCCGTAAGCTTGTCCACATCGGACTCAAGGGCTACGCGTTGCGTGCCGCCGAACGCCCGCGCGCCAACCTCGTGTTCTTGATCGACGTTTCCGGCTCGATGGCGTCGCAGGACCGTCTCCCGCTGGTCAAGAACGCCTTCCGCATGCTGGTCGACGAACTGCAGCCAGACGACACGGTCGGCATCGTCACATATGCGTCCGGCAGCGGCATCGCGCTTAAGCCGACGAAGATCGCAAACAAGTCAGAGATCCTGAGCGTGATCGACCGGCTCGGCGCGGGCGGCTCGACGGCAGGCGCCAAGGGCATCGAGGATGCCTATGCGCTGGCCGAAGCTAACTTCGACAAAGCCGGCGTCAACCGCATCATCCTGGCGACCGACGGCGACTTCAACGTCGGCATTACCGACCGTGGCCAGCTCAAAGGATTTATCGAGCGCAAGCGCGACAAGGGGATCTTCCTGTCGATCCTCGGCGTCGGCCAGGGCAACTACAACGACGCGACCATGCAGGCGCTAGCCCAGAACGGCAACGGCACGGCAGCCTACGTCGATACGCTCAACGAGGCGCGCAAGTTGCTCGTCGAGGAAGCATCTTCAACGCTCTTTACGATCGCCAAGGACGTCAAGATCCAGGTCGAGTTCAACCCCGCGGTCGTCTCCGAATACCGCCTGATCGGCTACGAGACGCGCGCGCTGAAGCGCGAGGACTTCAACAATGACAACGTCGACGCCGGTGATGTCGGCTCGGGCCACACGGTGACGGCCATCTACGAGATCACGCCGGTCGGGCAGCCGCCGTCGGCCGATCCGCTGCGCTATGCGACGCCGGATAAAGCCGAACAGCCCGGACCTTCGAGAGCGGCTCCGTCAACGCCCGAGTACGGCTTCTTCAAGTTGCGCTACAAGTTGCCAAACGAGGACGCCTCGAAGTTATTGTCCTTGCCACTGACGACAGCGCAGGAAAAGCGCACCCTCGATACCGCCTCCGACGACGTTCGGTTTTCAGTTGCGGTGGCTGGCTTCGGGCAGCTGTTGCGCGGGTCGCCACTCGTGGCGGGCAAATACAGCTACGACGACGTCGTCGCGCTGGCGCAATCAGCAAAAGGCGCCGACCCGTTCGGCTACCGCGCCGAGTTCATCAACTTGGCCCGGCTCGCAAAATCGGCGGCGAAATAAATCACCTGCGCGGGTGGCATCGGCCGACTTGCACGGGTCGGTGCCATACGCACCTCACGGGAGTGCCAGCATTGAGTGCCAGCATCACGGCACTTCAAAAGCCCCACAGCATCAGCGGGTTAGCGTGGATCCGCGCAGCTGCAAGCTCTGAGAGCAGCGTTCGGTCGAATGGCTCGACGATCATGTGCGTGCCAGTTTTGCTGGCATATTGATAAAGCGCCTCGCCCCGGATGCCGATGCGCGCCAGATCAGACGTGACGACCGCCGCCTCGTCTGGCGCATCGCAGTCGAACAGCCATAACTTGTCGCGTTGGCTCGTCGGCGCCATCAGAGCCGACGCCCACCGGTCTTCCAGATCGCGATAAAAAGCGCCGGGGTCCGCGTCGTACTCGGCGGCGAGTTGCCGCTCCTTGAACAGACGGACGGCCTTGGATAAATCGCGGGCGCCAGCCGACCCATAGATGCGCTCCCCGTCGGTGGAAAGCGCGGCGAGTTCACCAAGCGCCGCATCTAACGCGCCAACCGAATGGGTCACGCGTGTCAATTGCCGCTCGTTCGTTATACCGTCCTTGTGACGCGACTTGAGGAACAGCACTCGGGTGCCGACTTTATACCGTTCGGGATGCTCGATGAGGCGCACGGATCAACCTCGCTCCTAGCCCCGCAACTCCAAGCCCCCGCTGCTCGCGCGCCAGTTGGCCTCAGAGCGTCAGCCCTTTTGGCGAGCCGTCAAAATGGCCTTCATCTGGTCGATCGCGATGCCCAGATGGCGGCGGGCCTCGTCGTCCTTTTCGGCAGCCATTGCATCTTCAGCCGCCGCGAGTTCACGCTCGACTTGGCGCACGTCGACGTCATCGGTGGCAAACGCCTTTTCGGCCAAAACCACGACCGCGCTGCCACGGATGTCGGCAACGCCACCTTGGACGAAGATCGCGGTTTTGTTGCCAGCCGCTCGAGCGACGATGGTGCCGGGCCGCAGCGTCGACACGACAGGGGCATGCCCGGCCATCACCGTCATGTCGCCGTCGACCCCAGGGAGTTCGACCTGCTCTGCCTCAACGGACAGCAGGACCCGCTCCGGGCTGACGAGTTCGAATGTGAACGTCTGCGCCATGACGGTCGCGTTCCTTATGAGTCACGGCGCGAGGTTAGCGCCTACCGGCCTACACGGGTTCAGCGATCAATCAACGATCACGCGCTGGCTTCAGCCTTGGCTTTTACGTCGTCTTCGCTCTGAACTTTCGTGCCGCAGAACGGGCAGAAGAACAGCGGATGCTCGACCATGCCGGGCTCCTCGTCTTCGAGATCGATGAGGCCGACGGACAGGTACAAAACGCCGTCTTCGCCGACCGCAATCAACGGCTCGAAATCTTCGCCCGACAGCGCGTCCTTCAATTCCTCGCAGCAACCGCCAAAGGCCGCTGCCGTTGCATCATCTGCCATGTCGATCTCCCTAACCCGCCGGTCTGTTCGTCAATACGCTCGATATTATGCAGCTTCGGCGAGCTTCTCGGCTTTGGCAATGGCCTCGTCGATCGTACCAACCATGTAAAACGCTGGCTCGGGCAGGTGGTCGTATGCGCCTTCGCACAGTCCCTTGAAGCCCTTGATCGTCTCGGCGAGCGGAACCTGCACGCCCTTCGAGCCGGTGAACACCTCGGCGACCGTGAACGGCTGAGACATGAACCGCTCGATTTTGCGCGCGCGGGCGACCGTCATCTTGTCGTCTTCCGACAGTTCGTCCATGCCGAGAATGGCGATGATGTCCTGCAGCGACTTGTACTTCTGCAGGATCGCCTGAACGCGGCGAGCAACATCGTAATGCTCCTGACCAACGACGCGCGGATCGAGCATGCGCGAGGTGCTGTCGAGCGGGTCGACGGCCGGATAGATGCCTTTTTCCGCGATCGAGCGCGATAGAACCGTTGTCGCGTCCAAATGGGCGAACGACGTTGCAGGCGCAGGGTCGGTCAAGTCGTCGGCCGGCACGTAAATCGCCTGCACCGACGTGATCGAGCCCTTCTGCGTCGTGGTGATGCGCTCCTGCAGCGCGCCCATGTCGGTGGCCAGTGTCGGCTGATAACCCACTGCCGACGGGATACGGCCGAGCAACGCCGACACTTCCGAACCAGCCTGGGTGAAGCGGAAGATGTTGTCGACGAAGAACAGCACGTCCTGGCCGCGGTCACGGAAGTCTTCAGCGACAGTCAGACCCGAAAGCGCAACGCGCATGCGTGCGCCCGGCGGTTCGTTCATCTGGCCGTACACCAGCGCGCACTTCGAGCCCTTGGCAGATCCGGCCTTCTTGGGATCGACGTTGACGTTCGATTCGATCATCTCGTGATAGAGATCGTTGCCCTCGCGTGTCCGCTCACCGACGCCGGCAAATACGGAATATCCGCCGTGCACCTTGGCGATGTTGTTGATCAACTCCATGATCAACACGGTCTTGCCGACGCCAGCGCCGCCGAACAGGCCGACTTTGCCGCCTTTGGCGTACGGCGCGAGCAGGTCGACGACCTTGATGCCGGTCACGAGAATCTGTGCTTCCGTCGACTGCTCTGCGAACGTCGGCGTAGGCTGGTGGATGGCGCGGACACTTGATGTCAGGATCGGCCCGGCTTCGTCGATAGGCTCGCCGATAACGTTCATGATACGGCCGAGCGTTTCGTCACCGACCGGGACCGAAATCGGCAGGCCGGTGTCCATCACGTCCTGACCGCGAACAAGCCCTTCGGTCGAGTCCATCGCGATCGTGCGGACGGTGCTCTCGCCGAGGTGCTGGGCGACCTCGAGCACGAGGCGGTTGCCGCCGTTCTTGGTCTCAAGCGAGTTCAAGATCTGCGGCAGGTGCCCTTCGAACTGCACGTCGACGACGGCGCCCATAACCTGGCGGATCTTTCCGATTGCGTTTACTGCCACTGCCATTGCCGTTGTCCTCGTTAGATCGTGCGAGCCGTCGTCGGCCATCCGAGTATTGAATTCAAGCCGTCAAGTCACCGTCACAGCGCTTCCGCGCCCGAGATGATCTCGATGAGTTCTTTGGTGATGTTGGCCTGACGCTGGCGGTTGTACTTCAGCGTCAGCTTGTTGATCATGTCGCCCGCGTTGCGCGTCGCGTTGTCCATCGCGCTCATGCGTGCGCCCTGTTCGGACGCGGCGTTTTCGAGCAGACCGCGGAACAATTGCGTACCGATGTTACGCTGCAGGAGATAGCCGAGCAGTTCGTCTTCGCCCGGCTCGTATTCCGTCGCCAGCGACGCAGTCGGCAGCGCACCGGATTTACCGTCCTTGCTGCCGTCCTTGCCAGATTTGCCGTCCGGCAGTTTGGCCGGGATCAGCTGCGCGGCGGTCGGCTTTTGCGCAATGACCGACTTGAACTCGGAGAAATACAGCGTCGCGACGTCGAACTGGCCGTCGTTGAACAGCGCCATCACCTTCGCGCCGACCTCGTTGGCCTGCGCGTAGCCGAGCTGCTTGATGCCCTTGAATTCGATGCGATCGATGATGTTGCGGGCATAGTCACGCCGCAAGTTGTCCGCGCCTTTCTTGCCGACGGTGAGGATCTTGACGGTCTTGCCCTCGCGTATCAGCCGCTGCGCATCCTGCCGCGCGAGCTTGGCAATGTTGGCGTTGAAACCGCCGCACAGCCCGCGTTCGGCCGTCATCACGATGAGCAAGTGGACGTCGCTTTTGCCCGTGCCGACGAGCAGAGGTGACGCGTTCGACGTCGACCCGGTATTCAGGTTGGCGAGCAGGGCGTCCATTCGCTCGGAGTATGGCCGCGCGGCCTCGGCCGCCTCCTGCGCACGCCGCAACTTAGCAGCGGCAACCATCTGCATGGCCTTGGTAATCTTACGCGTCGCCTTGACCGAGGCGATGCGCGTTCTGAGGTCTTTTAAGCTCGGCATCGGGCTCCCCGGATCGCGTTACGCCCACCCCGATTTCCGGGCGCGGGCGTGACCGTCGTCAGCTTAGGCGGCGAAGGCTTTGGTGTAGGTGTCGAGCGCGGCGGCGAGACGCTTCTCGCTGTCGGGTGAGAGCGCCTTTTCCTTGGCGATCGTCTCGAGCAACGTCTTCTCGCTGCGCAGGCTCGACAACATGCCCTGCTCGAACTTGCCGACGGCTGCCACCGGGATCGCGTCGAGATAGCCGCGCGTGCCGGCGAAAATCACCGCGACCTGCTCTTCCATCTTGAGCGGAGAGAACTGCGGCTGCTTCAGCAGTTCCGTCAAGCGGGCACCACGGGCCAACAGCTTCTGTGTCGCGGCGTCGAGATCCGAGCCGAACTGGGCGAAGGCTGCCATTTCGCGATACTGCGCGAGTTCGCCCTTGATCTTGCCGGCGACCGACTTCATCGCCTTCGTCTGCGCCGAAGATCCGACGCGCGACACGGACAGACCCACGTTCACGGCCGGCCGGATGCCCTGATAGAACAGGTCGGTTTCAAGGAAGATTTGCCCGTCGGTGATCGAGATCACGTTGGTCGGGATGTAGGCCGACACGTCGTTGGCCTGGGTTTCGATGACCGGCAGCGCAGTGAGCGATCCATTACCGGCGGCGTCGCCCATCTTGGCGGCGCGCTCGAGCAAGCGCGAGTGGAGATAGAACACGTCGCCAGGATAGGCTTCACGGCCGGGCGGGCGTCGCAGCAGCAACGACATTTGCCGGTAGGCGACGGCCTGTTTCGACAAGTCATCGTACGCGATCACAGCGTGCATGCCGTTGTCGCGGAAATATTCGCCCATCGTGCAGCCGGTGAACGGCGCGAGGTATTGCAACGGCGCCGGGTCCGAAGCGGTCGCGGCGACGATGATCGAATACGGCAATGCGCCGCGCTCTTCGAGCACCTTCACGAACTGAGCCACCGTCGAGCGCTTTTGACCGATGGCGACGTAGACGCAATAGAGTTTCGCGCTCTCGTCGGTACCTGCGTTCGGCGACTTCTGGTTCAAAAAGGTATCGAGAATAACGGCGGTCTTGCCGGTTTGGCGGTCGCCGATCACAAGCTCGCGCTGGCCGCGGCCAATCGGGATCAAAGCGTCGATGGCCTTGAGGCCCGTTGCCATTGGCTCGTGCACAGATTTGCGTGGCAGAATGCCCGGCGCCTTGACGTCCACGCGCATCTTTTGCGTCGACTCAATGGGACCCTTACCGTCGATCGGATTGCCGAGGCCGTCGACCACACGGCCAAGGAGGCCTTTGCCGACAGGCACCTCGACGATTGCGCCGGTCCGCTTGACGGTGTCGCCTTCTTTGATGCCGCGGTCGTCGCCGAAAATCACGACGCCGACGTTGTCGTTTTCGAGGTTGAGCGCCATGCCGCGTATGCCGCCGGGGAACTCGACCATTTCGCCAGCCTGGACATTGTCGAGGCCGTAAACACGGGCGATTCCGTCACCGACCGACAGCACCTGGCCGATTTCGGAGACCTGGGCGTCCTGACCGAAGTTCTTGATCTGCTCTTTCAGGATCGAAGAGATCTCTGCGGCTCGGATGTCCATCGGCTACCCCTAATTCACGTTGGCGTGTTGCGGTCGGTGCGGTTCAAAGTGACATGCGCCGCCATGCGGGCTTCGCATCGCGTTGATGTATTTTCGCTCAGGTGCTCGACTTCAGGGCGGCCCCGAGGTTGGTAAGCTTTGTCTTGAGGGAGCTGTCAATCATGCGGCTGCCGATTTTGACGACGAGGCCACCCAGGATCGACGGATCGACTTTCGGCGAAAGAACAACGTCTTTACCAGCCATCGATTTGAGCTCGGCCTTCAATGCGATCATCTGCGCATCGGTCAGCGGCATCGCCGAAGTGACCTCGGCCGAGGCTTCACCGCGGGCCCGTGCGGCAAGCGTGCGGAACGTTTTGATCATGTCGCCAACGGCGAACAGGCGGCGGTTGCGCGCCACCAGCAAAAGGAAGTTTCCAGCCGTTCCAGATATCCCGGCCCGCGCGAGAACGGCCGTCAGCGCCCGCACCTGTTCGTCGGCGGACAGGATCGGACTGCGGACGAAATCATGAAGATCGCGGCTCTCATGGAGCATTGCGTCGAACCGGTTGAGATCGGCTTCGACCGCCGGGACGGCCTTTTGATCTTGCGCGAGGTCCAGAAGCGCCGATGCGTATCGCCCAGCCACGCTCGCCGTCATGGGTTCGTCGTTAGCCACCGTGAGGCCTCGAGGTTCGGGGGATCGTTTTTAACCGGGAGGGGCCGCGATGGCAGTGCCGCGTACCCCCTCGCGGGCAAGCAAAGTTCGGCCACTTTACGGTAGCCGCCACTCAGCTCTTCGGGTGCGTTATCATGGGTATTAGTGCCATTCAACCCGACGCCACGGCGTCAGCCGGTATGCCGCAGGCGCTTATGAACACCACACTGACGGATGCCGCAGTCAAGGAGCGGTGTTGGGGAACGTTTTATTGTGCAGCACGATCGGTTCCTCCAGTTCGAGGCCGGATTTGGGCCTGTAAGATGCAACGAGAGCCGCCGGGCCGTCGGCGATCCACTCGCGTTCTGTTGCCATCCGCAAGCCGAGCGCGGCATAGTCGACGCCGAGCAGACCGTTCGGCAGCGTCAGCACGGCGGCTTTCGTGTCCGGCCGCTCGGCCAAATCCTGGGCGACAAGGCCAACCCGCACCTTCGTCTCCCATGCGAACTGGAAGGCATAAACCGCCAAGCCGTTTGCCAGCGCGCCGACCGGTTGAAGGTCGTGCTTCATGCGGCGGTCGGAAATGATGCCGGTCTTTGGTCCCGTGCCCGTTTTCGCCCGTAACTTGATGGTGGCTTCATCGTCGATCTCGGCGCCCGGAATTGTGCACGTCGCCGGAGTGGCGCAGGCCGCCTCTTCGTTGGCGACCGCAAACGTTGTGACGGCAACCCCGGCAGCCGTTACGGCCACCGCAGCGATCGACGACGCCGAAAGATGTCGAGCCGCAAAACGGAGCGGCTGGACCACCAGCTTATAGGTCATGGTGAAAATCGCCCCTTGCCGCCAGACACGATTGCCCGGCGCCCAACTCGAACTCGGCCCAGGGCGGAGGATACAACTTTAGACGGCGAATTCGCCACAGGTTCTGAGGCCTGTTTTCGGGCTCTGACGTTGAGGCAGTGTTTCGCTACAGGAACGAATACGGGTCGATGTCGAGGCTGATCTTCACGTCCGTTGGCATCTTGGGGATCTCTGCAGCCCACGCCCGGAGATAGCCCTGGATGTCGTCTTCACGCGGAGCTTTGACCAGAATGCGCCAACGGTGGCGCCCACGGATGACGGCAATCGGCGCTTCCGCCGGGCCGAGCACCTCGATGCGGTCAGCCATGGGTGCCCGCTTCACGATCTCTCGCGCAGCCCGTTCGGCCAGTGGCTTGTCCCTGGCGGAAATGACAAGTGCCGCAAGTCGGCCGTATGGCGGCAACAGCCCCATCTGCCGGATGCGGATCTCGTGTTCGAGAAACGCCTCGCGATCACCGCTCAAAATCGCTGCCATCACCGGATGCTGCGGCGCGTGGGTCTGTACCAAACCCCGTCCGCGGATCAAGGCCCGCCCGGCGCGACCCGTCACCTGATGCAGCAGCTGGAAGGTGCGTTCGCCAGCCCTCGGGTCTGCGCCTTGGGCGAGTCCGAGGTCGCCGTCGACAATGCCGACCATCGACAGATCCGGGAAGTTGTGGCCTTTGGCTACGATCTGCGTACCGATGATGATGTCTGCTTCGCCCGCTTCGATGCGGTGGATCATCGCCCGCATCTCGGTCAGGCCCGGCACCAAGTCCGACGACAAAATTTCGATCTTGGCTTGCGGAAACCGCTCCCGGACTTCCTCGGCAACGCGCTCGACGCCAGGTCCGCAGGCGATCAGTGACCCCGGCTCGTGGCACTTCGGGCACTTGTCCGGGATCGGCAGTTGGAACCCGCAATGGTGGCAACCGAGCTTCTTGCGGAACCGGTGCTCGACGAGCCACGCGGAGCACTGCGGGCACTGGATGCGCTCGCCGCATTTGCGGCACAGCGTCAGCGGCGCATACCCGCGCCGGTTCAAGAACAGCAACGCTTGCTGGCCTTTAGCCAGCGTTTCGGTAACGGCCGCAACGAGTGGCGGCGCCAGCCACTTTCCGGGATCGGGCGGGTTCGAGCGCAGGTCGATCGCCGACACGTCGGGCATCTCGACGCCCGAAAATCGGCCAGGCAGCACGATATGCCGATACCGGCCGGTTCGCGCGTTAACGTGGCTCTCGATCGACGGCGTCGCCGATGCCAGCACGACTGGATGTCGGCCGAGGCTGCCGCGGACAACGGCCATGTCACGGCCTTGATAATGTACGCGGTCGTCCTGTTTGAAGCCCGGGTCGTGCTCCTCGTCGACAATGATCAATCCGAGGTTGGTGAACGGTAGGAACAGCGCCGAGCGCGCACCGACAACGACGCGCGCCTCTCCGGCCGCGACACCCGTCCAGATGCGCCCCCTGTCAGCCGGTGCCAGTGCGGAATGCCATTCGGCCGGCGGCGCACCGAAGCGCGTCGCAAATCGCCCGAGAAATTGGCTCGTGAGCGCGATTTCCGGCAGCAGGATCAGTACCTGCCGTCCGGCTTCGAGCGTGCGCGCCACAGCCTCGAAATAGACCTCGGTCTTGCCCGAGCCGGTGACCCCATCGAGCAGCGTGACGGAGAAAGCATCGCCATCGACCGCCGCACGCAGTCCATGGACCGCGATCTCCTGAGCCTGCGTGAACGTGTTGGCACCAAACGCCGGATCGGGTCGCGGCAAGCGCTTGGCCGGTATAGCGACCTCCGCCAGCAGCCCCGCCGAAACCAAGCCAGCGACAACACCCGTGGTGCATCCAGCCGCCTCGGCCAGGGCCGCCCGTGAACGGATGGCGCCATCGCGCGCGACGTCGATGGCCTTGGCCCGCTCCGCGGTCATACGCGGCGGCAGGGCGGCGCCCGGCACGATGGCGACGCCCATTCGCGGCTTTGCCGGCTCGAACGCGGCTGGCGCGCTCATCATCATCCGCGCCACCATGCCGAGCGGAGCCAGCGTGTAACGCGCCACCCATTCGGCAAACCCCATCGACAGATCGGGCAGCGGCGGAACGTCGAGGACGGCATCGAGCGCCTTGATCTTTTCCGGTTTGGCGGGCGGGCCATCGCCGACCGGCTGCCGCCACACGATACCGATCCGGCTTTGTTGCCCAAACGGCACCATCACGAACGAACCGGGCGGCGGAGCCTCCATCCCGGCGGGCAAGCGGTAGTCATATGTCTGGTCGAGCGCGACCGGCAGCAACACGGGCAGCAGAACGGACACGGACGGGTCGCTCGCATCCGATTGCGCGGGACGCTGGGCGTGGTCGGTGTCGAGGTGGTCGAAAAGGCCGTTCACAAGATGCCGCCCCGATGGTCGATCCCTGATGGTGAATCAGAGGGCATTAGCCTGTGCCACGATTGCGGCCGAAGGGCGAGACAGCGCTCTGCGACCGGTAGCGTATCGACCCAGGGTCGGCTAATATCCAGCTATGAACCATTACGTCCCCAACACCACCGCGTTCGGCCACGGAGTAACCCGCGCCGCCGAGGGCTATCCACGGCTCGCCTGGACGCTTGCCGACTTCGAACGGCTCTCCGCACTGGGTTTTTTCGGCGGCATCGACGGTCCGCGCGAACGCATCGAACTCGTCGACGGGGAGATCGTGCCGATGTCGGCCAAGGGTGCGCGGCACGAGTGGGTGCGAGGCGAATTGGGAAATTGGTTCAGCCGCCGGATGCTCGAGGTTCATCGGTCTTTCGTCGAGCCCGGCTGGCGGCCGGGTGGCGACGTTTACATAGAGCCGGATATATTATTCTGTCGCGCCGGACATCCAGCGGCCACCGTACCGGTCACGGACGTTCTTCTATTGGTCGAGATCGGCGACACCAGCCTTAGCTACGACCGCACCGTAAAGGCCGCAATTTATGCTCGCCTCGGCGTTGTGGAATACTGGTCGGTCGACGCCAAGAGCCTCGCGACCCGCGTGTTCACACAACCTTATCCTGACGGGTATGGCCACAGCCGGGACGCACCATCATCCGAGACCTTGACGCCAGCACGGGCGCCGATGCTCGCGCTCGCGATGGCCAGCCTCGAAATACCAGCCGCGTCAGCGTAGTCTGTTAGCGATAGCTCCGCGGCCGCTTTTTATGGCGGCACTGCCGCGCTCAGGTCGGCCGAGCCAGGAACGGCTGAGCCAGGAACGGCTAAGCCAGGAACGGGTGAGCTTGTGTGGCGCTCCGACCCTGCCTATCGTCCGCGCCTCGTAGCTATGCCGTTCGTCCGCTCACACACTTTTAGGTTCGCCCCGTGTCCAACGACAAGCCGCTGTCCCCAGCCAAGGCGACCAAGTTCGCCGCTGCCCGCTTCACCGAGCAGGAGGCGCTTCAGTTCCACGCCCAGGGCAAACCCGGCAAGCTCGAGATCAATACGACCAAGCCGCTCGCAACGCAGCGCGACTTGGCGTTGGCCTATTCGCCAGGCGTCGCCGTCCCGGTCCGCGCCATCGCCGCTGATCCGGCGACCGCTTACGACTATACGAACAAGGGCAACCTCGTCGCGGTGATCTCGAACGGTACGGCCATCCTGGGCCTCGGCAACCTCGGCGCGCTAGCGTCCAAGCCAGTGATGGAGGGCAAGGGCGCGCTGTTCAAACGCTTCGCCGACATCGACAGCATGGACGTGCTGGTCTCTACCGAAGACCCTGACGCCTTTGTTGACTGCGTCCGTTATCTAGGCCCCTCGTTCGGCGGCATCAACCTCGAGGACATCCGCTCGCCCGACTGCTTCGTCATCGAGAAGCGGCTCAAAGGGATGCTCGACATCCCGGTGTTCCATGACGACCAGCACGGCACCGCGATCGTCATTGCCGCTGGCGTACTCAACGCGTTGCGCGTGTCGGGCAAGGATATGGCCACCGTCCGCCTCGTCTGTGCCGGTGCAGGCGCCGCAGCGTTGGCCAGCCTCAACCTGCTGGTATCGATCGGGCTTAAGCGCGAGAACATTACGATCGCTGACATCAAGGGCGTGGTCTACAAAGGCCGTAAGGAGCTGATGGACGAATACAAAGAGCCCTACGCCAAGAAGACCAATGCTCGGACGCTGGCCGACATTATGGCCGGTGCCGACATTTTCATCGGCCTGTCGGCTGGCGGCATCGTCACCAAAGAGATGGTCGCCTCGATGGCACCAAGACCTATCATCTTCGCCATGGCCAACCCGGACCCCGAGATCACGCCCGAAGAGGTCGCAAGCGTCCGCGATGACGCCATCGTCGCCACGGGCCGATCAGATTATCCCAATCAGATCAACAACGTGTTGTGCTTCCCGTTCATCTTTCGCGGGGCACTCGACGCGCAGGCCTCGACGATAAACGAAGCCATGAAAATTGCCGCAGCCGAAGCCCTCGCCGACCTTGCCCGCCAAGAGGTGCCCGATCAGGTCGCCGCCGCCTTCCACGGCCGCCGACCGAGTTTTGGACCTGACTATATCATCCCCGCCCCGTTCGACCCCAGATTGTTGACCCACATTCCGCCCGCCGTTGCCCGCGCAGCAATGGATTCAGGCGTCGCACGCAAGCCTATCGTCGATATGGATGGCTATGTCGCCCGCCTGAAGGGCCGCCTCGACCCTGTCGCCGGTTGGCTACAATCAACTTACGACAAGGTCCGCGCCGAACCCAAACGCGTGATTTTCGCCGAGGGCGAAGACCTGACAGTCCTGCGCGCGGCCCATACGTTCTTCTCGCAAGGCTTTGGCATCCCCATTCTCGTCGGCACGCGTGAGCGCATCCAGGAAGGCTTCGACGCGCTTGGCATTCCGTTGCGCCCCGAGTATCAGCTCTTCGACACGCGGTCCTCGCCCTACACCGAGGAATTCAGCGATTACCTGTTTGCCCGCCTCCAGCGGCGCGGTTACTTGCGCCGGGACTGTCTCCGTCTCGTCACCAACGAGCGCAACATCTTTGCAGCGCTGATGGTCGTCCGCGGCCACGCCGACGCAATGGTGTCAGGTGCGACGCGCAACTTCACCAGCGTTTATCAAGATGTCCGCCGCGTGATGGACGCCCGACCCGGTCGCCACGTCATCGGCGTTTCGCTTGCATTGTCGCGCGGTCGCGCCGTTTTGATCGCCGATACGTCGATCCACGACATGCCGACGTCCGAACAACTGGCCAACATCGCCATGGAAGCCGCTCGCGCCGCGCGCAAGCTCGGCATGGAACCGCGCGTCGCGCTGCTCGCGTATTCAACATTCGGACAGCCGCGAGGCGAGCGCTCCGAAAGCGTGCGACGCGCCGTTGAACTGCTCGACGAGCGTGGCGTCGACTTCGAGTACGACGGCGAAATGGCTGCTGACGTTGCCCTCAACCGCGAGATGATGAAATTCTACCCGTTCTGCCGCCTGACAGATGCGGCCAACGTGCTGGTCATGCCAGCATTCCACGCCGCTTCGATCTCGACCAAGATGCTGAGCGAGCTTGGCTCCGGCGTGATGGTGATCGGGCCGCTGCTAGTCGGCCTCGAATACCCCGTGCAAATCTGCACACTGGGCTCCCAGGATACCGACATCGTCAACAAAGCCGTGCTGGCTGCCTATAATATGACCGGGACTTAGACGACCCGATCAGGCTGCGGCCGCAGCGGAATTCGCATTTATTCCGCCGCGCGACAGCCAGCTCCCGACGCATGCTGCGAATGCATCTGGCATAAAAGGCTTTGCCAGAAAGTCGTCCATACCGGCAGCTAAGCATCGGTCCCGGTCGCTCGCGAACGCATTCGCCGTCAGCGCGACGATTGGCACATCGGACCGCGTTGCGCCGGTGTTGCGGGCACGGATCGCCGCCGTCGCCGCAAAGCCGTCCAACACCGGCATCTGGCAGTCCATCAGCACGAGATCGAACGTTGAAGCTGTCGCAGCTTCTATGGCCTCTTGACCGTTCGAAGCAAATCCCACGGCGCAACCCAGGTCTTCGAGGAATGCGGCGGCGACCTCGCGGTTGACCGCGCTGTCGTCGACGACCAGCACCCGCTTGCCACGGCCATCGACAGCACGCGCTCCCGTCACAGGGCTCGACTTCGCCGCGCTCACCGCAGCGCCAGCTTCGTCCGTTGCGGTGCTGGCCTCCGCGAGCGGCATGCGCAGCGCCAAGCGAAACGTCGATCCGCGGCCCAATTCGCTTTTCACGCGGATCGCTCCGCCCATGCGCGTTGCCAGCAGTTGGCTGATCGACAGCCCGAGGCCGGTGCCTTCGAATTTCCGGCTCATGGTGTTGTCAGCTTGGCTGAACTTTTCGAACACGTCGTCAAGTCTGTCGGGCGGGATACCGACACCGGTGTCGATCACGTCGATGCGGATATCGGCAGCACCGCCAGCAACGCGCCGCGCGGTAAGCCGCACCGTCACCGATCCAGCTTCGGTAAACTTCACGGCGTTGCCCGCAAGGTTCATCACGATCTGCCGCAAGCGACCATCGTCTCCAACCATAGAGCGTGGCACGTCGTCGACCAGCTCGGCTGAGAGGCTCAGTCCCTTGCGCTCGGCCGCCGGACGCAACAGCTCGACAACGTCAAGGACCAAGCGCTGCGGATCGAACGGCTTCGCATCGATCTGAAAAGCGCTCGATTCGATTTTCGAAAAGTCAAGAATATCGTTGATGATCTTGAGCAGAGCGCGCCCACTATCGGCGATCGTCGACACACGCTCGCGCTCGCGCGGAGCCATGTCGGATCGCAACAGCAATTCAGCCATGCCGAGTATGCCGTTCATTGGCGTTCGAATTTCGTGGCTCATGTTGGCCAGAAATTGCGACTTTGCGCTGTTGGCCGCGGCCGCTTTGCGCAGCGCATGATCGAGTTCGATCGTTTTATGGGCGAGGTCGTGTCTCAGCCGCTTCAGCATCAAGTTCGACGTCTGGGCATCATCTCGCGCGTCCGAAAGCGCCTGCACGCGTTCGGTCAGCTCACGGTTGCGGCGCTCGACGTCTTCGAGCAGCGCGTTGATCGCGCCGATGATCCCGGCACACGCGCCATCGGACGGCGCAGGTAGGCGTGAGCCATAGGCTCGCTTCTCGCGGATGTCGTTCAGTGCGCGCTCGATGTCGACTTGCGTCACGCGACGCTCCTGTTGGAAGTATCCGCCGCGGTCAGCCAAGCAACGATCCGCCCGGCAACGATCCGCCCGGCAACGATCCGCCCGGCAACGATCCGCCCGGCAACGATCCGCCCGGCAACGATTCGCCCGGCAACGGTCAGGCTGCTTGCGCCAACTGCCGGGTGATGTCCTCGATGCGGTTCAACATATCTTCAGGCTCGAACGGCTTCGTCAGCAGGCCGAGCGCGCCGTTCTCGATGGCCCTGGCCACGAGGTCCTCGTCCGCATAGCCCGACATCAAGATAACTGCAGCCGATGGTATCT
>ENA-ORBV01007745-ORBV01007745.1-microbial-mat-metagenome-genome-assembly--contig:-NODE-7745-length-18355-cov-6.743790_pt1 | contig 18355 bp, 13 predicted proteins | sample MGYA00237777_ERZ505514 | MGnify/ENA primary metagenome ERZ505514 (study PRJEB26160, sample SAMN06269048) | microbial mat metagenome | isolation source: Oligotrophic lake microbial mat | place...
GCCGGCCTTCAGGCGGTGGCCGTGGGCTTCCCAACCCAACAGCACCTCGCCTTTGACGCCGCGGAGGTACGTTGGGCACTCACGTGGCGGGGACGTTTTCTCGACGCCATGTTCACGTGGGAAGAACGCGCCATGACTCCCGCAAAGCCGCTGGGCGACAACATTCAATCCCTGCCGCTTTGGATGCCACTGGCGCGGCTGGCCACCCGCTCCTCGCCGTGGCCGACAACCTTTGGGGAGAGCGCCGGTTATCGCTACAGCGGCATGTCGCTGGATGCCACGGGAGTTCCCACCTTTCACTATTCGGTGGGGACGCTTGATATTGAGGACACGATTCACTCCGGATCCGCAGCCGGCAAGATGCGCCGGACGCTCCGTCTCACGGGTGGCGGGACCGGATGGTACTTTCGTGGGTTGGCGCCCGACGCATCCGCCGTCCCGGTCCATTTCGACCGCGCGGGCCAGGCAACCATCGAGGAGGAACTCTCGTGGTAATTCAAATCTCTCACCTAAGGCTGATCGTGGCCTGGGCCTGCGCGGTGCTCGCTTTCGTCCGAGCGCACGCCAGCGACGGTGTCGCTCCAACCGACGCATTTTATAAACGCAGCAGCTATACGCTTCCTCCCGAGCTAAAACTCGAGGCGAGCGGGATAGCGGTGTTGCCGGATGGGCGGGCCGCCATCGCCATCCGCAAGGGTGAAGTGTGGCTCTTAAATAACCCCACGGGCGATCCGGCAAAGCCGGACCTTACTCTCTTCGCGGGCGGCCTGCATGAGCCCCTTGGGCTGACGTGGCACGAGGGAGCGCTCTATACCACCCAGCGCAGCGAGGTTACCCGGCTGGAAGATCGCAACGGGGACGGGGTCGCGGACCGCTATTCCACCGCCGCCAAGGGTTGGGGAATTTCGGGAAATTATCACGAATACGCCTACGGACCGGTCTTCGACGGGGACGGTAATCTCTGGGTAACGCTGAACGTGACCATCGGCACCAAGCTCAACCTGCCGGGCAACCGGATGGGTGATCCGCTCTGGCGAGGATGGGCCATGCGTCAGAAGCCAGGAGGGAAACTAGAACCGATGGCCGCGGGCCTTCGTTCTCCCTTTGGTATTGGCGTCAATGCGGAGGGTGACGTGTTCGCCACGGATCAGCAGGGTAACTGGTGGGGAACCTGTCCCTTACTCCATTTGCGCGAAGGGAAGTTTTTCGGACACGCCGATTCGATCCGCGACACCCGCCGACCCGAGTCGCCGGTGCGCGATCCGGGCGAACTCCCGCAAGATGTCACTATGGTGAGGGCCGCTGAACAAATCCCCGGCTTCGCCCTGCCGGCAGTGTGGTTTCCTTATGTCAAGATGGGGCAGAGCGCGACGGGAATCGTGTGCGATCAAACGGGAGGAGCCTTCGGTCCTTTTGGTGGCCAACTTTTCGTCGGCGACTTCACCATGGCCCTGATTAATCGCGTGTTTTTGGAAAAGGTGAACGGCGAGTATCAAGGCGCCTGTTTTCCATTCGTACGCGGATTGCAATCCGCCGTGCTGCAAATGGCATTCCTGGCCGACGGATCCATGCTCGTCGGTGAATCTAACCGGGGTTGGAACTCGCTGGGAACGCGATCGTACGGATTGGAGCGGGTTGCGTGGACCGGCCGCACTCCTTTCGAAATCCTGCGAATGGAAGCGCAGACCGACGGTTTTCTTCTGACCTTCACCGAGCCGCTCGACGTCACCCGCCCACTCGGCCCGGAAAGCTTTACTCTGACCAGCTATACGTACCTGTATCACGCGAAATATGGTAGTCCGGAAACGGATACGCAAAAGGTGGAGGTGATCAGCGTGGAGGTCGCTCCCTCGGGCCGCTCCGTCCGCCTGATCTGCACCGGCCTGCGGCCGGGCTATGTACACGAATTACGTCTGGGCCCACTGCAAGCCAAGGACGGCTCCACGCTCCTACACCGGGAAGCTTATTACACTTTGAATCAAATTCCGCGGCGCGACTGAAGTGCCGCCGACGGCAGGAAACGGCGGGGAGATCAACCACCTCCGACTTCCGATAGGGACGATACGTCAGACGGGGGGATCCCCATGTTAACGTGAGGGAGCCGTTCAAAGATTTCGCTAGCCAGCAACGCGCCATCGATTCCCGATTCACCCTCTTGTCCGATGCAATCCATCCCGGGCCCGGCGGGCACTGTATTATCGCGAGTGCGCTCATTGAGACGCTGGGGCCCGAATGGCGGATCGTCAGCGCTATCTTCAATGCCCCCGCAAACGGTTCACCATCCCCGCGGCCAGCAACGCACGAAGCGATTGGCCACGGGAAGTATCTATCATGGGCCGGACGGATCGAGCTTGCGCAGCCAGAGACGGTTGAGCCGCAGCACCTCGTTTCCTTGCGTCGCGGCGATTTCGGCACGCACGGTCGCGGGACCCTTGGTTAGCGTAAGGGTACCGACAACGGCCCGCCGGAAGACGTTGGGAGTGCCCGTCGATTTGGGCGCAAAATACACCGTGGAGTCACCGCAGCTCACCTTCAGCCGCCCGCCCACACTGGCGGCGCTGCAGCCATAATCCAAAGCGAGCGCATAGGTGCCGGCGGCGACCACGTCGATCGACCAGTCGGCCCTCTCGCCGACTTGGGTCCAGCCCTCGATGGTGTCCCAATCGTATGCGTCAAAAACATACGTCACATTCGCACCGTTGGTCGTGGCCCAGCTCGGCTGTAATTCAACGGGGTTCTCCTCGGCATGTCCGACCGGAATGGGCACCGGCTTGAAGATCGCGCCGTGGGTGACGTCCGCAAACCAGCGTTCAAATTCCGCCCGCAACGCCTTCACCTTGGCTGGATGCGCAAGTGCGATATCCTTGGTCTCACCAGGATCCGCCTCCAGGTCGAAGAGGCTCCAGGGCGGTCCGGCCTTCGCCCGGGTGGCCCCTGCTCCCACGAGCTTGAATCGTTGGTCGCTGATAGCCCAGTTTGTGTCCGGGCTCGGCAGAAAACGATTCCACGTGTGGTAAACGAATTCATGATGACGGTCACCCTTGCCGGCCTGCAACAGCGGCACGAGGCTGCGCCCATCAAGGGTGCGATCCGCCGGGACTTTCGCCCCCGCCAGTTCGCAAAGCGTCGGCAACAGGTCCACATGAGACGCCTGTCCCTTGACAATCCCACCGGCGGGAAACCGGCCCGGCCACCGGACAAACAGCGGCGAGCGTACGCCACCCTCGTAAACGGACGCTTTGAAGCCCCGCAGTTCCCCCGTCCAGAATTTGCTAACCCCGCCGTTGTCGCTCATGAATAACACCACGGTCTCGCGAGCCAGACCACTCGCATCCAGATGCGCGAGTAGGCGCCCCACGTTCTCGTCAATCCGCTCCACCATGCCATAGATTCGGGCCTGCTGCAGCGGCAACCCGCGCTTCAGATATTTCTCAATCATGGCATCGCCGCGGGGTTGATGGGCGTGAGACGTGTCGAGCTGGAAAGGCGAGTGCGGAGCACTATATGCAAGATAACAAAAGAACGGGCGGGTTCCCGTTCGGGCTTGATCGATGAACTCGATCGCGGCGTCGGTGACCAGATCAGTCACATAACCGCGGCTTTCGACGGGTTCGCCGTTGTGCACCAGCTGCCGGGCGAACTCGTACTGTTCGATGTGTCCTTGATAGTGACCGAGAAACTCATCAAATCCGCGCTGGTGCGGCTGGTACCCAAAATAGCGCCCCAAGTGCCATTTCCCAAACAGTCCGGTCCGATACCCCTGTTCCCGCAGCAATTCAGGAAGCATCACCTCGTTGCGACCGACGGTATCCCCACCAAAGCGCGTGTTATACAGCCCGGTGCGGAAGGCATACCGTCCAGTCATCATTCCCGCGCGCGTAGGCGAACACACCGGAGCGACATAATAGCGCGAAAACGTTACGCTTTCGGCCGCGAGTTTATCGAGATTCGGCGTATCAATATGCGGGTTACCCGAGCTCCCCAGATCCCAATACCCCTGATCGTCCGTCATAATTACGATGAAATTGGGAGGACGTACCGCTTGCGCCGCCTGCACCCGCCAAGGGGCAAAGATCTGCATGAAGACGACGACGACGATGAAAAGGTGATTCAAACGTTGCATAAAGGTAATCAATAAGGAACGACTCAGTATAATTAAACTGGGCCCGAGAGGATGAAGATCAGGCCTCCGCCGCGAGGCGTTGCTGGATTGTCTCGACGTTCGACACGGCCTGTCCTCCTCGAATAATTTGAAGGCTTTGTCGTTTGTCATCAGACTGAGTCGGAATTAGCCACGGTCAAAAAAAATCCACATTGGGTAACGTGCAAAGACGCCGCCAAACACTAAAGCCCGCGCCATGGCGCCAAAGCCAATCGCCGCTACTACTCCCCAATGAACGCCAGGTGGGCTATCGGCAACAGGATGAATTTAAAGATGGAAGTGGGCACGGCGAGCCAGAACACCGCACCCGCAGGTCGAACCGGGACCGGAAAAACCCGATTCACCGTATCAGATAATTGGATTCCTCAGCCGGACGGGAACCGGCCCGATATTCGGCTGTGGTAAAACGGGTGCCGCCGGGGTCAGGCGGGTGAAAGCTCTGCGGCCAGGGGTTTCTGGCTAACCACTCCGCTGCGTTCGAGCGCTGCGACCGCCTCGGTCGAGTAGCCCAGCTGGATAAGGATCTCGCGCGTATGCTCACCCAATTCAGGCGCGAAGGTTCGAGGCACCGGGGGCGTGCCATAGAGGCGCAGCGGTGTCCCCAAGAGACGTAGCTTTCCGGCCCCGGGTTGCTCCATTTCCACAACCATGCCATTTGCTTGCAGCTGTGGTTCCTGCGCCGCCTCGATCACCGTATTAACCTTCGCGCAGAAAATGCCCTGCGGTTCCAGTTCCGCCATCCACTCCGCGGTCCCTTTTTCCCGGAATCGCGCAGAGAGCAGATCATTCACTTCCTGACGATGCTCGAGCAAGCGTTCGTGCGTTGCGAACCGCGGCTCGGCCGACAAATCCGAGATCCCAATCGCCACGGAAATATCGCGCAGCGAATTTTCGGAAAAAACCGGGGAAATCTCAATATAACCGTCCCGCGTGGCAAAGGCCTTGTCGATGATGCCCTCGTTCGCATTGACGCCCGAAGCCTCGGTGATGCGGTCCGCATTGAGTTCCGCCGGTCCTTCCCAGGAATGAGCATGGAACGCGACACTGAGCAGATCGGTCGTGACCCGCTGCCCCACCCCGGTTCGCTCGCGGGCCAGCAGGGCCATCAAAATTCCCTGATTGAGCATCAATCCCGCCGCGTAATCCGCCGAAATTCCCGCCGGAAACGGTGCCTTGGCGGGATCAGGCTGTATAAACCATCCCGCCTCCGCCCGCGCCATCAAGTCGTGGCCGCCCCGTGCCCGATCCGCCGATGGACCCTGGTCGCCCCAGCCGCTCGACCACGCATACACCAGCCGCGGGTTCACCCGCGCCAGTTCGTCAAAGGAGAAACCCAATTTCTCCATCACCCCGGAGCGGAAGTTGTGCACGACCACATCGGCATCCTTCACGAGCCGGTGGACAATCTCCTTGCCCGCGGTCGTTTTCACATCGACTGCGAGACTCCGCTTGTTGCGATTGAGACCGGCGAAGGGCAGACTGACACCTTGAACGAACGGCCCCCACCGCCGGCTCCAGTCGCCCGATCCCGGTCGCTCTACCTTGATTACATCCGCTCCATAATCAGCGAGTAACTGCGTTCCCACCGGACCTTGAAAAACGTGGCTAAAGTCGATTATCCGAATCCCGCTCAAAGCTGATTCCATCTTCATGTGCGAAGGGACGCTGCGACCTGATTGTATTTTGTCAACAACAGTTTGACACCTACCCTGCGATCGAGCCATATGCGATGCGCAGCGCGCCTTATCCCGCCTCCATAAAGCCTATTCCCCCGCCCAATGATCACGGAAATCGTCACCCATTATGACGGCGAGGTCTGCTACCTCACTCTTCATCCTCCCTCCGGCAAGCCGCCCACCCTCGATCACCAAGTGATCGCGCGTTTGGAACAAACACTCGCTGATGTGTCCACCCAGTCGTCGAGGCTGGTGGCCGTCGTGGTGCAAAGCGCCTCACCGAAGTTCTTTTGCGCCGGCGCCAATTTGAACGTGATGGCGGAAATCAACGGAGAATCGATCGTCCCCTGGATTCATCGCGGTCACCAGATTATGAACCAGCTGGAAGCGCTCCCTGTCCCTGTCATCGCCAAAGTGGAAGGCTATGCCATGGGCGGCGGCTTGGAACTCGCCATGGCCTGCGACCTCATCATCGCGTCGTCAAACGCCCGCTTTGCGCAGTCCGAAGCTAAGCTCGGGCTGGTAACCGGCTGGGGTGGTTGTTACCGGCTAGTGCGACGCGTGGGACTGGCTAGAGCCAAGGAACTCTGCTTCACCGGTCGGATGGTCGATGCCGCCGAAGCCGTTAAAATCGGGCTCGCGGATTGGCAGGGAGATTCCGAAGCCTTGCACTCCCATTTGCAGTTTCTCGTGAACGAAATCGGTCAGAACAGTCGCGTCGCGGTCAAGGAAATGAAGCACATCCTCGGGACCTGTAACCTCAGCACGCTCGAGGAAGCAGCGGTGGTCGAAGCCGAAGCGTCGCTCCGTTGCCTCACTGAAGGGGACGCGGCGCAGCGACTCGAGCAATTCCTACAGGCACGATCGCGCCGAAGCGGGTCGAACGCTACGCCATCCGTCTAACGGCACACGCCGTTTCCCAACCAGACCGGCTCCCGTCATCTGGCCCCAGTGCTCGGATCGGAAGACCCGGGTTTCGCACCGCTATACAATGTGCAATTTGAGCAACTCGAGCGCCTGCCACTCGTGTCCCGCCCGCATGGCCTGCACAATCGCCGCGTGCTCATGATAGCTCTCCATCAGCGTTCGGTGGCGCGAATACCGCAGATACAAACGAAGTATGACCGGAAGCCATAGATCGACCAAACTACCCTCGTCGGCGGCCTCGACGATCAGCCGATGAAATGCCATGTCCAGTTCGACAACATGCCCGAGATCCGTTCCACCGCATGCGTCGCGATACTGCACGAGATTTTTCTCGATGGCCTCGAGCAGCGCCGGATCCTTGCGCTCAAACCAGCCCATCAATGCGGCCCCCTCTACCTCACGTCGGAGACGAACAATCACGTTGCGCTTAAAGGGTGAGGGTTCCGCTGCCACGCGAACTCCCACGTTCGGCCGAGCGACGAGCAAACCCTCCTTGGTCAGGGTCAACAGTGCGTCCCGAATCGGTCCACGACTGATCCCAAACTCATTGGCCAACTCTTGCTCTCGTACCGGGGTCCCCGCGACCAGTTGGCCTGAGAGAATGCGACGTCGTAACTGACCGGCGACTTGTTCCTGGAGATTGGCGACGAGCTTTATCCGCATGTATTCAATTTTCATCGTTCTTCGCGCAGTTCAACGGCAAAGATGCTCATTGTTAACAACACTAGTGGATCGACCAATCCCTACTAAGCTTCGTGCTTACGCTTGCCGGTGCAGCCGGCGGTACGCGCCGGGGCCGATTCCCATCAAGGACGAAAAGACCCGCGTAAAATGCTGCCGGTTGGCAAACCCGGTTGCCGCCGCGATCTGCTCGACGCTCTCCTCGCTAAATCCCAGACGCGTCGCCGCAATCCGAATTCGCAGCTTCTGGACATACTGCGCCGGGGTTTCCTCCACCGCTGCCTTGAACCAGACCGCAAAACGCGACCGACTCTTTCCCGCCAGGCGCGCCAACGCCACTAACGTTAGGTCATTCTCCGGATGTTCTTCAATCCGGTTAAGGAGTTTACTGAGCCCCGCAGGAAGACTTCGGTAGAGTCCAGGATCGATCCCGGCAAAAACGCCATGCAACAGAGCCTGACTCAAATGATGGAGCCGGGCCGCATTTGCGCCCACCGGGTTCGAGCGAAATTCCGCCGCCACCGCGCGCAGGAGCGAACGCAGGGACGCGGTCAACTGCACCGATATCGGCGCTTTTTGGGGTAGTCGATAGCCGCGGGTGGGCGTGAAATGAATCCAGGTGTGCAATCGCACCTGCGGGCCGGACGTATCGATTCGAACGCCCGCCGGCGTCAACACGGCGACCCCAGGTAGCAACGGATAAGCAACCTGATCGCAAATCACACTATTACCAGACCCAAAATTGTAATGCAACCGCCAGTAGGGGCTGACTATAGCGTGATGGTTCCAGTCTCGATACCGCAGACATCCCGCCTCATGAATCAAAAAATCGGTGGCCGCCGTGGAATCGCCGGAAAGGCGGCGGCCCACGCCGGTAAAAGGGTCGCGGTAGTCTCGAGCGTGGATCATGCGTGGGACGGATCGATACAAAAGCGGGTTGATCTTCCATAGACGTGGCGACGTCAAATGACTAGTCTTTCCGTCAGGTTTACCCCTCCGACCGTTGGCGGCGTAGTCACCCAGCTCTTCTTCATCCAACCCGAATGCAACGCAGCTCACTCGCTTAACCAAGTCTTAGTTACGTGTTCTCGCCCAAGCTTGAAATTTATTGCGACCTCCAAAACATGTTCAACGCCCATCAGGAATGGTATTATTTCGATCGCAGCCGCGTTCAGGGAGACTTCGATAATGGGGCTTTCGTGAACTTTGGAATCAGCGGTCGATTCTAAGCTCACCCGCCAAACGCCCCCACCCACTTATTAACTACCACCCCCATGATCCCCCGCCGCCAGTTTCTTCAATCCCTCGCCGTCGCGGCTGCCGCTCCGATCGTTTCCCGGGCAGCGTCCCGCGACGCGTTTCAATTCCGCTATATTCTCGCTTCCGCCATGTACGGCGAAATGTCGCTGGAGAGCATCCTTCCCGAGGTCGCCAAGACGGGGTGCGAAGCGATCGATATCTGGTGCCGCGTGCACGGAAATCAGCGCGAACAGATCTCCGAAATGGGCGACGCCGCGTTCGGCGCCCTGCTGAAACGACATCAGGTGAAGCTCGGGGCGAGCACGCGTTATCCCCTTGGGCCCATGGGCCTGCAGGACGAAATGGCCTGGATGAAACCATTCGGGGGCGGCATCATCGTCACCGGCAGCAAAGGCCCCTCCGAACCCATGGGCGCCGAAGCCAAAGCAGGAGTGCGAAATTTCCTCGAACAAATGAAGCCGCACGTCGCCCGGGCGGAAGCAACCGGCGTAACCATCGCCGTGGAAAATCACAGCAAGCAACTGCTCTATCATCCGGACTCCCTGCGCTATTTCGCGGAGTTCAACCGGTCCCGCCATCTCGGAATCGCGTTCGCGCCCCATCACCTTTATCGCTGGTCCGCTCAGCTTCCGGCGCTAATCCGCGACCTGGGGGCGGATCAGATTCCGTTCATGTATTTCCAGGAGCACTCCGACGGCATCTACCAGAAAGCCTCCAAGGAAATCGAAATGCGACAAATGCCGGGCTTCGGCGGCGGGCTCGACTACCGCCCTATAATTCGAGCGCTGATGGATGTTCGTTATAGGGGATATGTGGAGATATTCATGCATCCGACGCCCCGCGGGATTCCCATTCTCCCTACGATCCCGGAGATCACGGCCGCCATCAACCGCTCTCGCGCCTATATCGAGGCGTGCCGAGAGAGTGTCATCGCAGGATAAGGCCGTGTACCGCCGGTCTGGCTCGTCATCAGAGCAATGACGAAAAACCGAACTCACACTAAAACCACAAGCTGGCTGGCTTGGGATTGCCTCGCCGCTGACTCACTCCGTGACATCCCCGCACCCAATTATTTCCCAGCGAACATCATCGCAGTCCAATATCGTTTTAATTACGCAGGCATTGATTTGGTCCCGCTCGTTCAATCAATCGTTTTCTTCCAAAGTCATCCATTCTCACCCAGGCCCGACGTCAGGTAACGAAAAATCCGAGGCTCGCTGCGACGAATCTGCAGTGACACCCTGCTCTCGAAGTAGTAATATGAACGAACGCAGCCATGCGTTTTCGCGGCATCCCCGGTGGCTACCAGCGGAACGAGGTCGCGCGTCAACCCCAACCCCAGACAACAACATGCTGATCATCACTGCCTCCCCTTCGCACGGTACACCGCCCCTTGGTCCCAAGCAACGCCCTCTGCTGGCCTGGCTCACGCTCGTGCTCCTGTGTACTTTACTTGCGGATACGCGCGCCCAGCAGACCGCGCGGGACCCGAACAGACCAGCCGCCCCCGACCAAAAAGAATTGATCGTGATGGCCCCCTTCGCCGTAGCCGAGGATCCGCCAGGCTACCAGATGCTCCGGACCACCACCGGTACGCGGCTGAACACCGATTTGCGCGACGTCCCGCAATCGCTTTCCATCCTGCCGCGGGAACTCCTTGATGACACGATGGCCGATACCTTGGCGGAGGCTCTAACCTACGTGCCGAATGTGGGCCCCCGACAGAATGTGTCTGACGGAGTGAAGATTCGCGGGATTCGCACCACCCGGAAGTATTATAACAATTACCTGGTGCCTAATTTTGTTTCCGGCCTGGCGAACATCTCCCGTGTCGAAATTCTCAAAGGCCCGGCTTCGGCCATCTATGGTCGAGGCGAACTCGGAGGCTTGGTCAATTCGGTCTCCCTCCAGCCGAGCGACGAGGAGCGTCGGACCGTGCGCTTTACCGCCGCCAGTAACAGCCACTATGAGGGGAAAATCGATGCCACCGGACCACTGCCGATCAAGGGCGTGAGCTACCGACTGACCGCCAGCTACCTCGAGAAAGACTCCTACGCCACCTTTGCCAAAACCCAGCAGCACGGTGTCTTTCCCTCCTTCAAGTGGCAGATAACCCCGAAAACCACGCTGATGTACGATGGGATTTTCTTTAAAGGCCTGACTCCGGGAAACGAAGGAACTCCCTTCCTCACCAGTTTTCACGACGGCAGTCCGCCAAATATGCCTGAGGTGTTCGCTCCGCGCAGTCTTAATACTTCCGGCAGCGCCGGCGGCAATCAATGGGATCGTAAGCGGGACAGCATGCAGATGCATTTTACCAGCATTACGCATAACTTCGGATCGTTTCTCTATCTCCGGCAAGGTGCATCATTCTACGAACGGCGGACGGATACGTGGAAAATGGCAGTCTCCAATATCATGAAGCGTAACGCCACGACCGGCGTGATCAGTCTGGCGCGCGCGGCGAACAACACTGACAACACGGTTGAGGGTATGATTCTGCAGGGTGATGTGATTGCCCGATACGGTCTGTTTGGTCAGTCGTTCCTCGCCAGCAAACATGAAACGCTCGCGGGATATGAATACACCGATGACAAGACGTCTTCCGTGCGCTGGCCTGGAACCATCGGCGATCTCGAGGTGTACGCGCCTAATTACAACCAGACCGTCACCCTCCGCCCCATGGACCAAAACACGCGGAACACCAGCAATACCTACGGCTACTTTCTGCATCATGTATCCCGCTTCTGGGATGACCGGATCCAAGGTTCCGTCAGTTGGCGCTGGGATGACGCGAAGAGCACGGGGGCCAATCTGCTGCGCAACACCACCTCTCGAACCGCTCCGAAGTCTACCAGTGCTCCTCGCTTTGGATTGTCCTATCGAGCCACCAATTGGTTGACGGTTTACGCGCTGCGCAGCGAGCAGGAGGACCCGGTGACCACCGTCTCCACTTGGTTTGGTCTGCCGGGAGGGCATCCGGAAGCGGATCTGCGATTCACCAATCAGGTGACCGGCACCATCAATGAGGTGGGCCTCAAATCCGAACTGTTCCAACGCAAGCTCTCTGTAACCTTCTCGGTCTTCGAAATGTATCGCGACGGTTTTCTCCGTAACTCGAACCTTACGGCGGCAGAATATGCGCAACTAGGCATCCCGTTGGGTCAGGCCGGCGTCGGGCGCAACGTCGTCGTACAAGGGGAGAAGTCGACCGGTTTCGAGGTGGAGTGGGTCGGCCAGTTAATGCCCCGTCTGTCGATTTACGGGGGCTATGGCCAGATGGATGCCGAAGGGGAATCCCGGGGCGTCCGCTCACCCACGCGAGGCAATCCCGACTACAAACTCACGAGCTTCCTGAAATATGATCTGCGCAACCGCAATCTTCGCGGATTCCAGGTCAAGGGCGGGGTGTCCGTCCTCGGGCCGCAATACAGTAATCAGTTTACCGATATAGCCACGAAGCATGCCGCCACGCAGCGGTACGACGTGGGTGGCACCTACTCTTGGGATCGCTACACCGTGGATGTGCTGGTCAAGAATGTCTTCGACGAATTACAAGTCGTGAACGCCATCGCTCCGGGCAGCAATCTGTTGGCCCCGCCCCGTGAACTCTGGGTCACCGTGAGCGCCCGCTGGTAGGCCCCACTCGCTACGCGCGTGATTTCGGGGCGATCCCGCCGCACCGTCACGCGCCGGGGAATGGCAAGGTATCGGTGCCGAGGGCGACGGAGGTGCGTTGATCCTCTCAGTCAGATGCATCAGCTTCGGGCGAGCGGGCGAAAACGCGAAGCGGACGATCCGGGTTCGCCAGTTGCCTCGTTTCGCACCAGACCCATTGCCGTCCGGCGACACGCTCGCGTCCCCCGGTTACAACCAAGAAGCCTTCGCCGGCAACGCCACGCGCACTCGTAAGTCTTCGCAAACCCATCCCCCAATGAAAAGACCGCTCAAGCTGAAACTCCGCGCAACCCTGATTTTGGCGTTCTTGTCCTCTGTCGTAGGCGTAGCCCGCGCCGCCGATGGGTCCGCGGGCAAACCCGCCGCGGCGAGCACGCCGAATATTCTCTTCATCCTCGCCGACGACCTCGGCTGGGGTGACCTCCGGTGCTACGGCAATCCCCACCTCGATACGCCCGCACTCGACGCCTTGGCGCACCAAGGCATCCGCTTTACGGATCATTACTCGCCCTCGCCGCTTTGCGCGCCGGCCCGTGCGGCCTATCTCACCGGGCGCTTCAACCATCGCACGGGCGCCGTGGACGTACCGAGCAATCGCGGACTCGACCGGCTCGACCGGTCCGAGCTGACTTTTGGCGATTATTTTCGCCACGCCGGCTACGCCACCGCGCTCATCGGCAAGTGGCACAATGGACTCTATCATCGCGAGCACCTTCCACACCGTCGCGGGTTCGACCTGTTTTTCGGCTTTCCCAATGGCGGGCAAGATTACTGGAAGTGGAACCTCTTGCGCAACGACGACGCGGCCCCCCACGACGGACGCTATCTCAGCGATGCCTTGAATGATGAAACCATCGGCTTCATCCAACGGAACAGTGCCAAACCCTTCGCGATCTTTCTGGCCCATCACGCCCCCCACAGCCCGTTGCAGGCCCCGGCCGCGCTGATTGAAAAATATCGCGCACGCCTGGGGCCGGACGCGACCGAAGCGGTGGTCATCACCTATGCCATGATCGAGGCGATGGACGCAGGGTTGGGCCGGGTTTTTCAGACTCTGAAGGACGAAGGCTTGTGGCAGAAGACGGTCATCGTCTTCACCAGCGACAACGGCCCAGTACTACGGCGCGACGCCGAATTCGGTTCGCAGCTGCGCTACAATGGCGCCCTCTCCGGGGAAAAAGAGTCGGCGCTGGAAGGCGGCATTCGTGTCCCCGGGATTGTCGCCTGGCCCGGACACATCCCGGTTGGTCGCGTGGACGCCACTCCCGTCCACGGTTGCGACTGGCTGCCCACCCTTTTCAGCCTGACGGGACATTCCGCACCCGCGAGCGCCAAGCCCTTCGATGGCATGAATCTCATGCCGCTGCTGGCCGGAAACCCTGCGCCCGTATTGGACGACCGTGCGCTGCTGTTTCAGCGCAATCGCTACGCCCCCGTGCGGCATGCGAACGCCGCCATCCGTGAAGGCCGCTGGAAATTATATTGGCCAGGCGACCGCGCCTCTTTGACGAAGGATAGCGGCCGCGACAATCCATCGTACCGGCGGGGCCTGGTCCTGCCGCACTGGGAAATGCCGCTCGACAGGGAATTGGCTGCCCCGTCGTCAGTCCCTCAACCACCGCCGCGGCTCTACGATCTCGAAGCCGACCCCGGTGAACACCATGACCTCGCCGCCAAATTCCCTGAGATCGTCGAGGGTCTCGCGCGCAAACACGACGCTTGGTTCCGAGAAGTGTTCGCCGAGTGGAAACAATCCCACGCGCGGATTGTGGCGGATGACCGTGCCGCCTGGCGGGGCCGCACCGCACCGGACCCGGCGATGTTATTCAAGGAATTTTGGCAATGGAACAGCGCGCCAAAGGGCACGGACCCGAAGGCGACCGACCCGTTGAAGATTTTTCCCGGCTACTGGAGTTCCCAAAGTAATCAGCCGTAAAGCTCCCGCGTCCATCAAAATAGAAGCAACAGCCCACAACAAAAAGGGGCCGATAAAGGTGTGCACTGAATTGTATATTCGTGCTCCGGATTTATTTCCGAAGAGGTAGCCGAACATAAATAAATCGGGAGCGAGAAAAGCACGGCAAACGTGACCCAAGAGGCACCGAGGTGGCGGTAAAAAGCGACCGCAACCAGCAGAACCGCGAGTCCCTCGATGTGAAGAATGATTTTGGGGCCTGAGACTTTCATAGTTTTTGTCTGGCGGAGCTTGATCGTGATGTGGCGTTAAACGCACGAATAAAGTGCACACGGTGCGTCTTCCGCCATGTCAGGCAATCGGCTACACTCCGCTCCATGTTCAAACCAATCATGGCAGGACCGGTTAAGATAGTCACTGAAAGTGCGGAACTAGCACCCTCAGCACGATGGGCACTCGCGGGCCTTTCTCTCTCCATGTTGATGGCTTCGCTCGACACGAGCATCGCGAACGCTGGTTTGCCGACGCTAGCGCGGGCATTCAACGCCTCCTTTCAAGACGTCCAATGGATCGTCCTAGCCTATCTCCTCGCCATCACGACGTTGATCGTGAGTGTCGGCCGGCTTGGTGATATCGTCGGCCGCCGCCGGCTTTTGCTGGCCGGGATCGGGGTGTTCACGGTGGCTTCTCTCCTGTGCGGCATCGTATCAACACTCCCGTTGCTCATCGCCGCCCGCGCGGCCCAGGGCCTCGGCGCGGCGATCATGCTGGCCCTCACCGTGGCCTTTGTCGGTGAGACCGTGCCGAAGGCAAAGACCGGCAGCGCTATGGGGTTGCTCGGAACGATGTCTGCCATCGGCACCACGCTCGGACCTTCGCTCGGCGGCGTGTTGATCGCCGGGTTCGGCTGGCGGACCATCTTCCTTATCAATGTGCCGTTGGGCACCGCGAATTTTCTGCTCGCGCACCGATACCTGCCCGCCGATTCCCAGACGCCGAAGATGGATCGGGCGAGCTTCGACCCTGTGGGAACGCTCCTGCTGGCGCTGACGCTCGCGGCCTATGCACTGGCCATGACTCTCGGGCGCGGCAGCTTTGGTTCGCTCAACCTGGCTCTGCTGTTCGCCGCAGGCGGTGGCCTCGCTCTCTTCGTGTTTGCCGAGGCGAAAGCAAAATCACCTTTGATACGATTGGCGATTTTCCGCGATCCCGCGCTGAGCGCGAGCCTCGCCACGAGCGCGCTCGTCTCGACGGTAATGATGGCCACGCTGGTGGTCGGTCCATTCTACCTCTCGCAGACGCTCGGGCTCGAAACCACAATGGTCGGGCTCGCGTTGTCGGCCGGTCCGCTCGTCGCCGCGCTCAACGGGGTGCCGGCCGGCCGCATGGTGGATCGGTTCGGCGCACAACCCATGACTATCGTGGGACTCGTCGGAATCGCGGTCGGTGCCATCACGTTATCCCTGCTGCCAGAGAGGTTCGGGCTCGGGGGCTACATAGCCCCCGTCGTTCTCGTTACCGCCAGCTACGCGTTGTTCCAGGTGTCCAACAACACCGTCTTCATGACGAAAACTCGCGCGGAGCAGCGGGGCGTTACTTCCGGTATGCTGAGCCTGTCGCGCAACCTCGGACTCATTACCGGTGCATCTGTCATGGGCGCCGTGTTTGCCGCGGCCTCGGCGACGACCGACGTAACGACCGCGCACCCCGAGGCCGTCGCTGCCGGTATGCGGATTACATTCGCAGTCGCAGCGGGTTTGATCGTCGTCGCCCTCGCCGTCGCCTTTGGCAGCCGGGCACTCGCTCGACGCGCTGCGCTTCGGGCACGACCGATCAACAACGCCGCCCATCAATCCTGCGAGCTATCGGCTTCGTCCCGGCGCGACTGAAAACCCTAGCCCATCCCTTTCCGCCGGATTCCCCGGTCGGAGTAAGCAACTAAATCCAAAAAAACATCATGTCCCGCATCCCTGCAATCGATCCCACCCATGCTACAGGCAAGACCGCCGAACTCTTCACTTTAGTGAAGTCCAAGCTCGGCGTTGTTCCTAATCTCATCCGCACGTTCGGCCAATCACCGGCGTCACTCGAATCCTACCTCGGATTCAAAAACTCGCTTTCTGCGGGTATCCTGTCCGCGAAGGTCCGCGAGCAAATCGCCCTCGCGGTAGCCCAGACCAACTCCTGCGATTACTGTCTCGCCGCGCACAGCCTCATCGGGAAGGGCCTCGGCCTTTCGCCCGACGAGATCGCCGACGCGCGCCGCGTCGAGGCCAGCGACCCCAAAACCGACGCACTTCTGAAGTTCGCGGTGGCGGTCGTGGAATCGAGGGGACACGTCTCCGACGACACGCTCGCAGCCGTGCGTTCCGCCGGAGCAACCGACGGCGAGATCGTCGAGGTCGTGGCCCATGTCGCCTTCAATATCCTGACCAATTACACCAATCACGTCGCCCAGCCGGTCGTCGATTTCCCGAAGGCCGCAGCGCTCCTGAGCCGCGTTCAAGTCGCATGACGACAATGGCCTTGAAGAAGTTCTGGGTGATCGGCGCGAGTGCGATGGGCGTGTTCGTCGGTGCCAACGCGGCGTATGGCGCGGCCTTGAAGCCGGTCGCGCCGGAAAGGGCGGCGAGCACCAATCGCCAAGGCGCGATGAAGCCAGGCAAAGACGCCCCAACCCTCGCCGATCCCTATCCGCTGAACGCAGCCGGGTGGGGGCCGGAAGCAGGGAACGGCTTGTTCGTCAGCCGTTGGGCTGAGGACTGGACGGGAATGCGCGAGGCTGGGAGGGCGCCACCCCTCAAGGCCATCTTACTCGGCGGTGAAGCCTTCCTGACGCTAAGCGCCGAAGCACGGCTGCGCTACGATAGTTACGACAATGCGCAGGTAACGCGGGGCGATGACTATCGGCAGAGCCTGCTCCGCGGCATCCTCGGCGCGGATTTGCGGTTCAATCCGAATTTCCGCGTCTATAGCGAGATCGGCTCGGGCCAGGTCGAAGGCCGGCGCGCAACCGCTACCGGCAACTTTCAGAACAATGTGTCGCTGCAACAGGTGTTCGCGGATGCCCGCGGATATGTCGGTTCGACCTTGGTAGGTGCCATGGTCGGCCGTCAGGAATTCGCCGACGGTCCTCGCCAGCTCGTGAGCTTGAGCGACGGCCCCAACCTCCACCGCACCTGGAACGGCGTGCGCCTCTACGCCCACGGCGAAAGATTTCGGCTCGGCGCATTCGACCTACGGGCCAACCGGCTCGGACGTGAATCCTTCGATGAAAAAATTGATCACGCCGAGCGCCTTCAGGGGATCAACGCCAGCTTCGTTGTTTCGCCCGGTCCCAAGGGTTCCAATATCTATTTGGACCCGTTTTGGATTCACAGCGAGAATCCGGCGTTCCGTTCCGGCGGCCAGACTGGCCTCGATACTCGCGACACCTACGGCGCGCGCCTTTGGGGTCGACGCGGTCAACTGAGATTCGACTGGACGCTGGCGCGCCAGACCGGCGACCACATGAATCGCGAGGTCGAGGCCTGGGGCCTTTTCACCCTCCAGAGCATGGCGCTGTCCGACAAGGGCTGGAGCCCTCGCCTAACGTCCCATATCGACCTCGCCTCCGGCGGCGGTGCCTACGGAACCGGAACCCTGAAGGGATTTAATCAGCTTTACGCCAGCTCCGGCTATCTCGGCGAGGGTCGGTTTCTCAGCACGAGCAACCTCCTGCTCATCGCCCCGGGAGTTTCCGTCTCGCCGACGAAGGCGACTAATCTTTCGGCCGAATACGGCTTCGCGCGGCGTCTCACGGCGAAAGACGCCGCCTATTCCGGCGGCATGCGCGCGTATGCCGGCACGCAGAATGTTCCCGGCCATGAAATCGGCGGCTTACTCCGCATCGCCGGAACGTGGGCGGCCACCGAGCACCTGACCTTGTTCATGGACTACGAGCACCTCGCCGCCGGTGACGTGCTCAAGCGCGCGCGATTGCCCTCGGGAAGCTACGGCTACGTCGGCGCGACCTTTCGATACTGAGTCCCTGCGCGATATTAACCATTCGGCCAC
>ENA-ORBV01007746-ORBV01007746.1-microbial-mat-metagenome-genome-assembly--contig:-NODE-7746-length-18355-cov-5.276453_pt1 | contig 18355 bp, 12 predicted proteins | sample MGYA00237777_ERZ505514 | MGnify/ENA primary metagenome ERZ505514 (study PRJEB26160, sample SAMN06269048) | microbial mat metagenome | isolation source: Oligotrophic lake microbial mat | place...
GAGTCGGCCTATGCCCGCATGGTGCAGTTGCCCAGCGGCGGCGCGATCGTCATCGACCACACCGAGGCCTTGGTCTCGGTCGACGTGAACTCGGCGCGCGCCATCCGGGGCGGCGACATCGAGGAAACCGCCACCCGCACCAATCTGGAAGCAGCCGATGAAGTGGCACGCCAGATGCGTCTGCGCGACCTCGGGGGCCTGATCGTCATCGACTTCATCGACATGGAAGAGAGTCGCAATCGGCGCGACGTCGAAAACCGACTGCGCGATGCCTTGCGCCAGGACCGTGCCCGCGTGCAGTTCGGCTCAATCAGCAAATTCGGCCTGATGGAAATGAGCCGCCAGCGCCTGCGCCCGGCGCTGAGCGAAGGCGCCTCCATCCCGTGCCCGCGCTGTGGCGGCTCCGGCCATATCCGCGATACCGAAAGCTCGGCCATGCAGATCCTGCGCATCATCCAGGAAGAGTCGCTCAAGGACAACACGGCATCCGTGCTGTGCCAGGTGCCCGTCGACGTCGCCTCCTTCCTGCTCAACGAGAAGCGCACCGAGATCACCAAGATCGAACTCAAGCAGCGCATCAATGTGCTGATGGTGCCCAACAAGACGCTGGAGACACCCAACTACAAACTCACGCGCCTCAAGCACGACGATCCGCGCCTGGACAACATCGAAGCCACCTACAAGCTGGCCGACGAAGCCGAAGACCCGACCGCGGTCACGCGCCGCGCACAGGAACCCACGAACCGGCAGACACCGGTGATCAAGGGTGTATTGCCGGACGCGCCGGCACCGGTCGCAACACCCAAGCCGCAGGTTGCGCACGCAGCTGCTGCGCCGGCTGCGCAGCACGCGCCTGTCGCAGCCCCGGTGGCTGCGCCGGTGCAGGCGGAAAATGGCTTCTTCGGGTGGATCAAGAGCCTGTTTGCCGCGCCGCAGCCCGTGCCTTCCCCGGCACCAGTGGCACAGCCCAGGACCGATGACGGCAAGAAGGCACCCCGCGCCGACGGACGCCCGCCGCGCGAAGGTCGTCGCACCGAAGGACGCGATGGCGCGCGTGGCGAAGGCCGCGCAGAACGCTCCGACGGTGGACGCGTCGAGGGCCGCGCGCGCGGCGGCCGCGGTGGTCGTGGCGGCCGTGGCGAGCGCGGTGACCGCGCCGGCCAGGGACAACGCGAACAGTTCGATGCCAATGGTGTTGCGATGCCATTTGATGCGGCCGCGCAGTTGGCTTCCCCTGGCGGCGAAGAGTCGGCTCGCAACAACGAGCAACGCGGCGATCGTCCCCCACGCAACAGCGAACGTGGCGAACGCGGTGATCGTGGTGGGCGTGGCAACCGCGTTGAACGTGGTGAGCGCGGCCATGATGCCGATCGCAACCAGGGCGGCGACCGTGCTGTGGCAGATGCCGCCCATGACGATCAGAACGCCCAGAGCCAACCGGCTCGCGACGGCGACCGTGCGGCGCAAGCGGGTCAGAGCCGCGAGGGCCGTGAGGTCCGCAGCGAGCGCCAACGCGAACGCCGTCCACGCCAGGAACGCCCACAAGCAGGTGGCGACGATGCCAACCACAACCAGGAGCCGGGCCAGCACCACGAAGTGGCCACTGCGCGGCCGATGGCCGCTGATGGCGAGCACCGGCCGACGAACAACGACAACAGCGGCAGCGCAGGCGACCGTGCGCAGGTGCAGGCACCCACGAACGGTGATTCTGAACCACGTGAAAAACGCTCCCGTGACCGTTATGGTCGGGAGCGCGGTCAACGCAGTGAGCGCCCGAACCGCGACGGCGCTGACGCTCAGCCGCCAGTTGATCGCGACCTGCAACCGGCACTCGAAGGTTTTGCCCCACCGGCAGCCGACGAAGCCGTTGTCAGCCGGTCCGTACCCCTGGTCGCAGCAGCGGCCGAGGTGTCGCAGCCAGCAGCTGCCGTGGCCCAGGCGGTTGCAACCGAGGGCCTGCCGAAGGTTCCGAAATTTGTCCTGCCCATCGACACACTGGCAGAGGTAGCCGAGCAGTCCGGCCTGCAATGGATCAACTCGGATGCCGACAAGATCAGTGCGGCGCAGGCTGCCATCGCATCGCAACCGGCGCCGATTCGCGTGCCCCGTGAACGGCCGGAAGTGGTCGTGATGGACGCAGGCCCGTTGGTGCTGGTCGAAACCAAGCGCGACCTGCGCGCGATGCAACTGCCGTTCGAGCAATCCGCGCGCTGATGCCCTGACGGTGTGTTTGCCGGCGCGTTGCAAGTCAGCGCGCCGGCATTCTCGTCTCAAGGTCTCCGGCGCTCGGGCCGGATAAATGAATCAGACTTCGGCCGCTTTGCGCCAGGCATCTGAGGCACCCTGCGCATCGTCGTGGACCAGCGCCAGTTCGGCCAGTTGGCGCCAGGCCTCGCGGCGCAAGCCGGTGTCCTGCAAACGCAGCAAGGACTGCTGCAATAGCTGCCGTGCCTTGCCCCATAACTGCAGTCGCATGCAGGTAACACCGGCGAGGTATTGCAACACGGCATCGCCCGGGTGCGACAGTTGGGCCGACTCGATACGGGTCAGCCAGTCGTTGTCGACCGGAGCCGCTGCGCCACTGGCAAAACCAGCCTCCAGGGCGCGCACCAGATTGACACATTGGTGTTGTCCCAGTCCGGACGGTTGATCGAGCATCTTGTCCCATACCGGCAGCAACCATTGGCGACCGACCGCAGCACTGCCACCGAGCTCCAGCAGTCGCTGCGCGGCAACGATAGCCACATCGGGCATCGTCTGTTCGGCTGGCTCCAGCAAGACCCAGGCCTGCAGCAACTGCGCCGGATCGTGCGCAGTACCCAGCAATTCGATCGCCAGTCCGCTCAAGACGCCGTGCGCGGCGGTCTGCGACAGGGCGTGGTGTTTGGCCAGCAGCCGCGCTGCTTCGAGCGCCATCACGATGCGTCCAGCCATCCGTGCCGCCTTGAGCCGCATCCGCAGCGCCACGATACGGCGCGCGGCACCCTGCCCCACGTCGTCAAGCAGTTGCAGCGCCAGCACTGCGTCCCGATCATCGAGCGCCCAACGTGCCGCGCGCAGCCGCGCACCTTCACCTGCTTCTGGCGACCCCCCCTTGGCGGCGAACTCGAGGGCGGACCGGTGATGGATTTCACGCGCACCGCGATCTTGCAAGGAGTGCGCAGCTTCTGCAGCCAAAAGATGCGCAACCGACAGCAACTGGTTCGAATACGCCAACTCCTCACCACTGGCCAGCAACCTCCGGACCTGCGATAGCACCGCCTCGGAAGACTTCTTGGCACGCACGAAGCGCCCGGCGACCAACTGGGAATAGGCATCGAGCAGGGACAGTTGCATCCCCCGTTCGCGCTGGCGCTGGCGCCAGCTGCGGGCAGCGGACGGGATCGCGAACAAGGCAGACAAGGCACGCAGCGCGAGATGCAGCGTCAGAAACGAGGCCAGAATCAGCACCAGGAACAAATTGAGCGAGAGGTCGATCCGGTACGGCGGCCAGAACAGCGTCAAGGAGCCTGGGTTATTGCCGGCGAACAGGGCCGCCGCCACAGCCGCCCCGAACAAAACCAGCAACCAGAGTGAAATCCGCATGCCGGTCAGCGGCCCGCAGCCGCTGTGGTGAGTGCAGCCAGCGTCTCGTCGATCCGTGGCAACTCCATCGTCTTCATTTGGGCCTGCACTTGCTGCAATAGTCCGGCGGCCAACTGCGTCTTGCGTGACCCGGGATCGAAATACCGGAACAGTGACGTCGACGCGGCAGCCAGGTCAGCCCGCGCTGCTTCCAACTGGCGCGCCAGCAGGCCCAGCCGCGCGTTGAGCAATTTGAGTTTCAGGTTCTCGCGCACGAAAAACGACTGTTCCGGTGACAAAAGGGCGGCCTCCGGTTGCTCGATCCGGCTCACACGCAGCAGTTTGCTCGCCTCCTCGCCGACCACCCGCAGAACGCGTTGCCACCACTCGGGTACCGCCTCGCTCACCTGGCGCTTGAGCGAACCACTGGCGCTGACGGCCGCAACCGCATTGGCCAGTGGCAGATCGTCGGCCATGCGCAGCAACTCGTCGATGCGTGCCAGCAGACCGGGCGTGTCGGACACGTTGGCTGCCGTTATCCGTGTGATGTCGCGCGCCAAGGCGCGCTGCAACTGGGCCAGGCCGGGCTGGGCGGCCCGCATGACGCGCCTCTCCGCACTCTTGAGCGCAGCCACCAACGGTTCCACACTGCCGGTCAGTTGCGCCTGCTGCTGCGCCAGCCGCAGAGCGGAGTCGATGTCGACGACCAGGTTTTCGTCCCGCGATCGCGACAGGCTCTGGATCAGGTCCTCCAACTGGGTACGTTGCAAGGCCACCTCGCTGACCCGGACCTCGGTCACCGCCAGCCGTGCCGCAGTCTCGCGCGCCAAATCCTGGGCCGCCTTGGCGCTGGCGCGGGCTTCGGCGGCATGCATCAGCGAATCGCCACTTTGGCGCGCCAACTGCTCCTGGATATTGGACAGGCGTTGCCACAGCGCGATGGCGACTGCCAGAGAAATACCGGCCACGACCAAGGCCAGCAGCGCCAATGAAGACAAGCGTGGCAATACCAGCGCCGGAGTCGCTGCCCCGGGCTGGGCGCGCGCCTCCTGACGTGTTTCCTGGCCAGCGACGGGCGCCGGCGGCGGCGGTTGCACCGCGTCGCGCGATGCCAACGCAGCTACGGCAGCGTCCGGGGGTGTGCGCCGTTCGGAAGAGTCGTCATTCATCCGACCGATTTTATCGATGCCACCACATCGAGCAGCGCGGGGCGTGACGTCCAAACAACACCGAAGCCCGCATTTCGCGCTGCCTGTGCTATCCGGGGGTGGGTCGCCAGAGCGCGCGCGTGCGACCAATCTTGCCCCGGCAACAGCGCGAGCAGGTTAGCGATCGCCTCACCACTGGTGAAGAGCCAGATCGTCGCGTCCTGGGCGGCCGCCCTGGCCCGCTCCAGCCACTGTGCATCCGGCGTGGGTGCGGCGCGCCAATAAGCGACCACGAAGCCCACCTGCGCACCAGCGAGCGCAAGCTGCTGGGCCAGCCAGTCGCGGCCCAGCCCGGCTGGATGCGCGGACCCACCGGCCCTGATCGGCTCGCCGGCGCCAGGCAACGGCACCGGATCGTGGTCGGACCCGCGCACAATCAAGACACGCTCGCCCGATCGCACCGTGGCGCCGACTTTTTGCCAAAGCGCTTCCGAATCGAATTGCCCTGCGTCGGCATCGGGCGCATCGATGCGCTGCCGCGCCACACCGTGACGCTCCAACGCGGCAACGGTACCCGGCCCGGTTGCCCACAATCGCGCGCCACCCCCAGGTGCTCCCTGGTAAGGGCCAGGCGAGCCAGCGAAAAAATGGTCGACCGCCGACGCGCTGACGAACATCAGCGCCGTGTAGGCCGGCAGTTTGGCCCAGGCGGCCTGCACCGCACGCGCGTCGGATACCGGCCGGATCTCGATCAGCGGCATGGCCGTGGCGTCGATGCCGTGCTGCGCGAACGCCTGCAGCCACCGCCGGGCATCGCGCAGCGGTCGGGTGATGATGACGCGTGGGCCGGCCGACACGCGTGGCTCAGACTGCAAATTCGCCCATCGGGCGCGCACCACCCTGGCGCAAGCGTTGGGCAACAAGCGCGCCGAGCGCCACCGCCTGCTCCCGGGTCGCCACTGCGGCACTGGCATTGGCGCGCACCAGCGGCTGCGGCGCTGCGTCCGGCCGGTCTTCATCGATCTGGCCCCACGCCGCTTCGAGCCGCAATTGACCACCGAGCCAGGTGGCATGGGCGGCCAGCGGCATCGAACAACTGCCGCCCATGGACCGGCTGACCTCGCGCTCGGCCGCCACGACCAGCCAGCTAGGCTGGTGCGCCAGGGGTGCCAGTGCGTCGATCAGATCCTGGCGCTCGGACAAGATCTCGATGCCGAGCGCGCCCTGACCCGCAGCGGGCAACATCTCGTCAGGCGTGAAAACATGCCGGATACGCGCGGCCAGGTCCAGCCGCTTGAGGCCGGCCGCAGCCAGCACGATCGCTGCGAACGCCCCGTCGTCGAGCTTGCGCAGACGCGTATCGAGGTTGCCGCGCAGCGGCGCGATAGACACGTCGCTGCGCCCCATGCGCGCCAATGCGTCGCGCAGCAGCACCACCCGGCGCAGGCTCGACGTGCCGACAACTGCGCCCTTTGGCAGATCCTGCAGGCGCGCATGGTGGTTGGACACCAGCGCGTCGCGCGGGTCTTCACGCTCCATCACGCAGGCCAGCGCAAAGCCGCCAGGCAACTGCATCGGTACATCCTTGAGCGAATGCACGGCCAGATCGGCCCTGCCGTCAGCCAGCGCGGCTTCGAGTTCCTTGACAAAAAGACCCTTGCCACCGACCTTGCTCAACGTGCGGTCGAGGATCTGGTCGCCCCGCGTCGTCATGCCCAGCAACTCGACGCGGTGACCGTGCGATTGCAGCTGTTGCTGCACATGGCGGGCCTGCCACATGGCCAGTCGGCTTTCCCGCGTGGCAATGACAAACGGGGCGTTGGCGGGCTGCTTCAAAGTCGTAACCGGTTGGTTTTTTCGGGGGACCGGACGATGCTAGCATGGGCCGGCCCGGCTACCGGGCGCAACCCGACACCCCTGCCATGAACGCGAGCGCCAGCACCAACCCCAGTACCGAATCATCCCGACGCGCCCGCGAAAATGAACGCCCGCTGACCGAAGACATCCGCCTGCTGGGCCGTATCCTGGGCGACGTGATCCGCGACCAGGACGGCGAGGCCGCGTTCGAATTGATCGAACGCATCCGCAAGTTGTCGGTAGCTTTTCGCCGCCACGCCGACCACGACGCCGACCGTGCCCTCAAGAAGCTACTGGTCTCGCTCAGCGGCGACCAGACCGTCAGCGTGATCCGGGCCTTCACCTACTTCAGCCATCTGGTCAACCTGGCCGAAGATCGCCATCACATCCGCCGGCGCGCGTTCCACGAACGGGCCGGCAACACCCAGGAGGGCAGCATCGACGTGGCCCTTTCGCGCCTGCGTTGGGCCGGCGTCACACCCAAGACCATCGTCGACACGCTGGCCGGCAGTTACGTCTCGCCGGTGCTGACGGCGCACCCAACCGAGGTGCAACGCAAGAGCATTCTGGATGCCGAACGCGGCATCGCCCAGTTGCTCGCGGCGCGCGACACGATCCGCCTGCATGCGCTCCCCGGCCATTCGCGCAAGGACGCCTTGACGCCGCGTGAACTGGCGCGCAACGAAGCCCAGATGCGTGCGCGCGTGATGCAGTTGTGGCAGACCCGGCTGCTGCGTTTCACCAAACTCACGGTCGCCGACGAAATCGAGAATGCGCTGAGTTATTACGATGCGACCTTTCTGCGCGAAATTCCCCGTCTGTATGCCGATCTGGAACGCGAACTGGGCCAGCGCAACATTCACAGCTTTCTGCGCATGGGCCACTGGATGGGCGGCGACCGCGACGGCAACCCGAATGTCAGCGCACAGACGCTGGCACACGCGCTCAAGCGCCAATCGGACGTCGCGCTGCGCCACTACCTGACCGAAGTGCACTCGCTGGGCGGTGAGTTGTCGATGTCGGCCATTCTGGTGCCGATCTCCGATGCGATGCGCGAACTCGCCGCACGATCGCCCGACCGCAATGAGCACCGCCAGGACGAGCCCTACCGGCTCGCCCTGACCGGCATCTATGCTCGCCTGGCTGCCACGCTCAAGAGCCTAACCGGCGGTGAGGCGGCGCGCCATGCGGTCGCACCACAGAACCCGTATATCCTGGCGCAGGAATTCGGCGCCGACCTGCAGATAATCGAGGCCTCACTGCGCGACAACCACAGCGCCGCCCTGATCCCGCAACGCCTGCAGGCACTGATACGCGCGGTCGACGTGTTCGGCTTTCACCTGGCCACGGTCGATCTGCGCCAGAGCTCGGACAAGCACCAGGACGTGGTTGCAGAATTGCTGGCGGCCGCACGCGTGGAACCAGACTATGCGGGGCTGGGCGAAGCGGCAAAACGCGAGGTGCTGATACGCCTTTTGTGCGACGCGCGGGCGCTCAAGGTGCTCGACCACGAATACTCCACGCTGGCGCAGGACGAACTGGCGATTTTCGCTTGCGCGCGCGAGATGCTGGCACGTTACGGCCGGCAGTCGCTGCGGCACTACATCATCAGCCACACCGAGACTGTCAGCGACCTGCTGGAGGTGCTGCTGCTGCAAAAGGAAGCCGGCCTGATGCACGACACGCTGGACCAGCAGGCGCGCACCGACCTGATCGTCGTGCCACTGTTCGAGACCATCGAGGACCTGCGCAACGCGGCCACGATCATGCGCGAGTTCTACGACATTGACGGCATCAAGGCCATGGTGCGGCGCAGTGGCGCCGAGCAGGACATCATGCTGGGATATTCGGATAGCAACAAGGATGGCGGCATCTTCACCAGCAACTGGGAACTCTACCTGGCCGAAGTCGCACTGGTGGCCCTGTTCGACGAACTCGGCGCCGCCGACAACGCTGACACGATCCGGCTTCGCATGTTCCACGGCCGGGGCGGTACCGTGGGCCGCGGCGGCGGCCCGAGCTACCAGGCGATCCTGGCGCAACCGCCGGGCACGGTGCGCGGCCAGATTCGGCTCACCGAACAAGGTGAGGTGATCGGCTCCAAATATGCGAACCCGGAAATCGGGCGGCGCAATCTGGAAACGCTGGTGGCGGCAACGCTGGAAGCCACATTGCTGCCGGCGGCCAAACCGGTTAGCGCGGAGTTCCTGCGCGCCGCAGCCGCCTTGTCACAGTCCAGCATGGCGGCCTACCGCAAACTGGTTTACCAGACGCCCGGATTTGCAGAGTATTTTTTCGGTGCGACACCGATCCGCGAAATTGCCGAACTCAACATCGGATCGCGCCCGGCCTCGCGCAAGCCCTCGCAGGCGATCGAAGACCTGCGGGCAATTCCGTGGGGCTTCAGCTGGGGCCAATGCCGATTGACGCTGCCCGGCTGGTATGGATTCGGCTCGGCCATCGGCGAGTTCCTGCAGGCACCGGGGCCGTCGTCACGCAAGGAACGTATCGCGCTGCTGCAAAAGATGGTGCGCCAGTGGCCGTTCTTCCGGGCGCTGCTGTCGAACATGGACATGGTGATGGCCAAGAGCGACCTGGCGCTGGCCTCACGCTACGCTGAATTGGTGGCCAACACCCGTTTGCGCAAGCGCATCCTGGGCACGATCGAAGCCGAATGGAAGTCGACCTCCGACGCATTGGCGCAAATCACCGGCGACAAGCAGCGACTGGCCAACAACGCCGCACTGCAGCGCTCCATCCGCCACCGCTTCCCGTACATCGATCCGCTGCACCATCTGCAGGTCGAACTGATCCGGCGCCACCGTGCCGGACAGATCGACGACCGCCAGCGCCGCGGCATCCACATTTCGATCAACGGCATCGCGGCGGGCCTGCGCAACACCGGCTGAGGCGCAGAGCACGGCAAAGCCACAATCCGCGCCAGGACGTCGGGCTCTGGCCGATTCTTCCTGTCTTGCCCCGGGCCGTGCTGCGGGCTACCGGCTCAGGTCATCGTGTTGAGCAGTTCGCGCACGGCCGCCAGCTGGCGGCGGGATACCGCCAGCGCCTCGTCGACCCCCTGCAACCGCACGGCCCAGCCTTCGCCTTCTTCTTCATCGAAGTGTTTCTCGAGCGCACGCACCAGGCGCCGTGCCACCAGCGCATTGCGGTGGATGCGCAGGAAATGCTGGCCCAATCGTTCCTCGAGTTCGCTCAGCGAACCATCCAGAATCAGGCTGCGGCCCGCAGTTCGGACCGTGACGTACTTGAGTTCGGCCTTGAGGTAGACCACCTCCGACAACGGCACCCGCTCGGTGCGTCCGCGGTCCTGGATCACCAGAAACCCGGCTGCACCGTCGGCTTGTGTTGCCTGCTCGGCCTGCCGGCGCCGTTCGACCTTTTGCAGCGCCAGCATCAGGCGCGACAAACGCACCGGCTTGGTGACATAGTCGACCGCCTCGAGGTCGAACGCCTGAACGGCATGGGCCGCATGGGCCGTCACGAACACGATAGCCGGTGGGTTGTCGAGGGAGGCGAGCTTCGCTGCCAGCGCCATGCCATCGCTGCCCGGCATGTGAATGTCGAGCAGGGCCACGTCGACAGCTTGCTGCGCCAGCAGGTGCAATGCCTGCGCCGCGTTGGCAGCCTCGCCCGCGACCAGCACCTGCGGATCGGTGCACTGCTCCAGCAACGCGCGCATCCGGCTTCGCGCCAGCAACTCGTCATCCACGATCAAGGCTTTCAGTGGCATCACACCCTCCGCGCTCGTCATACCGGAACTTCCAGGCGCACCTGGTACACACCATCGACCAGGCCGCTGCGAAACCGGCCCTGCACGTCGTGCAACAAGCGCAGGCGATCGCGCACGTTGGCCAGCGCAACGCCATGGCCGGGCGCACCAGCGCCTGCAGGCACGGTATTGGTCACCTTGATGATGACCACCGAGCCGCGCCGTTTTGTCGAAATACGCACGGTGGCGCCAGACTCACTGGGCTCCACGCCGTGGCGCACTGCGTTCTCGACCAGCGGTTGCAGCAACAAGGGCGGCAGAATGGCCCGGCCCGCCTCGGGATCGAGCGACCATTCCAGCGTCAGCCGCTCGGCAAAACGCACCTGTTCGATGGCCAGGTAACGGCGCGCCAGTTCGATCTCGTCGTCCAGCGTCGCCGACTCGCCCTGGTCCACCAGCGCATGGCGGAACAGGTCGCTCAGATCTTCGAGCATGGTCTCGGCCTTGGCTGGCTCCGCGCGCACCAGCGCAATGGCGCTGTTGAGCGTGTTGAACAGGAAGTGCGGGCGGATACGTGACTGCAGCTCCGACAACCGCGCCGCCGTCGCAGCCGGCGTGCGTCCGCGGGCACGCATGACCAGCGCGACCACCAGCGCAGCTGCCAGCGTCGCACCGGTGGCCGTTGATGCCAGCCACGGCGCCGCTTCGATCAGCCCTGGCAAGGCCAGCATCGCACAGCCGTAGGCACCGGCAGCGGCGCCCAGCGCGACCCCACAAACGATCTGAAACGCCGTTGTCAGGCGGGCCAGCAGGCGCTTGAGGCTGCAGGCGACGATCAGCCACAACAGCGTCGCCGGCAAGGCCGCAGCGGTCAGCAGTGCCAGCCGCAGCAGCCAGTCTGAGAGGGAAGACAGACCGTACATCGCCCCAACCGCCATCACCAGTTCAACAAACAGCACCGCGCGCAACACCACGCCAAGCTGGCAGGCGTCAAATACCAGCACCGATGCTGCCGGCGCACGCTCTGGCCGGTCCAGTTCGTTAAAGGTCGATAAAATTTCGGTGTCTTTCATCTTGCCATCGGGGTTCTTGCCCGATTATTGGTGATCTTGCGCCAACCCGACCCGGCGCGCCAACCCATTCTTAGCCAATGTCCCAGAATCAACTCGATAACAAGTCGGCCGCATGGTCGGCGCTTTTCTCTGAGCCGATGAGCGATCTCGTCAAACGTTACACCTCCAGTGTTTTCTTCGACAAGCGCCTGTGGCAAGTCGACATCGCGGGCTCGCTGGCCCATGCCGAGATGTTGTGCCACCAAGGCATCCTGTCGCAACAGGACCATGCGGCCATCGTCGAGGGCATGAAAACCATTCGGGCCGAGATCGAGGCCGGCCAGTTCGACTGGAAACTCGATCTCGAGGATGTGCACCTCAATATCGAGGCCCGGCTGACCCAGCTTGCCGGCGACGCCGGCAAGCGGCTGCACACCGGGCGTTCGCGCAACGACCAGGTTGCCACCGATGTGCGCCTGTGGCTGCGCGAGGAAATCGACCTCATCGTCGTGCTTTTGAGCGACCTGCAAAAGGAGCTGGTCGAGTTGGCGGACAAGAACGTCGACGTGATCCTGCCCGGCTTCACCCACCTGCAGGTCGCGCAACCGGTCTCGTTCGGCCACCACATGCTGGCCTATGTCGAGATGTTCGCGCGCGACGCCGAGCGCATGGCCGATGTGCGCAAGCGGGTGAACCGCCTGCCGCTGGGCGCCGCCGCCCTGGCCGGCACCAGTTACCCGCTCGACCGCCAGCGGGTGGCGGCCACGCTGGGCATGGACGACGTCTGCCAGAACAGCCTGGACGCGGTCAGCGATCGGGATTTCGCGATCGAGTTTGCCGCTGCTGCCGCATTGTGCATGGTGCACTTCAGCCGCCTGAGCGAGGAACTGGTGTTGTGGATGAGCCAGAGTTTGGGCTTCATCGACCTGGCCGACCGCTTTTGCACCGGCAGCTCCATCATGCCGCAGAAAAAGAACCCGGACGTGCCCGAACTCGCGCGCGGCAAGACCGGGCGTGTGGTCGGCCACCTGATGGGCCTGATCACCCTGATGAAGGGCCAGCCGCTGGCCTACAACAAGGACAACCAGGAGGACAAGGAACCCCTGTTCGACAGCGTGGACACACTCAAGGACACCTTGCGCATCTTCGCCGAGATGGTGGGAGGCATCCGCGTACGCCCCGAGGCCATGGAGCGCGCTGCCAGCCGGGGTTACGCCACCGCCACCGATCTGGCCGACTACCTGACGCGCAAGGGTTTGCCGTTTCGCGACGCCCACGAAACCGTGGCGCATGCGGTCAAGGCTGCGATCACACAAGGCGTCGACCTGTCCGAGTTGCCGCTGGACGTGCTGCAGGGCTTCAATTCCAGTATTGAGCAGGATGTCTACGAGGTGCTGAGCCTGCGCGGCTCGCTGCAGGCGCGTAACATCCTGGGCGGCACTGCGCCCGAGCAGGTGCGCAGCCAGATCCGGCGCCACCGGCAGCGTCTGGCCTGAGATGCGCCCGACTGACCGCTGCGTCGCCGCCCTCCCCTCCAACCATTCGAAAACACGCACCATGAACCGTTCCCGCTTCCTTCTGGCCAGCCTGCTGGCGGCCGTCCTTGCCATCAGCGCCTGCTCCAGGCAAGACAGCGCTGCGCCGCCAGCACAACAAGCCAAACGTGCGCCGTCGCTCGAGATCGTCGCCAGCGAGGCCAAGGGCTTCAACGTCGGCACGATGATGAGTACGACCGTGGCCTATGTCTTTTTCGACCCGCAGTGCCCACACTGCGGCCATCTGTGGAAGGCGTCTATTCCGCTGCAGAAGAAGGCGAAATTCGTCTGGATACCGGTCGGCCTGCTCAACGCCAGCAGTTCGGCCCAGGGTGCAACGCTGCTGTCCGCGGCCGATCCGGTGCAAACCATGACCGAGCACGAAGTCTTGCTGGTCGCCGGCAAGGGCGGCATTGGCGCGGCGTCCGACACGACCGAGGACAGCAAGCAGGCGGTCAAGTCCAATACGGCGCTGTTCAACAACCTGGGGCTCGAGGGCGTGCCGTTCACGATCGTGCGCAACGCCCGGACCGGTCAGATGGTGACCCGTGGCGGCTCGATGGAAACCGCGGCTCTGGCCGAGCTGATCGGCGTCGACGCACCCTGACGGCCACGTTCTGCCCGGCATGCGCAGGGGCCGCCGCAATGAAAGGTTAAGAGTCGACTAAGCGCCGCCAGCCACAATGCCAGCTTTGGCTTCAGGAAGGGGTTCGCACGGTGCGCTTGTTGCTGGTCGAAGACGACACCATGATCGGCGAGACCGTTCTCGATGTCTTGCGCGGCGAACATTTCGCGGTCGACTGGGTGCGTGACGGCGAAATCGCCGACACCACGCTGCAAAACGAAACTTACGATCTGGTGCTGCTCGACCTCGGCCTGCCCCGTGTCGATGGCATCGAGGTGCTGCGCCGCCTGCGCGCGCGCAGAGACACGACGCCGGTGCTGATCGTGACTGCCCGCGACGCGGTCCAGGAGCGCATTGCCGGACTGAACACCGGCGCCGACGACTACGTGCTCAAACCCTACGATCTGGACGAACTGCTGGCGCGTATCCGGGCGCTGATCCGGCGCAGCCAGGGGCAGGCCGACTCGGTACGGGAGATCCATGGCCTGCGCCTGAACCCGATCACCCATGAAGCGTTCCGGCTGGCCGACGGCCAGGAAACCGCAGTGGCGCTGTCGGCGCGCGAGTGGGCCGTGCTCGAGGTGTTGATGGCCAGGCCCGGCGTCGTTTATTCGCGCACCCAGATCGAGGACAAGCTGTATGGCTGGAAAGACGAGGTCAGCAGCAATGCGGTCGAAGTCTTCATCCACGGCCTGCGCCGCAAGCTGGGCAACAACATCATCGAGACGGTACGTGGCCTTGGCTACAGGATGCCGGCGGAATAAACACAGTGCCAGGCACCCGGTCACATTCCCTGCGCCAGCGCCTGCTGGTATCGGTGCTGGGTGCGATCCTGCTCGGCGCCCTGGCGCAAGGCATATCCGCGTACCGCGGCGCACTGAAGCAAGCCGACACCTTGTTCGACTACCACTTGCAGCAGATGGCCAACAGCCTGCGCGGCGGCCCTGCCCTGCCCGGCTTCCCGCTGCACGACAACGGCGAGCTGGCGACGGATTATGTGATCCAGATCTGGGCTGCCGACGGCAGCCATGTGTTCCAGTCGAACCGCATCATGCTGCCGCCCCGCGCCGTGCTGGGCTTTGCCGACGTGACCCAGGCCGGCACCCGTTACCGCGTCTATTCAATGCAGACGACGCTGCAGACGATCCAGATCGCACAGAACATGGACGACCGGCTGTCACGTGCCCGCGCGCTGGCGGCCCGGGCCGTGCTGCCGATGGCGGTGATCGCACCGCTGCTGATGGCCGCCCTGTGGTGGATCATCAATCGCTCGCTGGCGCCGCTGGAACGCACACGCCGGCAGGTCGCCGTACGCAAAGCCGCAGACCTGACACCACTGCCCGACGATGACCTGCCCGAGGAGGTGCAGCCATTGGTCCAGGAAATCAACCTGCTGTTTGGTCGGCTCAGTCAGTCCTTCGACGCGCAGCGCGCCTTTCTCGCCAATGCAGCGCACGAGTTGCGTTCACCGTTGACCGCGCTCAAGCTGCAAGCCCAGGCACTGGCGCGCACCAGTGACCCGCAGGCACGCGAACAAGCGGTGGCGCGATTGAACCAGGGTGTGGACCGGGCGATCCGCCTGATGCAGCAGTTGCTGGTACTTGCGCGCCAGGAGTCGGCGCTGCCCGATTCCGCCAGCTGGCAGAGCGTCGATCTGCGCGCACTGCTGGCGCAGGTGGTGCAGGACCTGCTGCCACAGGCGCAGTCCCGATCCATCAGCCTGGCGCTGGAGGCCGAGGCAACCGCCAGCGTCCACGGCGACGCCGACGGCCTGCAGATTCTGTTGCGCAACCTGACGGAGAACGCCATCAAGTACACGCCAGAGCAGGGTCGCGTGCGCCTGCGCATTGACCGGCACAAGGCCGTGACCCGGGTCGTGGTCGAGGATTCCGGTCCGGGCATCGCGCCCGCGCAGCGCGAGCGCATGTTCGAGCGTTTCGTGCGCGCCGACGATGCGCCCGGCACCGGCAGCGGCCTGGGCCTGTCCATCGCCAAGGCCATCGCCGAGCGCCACGGCGCCGGCCTCACGCTGGGGCATAGCGCAGACCTCGGCGGCTTGTCGGTGCGGTTGGAGTTTCCCGTGCCGCCAAACTGAGTGCCGGCCGCAAACGACCCGGCGCGTGTGCGCTATCGCACCGGCTGCCGCACCACAGCGGCCTTGGGCGGCCCTCGTGACGGTACTGGTGGTGGTCCTGTGGGCCGACCTGGGCAAGCTGCTGTCCAACTTCTAGTCAATGATGCCGTTGCCGTCAACGCAGCAGAGTTCCACTACCAACAGGTAGCAGTTGGAGCAGTTGATAGAAGCCGTCGTAGCGAATTTGCATCGTCAAATTTCAGGCTTGCGGCAGCGGCGGCAGCGGCAGCGCCGTTGTATCGGTCGGGTCGGTCGGATCGGTTGGATCGTCGGGACTCGTCTGGCGTGGTTCGGTCAGCGTGAGCAACATGTCAGCGTACCAGGCGCAGTTCAGGCCCAGCGACTCGTCCTGCAGCCGGTCGCGGTTGCCCATGTCCACGCGCGAGGAATGCACGCCCAGCAGCTTCCAGGGCAGGGCCGGATCGCCGTCGGCATCACGCATCACCACCGGCGCGCCACTCATGCCGCGGTGCGTGCGCGCATCGGTGAGGAAATAACCCAGACCCTGAAAGCGCAGTCCGAACGAGGAAGCAATGCCGCCTTGGCGCACGACCGGAAGGTGGTGGACCGTGTCGTGAAAACCCAGCGGGAAACCCACGATCAGCAGGCTCGAACCGACTTCGATTTCATCGAGCGAGGCCTGCAGATGCTCGGGTGTGAAAGCGCGCAATTCGGCTGAATCGGGCAGCGCCTTGCGGTCCAACTCGATCACGGCCACATCGATTTCACCGGCCGCATCGCGGCCCTGGTGCCAGATCGCCTTGCCCGTTTGGTACAACCAGACCGACAACACCCGCGAACGGGTCAGGTTCTTGACCTCGGTATGAAACTCGATCTCGATCCGGTTCGGGCGGTGCGCGGTGGGCTCGTCGATCAACACATGGCGGCTGGTCACCAGGAAAAGGTGTTCATCGCGCTCAAAGAAGAAGCCGCTGGCGCGAGTCAGAAGGCGCTGGCCGTCGAAGGTCGCGATGCTGCTGGTCGTCAAAAGAAGGGGTTCAACCATGGGGTCCTCACTGTGGGTCGTTCGACACCATAAACGCACAGCCGGTCGGGACACTCAGGACGCGACCGAACTTGATCGCGCAGCGGCCCGACAAGGTGCTAATCCACCGGATCGCGCTTTGAAGATCGACCACGATCATAGCGACGTGTCGACCGGCAATATCGGAGACAAGCACCAGGAACACACATGCCGTCACACCGGTGGACAGGTGCTATCTGCGGTCAGACTCAACCCGAACACAGGGTCAAGGTCGTCCTCGCCTGGCCCGTGACACGCATACGTATTTGCTGCGAGAGATGTTGCGGCAACGGCCGCATGATCTCGCGGTCGACCACCTCGGGCCACAACAGGCCCGCGTTCGGGCCATACCAGTTGTCGCCCCGTACCTCGCGGTAAACCGCCCCGTACCATATCGACCTTTGCGTTGCACCAGCGTCCGGACGCAGACGCACACCCGAGTCCCACAGCCGCAATACTTCGCGCTCGGCGGGGCGTTCGGTGTTCCAGCGCACGAACGCCCATCGTGACTTCCTGCCCTGGTCGAATCTGGGCAGAACCGAAAGATCCTGCAGTGGCGATAGGGGCGCCAACCACGCGAGGGCGGATGCGGCAGTCCAGGGGGATGCCGGTCTCCAGCCGGATGCACTCAGGGCATGGTTGATGCCGTCGACATCGCACGCCCACTGCAGACTGAACCGCTCTTCCTGTTCACCGGCAAATTCCAATCGGCGATCCGGCATGCGGCGCCAACCGTCGGTGAGCCAGTCATCCTGGGTCATCTCGCGGGTCTGCGGCTGCGCGACGGCATAACGCAAGCGGTCAACGTTCGACCTTGAGCCGATCGACCACGCGCCAAAACCGATCAGCGACACCACGACCACCAGCGACAAGGCCCTGGGCCTGAACCGCTCGTCGACCCGGCGCTGTGTGTAGACCATCGCCACCAGCGCAACCCAGGCGACGCCAAGGCTGACGCCGCCGACGACATCGGACATCCAGTGGGCGCCCAGGTACAGGCGGGAGAAGGCGACCAGTGTCACGTAGATGGCAAAGGCGATCGCATAGGCCAGTCGCGCGCCGGTCGACTGGCCGCGCGACAGCAGGAAGGCCAGAAAACCGAGGACGACAGTGGTCGCAGCGGCATGGCCACTCGGAAACGAAAACTGTTCATTGCCCGTGTACAGGTCAAGCGGGCGGCCGCGCCCAAGCGCCATTTTCAGCACCTGCACCAGTACCTCGGCGAACGCCGCTGCGCCAAGCCAGTAACCTGCAGTGCGCCAGCTGCGGTGCCAGGCCAGCCACAAGGCGACCACGATGACCAGCGGCAACAGGACGCCGACGCCGCCCATTTCGGTCGTTGCGATCATCAACCCGTCGACGGCCGACGACCGCAGCAACTGCAGGAGCTGAAACATGGCCAGGTCGGCCTGTACCAGCGGGTCGTGCGACCAAATGTCTTCGACGACACCCAGAAACAGCCATCCTGCAGACAGCAACAACCCCGAAAGCATCAGCATGGCGTGCGAATCCGGTCGGGTTGGATCCAACAGCGCCAGCGCCACACGGGCCACGACCGACTGCCGGTCCTGCAGGCGCGCGACTGCCTGATCGCGCAGCTGTTGGAGCCGCGGTATGGCAAACCGGAGCGACAGCGATGTAACCTTGACCGCGAACCAAACCAACAATATCAGCAGCAACACGATG
>ENA-ORBV01007747-ORBV01007747.1-microbial-mat-metagenome-genome-assembly--contig:-NODE-7747-length-18354-cov-6.694808_pt1 | contig 18354 bp, 20 predicted proteins | sample MGYA00237777_ERZ505514 | MGnify/ENA primary metagenome ERZ505514 (study PRJEB26160, sample SAMN06269048) | microbial mat metagenome | isolation source: Oligotrophic lake microbial mat | place...
GCAGCGTCAGATGTGTATAAGAGACAGGTCCGAAGTGGTCGTCCCTTCCCCCATCCATTCCTGGAACTGGCTGGACATACCGGGCAAACCCTCGATCATGTCTCCGTGCAGCCGGACAATGCCGGAGCCGATGGTGCGAGGCGCCATCTCTTTCACCGCCCGCGCCACGAACTCGTGAATCGCCGGCACTTCCGTGAACTCGGCCAGGCGCTGGGAGGCGAAGGCCGCGGCCTCGAACTCGACCTCGCGCTCCGCGTGGGCCAGGGTCTCGCGCTCGTTCTCGACCACCTGGGCGATGAGATGGGCGAGCCTTTCGAGCACCGGTTCGGCGGTGGACAGGGCCTGGCTTTCTTCGTGATCCACTACGAGCACGCCGCTGATCGTTCCGCGCACCACCACCGGGACCGCGAGCAGGGTGCCGATGCGTACTTGGGTTTTGTAATAAGGGAGCGACCAGAGCAGAGAGCGGTAGTCGGTGGCGTAAAAGGCCCTTCGCCGATCGAGGACGAAACCGACGGGGTCGCCCTTGAGGGGCAGGACCGCTTCCCCCCATATCTGTTCCGGACCATCGTGCGCGCGCAGGAACGCTCCGTCGCGAGAATGGTCGATGTCGAAGAACAAAGCGGCGTGGGCGTTGTTCATGCCCCGCGCCAACTCCAGAAAGGGAGCGAGAGTCTGGGTGAGATGGGCCGAGCGATCGAGATCGCGCAGGGTGCGCGCCTCTTCGCTGATCTTCTTGAGCGCCGGTTCCTTGCTCCGCGGCGCGCCCCGAAAGGTCAGGTCGGGGTCCATTTCGGTTTCCAGGAACTCGGCACCCTGCTTCAACCGGGTAATGGCGCGACCCAATTCAAGAGCGCGGGACCGAATGCGTGCGAAGGACAGACCGGCGGCGAGGGCGGTGCCGCCCAGACCGAGGATGGGGGCGGTAATGTCGGTGGGCGTCGCGGCGTGCCGTGCCGCGCCCAGAAGCAAACCGCTGCCAAGCCCCACGAGTGTTGTCCAGGGCAAAGCCTCGGTGCTCCCTACGAACACCATAAGGACCACGAGGGGAAGCCAGTCCGGAAGGGCGGGCGGCAGGAACACGATGCCCACGCAGATCAGCAGCGCCACCAGAGTGTGCTGGGCCGCGCGGGCGGGCCAGGGTGCGCGGGGCACGGGGACCACAAGGAGGGTGCCCATCAAGGCCGCCGCCGCGGTCAGCACGAAGACCGCCCGGGCCCATGGCCGCGTCGCCGCGGCGGGCAGATAGGGGGTGGCCAGAAAGACCGCGCACAGAATCAGGGAAAGAACAAAAAGGCTGCGGGCAATGACCGGAAGCTTCGATCGCTGCGCGGCCGATGGTTGCATGAACGCCTTGTCCTCCCGTGGCCGAAAGACCCAAGGGCTACTTTAGTTCGGGTCCGAGAACCAGCGCATAGGAAACGAGATCCTCTTCGGTGAGGCCGAGATTGTTGAGGTTCGAGTAGTACTGGCGGATCGCGTCCGCGTGATCGGCATTGCTCGCACGGCGTTCGCGAATGCCCTTGATGAGCTTGAGCAGGGTCTGCACGAGTTTGGTTGAAATCTCGACGCCCCCGCGGGTGAGCTTGGCCTCGTGGCGCTTGAGCACGGCTTCGATCGCGACCGCACCTGAGTGTTTGCCGAAAAGGAACCGAAGTTCGCCGCCCACCATCTCGGGCTCGACCACCTGATAAATCGCGGGGTGAATGGTGATGCCCGCGGTATGGATGCCCGTCTCGTGCGTGAAGACGTTGTGGCCGATGATGGGCTCGCCGCCCGCCACCGGCAGGCCGCTCATCTCTTCGACCTTGCGCTTGAGCTGCCACAGCATGTCGTAGCGGAAGCCGGGGATGGTGACTCCGTACAGCTCCTTGAGGATCATCACGGTGGTGTGGAGGGGCGCGTTGCCCGCGCGCTCTCCGATTCCGTTCACCGTGACGGTGGGAATGGTGGCGCCGTGGTGGAGGGCCCGCACCGTGTTGTAGGCCCCGAGACCGAAGTCGTTGTGGAAGTGGATGACCAGGGGTTTGTCGGGGAAAGCGGCCACGATTTTGGGGATGTAATAGTCGACTCCCTCGGGTGCGAAGTAGCCGACGGTGTCGGGGTAGGCATAGCGTGAGCCGCCCGCTTGGTAGCAGGCCCCCGCGAGTTCGATCAGGTAAGAGACATCCGCGCGCGAGCCGTCCTCTCCTCCAAACTCCACCACCGTCACTCCGCGGCTGCGCGCGTGTTCGATCGCTTTGGTGGACATCCGGATGTTGGCTTCGCGGTAGAACGACACCGGCAGGTCCAGCCACTCCTCGGGTTTGCGGCCCTCGAGGCCGAGCAGGGTTCTACCGATCTTGTATTTGAGGTGGAGGTCGGAACCGGAGGTGAAGACGAAGAGGCTGACGTCGTGGGGCTTGGCTCCGATGCCGGCCAGGAAGTCGAGGGTGACGTCGATGTCCTTGGCACTCGACCGGCACATCACCACGATCTCGCTCTTGATCCGGCCGGTTTTCTTCGCGTCCAGGATCAACTGGAGGGACTTGCGCTCCGAGGGAGCGGCGGAGGGGAATCCCACGTCGAGCATGTGGACGCCTGCGTCGGAGAGCATGCAGGCCAGTTCGAATTTCTGCTCCGGGGTGAAGGCGACTCCCGGCGTTTGTTCGCCGTCGCGCAGGGTGGTGTCGTAGAGCCGAATTTCGCTCGCGCGCGGGAACGTGGTTCCCGCGGTGAACTGGCGCGGAGAGTGAATCAGTTCTTCTAAGGGTTCACGAAGTTCAACCATAGGAGCCTCGGTCGGGGGCGGGGGAATGCTCGCCGCGAAGATGATAGCCGCGGCCGGTGAACGGCCGGAGGGGCCCCTTCACCATGGGTGTGCGCCAGAGTACGGGCACGCCGAGAGTGTGGCCGCGGGCCAATCCCGTCAGATAGTGAGGAGCCTCTCGGGCGGTCGCTGAGCGAGGTCCGTATTGAAGGGCGGTCGAGCGCGCAGCCTGGCCCTGGGCCAAGCGACCGCAACCCAAGGGCAGGCTGGCGTTCTAGTAGGGGCGGCCCTCGTGGCCGCCCTGCGAGATCGGGACCGCCGGGCACCCACAAGGGGCTGCCCCTACGCTTCGGGGGAAGGCCCAACTGGGGTATTGCGGGATCACCCACAATGGCGATGCACACCCACTCACCATCTCACCATCGGGGGTTTTCAGCGCAGCAGCCCGCGTTCTCTCGCGAAACGGGCGTAGGTGAAGCCCGCGACCACGTCATAGACGAAGTGGACCACCATGGCCACGTAGAGCGACCCGGAGACAAAGACCAGCGCGTGGAACGCGGCGGCGATGGCGGCGATCGCGAGGACGCTGCGGAAGCCCTGAATCGCGTGGGCGAGGGCGAAAGAGAGGACGCTCAATGTGATGCCCGCGACGACACTTCCGCTGACCGCGGCTATGAGGGCGGGAAGAACTCCGCGCCACACGAGTTCCTCGCCGAAACCCGCGGAGAGGGAGAGGGCGACCCACATGGTTCGCTCGCGGCGGTTGGTGGGTGCGAAGAGCCGCCAGGTGGGTTCTTCCTCGTCCACGGATTGAAGCCAGTGGGGCCTTACGAGGATCAGCGATACCGCGAGGAAAACCGTACCCGCAAGCCACGCGGTCGGGGAGGGAAGGCGGGCCGGGAACAGCTCGACGCCTTCAACCATGCCGGTCGCGATGGCGAGAAGGGCCAGGACAATCTGCGGCACCAGCATCGCGTAGAAGCGCACGGCCAGCGGGATATCGGCCATGTCCAGAGCGCTCTCGCGGTTTCGCAGAACCGCCCAGGGCACCACGAGGGTGATGAAGACGACGAAGGCCCAGCCGAGCAGGGAAATTGCGCCGAGGTTCAACAAGGACCTCGATCGAGCGCCGACCTTTGTATTCTCCGCAAGTGCGACGGATTGTAGGCGAGAGGGTCGGCCCGGGTTCGGTTCAAGACCGCGGGTCCTTTCATCCGGTGACGCGGGACTGGTTCGCGGAGCGGTTCGGGCCTCCTTCGCCCGCGCAGAAGCAGGCCTGGCCCGCCATTCTGGGTGGCGCTTCCACCCTCATCTCGGCTCCCACCGGCTCCGGGAAAACCCTCGCGGCCTTCCTTATGCGCGATTGATCGCCTGGTCTGCCCGACGTATCGCGGGGATCTTCTCGCCGCCGCCGCCGCCATCGACGCGCTGCAGAAGGGCGAGATCGAGCCGGTCACTCTGCCCCGGAATCCTCTCGACGTTCTGGCCCAGCAGATTCTGTCGATTCTGGTGGCGGACGAGATGCTTGTCGACGACCTCTTCGCTAATTCGCGGACGCGGCCGCGGTGGATCGGATGCGCGAATTGAAAGACGCCGGACTCCCGGGCCGAGCCGCGGTGGTGGCGGCGACCGATCCCGCGAACCCCTTCGGCGTGACCCTGCCCTGGCCGGCCTGGTGCGAAGGCTCCGCCGAGCGTCGCGCGCGTGCGCATGGGGTGCTTTCAGATGGCGAACTCACCGCCCTTCTATTCGCGGATGGAGCCCGGGTCGTCGTACGGCCCGGGGGAGCGAAGCCGAACGGAGGCGTCGATCTCGATCGGATGAGTGCCGCGGCCATCGCCGCCTGGATGCGGCGCCGCGCTCTTCGCATCATCGGTCATGAAGAAGTGGAAGCCCCCCTCAATCGAAGCTCCCTCGCGAAGGCGCTACGCGAGGCCGGGCTCACCCCCTCAGGTCCCGGATTCAGGCTGCAGCGGCTCAACGCTTCAGCAAAAACCGGTATTCGGCGTAGGCGAGCGACCCAACGAAGATACCTTCGAGGGCCACACTCGCAAGGCCCAACACCGACGCGGATCGCCAGGTTGATGCGAGGACGGCGGCGCACACCAAAACCCAGGTCCCATTGGCGACGACGAGCAGGCCGAGGGCTCGCACCGACGGGGTCCTTCCCGTGGATGCGAGAACGGCCAGCGTCGTCGAGTAGCTGGAATATGCGAGATTCGAGAGCCCAAAGAAGAGGACGAGATCCAGCGGGAACGAGTAGATCGCGGCCAGCCATTCCCTGAGGGTCACCACCAGAAGCCCGACCACACAACCGGCGCCACCGTCCAGCCACAGAAGGGATCGAGCGCGTTCGGTCATCGGCTCTTTTTGGTGTGCAGGCAGCGGAGATACATCGGAAGAAATCATAGGCGCTGCGGTAGCGGAAGCGTACGGGCGCGGTCGCCGTGGTCGCGTGTAGCATCAGGTTCGATGCACGCGAGTTCTCGGTCGCGGCGACGACGGTCTGGGCCGCGAGCCGATGCTCTTGTTCGCTCTCCTCAAGAACCCTCGACTGGGCATTGACGAAGTGGCCAGGATTGCGAAGTCACCGGCCTTGGGCCATCAAGCCGCCGAGCTGATCCTCAAGACTGCGGCATGGTGCGACAACGTCGATGTGCTGGTAGCCATGATCCAGAATCCGAAGTTGCCCCTCCACCTGGCTCTGCGCATCCTTCCCGCGCTTCCGGAATCCGAGGTACGGCCCATCGCCAAGGGTGCTGCGACCAGTGCCGCACTCAAGCAGGCCGCTTTGCGCCGGGTGACCGCAGGCTGAGCCCTCGGGCACACCGCGCCGAATGGGTCGATGCGCTACCATTTGGCCGGTGATTGTCCGGAAGAACCTCGTCTTCACGCTGCTGGCCGGCGTTTTGGCAACCGCGTGCGGCGGTGAAGGACTCACCACGTCCGCGAACCCGCCACCCACGCCCACCGCCACCTCGCCTCCGTTCACGACGGCGAAACCCAACATCATCCTGGTTCTGCTGGACGATGGTGAAGACGCCATGGTCTCGAACATGCCGCGCCTTCGCGCCGCTTTCATCGACCGGGGCCTTCGTTTCACCAACGCTTTTTCGAACACCCCGCTGTGCGGGCCGTCGAGGGCCAACATCCTTTCCGGCCAGTTCAGCCACAACACCCGGGTCATCGGGAATGTTGGAAGCGAGGCGGGCTATCCCGCGTGGGCGGCCGGAGGGTACGACGCCAACAACATCGGCCCCTGGCTGAAGGCCGCGGGGTACCAGACCGGCCTCTTTGGGAAGTACCAGAACGACTATCCGACGAGCGCCTCCACACTGACCTACATCCCACCCGGTTGGGACGACTGGCGCGTGGTCATGTCGGATCGCGAGGCCAGCAACGACCTCTATACGTTGAACGAGAACGGCGCGCTCAATGAGTACAAGTCGGCGAGCGGCGGTTATCAGGCGGATGTTCTCTCCGACCGCCTGCAGGCCTTCCTGCGCCGCGCGGAAACCAGCGACTCGCAGCCCTTCTTCGCCTTTCTGAGTCTGGGCGCACCGCACACGCCCACCGCACCCGCGGCTCGACATCTCTCCGCCTATGCCGGGGCCACGGCGCCGCGCGGCCCGTCGTTCAACGAGCCCGACCTGTCCGACAAGCCACGCTGGTTACAGGATCAGGTCGCCCTGATCGATTCCGCCACCGCGCGTGATATCGACGACGATTACCGCGGATCTCTTCAGGCCCTGCTCGCGGTGGAAGATGCCATCGACGCGCTCTTCCAGACCCTGGAACAGCTCGGCGAAACCTCGAACACGTACGTCTTCTTCACTTCGGACAACGGTCTTCACCGCGGTGAGCACCGGATTCCACGGGGGAAGAACACCCCCTACGAAGAGTCGATTCGGATGCCGTTCTACGTGCGCGGCCCTGGCGTTCCGGCGGGTCGCACTATTGAACATCTGGCCGGACTGGTTGACCTCGTGCCCACGTTTCTCGGTCTGTCCGGTACCAGCATTCCGTCGTCGGTGGACGGGATGTCGCTGACTCCTCTTTTTACCGCGACGCCACCGGCGGTCACCACGTGGCGTCAGGAGATGCTGATCGAGCATCCGGGCGGCGCCGGGCTTCCCGTGCGTATGCCCGCCTACTATGGTGTCCGTACCCAGACCGAGATGTATGTCGAGTACGACAACCTCGAGACGGAGTACTACGATCTGCGCACCGATCCCCAGCAGCTCGATAATCTGGTCCGCTCTGCGCCTTCCGCCACGTTGTCCCGCCTGAGCGCCCGCGTGGCCGCCCTGAAGGGCTGCCGCGGCTCGACCTGCCGCCCGTAGGGGGCCGTTGCCTTGGCCTGCTCTTTCGGCCCTACCCTTGAAGCGCCGCATTAACACCCGCATCCAGTTCCGCATAGCTCTCGTAGACGTGCTCGAAGATGGCCTCGCACTTCTGTTCGTAGAGCGGCTTGCCGTAGGCCCGCGGGAGACCGCCGTCGAGAATGTCCTGAATCGCGAGCCTGAGTTGGGAGCGGGCTGACGACTTTCCGCGCCAGTTGAGTACGAGAAGCAGCTTGAGTCGCGCCAGCAGATCGCGGGCGACCTTCTTCACCTCGGCCCGCTCCTCGGTGCTCAGCTCCGGAGCGGGTCGCGTGAGGATGTCGAAGATGACCAACTCTTCCTCGGACATCGCCTCACGGACGTGCCGTTGTTGCTCGGTCGATAGGTCGCGGCTGAGGGCCAGCAACTCCTCGAACACCTGCTCGATGTTCCTGCTCCCCGCGTTGTAGGCCGCGATCAGTTCCTCGAACTTCTCCTGGAAGTTCGCGCGCGTCTTGTTCAGGCGGATGAGCATTTCAAGCTGAGCGCGCACCGCGGCTTTCAGGACTTCGAGATCAGTGTTCTTGTGGTCCGACTGCTTGAACTTCGCGGCGAGGGCGCGGAAGTCGATCTTCGAGAGATCAATGGCTGGAGCCTCGGGCTCCGCGGCCTTCACGCCGGAGATCGAGGCATCGAGTATGCCGCGGATGGCGCCCATGACTTCAGAGATGTCGGCAGGCATCGGATTGAGCCTGGCCCGGATCGCCCCGCCGATCGAGGAGATGCAGGTCACACGGCTGAAGAACTCCAGCGCAACCGGATCCGGCTTCACCGCGCGGTAGAGCGTGCCGACGATCCGCTCCTGGCCGAAGAAATCGCGGCGTACGGTGTCGGGCGAGATCAGGGCGTTCACGGCATCGCCCATCAAGTGCAGGCGCTTGAAGTCTCCCGCCGGGAGATCCTCAATCGTCTGTAGGCCGACGGAGTGCCCAGAGCAGAAGACGGTCGCTGCATCGATAGCCTTTCGGAGATCGGCGACGAGCTTCTGCTTGTCCTTCACCGGATTCTTGCCACCCGTGCCCGTGCCATAGATGGCGAGCGCGCGCTCCAGCGAGGCAAAGACGTTGGCGTAGTCGACGATCATGCCGCTGTGCTTTCCGGGGAAGACGCGGTTCGCGCGCGCAATGGTCTGCATCAGCGTGTGGTTCCGCATCGGCTTGTCGAGGTACACCGTCGAGCAACTTGGCGCGTCGAAGCCGGTGAGCCACATGGCGCAGACGAACACGAGGCGCAGCGGATCGGCCGGGTTCTTGAACTTCTCGTCCAGCTCTTCGTCGTTCATTCGTTGACGATGCGACACGATGTCGAGGCCGAGCTTCTTCATGTGCTCGATTTCGTTCTGCGCGGCCGAGACGATCACCGCCATGTCGGTTGTCTGCAGGACGTCGAGCCGCTGCTGCAGCTCGGCCTTCCGGGCCTCCTCAAGATCGTAGCGGGCCAGTTCCTTCTTCACCCGCTCCAACTCCACCGCCCAATGCTTCCGGACTTTGTCGTGAACCCGAAGAGCCGTGGCCTTGTCGATGGAGACCACCATGGCCTTGCCGACGAAGCCCCGTCCGAGGAAGTGCCGGACGATGTCCTGGGCCACGGTCTCCAGCCGATCGTCGCGAGTGAGGATGTGGTACTGGCGGCTCAGCTCGCGCTCGAGCTTCGCCTCCTGATCTTCGTCCAGCTCCGCCGCTTCGATGAGGTTGTAGATTTCATCGTTCAGATCGGGGTTCACCAACTGCAACCCACCGACTGCGCAGCACCGCGGAACTCGATCTGGAGGAGCGGCTCGGGAACAAAGGCATGGCTGGCCGCAATCTCGGCGAAGCGTTCGACCTCTTTCCATTCAGAAGCGGAATGGCGATCCTCGGCGGCGACGGCCTCGGCCCGTCCGGCGAACAGCATGATGTGCACGGTCTCGTGCAGCAGGGTAAAGACCCGTGCCTGCGGCACGGTCTCCTTGCTGTTGATGGCGACAACGGGAAGCGGCGGCTTCGGGAGCGTCAGCCCCCGCACTTCGTCGAGGGCCACCTTCGGGAACTGAAACACCAGAATCCCAAGGTCTTCTATGGCCGAACGCCAGCCACGCCACGCGCTCCAGGCATCGGCGAACTTCGGCTGCGCGTCGGAACTCATCCCCAGAGCCGCGCGCAGCGCCGCGCCAACTTTCTGGGGGGGTTCGCTGGTCCTGGCCGACAGCCTGAAGGCCGGCGCGCTCAAGCCAAGCTCGTCGCGAAGATTCAAGACGGTCTCACGGCGCAGGAGCATCTGCCGGACCGCGAGACGAAGCTCCGGCGACTCTTCTCCCGGCACAACATGAGGCAGCCGCCGATAGTCGGCGCTGATCGGCGCGATCCGCGGCGGTTCCGGCATGAAGAAGAGGCTGATTGGCCGATGAAGAACATCTGCGAGCTTCTCGACCTGCCGGACGGTGGGGACCTGGTCGCCCCGCTCCCATGCCTCCACGCGCTCCGGCTTCACTGCCAGCTTCTTGGCAAGCAGATCGGCACGCAGCCCGCTCTCGATGCGGGCCCATTCGATAACCGAGGGCGTGGGAAAGAACTCTGCGCGAATCATGACTGTGATGCGAAGCGTAATTCAGGGGGAGGAATGAGGAGGCGCCCCCCACGCTCCTCTGGATTTTCTGTGCTGAAGGCATACAATCCCGACCGGAGACTGAGCCGGTCCTTTGATCGGGGTAGGCCTCCCCTCGCCCCCCAGCAATGGGGGGTTTTTCATGGCCAGATGACCAAGCCATTGCTCGTCCGCGAGGAGACGACTGAGAGGCGTGCGTCGCCAAGTTCGTCCCACGTCCCCTGCTCAATAACAGTCGTCTTGGGCGGCGGATACACGCTCCTAAACGCAGCGTAGGCGCAAAGGTCCACGAGTTGGATCAGGTAAGAGTCCTGGGATTTACGCGGAACCGGATCCTCCAGGAGCTGGATGAACGGAACCGACAGCGTCCCCGAGATGTGGCTTCCCGCCCTTCCGATCCGGCGCTGCGCACGCGCGAGGGCGCGGATCTCCTTGTCGCGCCCTTCATCGTGAATGATCACAATCTTCTCGTTGTTACTGGCGGCGAACCGCTCGAGGCGCTGCATCGCGAAGATCCATGCCCGGTCGGCCGGATCTTCGCTCAGGTATGCCCCTTGAAGCTTCTCCTTCCTGATGACCACCGCAAAGACCTTCACCCCCAACTTCGCCGGGACTCGGAGGAAGCCCCGATAGATCCTCTGCCGGATCGACTCGCCAAGCTTCAGAGCGCGCAGCGCGCCGCCGCCCTTCAATAGCTGAGTGGCCTTGATCTCCGAACGGGACGGTATCCCGAGCGCCCTCTTCAGGTATCGACGGAAGTCAACAAACCCTTGAAGCGTGTTCGTCCATTCGCTGTCTTTGACCAACGCACAGGCGAGAACGTAGGACCGGGACCCTGACTGACCAGAGTCTCCCGATTCGTCGAAGTATGCGAAATACACGACTGGACCCCTCTCACCTTTCCCTGGGCTCGCGCCTGTTCAGATGTGAAGGGTAGTGCAGGGACAGGCATCTTGAGGTCCCGGGCGCTGGTACACGAGGTCCTTCGGCAAGATCCAGATCCTGTTGCAAACGCGATGGTCGAAAGGTCGTAGAAGAATGCGCGCTGGAAGCGTCACTTTTGGTGAAAGCTGTCCTCAAGACCCCGGACCACAGTGTCAACCAGGATCATCATTCCTTTGATCCGGTTCGCGAGTGAGTCGTTCTCCGCGGCCGGTGGCAGGCCATCAGCGACGAACAATTCGACAACTAGGTCGGGATTTGCCTGGACCTTCATTCCGCGCTTGAACCCGCGAAGGTTAAAGCTGGCCACTTCGTGCTCACCCGCCAGGAGGCCGTCATGGGTGACTCCGATGAAATCCACCTCGACGCCTTGTGGGACCGCCAATATCGGGTTTGCTTTGGAAACCCAAGAGCCAACCACGTGCAGAGTGCGGTGTCTGTCCATTCTTGCCCAATCGTTGAGAATCCGCAGGGCGCGGTTGAGGCTGAAGATCGCGTGTGCTGGCTTCAGTCCCGCTGGAGCGTTGTAGGGCTGCACAGATTCAATGATCTTCCGACGAGCGGCCTTGAGTGGTTCGATCTTGCGCCCAGCAGCCTGGAATGTCCCAGGGGTCGAACAGACGGGGAACTCCAGCCTCTCGAAACTAGGCGGCGGATTTTGGCCCGAATCCCGAATGGCACAGGCGTAGATCGCGCCGTCCAGCGCTGCGCGAAGCTGATAGAGCATCTCCCCCAGTTCAAGGGCGAAGATCGACGGCAATGGATCGTACCGGGCGGTAATGGAGATACTTCCTTCGCCCCCATCGTCGACCTCAAGATGGCTGTCGTAGGGCTCATCTTCGACGAATGCACTCCATTCTTTCGCGAAGGCATCGCGGTGAACCTTGGCTCGCGCGATCCGCTCTCGGCATCCGATGAACTCAAGAAACGGCATTTGATCGCGCGCCTTGTGGCGCTACGTCAAGCGCGGCCGCAACATCGAGCTTCACGTCGCCCGAAAGCAGGCGGGGCAGCAGCAGGTCGCGCGTTTGCCGCAGGTTTCGAATCTGACGCTGGAGCGTGTGCGTCTCCTCAGCCATGGGAATCGTTGCATCGCCGAACTTTCCCAGCACGGACGCCGACGGGATGAGGAGGTCGGCATGCTCGAACGTCGTGGCGGTCACCGCGGGATATGCGGCGCCGGTCGCGTGGTTCGTGAGGTACGCGACGAAGTCGTCAGAGGTTGTGGCGAAGTAGAGGAAAGTGAACGGAACCTTTGTCGGCGTGAGGACAGCGAATCCGGTGGGCGCTACGGTGTTTGGCTCGGGGTGCATTACCTGGGCGTGCGAACGCCGGTTCGGGCGGACGCACGACCAAAGCACGTCGCCGTGTTGAACGACGCGGCGGGCGCGGCCTGGTGCGTCGGCGAAAGCGTAGGCAGTGACGGCGTCGATCTGGCCGGGGCTGACGGAGGAGATATCGATGTAGAGGACTTCGTCCGGCGCGTCTCGCGCACTGATTTGCGCGCGGTTCCGCGCAACTCTCTCAAGCGGACCTGTTCCTTACCGCGGATAAAAGACTCGCTTCTCAGATCAGTTCGATCCGCGCGTGGTGACCATGGGTCCGTGAGAGGCGGCCGTCAGCCGTGAGGAGCGGAGCGTCTAGAAACTCGGCGACGGCAACGTACGCAGCGTCGTACGCCGACAAGGAGTCTCTCAATGCGAACGCGCGCCACGCAATCACTTCGCTGTGGTGGCGTTCGATTCCAAGATCAAAGAGCCAGTTCAGGCCGACGGTGGCGCGTTCCACATCCAGTTCCTTCTGGCGGATGAGGCGCCGCAGCCCGCTCAGAACTTCGATATCGAGCAGGTAGGGCGCGTGAAGTTCACCGCCCAGCACGCGCTGCGCCAAGGCCGTCGGCCCCTGTTTCAGAATGATCTTTAGCGCGCACGAAGCGTCGAGAACGATCAACGACGCGGGCGCCCCTTAGCGACGATGGCCGCCGGCTTATCCCTGGTCCTAACCGTGGAGAGCGCGTCGAACCGCTTGAGCATCTCCGCGCGCGTCGGCCGCGCAGCTTCGCGTTCGAGAATGGCGAGGGCGTAGTCGGAAAGCGCCATGCCTTCCGCGGCCGCACGGGACTTCAAAGTGCGGTGAAGAGCGTCGGGCACGCTGCGGACCTGGAGCATCACTGGCATGTGATCATGCTACGAAGCATGTGCATCGCATGTCAAGACCAACCGTGATCGAGACATTCACTGCTCTGGCTGAGCCCAGCCGGTTGAGCACAGGTGTGAAGCGAGAAAAGACCCCTCTGCCGCAGCGTCATTCATCCGCCGCGCTGAGTCCTGCGTGGCTTGGTGGTCTGCATCCCGGCGCTTGCCCCCTTTTGGGGGGTTCGCCGGGATGACCCGAATACGGCCCTGAAACCGCGGCTCAGTTCTTCGAGGCCAGTTCGCGATCGCGCCGCACCAGCACGCGCTTCCCCTTGATGGTGGTGGCGCGGAGGGTTTCGATGATGCTGTCGGCGATATCCGGCGGAACCTCCAGCAGGGAGAAACGGTTGTGATCTGGATCGCGCCGATGGCCCGGGCGTCCAAACCCGCTTCGTTGACGATGGGGCCCACCGGGTCGCCCGCACGGACGTTGGCAGCGCGGCCCGCCCCTGTGTAGAGCCTCGCCACATCCCATTTCGGAGTGATCCGGTTCTTGCCACCGAACCCCTTCCCGACCGCTTTCGAGGCGTCACCCTTCGCTCCGCCGAACTTCGGCGCGGGGCCGCGCTCATGTTGGGACGCGGGCCGATCGGGCCGAATCGTGACTGACGGGATCTCCTTCGCTTCGACCCCGTCCCGGGCCTCGACCATCTTCACCGCCTCCGCCGCGACGTCCTGATGTCGAACGATGTCGAACTCCTGGGCCAGCGAATCGACCACCACGGGGAAGTGGTCGAGGTCGCCGGCGACGATGGTCTCCCGAAGCGCCGTCTTCGTCATCTCGATCCGGCACGCCCGGAGGTCGGCCACCGTAGGCACCGCCGCGATCTGGATCTTCTGCTTGGTGAGGAACTCGATGTTCCGAAGCAGGCGGTGTTCGCGGGGCTCGGCCAGGGTGATGGCGACGCCGTCGCGTCCGGCCCGGCCGGTGCGGCCGATGCGATGGACGTAGGCCTCGGCCGAGGTGGGAACGTCTTCTCGGCCGCCTCGTCCTCGGCCCGGGCCACGATGAAGACCTTCTCGGACATCAGTCGCGCGCTCATGGTGATGAACAGGTTGTCGGCGTCGGAAGCGGCCACGGTCACCAGTGTCCGGGCGCGGTCGATGCCGGCCCGCCGCAGGGTGTCGTCATGGGTGGCGTCGCCGGCGAGGGCGACCCCGTGCCCGCTGCTGAAGCCCTGCAGTAGTTCCGCGCTGCGTTCGATCACCACGAAGGGAATCTTCTGCTGGGCGAATTCGTTTGCCACCAGCCGACCCATGCGGCCATAGCCGCAGATGATCACGTGATCGCGAAGGGAGTGGAGTTTCTTTTCCATGCGGCTCCTGTCTAATTGACCCGTCAATTCGCCGCCCACGATGGAGCTCACCGCGGAAGTGGCCGTATAGAACAACGAGAAAACGCCGGTCAGGAGCAAACCCATCGTGAAGACGCGGCCTGCGGTCGTGAGGGGATGGACCTCGAGATAGCCCACGCTGGTCAGCGTGATGACGGTCATGTAGAGCGAATCGAACGCCCCCCAGCCTTCGACCACCATATACCCGACCGTACCGCCGACCACCAGGACGATGACGACGGCGGTGGCCACGACCAGAGCGCGATATCCGGCGGGAATGGACTTCAATCGGCGGCCTTCCCGTGCGCGCGTGGGCGCGGCAGGAATCATAGGCCCACTCGCCCAGAACGGGCTTGAAGAGATGGCTGGAGGCGCCGAGACCGACCTCGGCAAGGGCCGCACACCGCAAGGTGGCTACGACGTCGACAATATCTTCGAGTACGCCTTGGTGATCGCGCTGAACCAGGTCTGGGACATGATCTCGTAGCCCACTGCGGTGGGGTGGATATGGTCGACGAACAGCGCGGGCAGCGCGCGGCCGGACTTCATGAAGGCGTCGTGAGTATCCACGTACACCGCACCCTCCTCCTCCGCCACCTGTTTGATGAGCGTGTTTTGAGCCACCACCCATTCATTCCGCGAGGCGGGCGCGCGGTTGTCATAGTCGGTGTTGATGGGCAGCAGGCTCGCCAGGAAAGCGTGGCTGCCCCGCTGGTTGATCTGACGGACGATGGAGCGCAGCGCCACCGTGGTGAAGCAGGGAAGCTGACGACAAGACAGGTCGTTCCAGTCGTTGGTGCCGTAGTACACAAGGACGAAAGCGGGCTGGATGTTGCTGAGGTCGCGGCTGATGAGATCGGCGCCGTCCGTCGAGTAGGTGGCGTCGCGGCCGCGGTTGGCAACTTCGGCCGTCCCGAAATGACCGCCCAACGTCGCTTCGAGCATCCGTCGGTAGCCGTTCCCGTCACCGACCCCGGGTTCGCCGTTGGTGATGCTGTCGCCGAACGCCATGTAGACATTGGCGCGGTTCGAGCCCCGGGGCAAGGTGATGGGCACAAGGACCTGTGCGGTGGCGGGAACGCTCACTGTGATGTTCGCGGGGGGGCGATAGAAGGGAGGCAGGCTGGCCGCGGTCACGGTGAGAGTGGCGCTGCCCGCCGGAATCTGAAGTGTGGCCTCCCCGGTTTTCGCCGCGGTGGTGCCTTTCACCGCTCCGACCACAAGTTCGGCTCCGGGGATCCGCGTCCCTTCATTCGTTTCATACACTCCGTTGGCGTTCTCGTCGAGGAAGGCCACGAAAGTGACGGGGTGGGTGGTGACCTGGGGAGTGGCTATCGGAGTGGGCCCACTCGGACCGAGTCCACTCCCTCCGCAGGCGGTCAAAAACATCAGAGTGAGAATGGCGAATCGAAGACGAACCGGGCAGCGTTCCATAAAGGCCGCGGATTCTAACGTCTTCGAAAGGGAAAGGAGTGTCGGTCGACCCCGGGACTGGTTTGGCCGTCCGGATCTTTACTCGGCGCCATCCTCCCCGACCGGCCTTTGGGCTAAAGTACCCCATCCCATACCTCAGCAAACAAAACCAAGAACCAATGGCGCTCCACCACGCTACCCCGGGGACCCCCAGGCCCACCACGACCGGGTCCATCAAAAGGCCCAATCGGCGCATCACCGCGCGCATCGCCTGCCGGCTCAGCGTGTCTTACGCGGGGACTCCGGGTGAGTGGCGACCCGCGACGGCCATGGACCTCTCGCGTTTGGGGTGTCGGCTGCGCACGGGTGAAGACCTTCCTCGGGACAAGAAGGTGGCGGTGCGCGTCGAGTTTCGAATGGCCGACGAGCCGACCCTCAGCGTGGACGGCATGGGCACTGTGATGTGGACGCGCCTTGAGGGGCTGTCGTTTCAGACCGGCATCCAGTTCGACTCGGAACCCGAGGGTCTCTCCGACCTTCTCGGCATTGCGCGCTGACTAGCGGGACCGTTCAAGGTCCCAAAGCCCATTAGTTAGAAGGTCCGCCTCACCTCGAGCCGCAGCCGCCGCAGCCAGTTTGTCCGCTCGGCGACATTGGGCGCGTCCTTAAACTGCTGCATCTGGCCGATGACGTGGAATGAAGACTTCGGTGATTGCGCGAAGGCGAACTCGGCGCGATGGCCGAGCCAGCCCGTGCCCCAGAAGAAATCGTCTCCCGCGTAGGCGGCCACGGTGACGTCCTTGTCCATCGACGCATAGGTGTATTCGCCCCGGAATCGGCCGTCGATCAGCGACCCCAAAACGAGAGCGGCCCATAACCCATTCCGCTGATTCGGAGCCTTGTGGTTCCTGGCCCCGTCCAACACCACTTGCATGGGGAAGGGGGCGTCCGTACGGAAACGCAGAGCCAGGTCGATCACCCCGAATTCCCGAACCGGCGGTCCGCCGGCAACCCGGGTGTTCTGGCGGCGGATCTTGCGCTCAAGATGCTCGAGTTTGTCGAACTTGAGGTACGTGGCCGAAACGTCGACGCGCTTTCCCGAGCCGAAACCAAGATCCAGCGATCCGCCCGTGATCGTGACGCCTTTGCCGAGGCTCGCGCCACCAACGTCCTCCGAATCGCCGAACACGTGGCCGCCGCGCGAGTAGATGCCCGAGGCCCTGGCGGTGGGTTCGCCGGTCCCGCCCTGGTGAAGGACCCACACCGCGGACCCGCCCTGGATGCGCAGATCCTTGTCCCAGATCATGTCGGTGACTCGGAAGGGCATGGCCATCCGGCCTGCATTCACCTTGACGCCGCCCAGATTGATTCCGAGGTAGGCGAGATCGAGACGGATTGAGCGGGAATCGTAGTTGTCGCGGATCAAGGCCAGGGGCAGCGGGACGTCCTTGGGTTCGAGATTGTTGTCGCGCGAGTAGATGATGTCGGCGCCGAGGCCCATGCGCAGGCTGTCCGTTTCCACCTCGAAACGGGGGCGCACCTGGAAGCGCGTGCGATTAGCGGGCACGGGATCGGGCTTCACGAAGAAGTTGTCGTTCCACTCGTGGCGGATGATGAAATCGCCGATGATGGGCGCTTGTTTCTGCGGCTGCTGGGCGAGGGTGGTTGAGGTCAGGGCGCAGATGAGGAGAACCAGACCGGGACGTTGGGTGACGCGAGCCGCCGCTAATGTGTTCATTCCCCGGGGAGTCTAACGGGAAGATGGATGTATGCCGCGCCCGTTCCGGCTACCATCCAGGGCATTGTGAAAGACGCCCGAAGAGTCTCGATCGTGATTCCCGCGTGGAACGAGGCCGCGACGATCGGCGGGGTGATTCGCGAGGTGCTGTTGGTTCTCGATCCCGTGATGTCCGGAGCGTTCGCCGTGGTCGTGGTTGTGGTCGTGGTCGACAATGGATCCACCGATGACACCGCAGCGCGTGCGCGCGAGGCGGGGGCGGTGGTGGTGTCGGAAAACCGCCGCGGTTACGGCCAGGCCTGTCTCACCGGGATCGCGGCCTCGGCGGGATCAGACTTCGTGATGTTCATGGACGGAGACGGCAGCGACGATCCGGCCGGGATCCCGTCCCTGCTTCGCCCGCTTCAGGACGACCTCGCGGATCTGGTCATCGGCTCGCGCGAGAGGGGGGTCTCAGAGCCGGGAGCGCACCCCTGGCACGCGGTTTACGGAACGCGGCTGTGTGTGACCCTGATGAACGTCCTGATTGGAACGAAGGCTACCGACCTCGGCCCCTTTCGCGCCATTTCTTACGCGGCGCTGCAGCGGCTGGACATGAAGGACACCACCTTCGGCTGGACGACGGAGATGCAGATCAAGGCTCATCGCGCGCGGCTGCGCACCGCCGAGGTCCCGGTGAACTACCGGTGTCGCCGGGGAGGCCACAGCAAGATCAGCGGTTCGTGGCCGCAGAGCGCGCGCGCGGGGATCAGGATCCTGAGCCTTATCGCGAAGATGGCCTCCGCACCCTCGCTACCGTGAGCCCGCGCGGAACGGCTTTCGCTGCGCGCCGAACGCACCGCCCTCGCGACGAGGCCGGCTGCTCGTCACCTCGCCGCCCGAGGCCTCGGAGCCGCGGAGAGCCTGCCGGCTGTTGGTCGCGGCGGCCTGAGCGAAACGGTCCGCGCGAATGCCGGTTCCGATCACCGGGGGCCGCGCGGGACGCGACCCTCGCTCCGTGGTTGACGCACCCTGAGAG
>ENA-ORBV01007748-ORBV01007748.1-microbial-mat-metagenome-genome-assembly--contig:-NODE-7748-length-18353-cov-5.589024_pt1 | contig 18353 bp, 12 predicted proteins | sample MGYA00237777_ERZ505514 | MGnify/ENA primary metagenome ERZ505514 (study PRJEB26160, sample SAMN06269048) | microbial mat metagenome | isolation source: Oligotrophic lake microbial mat | place...
AGTAAAAAAAATTTGTTTTACAATGTAACGATTCGTGGTTTGACATCAAAAGGGGTACGTGTACGTAGACGCACAAATACTCCAATTTGATTTTATTGATTGATTCGGGTCACGTGTATGACGACACAAAGGGGTCGAAGCCAAACGATGTTGGAGGAAGGCTTGTGGCTGCCGACCATGGCGCAACCAGATCCAAACTGAACAGCAGCAAATTAATAATCATCATTTCAAACTTTGGTAAGCAACACCCAACAACCTACAACTACGCTAGTAATATCAATAGCAAACAAAACAAAGAACCATGTCAAGCCTGGACAATGCCAAATCGCTATTATCCAAATTGAAATCCAGCGCGGATGCTGGTGATGTGGACGGGGGCAAGGCCACCCTCTCGCAGCTCAAGATTGCCATGCTGGACTTTCCATCTCCAGCAGATGAAGCTCATATGAATGTTGCCACAGAAGCCTTGGAATTGGGGGTTTTATTGACGGTCTCGGAGGGGGACTTGGATGCCTTTGCCCGCAGCATGGCGCAGCTCAAGCCGTACTACGCCGCGGGTGTCACCAGTGCTCGCAAGCATCACATTTTGGGTTTGAATTTGATGCACTTGCTCGTGGACAATCGTCTCAGCGAATTTCATTCCGAATTAGAGCTGCTGTCGGACCAAGAAGCCAGCAATGCCTTTGTGTCCTTTCCCATCAATCTAGAGCGGCAACTCATGGTGGGCATTTACGACGAAGTCCTCACGGCCAGTCTCCATGTCCCGGATCCTTCCTACCAATTCTTCATGGACAATCTCTTACAGACCGTGCGTGATTCCATTGCGGACTGCGTAGAAGTCTCCTACAAGAGAATGAAAATTGCCGATGCCATGACCATGATGAAATTTGATGCGCAAGCGGCACTGATGGAGTACGTCGAGGAATGCCGAGATGACTGGATTGTCGAAGGAAACGAGCTTGTGTTCCAAGCACCGCCAATGGGAAGCAAGGCGTCGGATATTCCTTCCATGAAATTGATTACTCAATCCTTGAGCTATGCCACGGAAATGGAACGAATTGTGTAAATTACGGGATGCTCTACCGCCCCTACATATACACAAGAAACGCACTAATAAATAATTACAATGACACAATCCTATGCGAATGCATGCCTATACAAAGTAGAAAGTAATACTTTTTTGTTTGATCTATTAGAAAAGGCCGTCATCATCGCAAGCTAGGTACTTGGTGTAAAAAAAGGCGCAGGGACAAAATAAAAGGAAGGCTTAGCGAGGAGAAAGAGATGAAACTAAGAGAGGATGGATTTAAATTTTAAGTTATGATTAAAATAGTCTACAGGAGCCCATCATCGTCCTCTACCCGCAATATGCTACCCGGGGGTAGATTCATCAAGAGATAATCTAGAGCCTCTGACACGTGATTGTCCATTTGTGCCTTGGAAAATGATTGACGGCCACTTCGCAGACGGCCCTCTAAGGTCAACACTGTTTTGTATTGAGGATGACTGACAAAGGGGTAACTTCCAAAGCTGTTTCAGTAACAAGCAGGGAGAAGAGAAGGATATGGGTGAGTGTTTGTGAATACTAGTAGCCAGGACCGATTCCGATCTAGTCTGCTGCAAGAAAAAGGATTTCGCCATCGCTAATTAAGTACAAGCCGCACTGCTGCCGAACCTACCTTACTTCGGGGTGTTTCTCCACGGCTTGATTTAATATTGTCACAATCTTTGCTTCGTCTACAGAAAGAACCACCTTGTAAACAGCACTGCGCTCCAATTCATCCGAAGACAAATACTGTGCGACATTTGCAATCTTGTTGATGAAAAATTCAGGAACACCTGGCAGAATAAATACATTGCGACATTGAAGGACGGGCCAATCCTTTTCATTCTCGGACAGATACTTGAGCTTGGAGCGAGAAGGCAAAATTGCCATTTTTCGTTGCGCTTCGGTCAGTTCGGCATCCGCTCCCATTTTTTCTTTCAAGAGCTGCGCCATTTCTTCATGAAACACCATGTCTCGGTTCAAGGCTACCGCAACGCTTTTGATCGTAACATCATCATGCGTTGGACCCACCCCACCAGATGTCACAATGACATCTTTTCATAGAGCGAAGGTAAAGAAAGACAGCAGAAACATTAGTTTGATTCGTTTACAAGCATACTCTGTAAAATGCAGCAGCGCAACCCCAGAAATCACCACTATCTACTAGTACCTACCAACTTCTTGCTGCATCGCCAGCACTTCTTTGACAATTTCATTTTGATCATCGGACACCACGACGACACGTTTGAGAATGACAGAATTCTCCCGAAAGGCTTTGGCAGCAGCAAGCGTATTCGTATCGGCAGTGGAACCCTTGAGAATCTCATCTCCAATCACAAGGAGTCCGGCCGTTCTTTGACTGGGATTCGAAGCATAGGAGTAACACGACTGCGAATCCTCTGGTACAACCAGGTCTTCTTCTTTGATCGAAGAACCCGCCACAGAAAGGTTCGTACTGCTGGTATCCCTAATAGGAGGAACAGCTTCCGGATCCAATTCCTTTGGATCGGCGGATGTCAATTTATCCGATACAGAGGTAATGACACTCGCGTCGAGCAATGATGGCGGCGATGATTCCGGTACGGGTGACCCAACGCTGTTGGGCACCCTATTATTATTGTTGTTGTTGTTGTTGTTGATACTTTTAGCGTCCTTGGTACTAGTGGTAGCAACTGTAGCACTAGTAGTAGCTTCGGTGCTTGGTTTCTTTTTGGCGCCCTTTTCTTTCTTAACCCGGCCAGCCCTTTCCTGTGACCAATCTTTTAACATGTAGGCCGGCCAAAATTTGGGCAGTCCACCTTGCTCCGAAGAGCCCCCTGGAACCGCCAAGGCGGGACATGGAAACGTATCTTTTGTGGTACCCAAGCTGGTGTATCCTTGGTCATACAACTCGCAATAGGGAAGCTGTTAATTATTTTTTATTGTTGTGGTTGTTCATGTCATATAAAATTACAAAACGTGTCATTGTGTTAGTAAAACAAATCCACTTGCAACTACCAATAGCATTATACATAGACAAGTGAAGATATGAAGCAATGCATACACAATTATGCGGTATGAAAATGACAAGGAAACGCAAGTACAGTACAACTACGTACCGAAAAGACGCGTAAAAAATGCCAAACTTGTCCATAGGTCCATTCCAGAACGGGATTGACTCTCATAAAGGGTGGCATATAATGGGACGATGGAGCAAAATACCCTTGGTCCCCGGCATTGGGATCACCGACGCGGGTTCCCAATACAAATGCCATGGGAAAGGGTATTGTTGCAGTAGAGGATTGTGGTGGAATATTGTTCTGTACCAATACGTCCAATCCCTCGTTGAATTTGACCCCCTTTTGAAAGGCAATCATATCCAAATCATACTCTTGCACGGCATTTTCTAAGTAGGAGATGACTTGTGGAAATTCATCATTGTGTTCAAAATACAAGGCTCGTGGTCGTAGAATCGTTGTAGACGTCGCGCCACTTTTTTCGATTTGTTGTCGATAATGATGAGCGTGCGCGGCTTTCATTAATTGCAAAATGACGACGGCATCTTTTCCACCATTGAAGGAGCAAATGACAGAGTGTGCTCCATACAGTCGATAGGCATGATCCAGTGTATTGAGGGCATCGTGAATGCCGGGTGCGACGTAGGCGTCGGAACAACTCATGAAGTTGTCATACAAATCGAGTGCTTCTTCATATTGTTGCTGTGACCATGGTCCTCGATTTTTTTGCAGAGAAGCCGCAATTTCTTGTTGGCTTGTGGGGTCTTCTTCCTTTGGTAAGCCAAGCGTGCGCCAATTATTAGTATTATTGCTCGACGTAGTAGTTGTCGTTGTCGTTGACGACTGTTGCCGTTCTGTATCGGCAGGGGCAACCATGAGCTTTCTTCTTCTTCTGAGTGATTGCGACGACAATGCAATATCTTGAAAGGATGTACTGCTTGGTGATGATGATCGTCTACCACCGGCAGCAGCTATATGCGGTGACAACTGGAAAGCTGCCAAGCAAGAAAAGGAAAGGGACGCGACTACGAGTCGAAGCAATGGTCTCCAACGAAGGAGCATGTGTCGAGGCGGCATCTCCAACGAGAACGCCACTATGTTGTTACTTTTTAATTAGCTGGAGCTACCTTGTCTCGACTTGACTTGAATGGACCCGAATCAAACTCGTTCTGTCGGCACTTGTTCTTCGTTCTTTCCTCCTCCTTCGGTAGCAGCTGTTGCATACTTCATAAAGATTTCGTCGATGCATCATATCCATGATGCTAACCAGCAGATTTCATTTGATGATGGAAAGGTGTTGACTGGTGTGTGCATGACGCGCACAGTTCCACCCGTAAGTACATGTTTTTAGTCACGAGTGTGTGTGCGAACTTGTCAATTATTTTTGCGCCAGCCGGCTCTCTCTGTCCTTTCACGTCTCACATTTTGGGTCCGTTTTGGCCCTTTCCAAACCCATCGCAGTAATGAGAGTTGGCGAGTGTCTTCTGTCAACCTGCATCAGTCATACTTTGTCGTGGAATGTACATGTAGTGTATGCATCATACTTTGCACGCAGTTCACTTTTCTCGCTCATACATAATAAGCACTCATTATTTCCTTGCAAGAGAACTTTTGTTACGCGTACACATACAACATAAGCTATCTATCTCTTGTCGTTGCAAAAAGAAAGAAAGAAATCAATCAATCAATCAATCCACCATGGTTTCCGATTCCAGTCTTCTCAAAACGCCGCAGCGTCGCACACCGGCACATCGAAACAACACACCCAGCATTTACTTGACGCCCTCGAAGACCCATTCGCATTCTCATTCGCGACACCATCATGGGCAACGATCGCATCATCGCGGCAGTGCCATGACCATTCCTCGCATGTCCCCCATGCCACATACTCAACAACGCCGTTCCTCTTTGAACAACAATGGAATGACACCAGGTGCTACGCCTTACTATACACCACGTCGTCATGGAACGCCGTCGACGGCATCGTCCATGATCACTGCCGATGATCGTTTCATTCCCTCGCGTCGAAACATGAATATAAGTCTTTGTCGTCGTGCTTTATTGACGGGAGAAAAGCGGAGTCGCGATGAAGCCAATGGCAGCAGCAGCAGTCTCAACAACAGCAGTCATCACAGTAACAACAGCAACAACAATAGCAACAGCAACAACGATGACTCTGCCGATTCCAGTCCATCCACTTCACGCAATGACACATTGGAAACGCCTTTGCAAAAGGAATTCAAGCGTCGCATGTTGAGTTCCCTCTGCAATGTGCCACTCGAACAACTTTCCGAAGATGGACAACCTACAGGATTGTTCTCCTATCGTTCCAACAAGAATCAAGAAAACAATCATCCTGGCAACGGCAGCAGCAGCAGCAGTCTGTTTGGTCACAACAACAACCACAACAGCAGCTTTCCGTCCTTGGCGCGCTTGGACAATCCCTATTCCCATGACACACTCCGCACCGTCTTGGAACAAGTCGGAAGCGAAATGGATCCCACTTGTTCTCATAACAATGGGATTTCCAAAAAAATGCATCGCAAAGTATCCGCGGCACCTACACGTATCTTGGATGCTCCCGATATTGTCAATGATTATTATTTGCAACTCATTAGTTGGAGCAAGGACAATATTCTGGCCGTCGCACTCGCCCAAAGTGTCTACCTTTGGAATGCCACGACGGGAGAAATTCAACATCTCGTCACGACGGAAACCCAAGATGATTATATTACCTCCGTGGCGTGGTGTACCATGCCCGGCAAAACCAAATACATTGCCGTCGGAACCAACGCCAATGCCATTCATATTTACGATGCCGAAGTTTTGCAAAAAGTCCGAACGCTCGCCGGACATTCGGGACGCGTTTGTTCGTTGGCTTGGAGTCATCAGTGGTTGACGTCCGGGGCGCGCGATTCTCTGATTTTGCAACACGACATTCGATCCGTCAATAATATTGTATCGACCTATGAAGGACACGAACAAGAAGTTTGTGGATTGAAATGGAATGAAGAAGGTTCGACGTTGGCCAGTGGTGGCAATGAAAATTATTTGTGTCTGTGGGATGCTGCCATGTCGGGTCGATCCTCCTTTCAACAACGTCAACATCGCAGCAACAGTACTTCCTCAAACGATAGTGTGGCACCACGGTTGACATTGACCCAACACAAGGCTGCCGTCAAGGCATTGGATTGGTGTCCCTTTCATCGTGGATTGTTGGCCAGTGGTGGTGGGACTGCGGACCGGACCATCAAGTTTTGGAATTCGAGCAGTGGTGCCATGTTAAATTCGATCGATACAGGATCCCAAGTCTGTTCGGTGCTTTGGTCCAAACATCAACGAGAAATATGTTCTTCGCATGGATACAGTGAAAACCAATTGATTTTGTGGAAGTATCCTACCATGACCAAGATTAAAGAATTGACAGGTCATACCGAACGCGTCTTGAATATGGATGTCAGTCCGGATGGTGCTTCGGTCGTTTCTGCGGCGGCCGATGAAACACTACGATTTTGGAATGTCTTTGGAACTCCTTCCTATCGTCCCACAGCGTCGACAGGACTTTCCATGACGGGAGAACTATCCTTTGGCATGCCCACCATTCGGTAATACTACTCATACGTTTCTTCGGTAGCGGCACTATTTTTGTATTCTCCTTTGTATCTTGAAACTGATAAAATATACATACTAATTCACACAAAAGCACGAAGAAGATCTTCTAATAATTTATAAATGTACACTTCTGAATCAATCCGTCAGTCAGTCAGTCAGTCAGTCGAATCAATCAATTAATTAATAAATCAATTCATAACGTCATAGTAGCAAGCTCACAATTATTATTGAAACCAAATAAGTCCTCACTTTTCAACTAGTCTCTACTGTACATATAACGTACTTGTGCCACACTTCATGAAAACACTTTTTTATAGCAAATTAATAAAAGCAAACTACTGAAACGATTGCTTGCGTAAGAAAACCGTCTACTAGTGACCTCTTCCTGGAATGTATAGATGCGTGTGTCTGTGTGCGTGTGTAGTAATATAACAATTGGTGATGGGATGGGATGGGAGGGGAAGGGAAGGGATAGGCCCGTGCATGTGTGCTATATAACTTGTACGTTTTCCAGGTCCCTTCTCTCATTGACAATCGCTGCATAATCTTGGTCATCCAAGTGCCTTGGCTTTATTCGTTTGCTGCCACCACCACCACGATGTTTTGCAGACATTGTTGCTCCCGCATCTCCTTCCAAGGGAAGGGCGGCGGATATTTGAGAGGGTGACTGTACTTTATTGGGGGACGGTGATTTTTTGGATTTTTGTGATTGCGATGACGAGTCCATCCCTGTCACGAGAATCTCTGGACGGGTTGTCAATCTGTGTCGCTCATCGGGATGGTTGGATAAGTTGGGAGCTGGGTACTTGTAGAAAATGGCCATGGCGGCCATGATCCACATGACAAATGACACCACATCTGTTTTACTTCCCCAACTAAGTTTGCAAATGTTTTTATTTGTGCACATGGAATTGGCAAACCACAAAAAAGACATGCCTTGAAAGGTTGCCGCCAAGAGAACTTCATATCCAGCCCATCTCCACGTGGCCTTGGAAAAGACACAACAAGCACTAAACCACAAAAACAAAGCCCCGCCTCCCCCCAATATCAAGGCCAAAAACGCAAAGGCTTTCGCCGCCTTCCAGGCCGGATCGAATTCCATCCGGTCTTCATTATAATCCGTGCACCGGCCAGTGTAACTAATTTCCCAAATGTCCTTGTCGCGATTGTAATCGGGCCTTCGAAAGGCCGCAAAACCTACTTCTAGCCACGGAATCGTGTCGGCGCCCGTGTCATCTTCGTCGTTCGTAATGGTCTGAACAATGGGACCTTCAATGATGGCATAATCACAACCATCTTGAAAGATGGAAGCTACCCAGGCGCATGTGGTCAAAACGGTTGGAATTAACGAGTATCCTCCATGCGGAAGCAAAAATATCGAAGTGGCTGTACTAGAAGGGCCCATTCTTTCTTCTAACTAGTGCAGGAAAGAATTGTGTCTAGTGTTCAAGAATTGAATCAAACTGAGTTGTATTGCTTTGTATGGAATCAATCAGTTATTGTCGTGTATATGGGCGGTACTGTAGGTGAGGAGGTGTCAACATGCGAACAGAGTCACGGACTCTTCGATTTACAGTACAGTCGTACAGTGGAAAAAGGCAAAAAGTATGTAATTGTGGCGAATATTCTATGCCATGGTCTTGGTGCGCAAGCTCTCTCTCTCTCTCTCTCTTGGTCTTCAAAGATAACTTTTAAAAAGGTACTAGGTTCACTCTAATATGTTGTTATGTTGTGTATGAAAGACGAACCGGTTCTCTTTGGAAGTAAACAAGACTCTATAGAGGAGGATGGTTGCGGTGGATGGAGAAGTTACGATTACATGTATTATGTTTGTCAAAAAGACCCTCCCAATCAATCAATGCATTATTTTGCTACGTAACAGTAGTAGATGCATGTCGTGCGCGGTCCATGACTCGTGATGATGAATAAATTGAAGTCAACCTTCTCGTTGTTGCGCCGCCTGCACCGGTCGTGAAATTTAGCGCTGTTTTGGACCGTTAGCGCACCTGGTATGGCGCGCTCTTAAGTACCAGTATCCAATTGGCATCACGCACAGTAGATCGTTCCTCGTGTCGGCAGCAAATTTGAAATTTTCTCATTTGGCTATTGCTTGACCAACCTCCCATCCATAACGCTACAATTGTACCTGTTGATCATGAGTACTACTATGTAGCTACTGCTATTTAGTAATGTACAACATAGACCACTAACTTTATCACCTCTGCCTCTTTCTATTGCTTTATAAGAAATTAAAAATATGGAACATTGTATGGCTGTGGAAAGGATCCCAAACTGGTACCGAACACCTCAAAGCCAAACCATCCTGTTAGGGACCACATTTCTGCTATTGTTTGCCGCCTACACGACCATTCAATTCTATGCTGCCTCTACTTATGGAGCCTCTCTTGCATCCAGTGCTGTCAGTGCTATATATGCTACCTTTACAGTGTCATGCTTTGTCGCGCCTAGTATGGTCAACAAATGGGGAAGTCAAACTACCATGGCAGCAGGAATCCTGGGCGGGTATGTAACCTTTGTGGTGTTGTCCATTGCATATTTTGATGGATGGTGCGGAGCGTGGGTTGTGATTTTCGGTGGTGTGCTGTTGGGATTTGGAGCTGCCTTGTTGTGGACAGCACAGGGACGATTGATATTGCAGTATGCAGCCGTAGCAGATGTAATAAGTCTTATTATGGTGGAACAAGAAAAGGAACGACGGATTGCCCAAGAAAAATCTACCGATTCGTCAGATCTCAAAAGTACAGGCAGTACAAGCAAAAATTGTGATACTATCGATCAAGCAGAAAAGAAGAAGCTACAGAGTGGAAGATTGCTAGGAATTTTCTGGGGGGTATTTCAGTGCAGCTCTGTGGTCGGTGGTGCCATTAGTTTTGCGTATTATTTCCATACCACCGAGTCAAATTCTTCGTTCGGTGATGAGAAACCTACCGGATCGACGAGTCTGTTCTTGATTTTTCTGGCCTTTATGGTTCTCAGTGCTGGGTTGACCCAACTCCTATTATCTCCTGACAAACTCGTGTTCCCTACAGGAATAATCCTTCACCAGTCTTCTGTGGATGGCCATAATCCACAATCCACTCCTCCTATTAACGAAAAGACATGTTTACTTGTTACCACCCAGCAAAATTTTCCGCTCAACATATTGCCAGAAGAACGCGACGAGTCATGGAAAGAAGAAGCCAAAGACACCTTATTACTATTTACGACAGAGCGATCGATGCAAGTTCTTGCTATGATCTTCTTGTACACAGGGTTCAACCAGCCCTACCAACAAGCAACCTTCACTCGGTTCTTTACGAAACGGACCGTGGGATTGGAGCTCATCATCTTTCATGCCATGGAAATTTTTGGAGCAATGCTCTGTGGCCGCCTCTTGGATCATTCGACTGTGACCACCGGGAGCCATCAAGAAGGTGTGTCCACTAGACAAACGGGATCGACACCCGGAGAAAAACCCTCCAGTATTGCAATTCAGTGTTTGGTCATCTTTTTTGTTGTCAATACAATCGGCAATATCTTTGCCATTGTACAAGAACTGGAATCTGCAACAACAGCAAACCACGATGGGACTGGACCTTCCAAAGTCGATATCTCTAGTCCGTGGACCATCTTCGTGCGCCCCTCCCTTTCCTTTTTATGCTGGGGTTTCGCCGACGCTCAAATTCAAGTGTATTGCTATTGGCTCATGGGAAAGCTTTTCCATTCCAATGCAGGAAATTTATCTCGTGCTGTTGCCTGTTACAAATGCCTCCAGTCACTCGGCTATTCCATGGGCTTTTATTTTATTCCCCCATCACGTTTGAGCCCCATGCGTCAAATTCTCTTGTCATCTGGTGTGTTCTTGGTAGGCACGTTGCTGTCCTTTTTGCAGCTGCCCACTTGAAGTGGTGTGAGCTTATTTTCAAATTAAGCATGACACGCTTTGGTGCTGGATGGGGTAAGGAAATCAAAGGGAAATCGTAAATGCGGGACTCTATTCATTCTTTTATTCGATCTCATTTTGTTTTGCTTTTCTGCTCGGATATCAGTGGAATCCCTTCCACGTAGGCATCTTCATCAAAGTCAACAGCAACAACGTTTACGACTTGAACGCCCCAGGATGCGACTTGAAATTCTACCATTACTTTCCCAAACACAAGAGAATATAGTTGGTTGTTGGTTTTGTTTTCTTCTCTCGAGTTGGCGGAATTACTCCCCCGTTGATTGACTTTGAGTCCCTTATGGGAGGATCGAGGATCCTGTGCCAGAACTTCCGTCAAAGTTGCTTGTGCAGCTTCTATTCCATCGTTTCCCGATGTATAGAGCGGCGCCAATCGGCCCTCTTCCACCATTTGTCGGAGAGCCACTCGCGCTGGTTCTGTGAATTGTACCGTCTCGAGGACATCCTTCTGGTCGACCCAGTCAGGTACTCTCATGGCTTCCATCATAGTAGTTGTATTGTTGTTGTCACTGTTGTGATCGTATCCTGGAATATCCCACGGTACACATGGCTTGATATCATAGACAGGAGTTCCATTGACCAAATCCAATCCCGAAATGTGCAATCGTTTGAGTTTGGCATCGAGGCGTTCCATTTTGACGAGCGAAAGTCCAAGGGGATTTGGTCGATGCGGCGAACGCGTCGCCAGTTGTCCCACTTTTTTATTTCCTGCAGCTCGTGGAGGTCTCACTTTGGTTTTCTTGTGAAAGACATTGGTATTGGCATGGAACGCAAAAATGATCCAAATGTGCGAGTACATTTCAATGCCATCGAGTGCTTCGGTAGGAATGGTCAGTTCAATAAAGGCGCGAGAAGAAGGCACTAAGGAACCTTGCCTCGGGGTGCCCATTCGCTTTGTGTAAGGTGATAGAACGGTACCAATGCAGTTTAAAATCATTTTGTTCTTGTCATCATTGTTGTTGTCCTTCATCGTACTTGAATCGCCTCCTGATGATGCTGCTGTCTTGGAGAGTAACTCGACTTGGAGTGCCTCTTTTTCTTTGCACATGGTTCGTAATTTTACTTCTGCGCGAATTCTACCCGTTCGTTCCTCGCGGCGACGCTCCTCCCATTCCTCCAGTTTTTGTGAAAGACGATTGACTGTTCGACAATGCCATTGGTAGCCGACAAATGAAGCAGCAACAGCAGCACTGCCTCCTGCCACTACCAGGAAAAACAAGGGAGTAGTTACGGTAGAAGCACTTGAGGAAGGACCCATCTTGACCACTAGGACCACGGCTTTTCAAGTGAACACTGTTGTTCCAAGTGACACACTTTCGAGTACGGTGTACACCAAGTCAACACTTCTAGTCTAAGTAGTGTTCCCTCATCCAGATCCCCGCAGCTAGATAATCAAAAGCTATTACTGTAGAACCACTTTGACCAAAATAGAATCAATCAATGACAATAGCACAATAGCTGCATGATGGCGTGTGGGCATGCAATTACTACCAGCTATAGCTAGCTAGTAGTACGTGAATTAACCCTTTCAAAAAAGTTTGTCTCGAGGGATCTTGTGAATTTATTCATTGATTGGCGTTGGATAAATCAAGTGGTGGACCCTCACTTGCTCCTTTCGTGACAAGGTTTTGGACGACCGCTGGCTCCATTAGCCCGATACAATTGAAGGCGTTGTTTCCCCGCCGTCTCAATACTACTACAATTGTAGTGCTAGCTAGCTAGCTAGCTAGCTAGCTAGCTAGCTAGTACTTCCATGATAAGAAGGGACTGCTCTGGCCATTTCTTGCACTCAACTAACTTCTGCTACTTGTCTGTTGCTGCTAGGCCAATAAGAATCGGCGCTAGCAGCTTGGCTAGTAGCTAGTAGGCTAAGAGTGCTGCTACCCAATCGAATCGTGCTCGTTTATAAATAATTTTTGTTTTATATTAAAATCAAGTACCTAATGGCTCTAATTGGTAAATAATTGACACCACCACACAGAATCCCGGGAAAAATAATGGAAGCTAAAATCACACAGGGGAAATATGAAGCACGATCTTTTTATGACCAGCCGAACCACGAGCCGCTGTCCGATTCTGGTAATGCAGGTGCTGAGTCAGTGTCTTGCATCTCAACTTCCGATCGGGCATGCTCAATGGCGTCCATTGGATCGTCACTTTCGGGTTCATCTCGCTGGTTCGCAATAACTTGTTCATCTTGTTGAGGAACCTCATCGGCATCACTTTCGCTGTCGTAATCGCGACTCAAAGCAATGTGGTCAATGTCAGGAATCTCATCCGAGTCCTCCACTTCAGCAGCAGGAGAGGAGTCCTCCACCTCAGATGCCTCAGCTTCTGGAACGGAAGATGAGGGATCGGAGGAAGTGGCTTCTTCTGGGGGAGTGGCATCCGCGGAGGTAGCCTCATCCATAGCAGGAGCAGCTGAAGCTTCAGTCTCTTCTGCGGCAGGGTCCTCCTCCTTGGAAGCAGCAGAAGGCTGGACAGGCTCCTCAACGGAAGGCTCCTCAGTCTCAGATGGGACGTCAGTTTGTTCCGTGGCGACAGATTCATCCTTTGAAGGCTCTTCCTCATTGGACAAAGTTGCTTCCTCGACAGGTCTCAGCCGAGCCTCATCTTCGGAAGGAGAGCTATCTGTGGCAGACTCATCCACGGCAGCTACCTCAGACGTTACGGCCCCTTCGTCCATGGAAGGCGCGGCAATATCTTCGGTAGAAGTGGCTTTGACGACTGCGGTTTCTTCTCCCCCCGCGACTTCTTCTGTGGGAATAGAATCAGAAATCCTGGCTACATCGTCGGAGACAGCTGCGGGAATTTCAGGTTCTTCAGTGGTGGTAACATTCTCTTCCTCCTTGGCAACTTCGACTGTGTTTGCTTCTGACTCGGTCTCTGTTTTTGGTTCGGCGGCTTCTTCCTCCTCGGTGGCTTCTTCATCCTTGATAGGTTCCTCTTCTTCCTCTTCTTCCTCTTCGTTACTAATTTCTTCCGCTTCTTCAGTGGAATCAGTAGATTTGAGAGCTTCGGCAGCCTTTGCGCTATCTTCCTCGCGGCTTAGTGCTGGCGGTATGATTACAGTAGGTTCGTCATCCTCGTCATCGTCAGCGGCATCGTCAGCAGCCTCGGCCGCTTCTTCATCCACGACATCGTCATTGAAAGCAATCTCTTCATCCTCTTCACCGGACTTGGCGGCCGCAAGTGCTTCTTTGGCCGCAACAAGGTTCTCCATGGCAGCCAGAGTGCTTGACATGGTAGCGAAGAAGCTCTCGACAGGTGAGGCTTCTTTCTCGTCTTGTTCGTCTGTAGGATTCATGATGATATCGGTATCCTTGCCAGCAGGAGTTTCCATGACATCGTCGGTCTGAAAGAGAGCCGGGGGTGCATAGGTAGTGACTGGGGCATCTTGGTCGGCAACATCCGACAGTGTTTCCTTTCCAGGGAGATCAAGTGGAGAGGGCAAGGGCTCATAATCAGCTGCAGGTGGTGTGTACGCAGCAGGTGGTGCCTCGATATCGTTGACATCAGAGATCGGAGTGTCATCCATTTGGGAATACTCTTCTTCGGTTGCATCGTCTTTATCAACGCTTCCTCCCCTTGTGGAAAGAATAAAGTCATCACTGCGACTTGGCACGACGGGAGGAGGAACTTCTTTTGGCGGCATTCGCTTGGGCTTCTTCGCCTTCTTTGGGCAGCAACACATAGCGCACAGCCACCAGACAAAGTCGTAAAACATCATGAGAGTTGCGAGTGCAGCGAGACCGAGACCAATCATTGATTTGCGTTCACCCATTTCGATCTGCGCTTCGTATTGAACTTTTCTCTTTGCAACCTGATAAGGATCTTGCTTTTTGGAGTTCTGGATGCCTTTGTAGAAATTCTGTTGGTAATACGCAAGCTTGCCGTAGGGATCCGGACAAACTCCATCGGGAGAGAAGAAATCTTGATAGAAGCAAGAGTGACTGTATGCCAAAAGCTGCAGCGGAGTACCGTAAGGCGTTCCTCCGTAACTGCTCTTGTCATAGATCTTGACACACTTGGCATTATTATTCAAGGCCGAATTAAGACTGGACATCGTGTCCTTGACTCCCTTGTAGTTCTGTGGGTCACACTCATTGCTAGAGTATGTGTGAACCGCAAAGCCATTGTCCCAGTCGCAGCCTACACCATAGCCTCCACTGCAACCTGTATTGTATGAATACGAGGAAGAGAAGCCCGAAACACCTGCATAGTTCATCGCTTTGGTAAAGTCGGTGAATCCCGTGTTGGTGTAAAACGAGTTGATAAACGTGTTTGCGGTACAACCGCTGAAGGAGGTACCGGAGAGACTGCCATAGAGACTGAATGCAACGTTGGCTCCACTCGGGGGGATCTTGCCCATGTACCAGTAGTCATTCTCATCAATATCGTTGTCTTCGTCGGACGTTTGCATCCAAGTCCAAGCGCAGTTATGATACTCCACGTAGAGCTCTTGGAAGGCTCCCAAGTCTTGGAACACATTTTCGGCATCCTTCCAGTACATACCCTCATTGACGTTGGGGTTTCCAGTTCCCGCGATGTAATAGGAATCATCTTTGTATGCTTGGGTTGACCCAACCAAAAGGCCAAGGGCCGCCGTTGTTAAAGCAACCTTCATTGTTGATCCTAGATACTAGTATTTGGATGCGTTAATATGGTTGCAAAAGTAAGCGTGCACTTTAACTGGTTTTGTCTAAGTCGGAGTGGGTAGTCGAAGTATTAGAGTGCCTACAAGCCGCGTGTTTTTGCCAATCTTGTTTTCAGAATAGTTTGTTTGTGAGCACCTTGAAAGACGAGGTGTCAACTTTAGTGTAGTCGATGGTTTGCAACGGTTCGAGCAGCTTCGGCGGGAGCGCTTCCTCCACGTTTCTAAGTAGAAATGGTACTTAGACGGTTGGAAATCCGAGATGGTCTAAGTAACGCCAGCCGGAACCCGGTGCGCCATAGATTTGGCTCACATTCTCAGGAAATTTGTCGACCAAATCGAGTGGAGTGAGGGTCAAAGAAACCCGCGGATTTTCTTTGACTTCGCGCATCTGTCCACGATACACTTGAAACTAACACATGCCGAGGCCCAGTACCAAAGAGAGTAGGATTTGAACGAGACGAAAGGTCTACTCAGAGCGGCTCACTGCTTTTGGTGGCCGCGTTCCCCGCCCGTTGAACGCTTCCTTGGCCGTGCACGTCAGTCACAACGAAATGTCAAGATTCGCACGCTTGGAAGATAGGTGCTCTTCACGGTCTTTCCTTGTGGGTTATCACAAATTTCCATCAGTTAAATTGAGTAGCGCACTGCAGGGCTTCTCCGAAAAAGTACTTCAAAACTCATACAACTCAAACACAGCACACAAGTCGGAAAGTCAAAGTCAGCAACACAAGTAAAAACTTTACCTTTGTCTCCAATACTGATACCTTCCTTAACCATGAAAGCAATCATCTCGACAATCGTAGCCTTGCTCATCGCAATAGTGGCGTCTGAAGAAGCTTCCAGTGGCGGCTCTAGTGGATATACGTCGTCGTCTTCCAACGTCTATGGGAGCAGCAGTAGCAGTAGCAGCTCCTCTTCCAATAATGGAAAAACCAACAACAACTATTACGGACGCAGCGGAGCGTACGGCCAGAATCTTTTTGCCGAGTCATCCAGTACCTCCTATGATGGATACCAACAAGCCTGGCGTTATCTTGGCTGGTATGTGAAGTGTGGATATCCCTCGGACCGATACAATGAAGGCAGCGGAGACCACAACAGTCACTCCGGTGATAAAAACTCGTGGGTTGGAAACAACTATTGCCAACGTTATTTAATTTGGGCAGCGGTAAGTCCATCAATGGGCATTTGACTGCATACAAGATGGCATCTTCAAAACTGTATCTCACATTTGTTCCTTACCTTCTATTTCTCAGTACGTTGACGAAAATTATCAAGGAGGCGGAATCGGGGAGTATTCCCACTACGACCCTTACGGCGGAGGTTGGGACAATTCCGCTTGCAAGACTCATGGAAATGGACGATGTGCCCCAATGGATTGCCATGATAACAACAGCACTACGTGGACATTGATGGGTGTCTTCAAAGAAGCCAGTTACTTTGGAAATGATGCCTTCTTTGAACAGCTGTTTAAGCACGAAGGCTATTGCCTTTGGGATGACGACGATGTCTATGACTTCATGTCCGAATCTCGTGAGGATAGATGGACCCAAGGATGTGTCAGTACGGGCATCCAAGGAGATGCCTACTTCTTTGACTCGTCCAGCAGCAGTGGCAATTACATCTATCTCGACTTAAAGCCAACATGGAACGGAAACATGACCTACGGCCTGTACACCGACCCGACTTGCAAGACCGAATACGAGGGACTTGATATTAATGTCGATACCGTGTCCGCCAGTATGGGTCTTTTGTATGGCAGCTACCTGCAGCAGTGGAATGACGCTTTGGAAGTTTACAAAGTTTGTCAGCCCTGCAGAGCGTACAACATTAATAACCAGTACAGCACTTGGTCTTACAGCAGCAGCAATGGCTATTACGCCCAAGCGAACGACGATGACCACAGCGGGGATGACGTGGATGCAGACGATCCCAATGAGGGTTTCTTTCAGTGTAATGATGACGCCGGTTACACGAATGTGAACCAGTGTATGAAATTTAGATCGCACGCCGATCTAGAAGTTGCCACCTGGGAGGACCTTGTCACTGCGACAAATCAAGGTGGTATCTTAGAAGTGAATGTTGGAGGAACCATCTTTGGGTCTGCCAGAATGTCAGCCGAGCAGGCAGCTTATATGACGCGAATGAGGAGAGAAGATCTCGCCAGCGAGGCACGAGCGTATTTAGTAGAAGCGAAACAAGTGAATGCTATGGAGCCAGTAGCCATCGAGTGGGATAAACGAGGAAGACTCTGTTTTGCCATCGGGGCTGCCCTCCTCACCATCGCGATCCTGCGGTTTATCAAGACGAGATGTTGCACAAGAGACGACGACGACGAGGAATTCGAAGCACCACTGCTGCATCAAGTCCCACCGGAGCAGATTCGGGAAGCACTAATGCATCAAGAGAGGGCAAGGCTTGAGCATCCAGGCTATGCTTAAGGAGAGCCAACTGCAGTCATATGATTTTGCTTGGGTTTCATGTTTTATAGGATGACACTTCTGATATTTAGAGAATCGACCAATTTAAAAAGATGGTATTGTTTCGCTTTGTTATCATAGTTGTTGTAGTTTGCTGCAGTATAGTTTTTGATGTCCCGTTGATAGCCTGACCTCCCTTTTTGTGCAGATGGCCGGCATCATTCTCCGTTCGTACAACTATTTCCAAGCCATTGGTTTTGGCCACATTTCTTTGCAGTTGCTGGTCCCGTTGCCTGCCTCGATAGACTCTTCAGAATAAACTTTGTGGTGGCCGTAGGCCCAGCAAAGCCCGCCGTTTTCTCCACCTTCAATATTGTTACAATAGTTGCTTGATGGCTTCCGCCGGCAAGTTGCGGATTTAGACCCCTCTTAGACCCACTTTTTGGCAAGTAAATAGCTGTTAAGATCTACAGGTCTAATTAGACCCAATGGGTCTCACGACCCAGGTCTAAATAGGCCTGAAAAGGTCTAAAGGGTCTAGGATCTAAGTCGAATCCGTGTTATTATCTAGTGCATTTAAATGCGGGTCTTAAGACCTGTCTCTTATACACATCTCCGAGCCCACGAGACTAAGGCGAATCTCGTATGCCGTCTTCTGCTT
>ENA-ORBV01007751-ORBV01007751.1-microbial-mat-metagenome-genome-assembly--contig:-NODE-7751-length-18350-cov-5.774367_pt1 | contig 18350 bp, 12 predicted proteins | sample MGYA00237777_ERZ505514 | MGnify/ENA primary metagenome ERZ505514 (study PRJEB26160, sample SAMN06269048) | microbial mat metagenome | isolation source: Oligotrophic lake microbial mat | place...
CCTCTCTATTCGTCGGCAGCGTCAGATGTGTATAAGAGACAGGCGTAATGCGCGTCCTGCACCAATAACGGCAGCACGGCGACCAGCGAGGCCGCCGCCAGCGCCGTGCGCGCATCCGTGAGCCGCCGCGCGAGCCACCAAGCCTGCGCCACCGCCGCCGTCGCGAGCAACACGGAGAAAAACCGATAGACCCAGAACCCCTGGTCCCGTGAGCGCCACGCCTCGAGCCCCGGCACCCATTTCACCGCCCGGTAAAAGAAGAACGTGCCGTAGAGATGAGACGAGAAATTGTATTGGTCGTAGCGCAGCGCCGGCTCCAACGCCGGAGCCTTCGCCCAGTTGGTATCCCAATCGCCCGAGCGCCGCATCTGGCCCACCACCTCGACGGTGATGGTCTCGTCGGGATGGCCGTAGCCCGCGTCGTAATAGGCCGCCCGCAGCACAAACGCCGCCAGCACCACCAGCGCCGGCCCCAGCCAGGTTCGCCACCGCGGGAGATTTGCTCTACGCGTCGCCGCCGGTGCGCCGGCGCCGGCAACTGCGTTGTGGGGGAAAGGCGTCATGCAGCTGCGCCGATAGAGTGAGCCGACTTCGACGCCGCAAGCGCAAAGCCCCCGCCCGTCTCTCCGGCGTTTTCGGCTTCACCTCCGCGCGCCCGCCGCAAGGCTCCCCCGCCTATGCGCCCTACCTTACTCCGCCTTGTGCTCGCCGCTTTCCTCGCAACCGCCCTGCACGCAGCCAACGAGCCCGTCGCGAAAAAGATCGTCGAAAAGGCCGACGACCTGCCCCGCCACACCTATCCGCTGGCCTTGCCGCCTTCGGCCTTGCTCAAGGATGACACCGCCTTCGCCGCCCTCGCCGTCGCCGTGAAGAAGAATCTCCTCGCCGACCTCGCCGGCTACGACATCCGGGACCGCACCACCCTCCAACGCTATAAAAGCACCCTGCTCGCCCTCGCCCTCCTCGAGCGCGACTTCGCCGCCGCTCGCTCCCTCATCGTCGAGTTGCGGACCTTGGAAGAGAAACCCGCGGCCAAACTCACAACCGGCCTCGTCGCAGAGGCGGTGAGCAACGCGAGCCGGCAAGCCCTCGATCCCGCCGGCTACCCACCCGCTTTTCAAGCCGCCCTCGGCGCGCTTGTCGCCCCGCTTCCATGGAAGGTTGTCCAAGATAATCTCAAGGAACTGAAATCCGGTTTCGAGATTCGCAGCGAGGCCCTGCTCGTCGGGATCGCCCGCGAGGAACTCGATCCCGCCGTCGCGAAGACCGGAAGCATCTCCGGCGACGTCGCCAGCCAGCTCGTCGGCATGCGCAACAATCTCGTCAACTACCTGCCCGTGAAGACGCAGATCGTCGCCGCCCTCGCCGCGGTGATCGACGCCAACAAGACCGTGAAACCCGACCTTTGGACCCCGACCTTGGTGAACTTGTCCCCGTCTTCGACGGCCTCTCCCGTCGTGATCGGCGTGTGGGACAGCGGCGTCGATATCGGAATCTTTAAGAACAACCTTTTCTCCGCGAAGGACGGGACCAACGGCTTCGCCTTCGACCTCCACTCCAACCGGGTGAGCGAGCTCGTGTTTCCCCTCACCGACCTCAAGGCACCGCTCCCGGAAATGATCGGTCGCCTGAAGGGCTTCAGCGACCTCCGCGCCTCCCTCGACAGCCCCGAGGCCTCCGACCTCAAAAAGCTCATGTCCGGGCTCAAGGCCGATCAAGTGAAGCCCATGCTCGAGGACCTCGGCATCGCCGGCAACTGGTCCCACGGCACGCACGTCGCCGGCATTTCTCTCGCCGGCAATCCCTTCGCCCGGGTCGTCGTCGGCCGCATTACCTTCGGCTACACCATGATCCCGGAAAAGCCCACGGTGGAGCAGGCCCGCAAGGACGCCACCGCCTACGGCGACGCCATCGCCTATTTCCGTGCCGCTGGCGCCCGCGTTATCAACATGAGCTGGGGCGGATCCCTTCGCGGCGTCGAGGATGCCCTCGAGGCCAACGGCGTGGGCGACGCCGCCGAGCGCAAGAAAGCCGCGCGCGAGATCTTCGACATCGGCCGCGACGCCCTGTTTGCCGCCTTCAAGAGTGCGCCCGAAATCCTCTTCGTCGCCGCCGCCGGCAACAGCGACAACAACGTGAAGTTCGACGAATTCATCCCCTCCTCCTTCCAGTTGCCCAACATGATCACGGTCGGCGCCGTCGACCAAGCCGGCGAGGAAACGTCGTTCTCCAGCTTCGGCCCGATGGTCAACGTCCACGCCAACGGCTTCGAGGTGGACTCCTACATTCCCGGCGGCCAGCGCCTGAAATTTAGCGGCACCTCGATGGCGTCACCCCAGGTGACCAACCTCGCCGGCAAGCTGTTCGCTCTCGATCCGAGCCTCACGCCCGAGAAGGCCAAGGCCCTCATCATCGCCGGCTGCGAGCAAAAGGGCCGCGTCAACCTCGTGAATCCCACGAAGACGCTGGCGCTGCTGCGAAAGTAATCGTCGCGCCCGCCGTCGGCCGTTGGCTCCGCGCGGCCGGTCAAAATCCGGAACTCCGTCGCAGCCGCAGATTCCATCGTGTCGGTTCCTTGCGCTCGCCTCACCGCGCCGGGTATTTCAAAATCGCCCGTTTCCCGCCGCCGAGCAGCCGTTCCTCCGGAGTCTTCTTCCGGAAATCGCCGCTCGAAAAATGCGTCGACCACAACACCAGCATTCCCTCGTCCAGAAAACACACCGCGGGATAGATCAGGTCACGCGTCGCCTTCGCCCCGTCCCAACCCTCGTCGTCCACGATCACCGGTGCGCCCCAGGTGTCGCCCTCGTCCGCCGACACCGCATAAACCAGCGGAGCGCGCGGGAAAAACCAGCCCGGCTTCGATGGCGCCACATGGTTGTAGAACACGATCAACCGCCCGTCCGGCAACCGGTGCAGCGTGAGCGAACTGCACGGCGAGACCATCGACGTGTTGCGCGGCGCGCTCCACGTCGCCCCGCCGTCGGTCGATTCCGACCGTAGCAAAAACCCCGTGCCCGATCGTGCGATCATGAGCACCCGCCCGTCGCGCAGTTCCACGACGCACGGCTCCGGCATCCCGCGCGGCCCGGCGGGTATCGGCACCGGCCGCGAGCGCCGCCACGTCACCCCCGCGTCGTCGCTGTAGAAACACACCGACTCGTCGATGTCGCCCTCGTCCTTGCTCCCCGTATATTCGTGCGCCACCGGCACCAGCAACCGACCGCTGCGGAGCTGCACCAGCCGGTCGTTCATCACATAGTTGGCGTCGTCACGCTCGCCCTCGCCCACGATGCGCGGTTCCGACCACGACGCTCCGTCGTCGCCGGAAAACGCGATCACCGGCAGCGCCCCGCCCTTGTTCTTCGGCAGATGCCGGTGCGCCAGCAGCGCCAGCCGTCCGTCCTGCAATCGCAGAAACGAAATCCCCCCGTCGCTGATCATCCCCGTGAGCGCCCACGGCAATTTTAACGCGCCCTCCTCGCGCCACGTCCGCCCGCCGTCCGTGCTGCGAAACAGCGGCGGCACCGGGAACCGCTTCGCCAATTCCTCGAAATTCACCGGCGGACGTCCCCACGGCGCCGCCATGATGACCTCATCCTTCCCCACGCGAAACATCCCCGGCCCGATGAACTGCCGGTCCGGCGTGTGACGCACGAAATACTCCGGCGCGACCACGAACTCCGCCCGCGCCCAAGCCGCCGGCACCGGCGTCTCCGCCGCCTTGGCCGAACCGGCCAGCAACACCGCCGCCAGCGCGAGCGCCCGTCTCATTTGTGATCCCATGGGAGTTTCACGTCGATTTTCGGAAGCTTCCAAACGTGAAACACGTCGAACATTTTCCCGGGATTCAAAATTCCTTTCGGATCGAGCGCCGTCTTCACCGCCTGCATCGCCCGCACCTGCGCCGGCGAATGCTGGATGCGTAAAAACGGCGTCTTCGCCAAGCCGATCCCATGCTCGCCCGAGATCGCACCGCCGAGCGCCACCACCGTTTTCATGAGCTGCTGCACGGCCTTCTCTGCCGCGCGCGTCTCCTGCTTGTCCGCCCGGCGATACATGATGTTCACGTGGAGATTTCCATCCGCGAGATGACCGAATGTCGGCACATGCAGCCCGCTCTCGCGTTTAAGTTTCTTCAAAAACTTCGCGAACTTCACATAGCTGCGCATGGGTATGACAATATCCTCGTTCAGCTTCGCATCGCCGAGTTCGAACATCGCCCCCGAGCACTTCCGGCGCACCGCCCAAAGTTGTTCGGCCTCCTCGCGGTTTGCCGCCACCCGATGCGCCGTCGCGTGCGCTTGCGCCCACGCGAGCACCGCCACGCTTTGCTCTTGGACCTCGAGTTTAGAACCCGCCAGCTCCAACAAAATCACCGGCCGTCCCGCCTGCCCCTCGAAGACGCTCTGCTTCGTCGCCCGCTCCGCGCACAACACGCTCTCGCGGTCGAGAAACTCGCAGATCGCCGGCTGCACCCGCGAGCGAAACAACGCCAGCGCCGCTTTCAGCGCGTGCGTTTCGTCGGGAAACGACGTCAGCAACGTCCACCGCTCCGCCGGCAGCGGAATCAATTTCAACACCGCGCCCGTCACCACTCCCAGCATGCCTTCGCTGCCGATCCACAGATCGCGCATGTTAAAACCCGCCGAGTATTTCTTCGTCGCGGTCCCCCACTCCACGTATTCGCCCGTGGGTAAAAACCCGCGCAGCGCCACGATGAAGTCGCGCGTCACGCCATATTTCCCGCCGTGCATGCCGCCGGCGTTGCACGCGATGTTGCCGCCGATGGTGCAGTATTCCTTTGAAGAAGGATCGGGCGGATAAAACCAGCCCTTCGCTTCCGCCGCGCGCTGGATCGTCGCCACGTTCGCACCGCACTGCACGTGCGCCATGCCGGCATCCTCGTCGATCGTGATTTTGTTCAGCCCGAGCATATCGATCACCCACCCGCCGCGCACCGGCGCCGCCGCTCCCGTCAGCGTGGTTCCGCGCCCGCGGGTCGTCACGGGCACACCATGCCGGTTCGCGAGCGCGAGCACGACGCCGATGTCCGCCTCCTTGCGCGGCCGGATCACCGCCGTGGGCAGAAACGGCAGCTTGCTGCTGTCGAACGACGCATAACGCAGCGTCGCCGCATCGGTCCGCACGACACGCGCGCCGAGTTTACGTTTCAACGAAGCCGTGGCCGCAGGGTAGACGTTCATCAGAGACTGCGAAGTGAACCGCCCCGGGCCTTCCGTGCAAGTCGGTCGTCGAAGCCCCGGTCGTCGATCAACGGCTTTTCGATCTGTGTAGGGGCGTCCCTCGTGGACGCCCGCGGGCGTCGGCAAGCGACGGCCCTACCGAACGGCCAAACCGGAAAGCCGCAGTCTTCGGCCCTCGCCCGCTTACTTCCGACCTCAGCGCAGGAAACCCGCGCCGGTGTTAATCGTAAGATTCTTCCAGAAATCGGACGAGTCCGGCTTCTCCACCGTGCCGCCGAGCGTGAACGGCGTCGCCATCAGGTAATAGCCTTTGTCGTCTTGCCGGCCGCTCAGCTGACGCGCCCGATTCAGGCCGTTGGCCAACTCGGCTTTTGCGGCCAACTGGAGGTCCATCCGAAGCGCACTCTTCGCAAACGGCACGCCGGGCTTGGCGTCGATCCGCCCCGTCCCGGTCAGGCGCATGGCGGGCGAGATAAACTCGAGCGCCTGCACCACCACCGCCGCGTCCGCCCCTCGTTCGACCCGGACGGTGATGCCGTCGAAGGGCATGTCCTTGAGCAACGACGCCAGCTCCGAGGCGCCGGCCAGACCCTCGGCCAGGCCGCGCTGCCCCGCGAGTCCCGCTGCAAGACCCAACAGTCCCGTTACCGCCGAGGTCGTTTCCGCTTTGCGGTTCAGGGCCCGCAGCACACCCGGCGTCCCCTTCAGATCGAACTGTCCCATGATGCGGTCCGCGAACTCCGGCAAGTTGGCCGCGGTGCCGTTAAACTTGGCGTTGACCGTGAGCTTCGTCTCGACCGCCGCCGGCGTGGCCGGATCGGCCTTGCGGAGAAACTCGCCCACATCGAATCCTGGAATGTCCATCGTCCCGGTGAGCGCATAGGGTCGGGGCAGCTTGGCGTCGAACGTGAGCGCCGTCGCGATCTTGAACGGATTGCCGTTCAGCTGCCCGGAAATATTTTCAACCGTGAGTCGGTCTTCGCGCAGCGCGATCCCGCCCGTCAGATCTTTGACCGTGGTGCCCGCGCCTTGCCGGATCGCCTTGAGATTCAGATCCACGCGGCCGGTGAAGCCCGCCCAAGCCGGGCTGGTGTCCTTCTGCGGCCCCGGTGGTTTCACGGCTACCGGCACCCCTGACGCCGGCGGCGCGGCCGGTGCCCGCGTGGTGGCCGGTCGCGGCGATATTTCCGTCGCCCCTTTGGCCGGCGCCGCTTGGGCCGGCGGCGGAGCGGCGGCGAGGGCGGAGAACGCTTGGAGGTCTTCCACGTTCACTTGTTCGCCGGTCACTCTGCCTTCGAAGGATACGGCTCCGGGTTTCACGCTTACCTTGCCGTCGAGCAGCACATCGGAGCGCCGTCCGTCCTTCGTCACGACGAGGGGAATCCGCACGGTGCCGGCGTTGTTGGCGTCGAGCTTGGCCGCGACCGAGAGGTCCATCGTGCCGAGCGCGAGCGCGCCCTCCCGGGCGACGAGATTTTTCGCGGTGATCGCGAGGTTGCCGGTCACGCCGTCGCCCATCGCGCCGTCGAACTTCATCTCGACGGCGCCCCGGAGCAGCGGCACCCGCGCGGCGAGCGCAGGCTGCTGCCCGAGTGCGGCGAAGTCGGCGGCGACCGTGCCCCGGCCGTTGGCCCGCGGCGTCTTCCCCGGGATAAACTCACCCGCAACCGCGGCCGAGAGCAGTGCGGCCTCGCCTTGGCGAAGCTCGAGTCGGCCGATTTCGGCGGTGAGCGTGCCCGCCTTCCAAGTCGCGTTGAGGTCGGTGGAAAAATCGACGCCGCGCAGATACTCCTCGCCCGCGAGTGTGATCCCCAGCGCGCGCGCGGAAATCCGGTCGATCGCACGCAGGCCGACCGCATCCGCGCCCGCCAAAGTCACCTCGATGACGGCCGGGGCGATTGTGCCGACGAGCTTGGACTTTTCGACATAGGGCTCGGCCCACGCGAGCGGCAGGTCGCCCCAACGCAACCGCGCCGCGGGCTTCGCTCCGTCCGGCGCGCTGACTTTCCCCGCCGTCAAGTCGACCGCCAGAGGTTGCAGCGCCTCCAAACCCATTAAGTTTGCGCCGCCCGCCCGATCCACTTGCACCTTGAGCCGCGAGAGTTGGAGCGCGCTGCCTTCGTGGCGTCCCTCGGCGTCCACCGCGAGCGCGAGCGGGCCGGCATCGGCCGGCAGATACGGCTTCACCAGCCCGACGAGCCGCCCTTCCAGTTTCACCTTAAACGCCGTCGCCGGCTTTGCCCCGGTCACATATTCGGCCGTGAGTCCGCCACCCAGCGTGTCGCCGTCGGGCGTAGCCACGGAAATTTTTTCCAACTCCGCGACGATGCGCGCCGCAGTGTAATCGACCCGCGGGCTCAGTGACAGCGTCACCCGGTCGAGCAGGGTCTTTTCGCCCTCGCGGAGGGTGACGGCCCGGACCGTGAGCGGCTCCAGCGTGTCGAGCTTGACGCGGCTCCCGTCGAGTTCCGCCACCACTACGAAGACTCCCGAGAGGTCGCCCCCGGAGATCACACGCGGCTCAAGAAACGGTTGCGCCCACGCCACCGGCAGCCCCACGAGCGAGACGCGGGCGAGTTCGGTCCCGGGGCGTTCGGCGGTCAGCCGCTTGTCGTTGAAGCCGAAGGCGAGCTTCTGCCGCGTCGCCACCGTGACGAGTTTCCGCCCGTCCGCGGCCGTGATTTCCAACTCCAGCTTGCCGAGTTGCGCCGAGTCCTTGCCGCTGCCGCCATCGAAGGCGGCCCTGAAGCGCAACGCCCCGATCTTCCCGAGCCCGGCTCCGAGTTTCTCGAGTTGGGAAACTTCGCCCGCAAGCGTGCCCGCCGCCGTCGCCGCGCTCGTCGCGACGTCGAACGTGAAATTACCTTCACCCGAGAGCGCGACCTCGGGCAATCCGAGCCCCGCGAGGAAGGCCGCGAGTTGTTCGCTGCGGACGGCGAGGTTCCAAGTGCCGGCCAATTTCGGCTGCCCCGCCGCGTAGTCGACGTGTGTCGTGAACAAAGGCTCGACCGACGTTCCGCGCACCAGACCGATCTTAACCGAGATTTTTTCCCCGGCGGTGGGCGCCGACTGGGACAGCGCGACCTCGAGTTTCACCCGATCTTTCGGGAGACCGGGTCCCGTGGCGCCGGCGTCGCCGACGATTTCGACCGCATCGATACGGAGGTCGGCGGTCGTGCGGATACGGATCTCGCCCGAAGCCTCCGCCGTCGCAAGGGCCGCGGCTTTACGCGCATCGGCGAAGCTAACCGTCCACTTGATCGTGCCATACTCGCCGGGGGCGATCCCGCCGCCCGTCAGAGCAAGAGTCGCGGATCGGTCATCGGGCAAAAGCACGCGCGCTTCGACATCGAGGCTTCCAAGACGGACCTCGCCGGGCAGACGGATCGCGTTCAGCACGCCCGCAAACGGCGCAAGCGCGGCCTCGGCGGTCACGGGGGTCTGCTTGGTGGACGGCTGGCGCGCGTCGATCTCCACGCCGCGCATAGCGACGCGCGCGACCGTGATACGACGGCCCTTAAGGTAGTCCATCGCCGTGTAGTCCACCGCGATCTCCGGCGCTACGATAACCAAGCCGTCTTGCACTATCCTTAGATTTTGAATTCTCGCGGCACTCAGCCCAACGGAAACGGAGCCGACCTCGGCCTTCAGACCGGACTGGCCGGCCAAGGCGCGACGGACGGCCCAAGTCTGGACCCCGGACGTGAAGGCCAGCACCACGCCGACGAGCAAGAGCGCGGCGAGGCCACCGAGGATGAGGAGCGGAAGCTTGAGTCGTTTCATGGCTTGAAAAATACGTGGAGGATCGAGTGCGCGGGGATGGACGCCGATGACAAGCTTGGGTTCCAAACCAGAGCAGGGTTTCCGGTAAATCCGGGCGAAACCTCCCGCCTTCTCGAATCAAAAACGCTCGTTATCCCGCCACCCGGTTCATCCGTCGCGCCAAGTCCACGTCGAGCGCCGTCACTTTTCCTCCGGCGTCGTGGGTGCTGAGCCGCACCGCTACCGTCTTATAGATGTTCATCCATTCCGGATGATGGTTCAGCGCCTCCGCCTCGAAGCCCGCCCGCACCATGAACGCGAGCGCGTCGCGAAAATCCTTAAACCCAAAAGTCTTCGCCAGCGCGTCGTGCTCCCACGTCCAACCCGGCAGGGTCTTCAACTCTAGGGCGATTTTCTTCGCCGTCAGGGCCTTTTTCATAGCCTACCCTCCCCCGGGCTTCCCCCTTGTCAAACTTCGGGCCGACCACCTAGCCTCCGCCCTTTCGCATGGCCGAACCCATTTCCACGCCCGCCGCGCCGGGCCCCGTGCCCGCCCACGTCGCCATCATTATGGATGGCAACGGCCGCTGGGCCAAGGCGCGCGGTCTCCCGCGCATCGAGGGTCACCGCCGCGGCGTCGAGACGGTTCGCACCACCACGTTCGCCGCCCGTGATCTCGGGGTGAAGGTCCTTACCCTTTACGCCTTCTCCATCGAAAATTGGAAACGCCCCCAGGACGAGGTCGGAGGCCTGATGGGCCTGCTCGAATACTACCTCAAAAAGGAACTCGCCACGTTCATCCGCGACCGCGTCCGTTTCCGCACCATCGGCCGCACCGCCGACCTGCCCGCAGGCATCCAAACGTTGCTGCACGATACCATCGAGGCCACGCGCCGCTTCAACGACTACACCCTCGTCCTCGCCTTAAACTACGGCGCCCGCACCGAGGTCGTCGACGCCGCCCGGGCCTATGCCGCAGCCGTCGCCGCCGGCCGCGAGAATCTTAACGACGACTCGTGGGCCACGTTCAACCGCTACCTTTCCACCGCCGATCTGCCCGACCCGGACCTCGTCATCCGCACCTCCGGGGAGACGCGCATCAGCAATTTCCTTCTCCTGCAGGCCGCCTACGCCGAGTTCGTCTTCACGCCTACGCTCTGGCCTGACTTCACGAAGGCCGACCTCGCCGCCGCCATCGCCGATTACAACCGCCGCGAACGCCGCTTCGGCCTCACCAGCGAGCAACTCAATTCCCCGCCCGTCGCCCACCGGTCGTAGCCTTCCCCAAGCGTGCGCCAGCGTCTCCTCAGCACCGTCGTCCTTTGGGCCTTCATCGGCCTCACCATTTGGTTCTTCCGCACCCCGGGCGCGCTCGTGCTGCTCACGATGGTCTCCGCATTCACCTTGCGCGAGTTCTTCGGCCTCATGCGCGGCGCCGGCTACGCTCCGTTCTCCAACTTTGGTATTTTCTTCGGTGTCCTCATCACCCTGTCACCTTGGATCGAAGCCTACTTCGGCCGGCCGACGCATCCGTTGATGGCTCTCGCGACCGTGGTGTTCGCCATTCGTCTTCTCGGCGAGCGCACTCCGGAAAACCGCGTCGAGTCCCTCGCCACCACGATCTTCGGCCTCGTTTACGTCGGCGTCCTCCTGCAATACCTCGTCCGCATCGTCACGCCGCTGCCCGGCGATACCGTCAGCGCCGACGGTCGCCTCCTCCTTTGCCTTTGGCTCATCGCCGTGGCCAAGTTCTGCGATGTCGGCGCGCTCCTCACCGGGCTTGCCGTCGGCCGCCATAAGATGGCCCCGCATATCAGCCCCAAAAAAACCTGGGAAGGCGCCGCCGGCGGCATCGTGACTTCGATGGGCGTGGGCGCCCTTATAGCTTGGTTGGCCCGTGACCATTTTCCCCCGCACCTCACTCCCATGGTCGCCGCTTTTGTCGCCGCACCGGTCGCGGCCGTCGGCATCGTCTCCGATTTGGTCGAGTCCGTCATCAAGCGCCGCGCCAACATGAAGGACTCCGGCGCCACCATCCCCGGCATCGGCGGAATGTTCGACCTCAGCGATAGTCTCCTGCTCGCTGCGCCCGTCGGCTACTTCCTCTTCGCCCTGCCCTGAAGCATGAACGGCGCGCCCGCGAGAAAACGCATCGTCCTGCTCGGTGCCACCGGTTCCATTGGTGAAAGCACCCTGCGTGTCATCGCCGCGCACTCCGACAAACTGGAACTCGTCGCCGTCGCCGCCCGCGGCAATTGGCAAAAACTCGCCGCTATCGCCCGCGCCCACGGCGTTCGCCATGTCGGCCTCTTCGACGACACGGCCTATCGCGCCGCCTGCGCCTCGCCCGCCGCCTTCCCGCCGGGGACGCGCATCGTCGGCGGTCTCTCCGGACTCGTCAACCTCGCGCAACTTCCCGAAGCCGATCTCGTGCTCGTCGCCGTCGTCGGCACCACCGGTCTCGAGCCCGCCCTCGCCGCCCTCGCCGCCGGCAAGGACCTCGCCCTCGCCTCGAAGGAGATTCTCGTCCTCGCCGGGCCGTTCGTCCTCGCCGCCGCAAAAAAATCCGGCGCGAAACTTCTCCCCGTCGACAGCGAACACAACGCCGTCTTCCAATGCCTCCAGGGCCATCCGCCCGAGACCGTCCGCCGCGTCACCCTCACCGCCAGCGGCGGCGCCTTCCGCGATTGGCCCGCCGAAAGGCTCGCCGCCGCCACGCCCGCCGACGCCCTGAAGCACCCCAACTGGTCGATGGGCCCCAAGGTCACCGTGGACTCCGCCACCCTCGCCAACAAGGGCCTCGAGCTCATCGAGGCCCAATGCCTCTTCGGCCTCCGCACCGAGCAGTGCGCCGCCGTGCTCCACCCGCAGAGCATCGTCCACGCTTTCGTGGAATTCACCGACGGTGCGATGCTCGCCCAACTCTCCCCGCCGTCGATGACGTTCCCCATCCAGCACGCGCTGCTCCATCCCGCACGCGCGCCCGGCGTCGAGCCCGCCCTCGACTTCCAAAAACTCCTCTCTCTCGAATTCCGGCCCATCGACGAGGACCGCTACCCCATGCTCGGGCTTGCCCGCGGCGCCATGCTCGCCGGGGGCGGCACCCCCGCCGTCTACAACGCCGCCAACGAAGTCGCTGTCGCCGCCTTCCTCGACCACCGCATCCCCTTTCTTGCGATTCCGCGCGTGGTCGAACACACTCTCGCTCTCCTCTCCGCCCGCACTCCTGCCGATCTTCCCGCCATTCTCGCCCTCGACGCCGAAGCCCGCCGCCTCGCCCGCCTGGAAATCGAGAATCCGAAATTTAAAATCTAAAATTCAGCCCTATGGAACTGGTCTCCGCCGCCTTCTCTAACCTTTGGTCGATCTTTCTCGTCGTCGTCTTTTTCGGCGGCTCGATCTTCGTCCACGAACTGGGCCATTTCCTCGCCGCACGCCGGCGCGGCGTCCTCGTCGAGCGGTTCTCCATCGGCTTCGGCCCCGCGATCTGGTCCCACCGCGCCAAGGACGGCGTCGAATACCGCCTCGCCTGGTTTCCCCTCGGCGGTTACGTGTTGTTGCCCCAGTTGGCCGATCTCGGCCCCATCGAGGGCGCCAGCACCTCCGACGTCGCGAAGCTCCCGCCGATTTCCTATTCGACCCGCATGCTCGTCTTCGTCGCCGGCGCGGCGTTCAACGTCCTTTTCGCCTTCGCCCTCGCCTGTATCATCACCGTGATCGGCATGCCCGAAAGCAGCATGACCGCCACCACCCGCATCGGCTACGTCGCGAAAACGCTCGAGGGTCCCGACGGCATCAAGACGCCCAGCCCCGCCCTTCAGGCCGGCTTCCGCGCCGGCGACCTCGTCCGCGCCATCGACGGGAAGCAGGTCAACGATTGGCAGGAACTCATGCAGACGCTCGTCACCAGTGACGGACGCGGCCCCGAGGGTCAGCCCCGCGCCGTCTTTACCGTGGATCGCGGCGGTGAACTCCTCGACCTCCCGGTCTTCCCCCGCCTCTCCGGCGACGAGAAATTCCGCAAAGTCGGCATCGCCCCCGGCTTCGAGCTCATCGTGCACAAGGTCGAGCCCAAGGGCTTCGGCGCCACCGCCGGCCTCCGCGTCGACGACGAACTCGTTTCGCTCGACGGCGTCGCGCTCTACGGCCTCGACACCCTCTTCGAGACCCTCGCCGCCGCGCCCGATCGCGCATCTGTTCTCAAGCTGCGTCGCGCCGGCTCCGAGCTTGAGTTGAAGCTTCCCGCTCAACCCGCCGCGACCGCCGCCGTGCTCATCAAGGCCCTCGGCGTCGACTTCCGCACGGGCTTCCGCATGACCCATCCGTCCCCGATCACCCAGATCACCGCGCCCGTCGTGATGACCGTCCGCACCCTGTGGAGCCTCATAAACCCGAGCTCGGATATCGGAATCTCCAAGCTCGCCGGTCCCGTCGGCATCGCCCGCATTTTCCACAATGCCGCCGAGGCGGGCATTCGCGCCGTCCTGATGTTCACCATCTTGATCAATATCAACCTCGCGGTCTTTAACCTCCTGCCCATCCCCGTCCTCGACGGCGGTCAGATGCTGTTCGCCACCATCGGCAAACTCAGGGGCCGCGCCCTCCCCGTGAATTTCATCATGACCGCGCAAAGCGTCTTCATGGTCCTGCTTTTCTCGATGGTGATTTACGTGAGCTTCTTCGACGTCCGCCGGCTGGTTCGCGACGTCAACTCCAGCCGCGCCGATTCTTCCGCCCCGGCCAAGTAACCGCCCCGCGCCGACCTCACGCTCCACTTTTTGCGCCGCTTGCGCCTCTTCCCGGCCATCCCTTCCTCCGAATTTCGTTTTTGTGTCATTTCGTGTTTTTTGTGGCCGTCTCCCTCCGAGATTAGCTCCTAAACACTAACAGCGCTTCCGCCTCAGCCATGTCGCCCTACTGCGTCTCCCGTTTTCAAACCGTCCGCCGCTTCACCCGCGAGGTTAAGGTCGGCCCCGTCGGTGTCGGCGGCACCAATCCGGTCCGCATCCAGTCGATGACGACGAGCGACACGCAGGACATCGAGGCCACCGTCCGCCAATCCATCGCGCTGGCCGAGGTCGGCTGCGAAATCGTCCGCATCACCGCCCCCAACGTCGCCGCCGCCCGGTGCCTCCGCGAGATCCGCGCCCGCCTCGCCGCCGACGGCTTCGCCCACATTCCGCTCGTGGCCGACATCCATTTCCTGCCCAGCGCCGCGATGGAGGCCGTCGAGCACGTCGAAAAGATCCGCGTCAATCCCGGCAACTACGCCGACAAGAAAAAATTCGCCGTGCGCGAATACTCCGACGCCGCTTACGACGAGGAACTCGCCCGCCTGCACGAGACGTTCTCCCCGCTCGTGCTGCGTTGTAAGGCGCTCGGCCGCGCGATGCGCGTCGGCACCAACCACGGCTCGCTTTCCGATCGGATCATGAACCGCTACGGCGACACGCCCCTCGGCATGGTCGAGAGCGCGCTCGAGTTTCTCCGCATCGCCGAGAGTCATTCCTACCGTGACATCGTCCTCTCGATGAAATCCTCCAATCCGAAGGTGATGATCCAGGCCTATCGCCTGCTCGTCTCCCGTATGGACGCCGAGGATATGCACTACCCGCTCCACCTCGGCGTCACCGAAGCCGGCGACGGCGAAGACGGCCGCATCAAAAGCGCCATCGGCATCGGCTCGCTCCTCCTCGACGGCTTGGGCGACACCATCCGCGTTTCGCTCACCGAGGATAGTGTCTACGAAATTCCCGTCGCCCGCGCGATCGCCGACAAGGCCATGTCACTCTGGTCCGCCGCGACCGTCCCGCTCGCGCGCGATGCGATCGATCCGTATCGCTATGACCGTCGTTCCACTACGAAGGTCGCGCTGACCCCTTCGATCATCGTCGGCCCGGAGCACGCCCCCATCGTCATCACCCGCGTCGAACTTGCCTCGCTGAGCACCTCGCTCCCCGCACCGAAATCCAAAGACACGCCCCACGAGGGATTGCTGGTTGCGATCCATTCTCCCGCCGAGGCCGCCACCGCCGCCGGGGTTACTCTGCCCCCGGGCACCTTCTTCGTCCTCGACCTCGCTGCGTCACTCACTGTCGCCGCCCTTGAGCCGAGCCTCTCCGCCACCACGCCGCGGGTTCTGCTCCGCTCCTTCGCGGGATCCGACTCGGCCGAACTCGCCGCGTTCGTCACGCTCGCCCGGCGTCACGACCACGCCCTCGCGATCGCCACCACCGCCGCCGACCTCACCGCCCTCGCCCCCACCTTGGCCGCCCTCGGCGACGCGCGTCTCTTCGTGACCCTTTCCGCCGCGCCTTCGCCCGACCACCCTCTCGGCCGCTACCGCGCCCTCGCCGAGGCCCTCCGCGCCGCCGGCTCGCGTGCGCCGCTGTGGATTCGCAATACGGCGGAAACGACCATCCGCCCCGACGACAGCTTTCTCTCCCGCCTCCTCGATGCTTCGTTTCTCACCGGCGGACTCCTTTGCGACGGCGTCGGCGATCTGGTGAGTATCGAGACCGAAGCCGATCCCGTCCGCGCCACCACCCTCGCCTTCAATGTGCTCCAAGGCGCCGGCGCGCGCTCGTCGAAGACCGAGTTCGTCGCCTGCCCCAGCTGCGGCCGCACTCTCTTTGATTTGCAAACGACCACCCAGCGCATCCGCGCGCAGACCGGCCACCTCAAGGGCGTGAAGCTCGCCATCATGGGCTGCATCGTGAACGGCCCCGGCGAAATGGCCGACGCGGATTTCGGCTACGTCGGCGGCGCTCCGGGGAAAATCAATCTCTACGTCGGCAAAACCTGCGTTCAATATAACCTCCCCCAAGCCGACGCCGACGCCCGCCTCATCGCCCTCATCAAGGAACACGGCAAGTGGGTCGAACCTCCGCCTCCCGTTTGAGGTTCGCCGCACCAAATCGGGCGCATTGTCATGCGACCGACCGGCCCGCGATTCCCTAGGCCGGCGTATCAGCCAACGCACTTCCGTCACGGCTTCGTCACCCGGCCGTAACCGAAAAACCGCGGTTCTCCGAGGGGATTTTGCCCGCTGCAACGACGTTGGAAGCACACCATGACAGGGCTCGCCGCCGCTTTTGTTCCGAAGAAAAGCTGGCAACGAAAAAATGAAAAAAGTTATGCCCAGCCCGCCTGTGAGTAACTTGGTGAAAAGTTCGTCTTGTCATGCATTTTTGCTTCGCAGTTATTCGCCCCTTCGCCACGCCTTCTGGTCGGCCGAAACGTTCTTTCCCACATCCTTTACGCTGCCCCCGTCCGTCGCCCTCAAATAGCCTCTGCTATTAATTTACCAGCAACCATTTACATTCCATACCATTTTCATTCCTCCTCCTGCTGGCCAACCCGCTACTTTCCCCCTGTCTCGCGCCCGGTCTCAGCCTAGAGCGATTGTGATGAAAAAGCGCCTCGGCCCCCGTTTGTGAATAAAACCGCTTCCATCGCTCGCTAATGCCTTCCTCGTCTCTTGCTCCCAGCCTGTGGGAAACCGTGAAATGTGACTTCAAGTCGCTGTTCCCGGAAGATGTTTTTCATATGTGGTTCGAGCCGGTCACCTGCCTCGAAGTCCGCGACGACGTGCTCACGCTCGGGGTGCCCAACGAATTCGCCTCGATCTGGATTCACGACAACTATCTCGACCTGATCACCCAGCGGCTTCGCCTCAGCTCCGGGCGCGCCATCAGCGTCAAACTCCGCACCGTCGGCGCGTCTGCCGGCGCGAACGCCCAGCGCAACGGCGCCGAGGCCGCCGTCGCCCGCAGTCGCACCACCGCCGCCGCCACCCGCAAGACCACGCGTTACGACGACCGCGGCCTCGCCCCCGGCCTGCTCAACCCGCGCAACACTTTCGAGACCTTCGTCGTCGGCTCCAACAATCAGATGGCCCACGCCGCCTCCCTCGCGGTCGCCCAAGCCCCCGCGCAAGCCTACAACCCGCTCTTCCTCTACGGCGACACCGGCCTCGGCAAAACCCACCTGATGCACGCCATCGGGCACGCCATTCTCCGCCGCAATCCCGAGTCCCGCGTCGCCTACCTCTCCACCGAGAAATTCACCAACGAGTTCATCCAGGCCCTGCAGGAAAACGGCCTCACCAAATTCCGCCAACGCTACCGCCAGGCCGATGTCCTCCTCCTCGACGACGTCCAGTTCCTCGCCAACAAGGAGCGCATCCAGGAAGAATTTTTCCATACCTTCAACGACCTCTTCGAGTCCGGCAAACAGATCGTCCTCTCCAGCGACCGCCGCGCCTCCGAGATTCAGAAACTCGAAGCCCGTCTCGTCTCGCGCTTCGAATGGGGCCTGCCCGCCGATATCCAGTCGCCCGATGTCGAGACGCGCATCGCCATTCTCCGCAACAAGGCCGCCGCCCTGAAATGCGACCTGCCCGCGCCGATCATCAACTTCATCGCGCAGCACATCACCAAAAATATCCGCCGCCTCGAGGGCGCGCTCATCAAGGTCGCCAGCTACACCGCGCTGACCAACCAGCCCATCGACCTCGCCACCGCCGAGCGCCTTCTCCACGACGTGCTCATGGAGCAGGCGCAGACCATCCTCACCATCGAGACCATCCAGAAGCGCGTCGCCGATCACTTCCAGATCCGCCACAGCGACATGACGAGCAAGCGCCGGCCCAACAACATCGCCATCCCCCGCCAGATCGCGATGTATATCACCCGCGAGCTCACCAAGCATTCCCTTCAGGAAATCGGCGACGCCTACGGTGGCCGCGACCACGGCACCGTCATCCACGCCTGCAAAGCCGTGAACAATATGATGGAGCAAGACGCCACCACCCGCAGCAGCGTCGAGTTTCTCAAGACTCAGCTCTCGCGCTGAGGCCGATCCGCAGTGCCCCGGGCGCGTCTCCTCACGGGCGCAGCTCCCAAGTGGCGGTGTGTCGCACGTGCATCGGTAGGCAGATGCAACCTCACCACGAGGCGCATCTCCGGATTGGCGGTGGTTCGACTCGGCTAGTGTAGGCAGCTCGCTTGCGAGCGCTCGGCGACCGGAGCGCTCGCAAGCGAGCTGGCCTACCGCAGACCGGCAGATGCAACCTCCCCACGTCCGACCCAACGCACCGCGTTGACTGCGCGCTCCCCCCGCGTAACTCTCGACTCTCAACTCTCAGCTCTCAACTTCCGCCCGCCCCCCGCCCATGTCCCTCACTCCCTCGCAAAAAGCCACCGTCGCCACCTGGATCGCCGACGGCGCCAACCTCTCCGTCGTGCAGAAGAAACTGCGCGAAGAGTTCAAAGTCGCCCTGACCTACATGGACGTGCGCTTCCTCGTCGACGACCTCAACCTCACCCTCAAGGACCCCGCCCCCAAGGCCGACGCCAGCGATCTGAGCAAAGCCGCCGC
>ENA-ORBV01007752-ORBV01007752.1-microbial-mat-metagenome-genome-assembly--contig:-NODE-7752-length-18338-cov-4.198510_pt1 | contig 18338 bp, 5 predicted proteins | sample MGYA00237777_ERZ505514 | MGnify/ENA primary metagenome ERZ505514 (study PRJEB26160, sample SAMN06269048) | microbial mat metagenome | isolation source: Oligotrophic lake microbial mat | place...
GCTCCAGGCCAAGCGTCTCGGCTGCCTCGTCGTTGTGGGCGGTAACGAAGATGACCGGCGTGTCGCGCGTGGCCGCGTCGGCCTTGAGGCGGCGGCACACTTCGTGGCCGTCCATGCCGGGCATCATCACGTCGAGCAGGACCAGGTCGGGCCGCTGGGCCGCGCATACGACGAGGGCCTGTTCCCCGCCGGTGGCCATGAGCACTTTGTGGTCGGCGCAGAATGCCTGGTAGAGCGCCTGGATGTTGATCGGTTGGTCGTCGACGACCAGCAGCCGGGGCTTTTCCTTCGCATCCGCTGATCCATTTTCAGGAGAGGCGAGATCTGCTTGCACACGTGCGTTCATGCGGGCTCCACCTCTGCAAGTCGTGCCGGGTCGTCCCCCGGAGCGGGGGCCGAGCCGAGCCGGGCCATCAGGTCTTCGCACAGCCGGCTTGCCGCGTCGAAGTCAAGCGCGCCCACGGCGGCGTCGAGCCGCTCCAGCGGCGCGCCCAGCACGTCCCCGAAGCGTTCGCGCAGCCGCACCACGGCGTCGGTCGCGGCCATGTCGGCGTCGCGCAGTTGCACCGAAATCTCGCGCAGTGCCCGCAGCGCGGCGGCCGGGTCCGCGCCGGCCGTCGTGACCGGGCGCGGTTCGGCGGCGGCTTGCACTGGCGCAAGGGCATGCATCAATGCCCGCAGCGCGGGCAGCGCCGAGAGGGCCGCGTCGCAAGCCGGGCGCATCGCTTCCTCGCGTTCGCAAGGCTCCGGGTTCGCGGCAAGGCGGGCCTCACTGCGCGAAGCGACAGAGGCGAGCGCATCGGCCCCCAGCGTGGCTGCAAGGCCCTTCAACGAGTGCATCACGCGGGTGGCGGTTTTTACGTCTCCCGCGCCGAGCGCGGACGAGGCCTGGCCGGGGATCCGCGGCAGGTCTTCGGTGAAGGCCCGCAGCATGCGGCGATAGAGGTCGGGCTTGCCGCCCATGCGCTCCAGCGCGGCGGTGATGTCCACGCCCGCGGCGGCGGCGGCCTCCATCGCGGCGGCCAGATTCGTGCCGTCGCGTAGCGGACTCTTTTCGGTGGAGGGCGCCTTGGCCGCGCCGGGGGATTTGTCTTGCTCGCCCATCAACGACGGCGATTCGCCGTAAATGATGCGTTCGTTCTGCACGATTCCAGGAGCGACGCCGAATGGCAAATAGGCCACGCGATTCGCCCCGGTGTTCCGCAACGCAGCATCGAGGTATTCGTTGACCCTTTTCGCGCCGTCATCGCCGACGCTCAGGCTTTGGTCCGCGAGGATCATCACGAATTGCTCGTCCGTGGGGCGGAGCAAGGTGAACCCGGCCAGGGCCAAGATGACGAGCAACACAATCAGCGAGCGTGTCACCAGCGACACGATGCGCTGCCGGCGCGGGAAATCGCTCAGGCTGCGGACAAAAAACGCGATCAGCACCGGCGCCGCCACGAGGAGCAGTGTCAACAGCCAAGGGCGGGTGAATTCGAAAGGCATCATTAAGCCGACAGATCCAAGTTACGTGATCACACGACGTTGATACAAGAACCACTCGGCCAGAAACAGCGCACAGGCGGCGAACAACAAGTAAAACCAAAGCGGCCGCGCGAGCCAATTCGAGACAACGGACTCCGCTGTGGTCTGTTCGGCCATTTCCCGCGGCGGACGAAGATCACTTTCGCGCGCGCTCGCCAGATTGACTGCCAGCGACATGAGCGGCGTTTCCGCTTCGGAAGCCGACTTTACTACATTCCACACGCCGCATTCGTCTAATGGCCCCACGCTGATGCTGGACGCGGCCTGCGGCGCTTCATTTCTCGATTCCTCGGTGTTCTTTTTTGTCTCGTCGTCAGCGGGCGGAAACAGCGTCTGTTCGCGGCCGCTCGGGGAGCGAAGTAACGGCGCGGAGCGCTCGCCTTGGGATGCGATGTCAAGCTGGACCTCCGCGGTCGATCCCGTGGCGAGGGATTCGCGCAGCTCGCCGGTTTCGCCGGCGTACCACCCTAATGCATTGGCCACCAAGATTGGAAACGCCGTGCGGAAGGCGAGATCGCCACGATCGAGATTGACGGTCAGCACCAGGCATTTGCCGTTGGCGCGCGTCACTTCCGCGTAGATCGCGTCCTTGGAAATCGCGCCGGCGAGCACCTTCGGCGGCGACTTGTACTTGAGCTGCTTCGACTCCGGCATCAGCACGTTATCGAGGCGCACGTAGGTCATGAGCCGAGAAGCGGAATCGAGCTCCGTGACGATGGGATTCTCGATCGTCTCGCCCAGGTCCCAGGCGTCGCAACTCCCGGCTGGGTCGACGACGAGCAGATTTCCAGCGGGCAGCAGCGGCAGCACCTGGCGATGCAGCACCACGAGCGTATCCGCGGGCCATTGATCTGGAAAATCTTTCCGCGTTTCGACGCGCACCAGTGGGTTTGCCTCGAACACCTTCTGCAGGAACAGATTCCCCTCCGTGATCAACAGCACCTTTTGAATTTCGCGTTCCGGGAGCACCGCCCAGGCGGTGTCGTCCGTCGGCAACAAATTGAGCGCGGCCTTCGACTCCGTGGGCTTGTCGCCGCTCGTGCTGGCTGTCGCCGCGACCTGCGTCAGCTTCGCTACGAGCCGTCCACCTTCCAGCGACGATTTTTCCAGCGAGCGGCTCCAGTGTTCTTCCGGCTTGAGCGTCAACGGGAGAATATCGACTGGCAGGCCAGCCAACTCCATTTCCACGCGGCACTTTACTTCCGACGGACCCGCGTTGCGCATGGCGATGAGCACTTCGTAGCCGAGCGGATCGATCAGGCTCCGTCGCACCTGAAACTGCGTGATGCCGACGTTGGCGGCCTCGGTAGCGAACACGCGGTAAGTCACCGGAGCGAGTTTGGTTTCCAGCTTCACTTCCTGGCCGCCCTCCGGTTTGACCATCGCGTCCCAACAGCCATCCGTGACGACCACGACTTCGCCGTGGGGATGCTCGCCGATCAGCTGCCGGCCCAGTTCAATCGCCGACTCTACGTCGGTCGGGTTATCCGAAGGTGCGATTTCCTCGAGCGCTCGTTTGAGCGTTGGCACGTGACCGCTCATGCCAACAACCACTTCGGGGCGCGGTCCAGCCAACACGATCGCCATCTCGTCCTGGAAGCGCAGACCTTCCACGAGCGCCTTGGCGGAGTCGATGGCCGCTTGGAGTCGGGTGGGTGCGATGTCACTTGCGCGCATGCTGGCGGAGTTATCCACCACGACGACGATCCGGCGCGCTTCCAGCAGCTGCCAGGCGAAGAAGGGATCCGCGACGGCAGCCGCCAGGAACGCCACGAGCAACAGTTGCGCGAGTAGCGAAAGCAGATGACGCAAGTATTGCCAGATCGAGCGTGGCGGCTTCTCGTCGTAAATCTGCTTCCAAAATAGGTTCGTCGAGACCGGCAGCCGGCGCAGACGCAGTTTCAGAATGTAAAAGACGATGATCGGCCCGGCGGCCAGCGCGAGAAACCAGGCGATAGGATTGGCGAATGACATGGCGAACGACGCACGGCCTCAGTGTTTCAGTGTTCCAATCCGTTCAACCCAACTGCCCTGCCTCGCGCATCATCTTCAAGATCAAGTCATCGAAACGCACTGTCGACAGCGTCTGCGTGCAACCGAGTCCGTACCCGCGACAATAGTCTCGCACCGCAGACTGATGTTCCGCAAAGAGCTGCTTGTAGACGCGGACGTTTTTCTCAGTGACGGTCACTTTTCGCAGCGAGTTGGTCTCCACGTCCACCAGCTCCACGTCCCCCAGGATCATGGGATCGGCCTCGCGAGGGTCGTAAAGCTGCAGCACGTGACCGTCGAAGCGACGGAACCGCATCTGGTCCAGCCCGTTCTGAAAGCCATGCTCATCAAAGAGATCGCTGATCACGACGACCAGCCCAGTACGACGCCCTCGCTGCAGCAGGCCCTGCGCGGCTCGGACGAGGTTCGTATCTTCGCCGGCGACTTCGAGCCCTTCCAGGAATTTCATCAGTGGCAGTATTCGCGCTTTGCCCCGGGTCAGCGGAAACTCCTTGAGAATGCCGTCCGCGAACGCCAGCACCGCCACGCGATCCAGATCCGCTAAGGCGATGTACGCGAGCGCCGCCGTCAAATGTCGCGCGAGGGTGAACTTCGGCGGATCGCCATAACCCATGCTGCGGGAGCAATCGAGCAGGATGTATACGTGGAGATCCTGCTCTTCCTGAAATCGCTTGAGGAGCAAGTCGCCGTGCCGTGCGTAGACGTTCCAATCCAGGTAGCGAAAGTCGTCCCCCGCGGCGTACTCCCGATGGTCCGAAAACTCGATCCCCGATCCCATCTGCATCGTGCGCCGCTGCGCCAACAACGAACCACGAAACACCCGCTTCGAAATAATCGAAAGGTATTCGAGTCGCGTGAGAAAATCGTTCGGAAATAACATATCGATGCGGATCGGCGTTAAATCAACTCGATAGTGTGTTGTTCTTCAAACCGCGGAGGCGCGGAGTAACAATGGTAAGGAGTGCTTTGCGAACGTCACGCCGCCGCGAGCGCGTCTTCGGACAGTTTTTCGATGATCTGACGGATGACATCGTCCGTGCCTACTCCTTCGGCCTGGCCTTCGAAGTTGAGGATCAACCGATGACGCAGCACGGGGTAGGCCATCGTGCGGAGGTCTTCGCGGGCGACGTGATAGCGGTTGTCCAAAATGGCGCGGATCTTGGCGCCCAGGATCATCGACTGCAAGCCACGCGGGCTGGCGCCATACCGGACGTATTGCCGCGTGGCGCCGGTGGCGAGGGCGTGTTCGGGATGCGTGGCCAGCACCAGCGCGATGCCGTAGCGGCGCACTTCGTCGGCAATCGGGATTTGCCTAGAGAGCTTGGCCATCTCCAAAATGCGTGCGCCGGCGAGGACCGCCTCGGCGCGGGGGTTTTCCGACTCCGTGGTGCGATCGAGAATCGATTCCAGGTCCGCGGCGCTGGGGTACTTCACGAGCAGTTTGCAGAAAAACCGGTCTAACTGCGCTTCTGGAAGCGGATAGGTTCCTTCCATCTCCAATGGATTTTGCGTGGCCATCACAAAGAACGGTTCACTCAGCTTGTGCGTGATCCCCGCGACGGTGACCGAGTGCTCTTGCATCGATTCCAGCAAGGCGGACTGCGTTTTCGGCGTCGCCCGATTAATTTCATCCGCCAAGAGCACATTCGTGAATAGCGGACCCTGCTGGAACTCAAACACCTTGCGCCCTTCGGGCGTTTCCAGCACGATATTGGTGCCGATCAAGTCCGCCGGCATCAGGTCGGGCGTGAACTGGATGCGATGAAACTGCAAATCGAGCGCATCGGCCAGCGTGCGGACGGTCAGGGTTTTCCCCAGCCCCGGCACGCCTTCCAAGAGTACGTGTCCGCCGGCGATGAGCGCGACCAAAGTGTCGTCCAGGATTTCACGCTGGCCGACGATCACTTTGCCAATCTCCGCGCGCAGTCGGGCGAAATCGTGGCGAAACTGATCGAGTTGCTGCTTCAGTTCCTCGCTGACACTCATCGGCGCCTCGCTCGAGTACGTTGGTTCGCTACTCCTACGCGATTCAGTCGCGTGTGGGTCGTTCAAGGCGGATTGTGGGGCAAAGAATACGCGGTGTCTAGCTTTTGCTATCGTAATTTGGTTAGTATTTCCAGAACGAGCCCGGAACTAAAATCGATTTGCCGATCCGCTCCTGCAAACCAAATGGGGCCGGATTACGTCTATCCCTCCGTGGAGGACCCTGGTTATGGCGCATATCGAATGGCGTGGTTTTCTTGCGGCGTTGTTCGGCCTGGCTTTCGCCCTGGCGGCTCCGTCCATTTCGGTTCGCATGGCGATTTCCCAGGAACCGGCTGCTGCCGAACCCTCTGAGGAGGAGGCGCAGCAAATCGCCGTGGCCCAGCGTTTTCTGACGGTACTCGAGAAAACGCCGCGCCGCGGTACCGCGCTAGATCGCGTCTATGGTCATCATGTCGAGTTCGGCACGCTGGATGCATTTCTTGCTAAGCTCCGCGAGCGGGTCCAGGCCGCGCCGAACGACTCCGCGGGCTGGATGCTGCTCGGACTCTTCGAATCCCAACGCGGCGAAGACGCCAACGCCGCGGATGCGTTCCGCAGCGCCGAAGCATTGCGCGCCGAGGACGCCCTGGCCTCGTATTACTTGGGACAATCGTTGCTGCAGGTCGGTGAACCGGAGAACGCGGTCCAGGCATTCGAACGGGCGATCACCCGCAAGCCCCCTCGCAACGACCTCTTGGAGATCTTTCAGCAACTTGGCCGCGTGCACCAACGCGCGCAGCGTTCGGCCGAGGCGATGCAGGTCTGGGAACGGCTCGAAGCGCTCTTTCCAGACGATCCCCGCGTGCAGGAGCAGATCGCCGTGACGCTCGTCGAGGAAGGGGAATATAAGCAAGCGCTGCCGCGCTTCGAAAAACTCGCCGGCATGGTAGAAGACGATTATCGCCGCACGATGTTCCGCATTCAGGCGGCGGACTTGAAAATCCGTGAAGGCCAAAAAGACGAGGGCGTGGCGAGTCTCGAAGCGCTCCTGGCGGACTTGAATCCGGAAAGCTGGCTCCACCGCGACGTGCGGCGACGGATCGAAGACGTGTTCCTCCGCGCCGGCGATCAGGACGGCCTGGTGAAGTACTACGAGCGCTGGATCGCAGCGCATGTGGAAGACGTGGATAGCATGGCCCGACTGGCCAACTTCCTGGCCTCCTCCGCGCGCGTGCCGGAGGCGTCCACTTGGATGGAAAAGGCGATCAAGCTCGCCCCCACGCGGACCGAACTGCGCAAAACGTTTATCGACCAACTTGTCGACGATCAGCGCTACGCCGACGCCGTGAAGCAGTACGCGCTGCTCGTGGAATCGGCTCCCGGCAACGTCGACTTCCTGCGCGAATGGGGCAAGTTAGTCGTTCGCGACAAGGAGCAGCCGCCGGACGCCCGCACGACGGAAGCGACGCGCATCTGGCGGATGATCCTCGAGGCCCATCCCAAGGACGCGCCGACAGTCGCCCAAGTCGCCGACCTGTTCCGCCAGGCGAACATCAACGACGAGGCGATCGCCCTCTACCAACAGGCGGTGGAACTCGCGCCAGAGGACCCGCAATATCGCGAATATTTGGGCGAGTACTACCACATTCTCAAGCGCTCCGACGAGGCCCTGGCGACGTGGCAGGAGATCGTCGCCGGATCTCGGCGGACCGCCGTCAACGTGGCGCGACTGGCGGAGATTTACAACAGCTTCGGTTACCTCGACCAGGCGGTCGAGCAGATTGCCGACGCCTGCCAGTTGGACGCCAAGGATTTCAGCTTGCAGCTCAAAGGCGCCGAGTTGCATGCCCGCGCCGGGAGATTTGATGAGGCGCTCACGTATATCGGCGCTGCGGAATCACTCGCCGCGAACACGGATGAACAGGACGCCGTGATTCAACAGCGGATTGAAGTCTATCAAGCGGGCGATCGGCTGGATGACGAGACCGCGAAGCTCGCGGCCCAAGTGACCGCGGATTCGGCAGCGACGGCCGCCGCCTGGCATCTGCTGACGCGCTATTACGAAGCCGATCGACGCTGGACAGACGCCGCGGAAGCGGTCGAACAAGCGCTGGCCAAGGACGCGAAGTCGATTCCGGCGCTCGGCGCCGCGGCACGGATCGCCGAACAATCCGGCGATTTCGCCCGAGCGGCGGAAAAGAATCGGCAACTCGCGGACGTCGACCGGCGTTCGCGGGGCGACTACCTGATGAACGTGGCGCGCCTCGAGGCGCAGCTTGGCCGCAAGGACGAGGCGCTCCAAGCGGGCAAGGATTTGATTGTCTCCGCCCCTGGCAATACGGAGAACTACGAGTTCTACGCACAGCTTTGCTTTCAACTGGGCAACGCGGAGGAAGGGCTGGACACGCTCCGCAAGGCGGTCCGGATCAATCCCACGGAGCCGCACCTGATTATGGCGCTCGGCGCGGCGCTCTCGGAACAATTCCGCGCGGACGAAGCGATCGAAGTGTACTGGCGAGCCTTCGAAAAGTCCGAGGAAATTGAGGACAAGGTCTCACTGACCACGAAGCTGACCGAGTTGTACTTGCTCAGCAATCAGTTCGAAAAACTAATCGAGCGCTTCGAACGCGACCGCCGCGAGGACGAGCAGCGGCGCGAAATCACGATTTGCCTGGCCCAGGCGCATCACACCTCGGGCGATTACGGCACGGCGCGGCAGGAACTGGAGAGTCTGCTCAGCGAAGACACGCGCGATACGAATCTCTTGCAGCAACTGTCCAAGCTCTGCGAGGAGAGCGCCGATCCGGACGCGGCGGTCGAATATCAACGGCAACTGGTGGCGATCGCGCCCGGCCATGAGACGGAATTTCGCCTGGCGAACCTACTGCAGGCGCGCGGGGATCGGGACGAGGCCACCGAAATCTTCGTCAAGCTCACGCGCCGTGAGGAAAACAAGGAGCGACTGCTGAAGAGCCTCGACTCCTTGTTGGCGCAAGGCGCCTACGAAAGCGTGCTGGCGATCACCGAGCCGCTGTTGAGCGAACAACGCGACGACTGGGAATTGCTCTACCGCGAAGGCCTGGCCTGGCACTCGCTGGAAAAGAGTGACGAGGCGCTGGCGCGGTTCGAGCGACTGTTGTCGCTCAAAGTCGCGCATGACGCGCTCGGGGCCGCCGCGGAAGAACGATTGAAACAAGCGCAGGCCAAAGCCCGCTCGGAGAATATCCGCGGCATTCGCACGACGGCGCCCAAGCGGCAATCGCCGTTGGAGATGTTGGGCAATTCATCGCAAGTCCGGTCGGCGGTGGGATTGGACCCGGATCGCGGCTACTACTCGGGTGCGTCGCAGCCGCGCACTTGGACGCCAGAGGCATACGGCGTGGCGCGGATGGCGGCCTACGGCTGGCTGCTGAAGTACCAGGAGGACGCGCTGGCGGCCGCCACGACCGAGGAGTCGAGCGCCTCGACGGACGCCAAACCATCGGTGATTGATGAGCTAACGACCCGCGCCGCCGCGGCGGATGCGAGCCAAGAAACGATTTACGATTGGTTGTACGTCGAGCAATTGCGCAACAACTACGACTCCGTGTACAAGACCTCCGTGCGCCTCGCCAAGGCCGGCGGCGATGAAGCGGAGCGATTCTTCCTGAGCTCGCTGCGATTGCGCGCCGTTGATCCCAATTCACGGCAGGTTCGCCAGTCGGGACAAGAGGCGCCAAAGAAGCCGCCGCTCAGCGAAGAAGATCTGACGCTGATGCTGACTTGCTATCAGCACCTGGTCAAAAATGACGAATCGGACGAGATTTCGAACGCGCTGATGGGAGGCCAGATTGCGTATGGCTCGAACGGACAGATGTACGTCAACATCGGCGGGTCTTACGTGATGGTTTCGGGCAACTCCATGGCGAGCGGTTACCTCGGCATCGTCATGGAGGAACTGAAGTTGGCTGGCCGCGAGGATCAAGCCAATGCGATGATGGAAGAACGCGTTGCCAAGAGCGCGAACGGCGGCGCGTTGGCCGGGACCATGCAATTGCTCCAGTCCCAGGAGCAATACGAGCGGCTGCCGGACGTGTATCAAAAATGGATCGCAGCGGCGCGAGCGGAGATCGCTCAGGGCTCCACGGTCGCCCCGGCGCGCGGCGGACGGGGTGGCGCTAGTGCCGGTCCGCAGGTTCTCGGTCGCGCGACGAATCTGATCGTGCAATGGATGGGGCAACTGGGGCCCGAGGAAGAACACGCGAAAATCTTGGGCATCCTGGACGGCGCGCTCGATCTGGCCGTGGCGGAAGGGCAACAGCGGATCGCGCAACGGAAGTCCAATTCGCGCACGCCGACCGTCTCGCAGAATTCCTCCAATCAATGGCAACTCAAGTACGGCAAAGAAAGCTTTTACGCGGAGGTTCCGTATCCGCCCACCAACCTTTACGTCGAACAATCCGCGCTGATGATCCTCCGCGAGGCGTATGAGGTCTTCCAACGCAACGATGTGCTCAGCGATTTGTCGGATCGATTGCGGCAGCGTGTCGCCCAGGCGGATCCGCAAGCCAAGCTGTACGAGCAACTGATGCTCGGCTACATGCTGTGGTGGATGGAGGAGCAGGACGACGCCCTCGAGCAACTCCGCGCGGCCAGCGATCAGCTTTCCAACGATCCGCTGATGCGCCTGGAGTTGGCGTCCCTGTACTCGCTGCGCGGCGACTTCGACGACGCGCTGACGATCGTCGATTCGATCACGCCGCGCGATCAACAACTGGTGCAGCGGCGCGAGCAAATGGCGTTGCAACTCGCTGAACGCGTGGGCGACGTGGAACGAGCGCGGAAATCCGCCGAACGGCTCTTCGGATTGCGGCTCGATAACGACGCGCAACTGGCGCTCGTGGAACAAATGCGGCGCCTGGGGCTGCATGATATGGCCGAGGCGATTCTCGGCCGCGTGCATCGCCGCGCCGGCAATCAGACTTCATCCCTGGCCTCGCTGATGTCGCTCTATCAGGGGCAGGGCAAAACCGAGCTCGCGCAGCAGATCGCCCATACGATCCTGCGCCGCACGTCGCCGCCCTTGTCTTCGCAAACGACGGGGATGAACCCCATGCGCTACCGCACTTCCGATAGCGGAACGCGGACTCAGGCGCTCTCTGTGCTGTCGCAAACAGGCGCGTTGCCGGCGTTGATTGATCGGCTGGAAACGCAGCTGGCCAAGTCGCCCGAGTCGCCGCGGCTCTACGATCAGTTGATCGAGCTTTATCAGGCGTCGAACAACCGCGACAAGATGCAGGAGCTGCTGGAAAAGGCCGTCGCGGCCCGTCCCAAGGCGGTCGCGCTGCGCTATCAACTGGCGCAACAATTGGATCGCGCCGGCAAGGCGACCGAGGCCTGCGACCAATACCTGGAAATCCTCAAGGAACGCCCTGAATGGATCGCGGACGAACTCTACAACATTCGCCGCACGTTCGATCGTTGCCAACGCACGCTGGAGTTGGTCAAGGCGTTCGAAACGATGAACCTCAAGTCGTTCCGGCAACCGTACTACATCATCAACCTCGCCTCGGAATTGATGCAGGACGAAAAGAACGCGGATCTCGCGGCCAATCTGCTGGAGCGCGTCTATCAGGATCTGCCAAGCTATCGCGGCCAGCTGATCACGCAGATCCACAATCCGCAGTTGTGGAAGCATCCGCGCATCTACCAGCTGGGCAAACGCGGCATCTTGCCGACGAAAGAAGAAGTGGCCTCGGCCCCCTGGTTCGGCATTGGCGAGATCACTTCCTACAGCGGCAACGGCCAGGCGAATGGCGCGTTCCAGCAGTTGCTGGAAGGCATCCAAGGCACCGATCATGTCCAGGACATGCGCAAGTCGATTGAGGCTGCGCTCGGCGAGTCTCCTAACTGGTACGGCGGCCAGGCTCTGCTGGCCTTGATGGATATCAAGGAGGGCCAGGCGGAAACGGCCAAAGCGAAGTTGGAGAAACTCCTGAGCGACGAGGAACTCGTGAAGGACATGCCACCCGCCGCCTGCTGGTTGCTCGGGCAGGAGTTGGACGCCTTTCAGGACACGCGCCCGTTGGCCCTGCGATTGCTGGAGCGAGCGGCGACGGAACAACAGTCCATGCAGCAAATTCAGTATTCTCCCGTGGCGCGGCTGTTGAAGCTCTACGTCGATTTGGGCCGCCAGGACGACGCCCGCGCCCTGATGGTCAAGCAGTTGGCGGGGCAGAACTTCAGTCGCTACGACGCGCAGTATTCTTCTTATCAGCGCGTGGAGAACTCCGTGTGGGCCGGCGACAAGATGCTGGAATTGGGCTTCCCGGTCGAGGCGGTGAAGATTTACCAGGGCGTGAGCGACGATCCTGCCGCTTTGACTGCCGCCGCGCAGTGGAACGGTCGAGGCGAAAACTACTTTCAGTCGCAAGTCAAGAACGGCCTCAGCAAGGCCTTCGCATCGCTCGATGAATCGAACGCCAGCGAGGCGATGGCGCAATTGCTAACCGTCAACGAGAAAATGGCCTCCGACCGTGGGGCGCTCGATCTCATGGTGTCGGTCCCAGATGTGGCAGGATTGCGCGATCAATCCATGGCCAGCCCGCTCACGACGTTGCTGCAATCGATCGCGCAGCAGGAAAAACTGAAGACGAGCATTGGCGATCGCCTGCGCGAACTGCGTGCCCAGCATCCCACGGACGTTTCAATCGGCATCACGCTCGCGGCGTTCGAGCAAGGAACGAAGAGCGGCGCGGCAGGCGAAGCACTGCGGGAACTGGATGTGCTGGTGGCCGGGCAGCCGCTCGTGGAAGTGCCCGAAGGACGCCGGCCGAATTCCCGGCAGCGGCGCGAAGCGCTGTTGTCCGTGCCATTGTGGCTAGTCGCCCGGGAGTGCCTGACCACGCCAGAGTATGCGGAAATCGGCGAGCGCCTCGCCGCGCGCTCGCTGGATGCCGCGCGGCGCCAGGTGGATAGAAAATACCTGGTGGCGATTCTCTACGACTGGGGGCAGCGTTCGCTCGCCCAAGGGAACCGCGCACAGGCCGAGCAGAAATGGTCCGAGTTATTAGAACTGGTCACGGTACGCCCCCAGCGCAAAGCGCAGACAGAAGAGTCGGCCCCCCATGCGCTGCCACAGCGCGTCCGGCCGGCGGCGCGCGCGCCGAAACGCCCGATGTCTCGCTGGAACTCGGCCGGCATGGGCGCCGTGGCGCTCGTGTCGTTGCTCTATCAGGACGCGCCGCCCACGGGAGTCGAGGAAGCAGTCGCCGCGGATGCCGTTCCACCGCTGACCAATTCGCAATTCCAAGTGGCGATGGAGATTGCCATGGTTTCCGCGGAAAACGGCCTGCCGGAGCTTTCCCGCAAGGCGGTCCGCGCTGCGATGCTCGGCGGTCTGCCGGTGCCGGATCCCGCAGCAGACCCCGTCGCTCAAGTTGGCGCCCGCCGTCGCATCATCCGGAGTTCCCCCTATGGCATGGCGGCGGAGGAAGCGAGCGGCGACGCAGTGGAAGTCGCGGAGATGCTGAAGCGCGTGCTCGACAAATGGACCGGCGACGCCTATCCGCCGCTGGAAGTCTACGAATTGCTGCACCCGATCGTGCTGCCAGCGGCGCGCGCGACCGAGATCCTGTTGTTCGCCGATTCGTCCAAACTGCAGGACGCCGAGTCGAAGAGCCTTGCCGCAACGCTGGTGCAATGGGCTAAACGGGCGGATCGACTCGACGATCTGCACGGCCGCGTCGAGGCGCGGAAGGCGAACGCCGCAATGCTCGTGCCGGCGCTCGTCTTGCAGATTCAAATTGCTTTGGCCCGTGACAAACTGGACGACGCGCATCTGCAGCTGCTGGAATTGGACCAAGCGCTCAGCCAGGGCCCGCTGCCGCAACAACTGCAATTAGCCTGCCATGCGGCGATTCCCGCCTCGGAGCGCGAGGCCTTAAAGGACGCGGCCTTCGCGATCTTGAAGCGAGCCGTGCAGGGCCAAACCCAAGACGCCGGGAATGGCGACGGTTTGTCCCCACTGGGTGACTTGGCAGTCCGTGTGAACAAGCATTTCGCCAGCAAGCCTGAGGAAGTGAAAGCCTTCTACGAGCAATACCTGCTCGGCAGGCAGACGCAATACTCGCAATACGACGGCGACTACGGCCAATACATCCAGTGGAACGACTACGCCAGCATCGCGCAGGCGGCCGCCGAGAGCGGGTTGACCGAGATCGCGCTCGATTACATCGGGCGGGTGATGGACTACAACCATCCAGAACACTCCCGCCCCAACGTGACCTTGCCGCTGGCCGTGGTGTGCCGCGATCTGAACAAGCTCGCGCCGGAGGAACGCTACGAGGCGTGGCGCAAGTGGACGCTGCCCCAGGCAGGGCGCCAGACCGTTCGCCTCACCGCGGAATGGGTACGCCCGGTCGATGTGCCGAAGGTGTTTCTTTCGCCCGCTGCGCAACAGGCGAAATACCATGGCGGGGAACTGATCTCCAATTTCGACGAGTTGCTTAACGCGGCACACGAAGTAGGGAAGCTGACCGAGGTGCGTGATCAGGCCGCGCAGGCCCGCGAACAAAAACTGGCCAACGCGAACACGCTCTGGCTGATGACGCTGATCCGACTTGGCGAGATTGCGGTCGCCGAGCCGGCGATCCAGGAGACGATTCGCGAAGTCGCGAAGCAGGACGACAAACCGGCGGAGCAACTCTGGGCGGATTATCTGCTGTACCGGGCGTGTATGCAGTCCCCCCAGTTTGCTCCCGTCTACGGCCCGCGTCGCATGGAGCTCACCAAGGCCATCCGTGAGCGCTATCTGCATCACCTGTTGGAGCATATCGAATACGACTTCGCCGAGCGGACCGCGCAGGATACCGGCACGACGATCCAACCAGGCGATCAGACGCTCGAACATTGGCGTCCGGCTTCCACCCTGAACCATCCGCAGACGCTGATTCAACCCTGGTGGGTCGCGCACGAAGGGCAGCTCACGCATTTGTGCGGTTCCGGCAAAGACATCCTGGCGTTCCGCTATCCGCTCGCCGGCGACTTTACGTTCTCGGTGGATTGTTACAAATCCGGCTGGAAGGAATCGGATGCCGGTTACGGCGGCATCATCGTCGAAGCGCTGCAGGCGGGTTCGAATTCGTCCGTCTGGTCCGTCGGCAATCACGACACGATCCACTTCGAGGGACCGCTCGCACGCAATCTGGACGGTTTCAACCATGTCGAGATCCGCGTGCAGGACGGCGTGATGCAGTACGTGGTGAACAATCACGTCAACTACGAAGAGGCTGCCGGGACGACCAGTCCCTGGCTGCTGCTGTACACCGATCGTCCGCGCGTGACCGCGTTCAAGAATCTCAAGATCACAGGCAGCCCGGTCATTCCGCGCGAAGTGAAACTGATCTCCGGAGACCGGATGGATGGCTGGAACGCCTCGAACTATTACGAACAGCAGCCGCCCAAGCGCCAGATCGCACAAGCGGCGCTAATCGATCGCGACCCAGACGTTTATTACCAGGATGAGATTCCCACGGAATTCGATTGGCTGGCCAAGGATGGTGTTCTGCACGGCGAGGCCCAAGACTTGCCGGACGATGCGCAGAGTTGGATTTACTACCACCGTCCGTTGCAGGACGGCGAAACCATTCGCTACGAGTTTCATTACGTCCCGGGGCAGTCGTCCGCGTTTCCGACGATCGGGCACTTGGCAATGATGCTTCACCCCGACGGCGTCGACGCGCATTGGGTCTCTGATCCCACTTGGGACGCGGCACTTTTCGACTTGCAACAAGCGCAGGAGGCGGTCGAACCGGAGTATCGCCGCGGACCTACGAAGTTGCCGCTCAAAGCAAACGACTGGAACCAGGTCGAAACCACGATCCGAGGGGATACGGTGATCGTCTCGCTCAACGGCACGGTCGTCTACGAACGTCCGTTGGAGCCTTCAATTGTCCGCACGTTCGGCCTCTTCCGCCGCCGCAATCAATCGTCGCAAGTGCGCGACGTCACGCTGACCGGTCCCTGGCCCGAAACGCTAACGCCGGAAATCGCGGAGAACTTGCTCGCGGCGCGGCCGACGGAAAACGTGGCCGACGAACGCTTGCTGCAGGACATCATCGGAGAGTTCGCACAATTGCATCGCCCGGCCGAATTGCTGGCGGAGACGAAGTCGCTTGCGGATGCGGAAGCATATGTGCGACTGCGGGATTGGGTGCTACCCACGCCGGCTCGCGACAATTTCCGCCTGTACTTTGAGCGCCGACCCATCGCGGCGCGCCCGTCGATCGACGATGCGATCATTTGCCCGGCGATCGAGTTGACCCGTCTCGCCGAGCGCCTAGGCAAACTTCCGGAACTGCGGCAATCGGTCGACGACGTCACGGCGCGGGGCCGAAAGGCCGAGCATGAAAAGCTCGCCATGGCGGCCCTGGTGGCGCTCGAGTCCGGCGATCTCCAGGGGTTACCCGCGAAGCTGGCACAGCTCGACGCAATGATCGAGGCGATTCCCAAGGAGAGCTCGCTCGGCGAGCGGATGGCCGACTACGTCGTCATTTGGCGGGCGATGCAAGCGCCGGCGTTCCGACTCGCGGCCTACGATCTCGCCATCAAGCTGCAATCGCGAGAACGGGAAGGCGGCGCCTCCTCGGGTAGTGAAGACTGGCACCGCCAGCTCGACGGCCTCGCCGGCGACACGGAACGAATGCTTGCCGGCACGGAACCGGAGCAAGACGCTACCGGTACTGCCGCGCGGCAATGGCGCGAAGTGCCGTACTGGAAGCCGGACTTGCGCGGCAAGGGATTCCGCGCCTCGAGCTGGCGGCTGATGCGCGGCGCGGCGCAACATGTGGCCGGCGAGAACTACTCGCAACTCTATTTCCAGTCGCCGCTGCGCGGGAAGTTCGAAATCCAGGTGGAACGCCCGCTCCATAGCTGGCGCGAGGCGATCTTGGCCTACGGCATGCTCGCCGCCGATGCACGGTACGACCTCAAGGCTAAACGCGTGATCAGCGTGCTGCACGGCTTCAACGACGTGGACAAGGAACTGAATATTCCGCAATCCGGTTGGCTGGCGCAGTGCCGCATTGCCGTCGACAAACACAAGATCAGCACGTACATCAACGACGTGCTTATCCACGAAGAAACGCTGGCCGCGCCGGCCGATCCGTGGGTCGTGTTGCGAGCGTTCTCGCCCGGCCTGCGAACTACCGTGCATAACTTGCGCATTGTCGGCGAGCCGGAAATCCCCGAGGCCATTGATTTGATCGCGATCGAACGCTGGCAAGGGTGGCGAGCGGACATGTTCCACGAGGCGTTTTCCCTCAGCGCGGAAACCGATGAGGCAGCGTGGCGCAAGAGCGGCGATGAAATCGTCGGCGTCCTGAACGAAGCGCGCGGCGTCCTACCGCGCGAAAGTCTGTTGATGTACCAGCGGCCGCTGCTGGAGGACGGCGTGATTGAGTTCGAGTCCTATTTCACTCCCGGCGAATGCATCGTCCACCCGGCCATCGGGCGCGTGGCCTTCCTGGTCCGTCCGGACGGCGTGAAGCTGCACCACCTGACGGACGCGGAGTGGGAAACGACCGGGCTCTCGCCGGTGAACGAGTCGCCGCTGGAAGCGTCCGCCGCTTCGGTGGCCCTCAAAGAAAACGACTGGAACCAGTTCCGCCTGCAGGTCGAAGGGGACCTCGCCACGCTCAGCGTGAACGGCGCGGAGGTGGCGAAGTACGAATTAAAGGAAACGCCGAACGAGCGGTTCTTCGGCCTGTTCCGTTATGCGGATCAGGATAAGTCTCGCGTCCGCAAGCTGATCTATCGCGGCGACTGGCCGAAACAATCGCCGGCGTTGGCGGACCAGGAACTCGCTTACGGGCCGTCCGGCGCGTTGCCCCTCGCCGAGTTGAAAGGCGAAACGCTCGAACTGAATCTCACGAAGCCGCTGGGCGAGTTGGCCGCGGTGGGTGTCTTTCCGATGGGGCCGGCCGAGCGCATCACGACCACGCCCGAGGGCGCCCGGCTCGAGCTGCATGGCGCCGCGAACTACGAGGGTTGGCCGGGCCTGATCTTCAAACAACCGACGTCCGGTGACTTCGACATCACGTTCGATTTTTCCCAACTCGTGCTGGGCAAGGTCGGCGAGGGCTGGGGAAACGGGATGTCATTCAAGGTCGTCTTCGACGTCCCGGACCAGTGGGCGGAAGTCGGGGTCTACTTGGATGGCGCCGGCCAGGAGCAATTGCGCACCACTTTCGCGCACAAACAAGTCAACGGCGCCATGACGCAAGACAGCCGCAACTCGAACGGACACTACGAGTCCGGTCGGCTGCGCTTAGTCCGACAGGGAACCCTGTTGCACTGTCTGTTCGCGATGCAGGATTCTGAGGACTTCCGCATCTTGGAAACGTTTGTCGTCGGCGCCGCCCCGGTCGCGGAGTTTAAGCTGGAGAACGTCTCGTCCGACGCGGTGGGGGCGGTCGACGTCGTGGCCGGCAAAGTGACCCTGGTTCGCCCAGCTACGCGTGCAGCAACGGCTATCGAGACGCCGAAACCGTAGAAAACGACAAGAATCCCGGAAACGCATCTATGGACGTCGATCGGACGCCGTTACAATCGCCGAAATAGCTGGAAAGCGCGCAGCATTTCGAAACCGCGAAAACAGGAGCGTTAGCGATGCCAGGCATTCGTGAACGTGTGGCTGCGGTCCGTGCCCGTCAACAGCGGCAGTGGCTCTGGCTCTGCCTCTCGTGGGGACTTCTCGCCGGCGGCGCCGCGGGCGTCGTTTATGGACTGGCCGCGGCGATTTCGACTTTCCCGCTCCAATGGAGCATGGTTGGCACGCTCCTCGCTGCTGGCCC
>ENA-ORBV01007753-ORBV01007753.1-microbial-mat-metagenome-genome-assembly--contig:-NODE-7753-length-18338-cov-3.792071_pt1 | contig 18338 bp, 13 predicted proteins | sample MGYA00237777_ERZ505514 | MGnify/ENA primary metagenome ERZ505514 (study PRJEB26160, sample SAMN06269048) | microbial mat metagenome | isolation source: Oligotrophic lake microbial mat | place...
TTTCAAGCAGAAGACGGCATACGAGATTCGCCTTAGTCTCGTGGGCTCGGAGATGTGTATAAGAGACAGGCCTGGTGCAGGGCGAGGCGAACGCGATTCAGCCCGGCAAGCGGATGTTGTCAGCAATGTCGCCGACCGTGGTGCTCGACGCCGACGGCCGCGTGCAGATGGTGGCCGGCGCGGCGGGCGGCCCGCGCATCATCTCGGCCACGAGCCAGGTGATCCTGAACGTGATCGAGTTCGGAATGCCGCTCGCCGATGCGATGCGCGCGCCACGGCTGCACAATCAGGCGCTGCCGGACGAACTGCGGCTGGAGACCAACGGCTTCCCCACCGCGACAGTCGACTCACTGAGGGCGATGGGACATACAGTCGCTTTTTTGGGCGGCATCGCCAACGTCAACGCGATCCGGCGTGTGCCGGGCGGCTGGCATGGTGTGTCAGAGCCTCGTGCATTCGGTGCCGCGGTCGGGTACTGACGTTCTGGCCTCACGCTTGGCTCGCGGACGTTGGGAGAACAGCAACTGCGTTAACGCAAAGATGCAAAGGCGCAGAGGCGCAAAGAGGCATACAGCGCGGCGCAGGCCGTGCGTGCGTTGATGTAAAGAAGGCGATGGGAACTGCGCTCGCGAGAGGCAGTTCCCATCGCCTTCAGTTTTCGTGCACTGCGACCAGCGTACCCCAAAAAGAGCCCTGTCTTCTCAACACATCATGATCTTCTTTGCGCCTTTGCGCCTTTGCATCTTTGCGTTAAGCAGTTGAGCAGTTAAGCAGTTGAGCGGCCAAGGAGTTGAGCGATGCCAGGAATTCAGCGCAGCCGCGCAACTTCCAGACGAGCACCGTTGTCGTCGCGCACACCCATGTAGACCACGCCGGGACCAAAGCCGGCAATCACGCGCCCGAAGGGGAACGCGACGCGATCGACGAGCACGCCGAGGCGATTCACGACGTCGTACACCGGACCGCCATTCGACACCTTGCTGGTGCGGATCCAGAGATTGCCATCGAGATCGGCGCGCGTCGCGCCGGTACCGAAGGCGGGACGGTAGTCGGGCAACTCGGTCGGCTTCACCATGTTGATCGCAGGTGGCGCGAGCGAGATCGGACTGCCGCCGCCAGGGCCGCCCTCGAAGCGCATCACGACGGCGCCACCCGCCATCCCGGCCGCGCCACCCGGTGGGCCGCCGGTCGTGACGACACTACCACCTGCGCCAGTGGTGGTGAGGGCGCGCGCGCGCGTCGCTTCCATCGCCGTCCTGGCCGAGTCGAGGAACGTCACCTTCGCCTCATCCGACATCCGCTGCCACTCGAATGGAATCTTCGGTGTGCTGGTCCGCGCACCATCGGGCGCCAGCCAATCGACGTGGTAGTCGGCACCGCGCACCACCGCCAGCGTGCCATCCGGCAGCAGCGTCCAGTCGTCCACCACCGGCATCGGATTCATCACCATGCTGATCGACATCTGTCCGCGATCGTTCTGTGTGACACTTGCCTTCGTCCTGGGGATCTTGAAGAACGAGGCGGTGTCGAGCGCACGCGTGTCGAGTGCGACGCGAAGGATCGGTGCCGAATCGGGCTGATCCGGCACCTGGAAACCGGTCGTCCGGTCGGCACTCGGCGGCGGCAGGTTCGGGCGCGTGAACCCGCGGTAGACGATGCGCCCCTTGCTGTCGAAGCCCGGCGTGCCGAACGGGCCGCCGACCATGAACTGTGCATCAGTCGGCCGCGGAACAGCCATCACACGAGCGACCTTGCCGGCGGCGTCGATCACCAGCATCGACAGTGACGCGGGGTCGATGAACAGCGAGGAGTCGCCGCGGTAAGCAATCAATCCGCCGGCGCGGGCGCCATAGGCATTCGCGGTGGCGGCGGTCGTGTCGGCGACGATCATCTCGCGCACGAACATCGAATCGAGCAGGACGACCTGCCGGCGCACCAGGTCGTTGACGAGGATCCGGCCGTCAGGAAGCGGCCGTACCGATGACACGCTGCCCAGCATGTCGGACGGCGAGACGCGTGTGACCGGGCCGAGCGGCCGCACCGCCGGCATCGACTGCGCGCCCAACGCAGCGCCGAGCGTCAAGGACGCGGCACAGAGTGTGATGGATCGGACCATCGAAATCGTCATGGCAAGCCTGGGAAAATGTTGATTCATCGAACGATGATGGTGGCGTTGCCACCTTGCGGAATACTCAGACCGCCACCGGCCAGGCCGCCGAACTGGCCGCCGCCAAACTGACCGCCGCCGATCGTCCCCGAACGTATCGACGCCAGATAGCGAAGATCGAGATGACTGGCGACGATGGCCGGCAGTTTGCGACGCTGCTCGGGAGTCAGCAGTCCGCGGATTGCCGGCGCCATGCTGCGCAAAAGATCGATCGATGCTTCGCGCGCCTTCTTGTACCGGTTATACGCAATGTCCTGATCGTAGCGATCATCGAGCCTGGAGAATTCTCTCACCACCGGCGCCCAGATCGCGCTCTGCCGGATGGTGAAGAGGCGATTCATGGTCGCGATACTGTCCGCCTGCGCGCTGGTGAGTGCCAGCGAGTCCTGCTGCCGGAGAATCTGTGCCAGCGGGTTGATGGTGACGTTGCCCGTGCCATACATCGCGTTCAGCGACGGCTCAGGCAGTTTCTGCCCTGGCGATCGGCGGCCGCGATCGAGCTGCTGTGTGAGCACCTGACGCTCACGGGCTGCACCAAGATCGAAACGCAGCAGCGCCGTCACGGTCACTGGTGCGCGGAAGGTGGTGAAGGCCGGACGTGTGGCGCCGAAGCGCTGGTTCACCTCATACCGGAAGCGCTGCGTCGCAGCGTCGAAACCACGTACATAGAGCAGCGTCGCATCAGGCGTCGCCGGCTGGCCCCAGCCGCGCAGGTTCTGCGAGCCGTGCAGCAACAGGTCGGCCGCCCCGAGTGGATTGTTCACCTGGAAGGAGAGCGTCGCGCGCTGCGGCAGGCGGAGCTTGAGCGGATTGAACGACACACTGAGGAACGCGGTCTGTGTCCAGACACCTCTACAGCTGTTGCGACCCGCCAGTGTGCCGATCTGACGCTGCAGACACTCTCGTGCATCGGGCCCTGCATTGGTGAGCAGTTGCCGCATCCCTGTGGCAGTCGCAGCATCGGCGGTCCGCACCGGATCGACGACGAACGCCCGGTCATTGGCCAGGCCGTCACCATTCACATCGCCGCCGACCAGCGGAGTGTATGGGCTCCCGGAACGAATGTTGCCGAACCAGCTCACGCGCACCGCGTCGAAGAAGTTGTAGTTGAGTGTGTACTGGAACTGGTGACGGGAATCGAACGAAGAGCGCGACCACTCGATCGCGCGGGGATCACCCACGGTGCTCTGGAACCCCCGGAACTGCTCGCGCACATTGCCATACACGTAGTTCAAACTCCACTGCAGCGATGAACTGAAGGTGGCCGGTGAGACACGAAAGTTCACCTGACGCGACTCGCTGATCAGGTCGGATTGGTTGGCATTGACCGCATTGTACTGGCGCGAAATCCTGGAGTCGCGCGGGGCCGCGGCGCCGGTGAAGGGATCGATGCTCGCCACCGGAACAAACACCGGACGCGCGCCCTCATCCGCGAGTGCAAAACGGGGCACACCGGCAAAATTCAGGTCGACGGTGCCTGGCTGATTCATGTTCCGCGAATAGGTGACGTCGATGCTGCCAGCGAAGCGATTGCGCAGCAGCGGGCCGTTCCACTGCAGGTTGGATCGGAGGCTCCGCGTCGCAGCCCAGTCATCCGGAAAAAGCGACACATTGGGCGCGAGGTTGGCGAACGGTGAATTCATATTTCCGTCGGCGCAGACCGGCGGAATCACCGCAGGGTCAGTCAGCCATGCACTCCACTGCGGTCGCGGCGCCGCCGCACCAAAGCAGCCGAGCTGCTGCACGCCAGTCGCAAGGCCGGTGTTGTTCAGCGCGCCGCCGAGCAGTGTCGCCTGCGGGGTATTCTGAAAGACTCCCAGGCCACCGCGAATCACCGCACGCGGACCGCGCACCGCGCCGTCGAATCCGGCGATCTGTGGTGCGGTCCCCACCGTCCACGAGAAGCCGACGCGCGGACTGACGTAGACGCGATTGGGCACCACATTGTTCGCCGTGCCGAAGAGCCGTGCGATCTCCGGGTTCTCCGCCGGACCATTGGTGAACCGATTGGCGTCCACTCGCACGCCGTACTGGATCTGCAGGTCGTTGCTCTTGCGCCATGCATCACCCAGCGACACCGCGGCGATGTACTGACTGCCGCTGATCTTGCGCGGTTCGAGTTGCCGCGTGTACGACACCGCGCGCCCTGCCTCGAGATCGCCGAGCGAGTTGAACGCGAACGACCCCTGCCGGTTGGTGGTCTGATCGATCGTGAAGTCATCGCGACGCAGCTCGCTGGTCAGTTTCACGCGATGTCTGCTGTTGCGCGAAAAAAGCGACAACGTATTGAGAATGCCACCGCTGAAATTGTCGGCCGATGTCTCGAGAAACGGGTTGCCGCCGAACGACACATTCCGCAGCGCCGTCGTTCCATCGGCGAGCGCAGAGTTCACCCGCACCGTGCCACTCGGGATACGCAGAAACGGTGTCCCGTAGTTCCGTGACCCGTTCAGGTTCACGTTCGTTTCGGTGAGGATGCCGCTGGCAAAGTACGCCGAATGGCGACCAGCGAAGCCGCCGTTCCAGTTGATTCGTTCGCCGCTGTGTGCCGGGAGTTCGCCAATCGAGCCACCGGCCGGCGACGTGCGGTTCCACGATCCATTGCCGGAAAGCGTGAACGCCTGACCGGTGCGCGAACCCGGCGGCGCGAGATTGATCGTTCCGAACAGGCTGCCCTGGTCGCTGAGGCGGTCGCGCGGTATTCCGGGGGTGACCGATGGCACACCAAGCCGCTGCAGGATGCCGAGCAGCCGCGCGGCCGAATCAGGCGCGATGCCGCTGGTGAGCAGTCCGTCGGCGTCCGTGTTGAGAAGGGTCCGCAGATCGTTGCTGCGACGACCGAGCTGATACGAGAGATTGTAGAATGCCTTGTCGAGCACGATCGGGCCCGCGACCAGACCACCGAGCGAGGTATTGTTGAACTCCTGCCCCAGTGATCGCGCTGCGGCATCGGTGAACTGCAGCACCGGCGCATCGACGTTCAGGCTCATCGTGCGCGAGGTGAAATTCGAGCCGCTCGGCGTTCGGAGCTGAAACTGCGCACCGCTGAACCCGCCGCGAGAGACGTCATATGGCGACGTGACGAGGGCACTCGAGACACCAGCATCACGGGGCAGGTTGGTGCCACCGAAATTCTGTCCGTTCAGTGTGCTGTTGTTCTGATCGGGCGTCAGGCCGAGGACGGAGAAACCGGATGGATCCCCCTCGGCACCCGGTACCAGTTGGACGCCGGGCAACGATGCCGCCATCGCCGCCAGGTCGCCCGCCTGATTCGCGCCGACAGTGCCATCGTTGATTGCGCGTTCACTGCCACCGATATCGGGAGTGCGATCGTCGCGTGTTGCGCGCGGCCGGTTGCCGACGACACGCACTTCATCCAGCTGCGTCACCACACGCGAGAGTCGGGAGTCGGCCAGCAGCACTTCCTGATCGGCGGTTCGCTTGACCTCAAACCGTTTTGGCGCGAAGCCAAGCGCCGTCACGGTGAGGAAGTAGTCGCCGTCGCCGCCGGGAAAGGTGATGGTGAATCGGCCCCTGGTATCGGTCCTGGCGTTCCGGTTCACATTGCCCGAGAGCGAGGTCGCCGTCACGCGCGCGCCGGCAATCGGGATCGAGTCCGGACCGGAGATCACGCCGCGGATCACGTCGAGCTGCTGTGCCACCAGCGGCGGTGCATACGATGCGCTGGCGACTGCCAGGATGTACAACGCAAAACGGCGAAGGCGCACGATGGTCTGACGGACGGTGGGAGGAGCTGATCGGGATGCCGATGGTCGTCAGACGCCACACCGCCCTTGAAGGTTTACTCCCGGCGAAGGCGGCCTACGTCTGCAGGCAACGGTACCTTGGCAGCGCACGGAAGCCCGAGATGGTCCGAAGCGTGTGAAGATGAAAAGCAACACGCCCGAGGCTGCGGATGCAGACCCGGGCGTGTGCTGTACCAATTCCCCACATCTCGACTGACGGAGCCCGCACGCAGGGTGGTGAGTACGGACCCCCGCAAACGCTAGTTCCGGATGGTGACCGGGCTCCCGACGCGGACCGTCAATGCCGAGCCTTCAGGGAGACAGGCGAGACGATCGCCCGACAAAGCCGCCGCGGCAGCGCCAGCCGCACCACCGGCCGCCGCACCGACCACGGTCCGCTGCACACGACTCCCGCCGCCGATGATGTTTCCGATCACGGCGCCGGCAGCCGCACCGATGGCGACTTTCTTGCCGTCACCGCCCTTCCGTTCCTTGAGCACCGCTGAGGTGGTGACTTCACCAGACATGGTGTAGGTCTCGCCACCGAAAGTGACGGAGCGGACATCGAAGGCCAGTTCCGCCTCGTCGCCCTGATTGGCGGACGTCTTCGACTTCGTGACGATCAACCCAACCCGCGATCCGGCGGGAAGCGAAACGCCGTTCGACGCCGTCACCACTGAATTGGTCGTCGCCGTGAGGCCGTCACCCACCTGCGCCGTGTTGGAGCAGAGCCTGGCGCCGCTCGTGATGCCGATCGTCGTGCCGGCGGCGATCGTGCCACTGGCGCGGCCCGCCTCCGCTGGCGCCCGAGCCGGAGCGGAATTGGAGGCGACGGGCGTGGCGGGCCTCGGCGACGAGCGCGGGCGCGTGGGAACCGGCTTCGGCTTCACGCCCGCCGGTGTCTCGACCGGCGCGACAGCCACCGGCTCAGCGACTGCGGCAGCCGGCGGAATGACTTCAATCGACGCGACGGAATCCGCCATGCGTGTGCCGGCGGAGGTATCGGTCATCGCGGCCGACATGGCGGCCGTGCTGTCGGCGGTTTTCGCGGTCTCGCCGCCACAGGCGTTCAGTACGAGCAGTGCAGCGGCAGCAAGCGGCAGGATCGAGCGGGGCATAAGTTGACTGGTTCGCATGTTGTTCTCCATGTGCAGATGGTCACGCCACGACATCTGAAGTCCCTGTCGTTGCAGCGCTTACCTGATTGATGAGCAAGCCTCGTACCAGCAGCCTCCGCGCCCTGCGCGCGTTGGTGCCCTTCGTACAAGTCTATCGCGGCCGGATGGCTCTCGGGCTGGCCTGCGTGATCGGCTCGAGTGCCATTGCGAGCGCCATCCCCTGGCTGCTGCGCCGCGCCGTGGATGATCTCACGATGGCAGCCCCAGCACGTGACCTCTGGCTGCTGGCGGCTGCCATGGTCGGGATCGCGCTCGTCACGGCCGTGCTCCGCTTTCAGATGCGGAACATCCTCAACGCCATCAGCCGATACGTGGAATACGACCTCCGGAATGCAATGTTCCGGCATCTGCTGACGCTCGACGCGGGTTTTTTCGGCCGGAACCGCACCGGCGACCTGATGGCACGCCTCACCAACGACCTCTCCGCCGTCCGGATGGTCGCCGGCCCGGCCATCATGTACCTGGTCAATACGGTCGCGGGCGGCATCTTTGCGATCATCTTCATGCTCCGCATCAGCCCGCAGCTGACCGGCATTGCCGTGCTGCCGATGGTGCTTCTGCCGGTGGTGATGGCGGTCCTCGGCTCCCTGATCCACACGCGCTTCGAGGCCGTGCAGGAGCATTTCGGCGTCATGACGACGCACGCGCAGGAGAACATCAGCGGCGCCCGGATCGTCCGCGCCTTTCGGCAGGAACGCGCGGAACAGGCGTACTTTGCCGAACTCAATGACGAGTACCTGCGGCGCAACATGGGGCTCGCGCGTCTCTACGGTCTGATGTCGCCCGGCCTCCAGCTGCTGGCCGGCATCGGCGCGGTGGCGGTGCTGGGCCTCGGCGGCGCGGCCACACTGCGCGGGACCATCACCGTTGGTGATTTCGTCGCGTTCGGACTGTATCTTGGCATGCTCAGCTGGCCGCTGATCGCACTCGGCTGGGTGATCAACCTCTTTCAGCGGGGGGCGGCCAGCATGCAGCGCATCAACGACGTGCTGCTCGCTGCGCCGTCGGTCGTGACGCCCTCGACACCCGTGGCACTCCCGCCGCCGACGAATCGTGGTCGATCGATCGAGTTCCGGAATGTGAGCTATCACTACCCCGTGGCCGAGGGCGGCGAGGCGCGATGGGTCCTGCGCCACGTGTCATTCACCGTGCCGGCCGGTGCCACGGTCGGCATTGTCGGCGCGACGGGAAGCGGCAAGAGCGCGATGATGGACCTGATCCCCCGATTCTGGAACGCACAGGAAGGCCAGATTCTGATCGACGGGATCCCGATCGAGCAGGTGTCGCTGGCTGCACTGCGCTCGTGCATTGGCTACGTCCCGCAGGAGACGGTGCTCTTCAGCGATACGATTCTCGCCAACCTCACGTATGGTGGCAACGATGACGACGCGGCGCGCAGTGCGGCAGCCGTCGCGCAGCTCGATGCAGCCATCGTCGATCTGCCGGCCGGCTACGACACGATCCTCGGTGAACGCGGCATCAATCTCAGTGGCGGTCAGAAACAGCGGGCGGCGATTGCCCGTGCGCTGGCCCGGGACCCGCAGATCGTGCTGCTGGATGACGCGCTGAGCGCCGTCGATACCGGAACCGAAGCGGCCATCCTGCAGGGGCTGCGTGACGAACTCACGGGCCGGACCGCACTGATCGCGTCGCATCGCGTCAGCGCCGTCCGCGATGCGTCGTGGATCATCGTGCTGGATGAGGGGCGGCTGGTCGAACAGGGAACGCACGATACCCTGGTGTCATCACGCGGGCGGTATTGGCAGCTGCTGCGCCGCCAGCAGATGAGCGACGAGCTGGACGCCGTGGCGCTCTAGACGATCATCAAGCCCCGTAACGCATCGACAGACCGACTCACTGCGCAGCCACCTTCAGCCGCGTCGAGGACCGCCACTACGCTGACATTCGGCACACACGCCATAAATCACCAGTCGATGGCGCTGACGACTGTAGCCATGCGATTCGGCAATGATGGTCGTCATCCGCTCGAGCCGCTCATCGCGGAACTCGTCCACGCGGCCACACACGGTGCAGAGCATGTGCTCGTGATGCGGGATGCCACGTGATGGCTCGAAGCGCCGGAATCCTTCGCCAAAATCGCGCTCGACCACCAGACCACTCCTGACGAGCAGATCGAGCGTCCGATAGATGGTCGCCGTGCCGGCGTTCTCCCCCTCGGCCGCCACATCGTGCGCCACTTCCTCGACCGAGAGGTGCCGGTCGGACGCGAAGACCACGTTCGCGATCGCGAGGCGCTGATGCGTCACCGGCAGGTTGTGCTGCCGGAGATAGGTACGAAACAGCTCCAGATCGTTGCGAACCTCCATACGGCCTCCGCCGGTGCTCTGGCCTACGCGGCGGCTGGCTTGGCGAGCGGTGGCGCCACCAGGGCGGCCATTGCCCCGTGGCTCACCTGTTCGGGATCAGCCGGCTCGGTGCTGCGATGCCGGACGCCACGCAGTACCGCTTCGACGGCGTCGAGCGGCGCATCCGCCTCTTCCTGCACATCGACGGACCACTTCCCGCGATCGATTCCCTTGATCGTGTGGCGATAGGCGGCCGTCAGGATACGCATGCGTGGCGATGGAATCGCCAATGGCGCGACGGTGTCGATCGCATCACCTGCGTCGTGCGCTTCATCCGGTTCATCCTCTTCGTGCGCAGCCGCAGCGGCCTCTGGTTCGTTCAGATACGGGGAGTCGTCATCCGACGCCGATTCGGCAGCGGCGGCGGTGGCCGGCGGCGGCTCGTCAATGGAGTCGTCGGTCATTTCCATTTCCGCAGCATCGGAATCGAGCATGGCGTCATCACCGTCGGTACCGGCATCGGACGCGCTGATGCCCTCGGCAGTGTCCACCGGAGCTTCCGCATCCATCACCAGCGCCACTGGCGCCGGCGGCAGTACGGTGGCGATCACCGCAACGCCGGTCTCGAGCGTCCCACGGCGGATCGGCGGAAAGAGATGCAACTCGACGACCGAGTCCAGTGGCACACGGGAGAGCACGGTGCGGAGGAAGCGTTCCTGCGTTTCGGTCATCAATGAGATCCAGGGGTGACGGCGACGGCGCCGCGACGCGCATCGAGCTCGCGCTCGACGAAGAGGCGAAGGATGTGCATGAAATCCTGCGCGTTGGTGACCACACCGTACGCCTGGTGCGTGCCACGGTCCTTCAGTTTGCTGACCACGAACTCACTCGAGTCGACGCAGATCGTCGGCAACTCGCGGATATCGGTTTCGGAGTGCTGGACGTACGCCGGCAGCATGTTCCCGGTGGCGATGGAGTGCAGCGCCGTGGCGACCAGAATGGCCATCGTGGCCTTCACGGTATGCACACGCATTGCATCCTGGCCCTGCAACATGTCGGTATACACATCGGGCAACGGTCCATCATCGCGAATGCTGCCGGTGAGCACGAATGGCACGTTGCGCGTGACGATCGCGTGCATGATGCCGGTCGTGACGATCCCCTGCTCCACCGCCGCACGGATGGAACCGGCGGCCCGCACCTTGTTGATCGCACGCACGTGCTGTGCGTGACCGCCCTGTGTCGGCGTGCCCTGCGCATTCATGCCCAGCGTCGTGCCGAAGATCGCGGCTTCGATGTCGTGCACCGCCACCGCGTTGCCCGCCAGCAGCGCACCGACAAAACCGTGCTCGACGAACCAGGTCATGTCCGCGCGCGCTCGGCTGTGAACGAGCGCCGGACCGGTGACCCAGATCACGTAGCCGGCCTGCTCACGCTCGTCGACCAGCAGCCTGGCGAGTTGCTGGTAGTCGATCGGCTTCTCACGGCTGACCTCGGACGACATGAACTGGAACTCGTCGCTCTCGACCTCGGGCCGGAACGCGCGGGCGTGCACGAAGAGACCGTCACGGCCGTCCTCACGCTGCCCGACCGCGACCCGTTCACCACGCCGGACTCGACGCCCCTCGCGGACCCAGAGCGTGTCGGTCTCGTCGAGGACCAGCACGCCGTCCATCCGGGGCTCACGCGGCAGCCGCCACCGGCCCGCGATCCGGGCAAACGTCGGCAGGTTCGTGGTCGGGAAGAACCCCTCGGGCAGGACACCGTCGGCCGGTGACACCAGAAACCTGGCGTCGGGTGCGGCGGCGAGAAACGCGGTACTGAAGTCAGGCGGTGAGTAGGTGGCCACGAATCAATTTGCCTGGAAGAACGTGCGGGTTCAATGCGCAGATGAGTTCGAGGGCCAAGGCAATTCGACCGAACCCTGCCAGCCGGCTTGTTTTATTCATCTGATCATCAGATGTTTCGATCATGACCACCATCGCCCGACTCTCGCTCGCCGACGCCACTGCCGCCCAGCTCGAGGCCCGTATCGCCGGCGGCGAATGGGCCGTCGGCACCCGGCTGCCGGCTGAACCTGAACTCATGACCCAGCTTGGCGTCGGACGTTCCACCGTCCGGGAAGCGATCCGAACAATGGCGCGGGTCGGGCTCGTGCAGGTACGCCAGGGCGACGGGACATACGTCACGGCTCGGCCGATCGATCACGAGAGCCTGTCCACTCGGTGCCAGCGCGCGCAGTTGCATGAGATCCATGACGTTCGTGAGGCACTCGAACTGCAAGCGGCGCGCCTCGCCGCAGAACGACGCTCCGATGAGGATCTGGCCGAGCTGCGACAGCTGCTCGATGCACGGGCGGCGGCGAGGGCGGCGCGGGATCCGGAGGCGTTCGCCGCGGCCGACGTAGCCTTCCATCGACGCATCGTGACCGCGACGCAGAACACCATGCTCGTCGATCTCTACCGGGTGCTGAGCGACGCGCTGGTGCAGTCGCTCACGTTGCGCAAACGCGCCAGTGCATTCGAGGATGTCGATGCGACCGTTGAGCATGAGGCGCTGCTGGTCGCGATCGCGAAGGGAAACCCATCCGCCGCAGCCGAGGCCGTGACTGCGCTGATGCGACTCGGTCGGCAACTCAAACAACCACGCGCCGGCGGGGAGGCGGCACCATGACCGCCGTGACCGCTCCGTTCACTCACAACGCTGCCACACGCACTTTCGATCGCCCGTCGGTGCTGCGACTGATGCTCGGCCATGGGGCCACGGATTTCTATCAGGCGGCGGTGCCCGCGCTGGTTCCGTACTTCATCGCGACATTCCATCTCACTCTGGCGCGCGGCGCAAGCGCCGTGTTTGCCGCCACGATCCTGTCCGCCGTGTTGCAGCCGTTCTTCGGATGGCTGGCCGATCGACGCGCGACACCGTGGCTTTCCACGTACGGATTGATCCTCGCCGCAGGCGGCGTTGCGTTGGCGGTGATGGCGCCGACGTTCAATCTGGCGCTGGCGGCCTCCGCAGCCGCAGGCATTGGTGTGGCCGCGTTTCACCCCGAAGCGACACGCGCGGTCAGCACATTCTCGGGCGAGCGGAAAGGCGCCGGGATGAGCTTCTTCACCATCGGCGGCAACATCGGCTTCGCGCTGGCCCCGATGGTCGTGGTGCCGTTGGCCACTGCATCCAGTCGCGGTGTGCTGGCGGCGCTGTGCCTCCTGAGCATTCCGTCGGCGTGGATCCTGAGTCGCGCGATGGGGGCGTTGCCACACGACCGTGGTCCCGCCGCACGCGCTCTAACGCGGCGCGATGAGTTGCCCGCTGATGCATGGGGTGCGTTCGCGCTGCTCGGCGTCGCCATCGGCCTTCGCAGCATGATGTTCGTGGCGATGAACACGTTCCTGCCGACGTACTGGTCGCGGACGTTCCACGTCACGCTGCAGAGCGGCGCCTTTGCCCTGTCGATGTTGCTGGCGATCGGCCTGATGGGCGTGTTGCTTGGCGGCCGGCTGGCCGATCGTTTCGGCGCAAAGCGTGTCATTCTCTTCAGCTTCGTGGCGCTGGGGCCGGCGTTCTGGTTGCTGGCGCACGCCGACACCCTGCTGGCGGCGTGGCTCACGCTGCCACTGCTGGCGTTCGGGTTGTTCGCGCCAGGCGGCGTGATGGTGGTGCTTGGACAGGCGTACCTGCCACGCCATGTCGGCACCGCCTCAGGCGTGACGGTTGGGCTGGCGGTGACGTTTGGTGGTCTGGCGGCGCCGTTGCTCGGGCGTGTCGCCGACATGCGTGGGATGCACGCGATGATTCTGTTGCTTGCGGCATGCGCACCGATCTCTGCGTTGCTGGCATGGCGACTGCCTGACCGGCGTCACAGATAGCGTCGCGTCGCCGAAGTGCCGTGGCTCAAGGCGGGTGATGGATTTTGGCGCGAGCCAAGGCGCGAGCCAGACCGATTCCAGCGGAATCGCGAGGCGTTGCAACGCCGGCTCGCGTCAAAAGACGCGCCCGACTGCCGCGAGACTTCGGCGACACTACACTCGTGTAGCGGGCGCCTATGGTAGCCTGTTCAAGAGCGGAGTGACCGTGCCACCGACTTCACGATACCCGGTGAGCTGGTATCCCGCCGGAACGCCGGAGCCGGCGAAGCGCGGCATCCGGATGGCCCAGTCGGCGACAATCCAGAGGCCCGACGGCAGTCGTTGCAGCACGACGTGACCGCCCGCGTGTCGTGCGATGACGGGGATCAGCCTTCTCGAAAAAACGTACCGGAACTCGATACGCCGCAGCTCGCCGCTTTTCGCGTCGACGAACGCGGTGCCCTCGACATCCGGCACCGAGCGGCCGCGCACCGGCCGGAATCGCAACTCTGCAAGCGCCGGATTGGCATCGCGCTTCGGCGTATCGAAGCAATGCGTGCCGAGGAACGCCTCGCTCAGCAGCACTGCTTCGTCCGGCGCAAAGAACGAGAAGTCGCCATTCGATTCCCTGCGGATATAGCCGACCGACGCCAGCGAGTCGGGATCGAGTGCCGAGAACGCGCGGCCAATGCCGTTGTCATCACGAAGCAACTGCGAACTCAACACCGCCAGCGAGGGGGACAAGTCTCTTGCGCTCTCCTGCACACGTGCCAACGCTGCCGTGGAATCGGCGCGCGAAAGCGTGGATGCGCGAAGCGCGAGGGTAATCTGCTCCCAGAGCATCGCGGTTCGGTTCTCGCCCTCCGGCGCGCGTCCGCAAATGCCGCCTTCCGCTACGACGCGGACGCGGGAGAGCAGTTGGCGCGTGCTGGTCATGCGGAGTGGCAACGTGATCGAGGCGCCGGAGTCGATTCGAACTCCGGCGACCTTCTGCGGCGTGATTCCGATGCGTCGAACGCCGAATGACCAGACGCCAGGCGAGGGGAGCCGCAAGGTCACGACTCCCCGATCGTTGCTGAGGCCATCGACGCGCTGCCGGCCAACGGAATCGGAGGCGCTGACGAGCGCACCGACGACGGCAGCGTTGGTGGCGGAATCGCGCAATTCGAGACGGACGCTCTGGCCGTGGGCGGCGCCGGAAAGTATCGCTACCGCGAGGGCCGACGTGAGGAAGCTCCGAAGGCTGCGTTTCATCGTTGCACCGACTGATAGTCGACGTACGAGTGGAGCTGAAGCAAACCGCACCGGTTGCCACTGACCTCCACCGATCCAGTGATTCTGTTCGCCATGGCAACACGGGAGTTCGGCGCGTAAATCTCCATCGTGGCGACTTGCGCGGCTCGCAATCGCCTCAACTCCGCCACGCGGAGCGGGGCAATTCGAGCATCGAGGAAAATCTTCGGAAATCATAGTCGACTGCCGCCGGCCTCCGACACCGGCATCGACATCATCGGCAGTTCCGCGCGGGGCCGCCACCCGGAGGCAAGAACCACGTCGCTGCCATTGGTTGGTCCCGACAGATCAGGCGGCACGCGAAACGACAGCAAACCCGGAGCGCCGATCACGAGCTCGAGGACGGTTTTCGCTCCGCGACCGGCGATGGCCACGGAATCGAAGAAGATCCCCTGATGCTCCTCTCGGTGCTGCGAAAAGCGTGAGCGGGCTTCCACGGTCCGCGCATCCACGAACCGCAACGGACGGTTTTCCAGCGCGGCCGACTGGAGGACGTCGCGGATCGACGTGTCGGCGCTCATCATCATTCGCGCCGAGTCACCCGCGTCGCGGTGCACGCTCAGGCTGTCGCGATCCGACAATCGGGCGTGGAGCGCCACCGAGTCCGCTCGCACTTCTGCTGCTGTGACTGTCGACCCCCCGGTTCCGCGGTACCCCACCAGCGTTCCGGTTACCTCCCACGAACGGCCGACCACGCGCGGCATCCGACTGGCCCAGTCAGCGACGATCCACTGGCCGTTCTCGAGACGACGCACCGACACCTCTCCGCCAGCGAACGTGGCGCTCCTCGGGATCAAGATCCCTGCGTTGACGCAGCGGAATACGATTCTGCGAAGTTCTCCACTGATGGTGTAGACGAAGGCAACTCCGGCGACATCGGCCACGCTCCGCCGTGGCACCGGCTGAAACTCGAGTTCGGCCAGCGCCGGGTTCGCATCGAACTCGGGAGTAGAGAAACAGTGCGTCCGAATGAACGCGTCAGAAAGCATGACGACATCATCGGGCGCGAAGTACGAGATCATGCCGTCCAGATCAGCCCGCACATACCCGAACCGTGCGAGCGTATCCGGATCTGCGGCGAAGAACGGTCGATCAGTGCCAGTGCCTTCCCCGACCACGTGCGAGCAGACCAACGCGAGATTCCTGTCACGAGTGCGCTCGTGGAGCGTGACACGCAACGATGGCAGGTTCGCGGCGTCACGCCGCGTCAGTGCGCTGGACCGGAGCGCCAATGTCACCTGCTCCCATAGCGCCGACGTGCGATCGACACCTGATGGGGCGCGTCCACAGACCCCCGCCTTCGCCGTCACACCTACGCGTGGCAGGGAAAACCCGAAGTTCGCGACGGCCAGCAGCACCGGTACCGTCGACGCCTCGTCCACGCGCACGGCCGGCGCGCTTATCGGCACGAGGCCGATTCGCCGAACCGATGTGCCCCAACTGCCCGCATTGGGGATCCTCAGCGTCAGGCGCCCGTCTTCGTTGGTCAGTCCGTAGACTCGTGTTCCGGTTGTCTGCTCGGTAGCGGTCACGATGGCGCCGGCCACGGGCGTCTGGGCCAACGAGTCGCGCACGAGTACGCCAAGCTGCTGCGCGGCAACGGTTGGCGCGGTGCACAAGGCGAGCGCGGAAGTCAGGAGCAATCGCAAGCGCATTGACACAAGCTGGCCGGCTTCAGCCACGGGTAGCGGCCGCCGCCGCGGTGCGGCGCCGGATGCCATGGCGCACGAGAGCTCATTGCGTCCGCGACGGGTAGTCGAGGTACGACTGCAAGTGGATGACGCCACACCTATTTCCGCTGAAGATGAGCGATCCTCCAGTCCTCAGCGCCGTCGCGACTCGTGAGTCCGGGGCATACACCTCCATTGTCGCGACTTGTACTGCATAAAACTGCTTCAGCTCCGTCAGGCTCAGTGGCAGCGCCCGGTAGTCGATGTGCACCTTCGGGAAGCAGAGCGCGACGCTCTGACCCTGCGTTGACGCAGCGGGCATTGCCATCATTGGCACCAGCGCGCCGGGGCGCCATTCAGCACCAAGCAACAAATCATCGCGCGCCATCGGCCCTGACATGCCATCGGGGATCAGGAATGGACGCATGCCTGGCGCGGCGAGAATGAGATGATACGCTCGGCGGGCTCCCAACGCCGCGATTCCTGCGGAATCAATGAAGACTCCATCACGTTCCGCCCGTCGCTGCGCGAAACGTGTGCGGGCTTCCACGGTCCGAGCGGTCACGAACAACGGCCTGTAAGCTGCAATTACGGCACTGTTGACGATCCTGACGATCGACGTCTCGGCACTGCTCACCAGGCGGACGGAATCCGCTGGCCCACGCACCAGCGCAAGGCTGTCCCGTTCCAGCAACTGCTGCACCAGCGCCAATGAATCCGCGCGTGCTTCTTCCGCGGTCAACAGCGAACCACCAGACTCCTGATACCCCGACAGTCCCCGCGTCGTCAGCCACGATGCCCGGACGATCTCCGGCATACGAATCATCCAATCCGCGACGACCCATTCCCCGTGTTCAAGCCGCCGAAACGACACGTCCCCGCCGGCATGCACCGCGCTTTTCGGTATGAATGCCTCGGCGTTAATGAACCGGAACACAATGCGCCGCAGCTCACCAGTGACGGTGTCGACGTACGCGACACCCGCCACATCCGGCACTCGCCGCCGCGGCACGGGCCGGAACTCCAGTTCCGCCAGCGCAGGATCCGCATCTGCCGTTGGCGTTTTGAAGCAATGCGTCCGAACGAAGGCATCGGACAACATCACGATGTCGTCTGGCGCGTAGTACGCGAGCATGCTGTCAGGTTCACTCCGCACGTACCCGAAGCGCGCGAGCGAATCAGGATCGGCCGCGAAGAACGATCGGCCAGTGCCATCGCCGGTCCTGACGATGCGCGACGAGATCAGGTTCAGCACCGGGTCGCGCACGCGATTGTGCAGTCGGACACGCATCGATTGCGCGCGTGCGGAGTCACTGCGCGTCAACGCACTGGACCGAAGTGCCAAGGTCACCTGCTCCCAGAGTGCCGAGGTCCGATTGATACCAGACGGGGCGCGACCACACACCCCCGCTTTCGCCGTGACGCGAACCCGCGGCAGCGAGAACCGGAGGTTGGCAACCGCAAACAACACCGACGTTGACGAGCCAACGGTGACCCGAACCGCGGACGCGCTTGTCGGCACGATGCCTATGCGACGCACCGATGGCACCCAGCTACCGGCGTTTGGCAGCTTGAGCGTCACACGCCCGTCCTGATTGGTCAGTCCGTACACCCGCGTGCCGTTCGCCTGATCGGTGGCGGTCACGATCGCACCGGCCACCGGCGTTCGGACCAAAGAGTCTCGAACTGTAACGACAAGCTGCTGCGCGCCTGCCTCCTGCACTGCACACAGCAACAGCAAAACACCAAGGATTCGTGCACGCATCAGCACAATGCCGCCACTCCATTCACGTGGGGATGACAGTTCGGTACCGGGAACGACTCCATGAAGACTACCCGAGCGAAACACCGCAGGAATGGAACGCTTCGACACGGATCACGTTACACACGGAGCTACCCCGGCGGTACGACGCAGTGCCACCAACCGCCTCAGCTGCAACCATGCACCACAGGGAGGCGATCGCGCGGCGACGCAACACCATTCGGGAGCCAGCGCATCGCCACAACCCAGTGCGCCACTCCGCTCCACCTACAGCAACGTCACCGGATCCCGATCCCACGCCAGCCGCATTCCGGCCGACGATGGCAGCGGTCCATGCTCCACCACGTAACGGCCAATCCGTCCCAGCG
>ENA-ORBV01007754-ORBV01007754.1-microbial-mat-metagenome-genome-assembly--contig:-NODE-7754-length-18337-cov-5.904326_pt1 | contig 18337 bp, 15 predicted proteins | sample MGYA00237777_ERZ505514 | MGnify/ENA primary metagenome ERZ505514 (study PRJEB26160, sample SAMN06269048) | microbial mat metagenome | isolation source: Oligotrophic lake microbial mat | place...
AATAAGCACGGTTCGGATCTTTCTATTGAAAATATTCTTGTAGAGCTTATCAGATCATTTAAATCAGAAATTAAAGAACGGAAAGTTACAAAGTTAAATGAAAATACTCGATACGTTCCTGTTTCAATTAAGCGAGAAATTATGAAAAGAGATCATGCCCAGTGTAGTTTTGTTTCCGCTTATGGTGTGAGATGCACACAGAAACATTATCTACAATTTGACCATATCCAGCCATTCGCTATAGGAGGTAAATCTAATTTAGAGAATCTTAGGTTGCTTTGTAGTGCGCATAATAAAGCTAGGATTGGGCAAACTTTTCCTGAAAAAAGGGGAAGGAGCTTTTTTTGATAAGGGCTTTGATTCGAGAGACGCTCAATCCCCTTTTTAAGCAATGGTTGTGGTTTTGAAGAAAAACGGGTGGCTCTCAATCACCTTTTTACAGGGATTATCAGAATAGAATAGTGACGATAGTCTATTTAAAAAATTAGGACCCGATGTGAGAAAAATTGACGATCTAAAGCATATCTCTAAGGATCCAGATCTAATTGATCCTTCACAAATTGATACCGAATTTGAGGAAGCTAAACTCCCTCCAAAATTAAGTTCTGAAGCAAAAAAATTTCTAAAAAGTACAGCTAAGCTCCGTAGGAATTTAGAAAATCAGCAGAAACTTTCGCCTGGGATTTTATATAAGACATTTACTTTTTAACAAAGTAACGAACGTTCTTACATGTTAGTCATGTTAGCGGTACTTATACCTTATATCTCTAATCTACCCCCGCCTCTCTCTTCTTATCTTCGCATTAGCAGAAATGGCAGTTTCCGCAGAAAGAGTATAAGCATCGTTATCATCGAATAAAGCTTCGATAAATTCATCCGCGGAGAAGGGTTTTAGATCGTTGAGCCCCTCACCTACCCCGATGAATCGGATTGGCACATCAAGCTCACGTTTTATAGCGATCACTACACCACCTTTGGGAGTACCGTCTAATTTCGTAACTATGACTCCGGTTAACTTACAAATTTGATTAAATTCTTTGGCCTGGATAATTGCATTTTGTCCAGTAGCTCCGTCAATTACCAACCAGACTTCGTGTGGAGCTGAGGGTTGATTCTTAATTATTGAATTCTTAATACCTTCAAGCTCAGACATTAAATTTTGTTTATTATGAAGACGGCCAGCAGTATCTATAATAAGGCATTCGGTATCATTTTTAACTGATTTTGAGACTGCATCAAATACCACACCGCTCGGTTTCGCACCTGCTGGGCCCTTTATAACTTCAATCCCTACTCGGTCTCCCCACATGCTAAGTTGCTCAACAGCAGCAGCTCTAAATGTATCGGCAGCAGCTAAAGCAACTTTTACACCTTTTTGTTTTAGAAAATTTGCGACTTTGCCAATCGTAGTGGTCTTACCAACTCCATTTACCCCAATTATAAGAATAACTGTTGGTCCATCAGAAAGACGTTTTGTATAAAAATCTGGATTCTTTTCAAATAAAATCTCTTTTATTTTTCCCTTTAAAATTTCTTTGAAAAGAGTTTCATCAATTATAACGCCTCGCTTTAATTCTTGACGAACTGAATCAATGAGTTCAGAGGCGGTTTTAATTCCTATGTCTGCTGAGACTAGAATCTCTTCCATCTCCAATAAAGTTTCTTCATCTATTTGAGGCTTAAAAGAAAAAATTCCTTTAATACGACTAAAAAAACCTTGTCGTGTTTTAGACAAAGCTTCATTTAGTGATTTTTTAGGATCTTCATTTTCTAATTCGGCTGCGTGGGAAACTTCACTGGAAATTTCAGTGTCGTTTTTTTGTGTCTTAGTCTTGCCCCTTAGAAATCCGAACATCGATAGGTGCTCCACGCATATGCACAGTTACTTTATCTGCTGAAGCAGCTCTGTGATACTCTTGGTATTCTGTAGCTGTTTCAGCGACTCCGTTTTTCTTGGAGAAAACAATCTCTATTATTTTCTTAGTTTCTGCAACATCATGCTCTAAAGTCTTTACTTCCTGGTCAACAAGACTCAAGGCATTTGCATATCGATTTCTAATATCAGACAAACTTAATTCTACTTTTTCTAACCGTGAATTAATTGCATCGATTGCTGCTAAACCAACTCCGCCAGTTTTTGAGCCAGCACGGCTGAAGGCCAGTAGAGAAACAACTAAGCCAAAGATCGCCACCAAGAATGTAAAATCAGCGGCACTAAGATTTAATGTATTAATAAGACTTTTTAAAGTCTGAAAATGATCTAAAGGAATACTAGATAAAATGGCAGAAAACTTTTCCATTACAACCTCCGATTAAAAACCTAACTAAAAATTTTAAACTAACTATTAACTGCATGAGTAAAAGCTTCATCTAAAGAGACTGTCACAATCTTTGAAGCACCAGGTTGCTCCATTGTGACACCAACAAGCTGATCACATACCGACATTGTTTGCTTATTATGTGTTATGAGCAAAAACTGTGTCTGTGTGCTCATTTCTTTTATTAAGGACAGGAACCTAACCACATTTGCCTCATCCAGAGGTGCATCCACCTCGTCTAAAACGCATATTGGACTAGGTCGTTCCAAGAACATGCCCATTATCAATGAGATAGCGCAAAGGGTTTTTTCACCACCAGAAAGTAATTCTATGCTTTTTAACTTCTTACCTGGGGGTCTGGCTACAATCTCAACACCTGATTCCAATGGGTTAGCTGGATCTACTAATTCGAGATGGGCACTTCCACCACCAAATATTTTAGGTGATAACTCAGAAAAATTCTTATTTACAGCTTCAAAAGTCTTCATAAATCTCTCTTGAGAGATCTCGGTTAGCTTTTCAACTGTTCTTTGCAGGGTTCTATAAGCCGATTCTAAATCGATTTTTTGCTTCACTAAATCTTCTAACCGCTTAGTTTCCTGTTCACAAAGTTCTACGGAAGCAGGATCGACTTCGCCTTCTCTAATCATTCGATTCTTTAATCGAGAAGCTTCTTCTTGATACTCAGAAACAAGATCTTCTGATAACTGAAACTTCAGCTGTTCTTCTGCAGTCGTAGTAAATATTTTTTCTAGTAATTCACTGCCTAGATGTTCACTAATCTGATCTTTAAGATGGTTAATTTCCAATTCAGCTTTTTGGGCATCCAATGCCATACGTGAAAATTGGCTCCTTGCTAAATCAAGTTCAGAACGAGCTTTAACTACCCTATCTGTAAATAGAGAGAGTTCATGTCTTCCATCTCTACGTTGAGATTCAATTTGAGAAGATTGTTGATTCAATCGATCTAAGTCTTCTTTTAAAGATTTTTCTACTTCTGTTACTTCATTACTAATTTCAGATCTAACACGATCTTGTTCAGCTTTAAGATGTCCAATCTTAGAAGCAATCTCTCCAACTTGCGAAGTAGTTCGATCAACATCTTGCTTAATCTGATCAATGAGACGTTTTTCTGCTTGAAGACGACCGCGAGCACTTCCTAATTTTTGGCTTAGCTCTTTTACTAACCGAGATCTCTCTTGAGCTTGCCTTAAGACTTGCTCGTGCTGACTCTGAGAAGCAGAAACTTCGGCAACCTTTCCTTCTTTCAGCAGAGTTATTTCATTTACTTTAACTTTTAACTGATCAACACTTTCTTGAAGTTGAGAAGCATTGCTCTTTAATTGAACGAGTCCACCTTCATGTCTAAAACTATAAAAGCTAACCCGTGTAAGAACATCTCCAGCTAAGGTAACAACAGTTGGTTCTTTTGCAAGCTCAATGCCAGCAATTGATTCAAGGAAAGTTTGAGCTGAAGAAAGATCTTCTGCGCAATAAACTTCTGAAAGTATATTCGTTACAGCTAAGGAAAAATTCTCTTTGATCTGAATTACGGATAAAGCAGGTGTTACCTCTTCTGAGCAATAGGCTTTAAGAGCTGCCTCTTTTACTTCACCTTGACCAAATCTAAAAAGACCAAGAGCTAAACCTTTCTTAAAGTTTTTTGAATCAGAAAGTAGCTTATTAACAAATGTCTCGCCCAAACCTTTCACATCATCTGAAACTAGAAAAGATGCGCGTTCGGCTAAGACTGCTTGAATAGCTTTTACATACTTATCTTGAACCGTAATTCCATCAACTAACAAACCTAGAGATCTTGAAAGATACTCTTTGCCTTCTTCACCCAAAGTTTCTTTTAACTTTGTAGCTGGCGAAGCCGCTTTTAACTGCTCATTAAGGGCCCCAAGTTTACTTTCACTTCCAACAAGTTGTTCTCTAACATTTCTTATCTCGTAATCTACAGAACGTAAGGCTTCTCTGGCAGCTTCAAGTCTAGAGGCCGCATTTCTAAGCTCTTCATTTGATCCCGTTTCTAGACCAGAAATTTCATTTGTAATTTCTTCTTCTGACTTACCTAAGGTTTCAATTGCTTGCTCACAAACAATCTTTCTCTCGGCAAGGGTAGATTCTCTCTCTCTTAATCTTTTAATTTCAGTTTCTGAAGCAGCTTCTAAAACTACTAATTCTTGCAATCTAGATTTTCTAGTCTGTCTTTCTCTTTCACGATTATTGAGATCTTCTTTTATCGAATCAATTTTCGATCGCAGACCATCGCTCTCAACATCGATGCCCATAAGTTTACTTCTAACTTCCCCTTCCTCTGCTTGAACTTTATTAAGACTGGTTTCTAAACCAGCTTCTTGATCTTTTCCGGCTTGTAATTCTACCTTCAATGCCTCAAGAGTTCTCGTTAAAGAAGCAAATCTATCACTAAAAAGATGTGTCTCAAGTTCAACAATTCGCGTGCGTAAGGCTTCTCTGTTTTTAGCTTTTGTTGATTGACGTTTAAGAGAGCCAACATTCCTTTCAACTTCTTTTACGATATCAGCTATGCGAGCAATGTTCGTCTGAGTTTCATCAAGTCTCCGGTTTGTTGCAGCGATTCTCTCTCTAAAACCAAGAACCCCAGCAGCTTCTTCAAGAATTGTTCGTTTTTCATCTGGTTTAGCAGTGACGATTCGAGCGATCTCACCTTGAGCCACAATGTTATAAGTGCGAGCACCCATACCAACTGCTCTAAAAATATCAACCATATCTTTTAGACGACATGGAACTCTATTAATAAAGTATTCGGATTCACCACTTCGGTAAAGTCTTCGAGTTATTTGAACTTCATTAGTGGATCTTAACCAAGAAAATTTATCAGCCAAGGACGCTGCATGCGCTTCACGAGCTCTACCCGAAGCACCACCATCTATAACTGTTAACTTAGGAGCTGGCTTTTCAGTTTTGTTTTCGGATTCTTCAGTAACTTCTTCTGATTTCTCTACTTGGTTTTCTTCACCTTTACTGTCTTTTCTCTCAATTTCTTCTTCAAGGCTTTCAAGTTCGTTCTCAAACTGAACAGCTTTAATTACAGAGTCTGCTTCAAGCCCAGGAGAAAGAATGTCTTCAAAAAAACTTTTATTTTGCGCAGCTAAAGTAAGAGTAACTTCAGCTAGACCTAAAGGTCTTAACTTTTCGGTACCGTTAAAAATAACGTCTTCGGCAATTGCACCACGAAGGTTTCTGGCTCTTGTCTCACCCAATACCCATCTCAGAGCATCAACAATGTTAGATTTGCCACAACCATTGGGACCAACAACACCTGAGATGCCTGCATTAAGAGGCAATACCAAGCGATCCATAAATGATTTAAATCCGAATACTTCAATTCTTGTAACTCGCATTGACCTACCTAACTACTTGATTAATAGACTAAAGAAGGAGACTTGAGACGCATTATTCAATCGCCAACAGTCACACAAATCAAGGCTAACTTCAAGTAACTTAAATTAAGATTAAACCAAGAGATAAATAGATATACTACATAAAGAGTCGCAAATAAAACGATGGTATGGCTTTTCCTTTTTATGTAAAAACAGTTTAAAGTGCCATAAATCTTAATGATTTATAAAAAAATACATGAGTCAAGTTAATAACATCACTGAATCGGAGCTCAAAAGTGTATCAAAACCAGCCCAATATCTTGGTGGTGAAGTTGGTGCCATAGTTAAAAATAAAGCTGATATTGATATTCGATTCTGCCTGGCATTCCCTGATACTTACGAAGTTGGCATGAGCCACCTTGGAATGCAGATTCTTTATCATGTTATTAATCAAGATCCTAAAGCCTGGGCCGAAAGAGCCTTTGTTCCGTTACATGACATGGAGGCACTTTTAAGATCAAAAGAAGCTTCTATCTGCTCATTGGAAAGCCAAACTCCGTTAAAAGAATTTGATATTTTAGGCTTCAGTCTTCAATACGAATTAAGTGCTACTGGTATTTTGACAATCTTAGATCTAGCAAAAGTTCCATTTAGAAGTGCCGATCGTGACGAATCCTTCCCTCTAATAATTGGCGGTGGACCTGTATCTTATCACCCGGAACCTATGGCCGATTTCTTTGATGCGTTTCTTATTGGCGATGGTGAAGAGCTAGTGCCTGAATTTATGGTGGCACTGAGAGAAGCAAAAAATGAAGGTCTCTCAAAACAAAAAACTTTAGAAAAAGTTGCTAAAATCAAAGGTGTTTATGTTCCTTCTTTCTTTAGCGCCAACTACGACCTAGCCGGAAATTTTACCGGGGTTACACCAAAGTTCGATTGGTATACAATGGTTGAAAGGCGAGCTTTGCCGAGCTTAGAGAATGCTCCCTACCCTACTAAACCGATTGTCCCAAGTATAAAAGCTGTTCATGATCGACTTTCGATAGAAGTAATGCGTGGCTGTGTGCGAGGTTGTCGATTTTGCCAAGCTGGATATCTCTACCGTCCTCAAAGAGAGAGAAAGCCTGAACAAATTTTAAAAATTATCGAAGACACCTTACCAAATACCGGATATGAAGAACTTTCCCTTTTATCTTTAAGCACGGCAGATTATTGCAGCATCCTGCCACTTCTTAGTGCGATCAAAGAGAAATATTGTGTTGATGATGAACTAGCAGTTTCATTTCCTTCTACAAGAGTCGATGCCTTAAAGCCTGAATTATTGGCAGAAGTTCAAACTATTCGCCGTTCTGGTTTTACTATTGCTCCAGAAGCTGGAACACAAAGATTGCGCGATGTAATTAATAAAGGCGTAACTGATGAAGAGATTATAACTACATGTACAAATGTATTTCAGATGGGCTGGGATCATATCAAGATGTATTTTATGATTGGGCTTCCGACTGAGACAGACGATGATATCTTAGGAATCATCGATATCGCTAAACGAGTTAAAGCAATCACCAAGAAAAAACAATCCTTAATTGTTAGCGTTTCAACGCATGTGCCAAAACCTCACACCCCATTTCAATGGGCAGAGCAGATTACAGATGGTGAAACTCTTAGAAAACAGAAAATTCTTTATAATGGACTGAAAAAGATTGGAGTTCAGTTTAGATATCACCAAGCATTTTCAACTTTTCTTGAGGGTGTTTTTTCTAGAGGGGATAGAAAACTCTCTCACCTTTTAGAATTAGCCTTTAAAAATGGCTGTAGACTCGATGGCTGGGTTGAAGAGATTAAAAGAGATGTCTGGGAAAAAGCTTTTGAAGAAGTCGGCGTAGACCCTCTGCATTACTTGCATGCTAGGAAAGAAGATGCCGCTCTACCATGGGATCATATTAGTTGTGAAATCTCTAAAAAATATTTTCTTAAAGAATGGCAGCGCGCTACTGCTGCAAGAACAACTCCGGATTGTCTAACTGAAAGCTGCTCAATCTGTGGGGCCTGTGATTATGATTCAAAAAGAAATGTTCTCTTTGATAGACAGCGCACCGAAACAAGATTGAATATTATCAATCCCCCATGGCAAGCTGTCATTGATGCTAGAGAGCAAAAAGAGAACTTGCCGATTTCCATAGAAAATACAAAGTCAGATTCTGAGCTCGGAGCTCTTGAGGATCTGCCTCCTCAAGATATTTCAGGCCCAGAGTTTGGATCAGGATCTCTTGACTTTGTTCCAAAGGATGAACTTGCCATTGATTATCCTTTTCAAAGTCCTGAAAAGCCAGTGGCAATTCATGAGAACGTGGAGCATCAATCGACCACTGAAACTTCAGCCTTTACTCCTCAAAATCCGCTTAATCGAGCTGAAAAACCAATTGTTCAACGTGTCAGAATTCGTTACTCAAAAACTGGAAAGTTTAGATTTATTGGGCATCTTGAGCTTGCAAGTTTAATATTTAGAATTACTCGCCGAGCTCAGATTCCTTTGGCTTTTTCTCGTGGCTTCTCGCCAAAACCGAGAATGGTTTTTGGACCAGCCCTTCAATTAGGGATTGCAAGTACATGGGAATATGTTGATTTCTTTCTGACGAAAAAAGTTTCAGCCGAAACTATAGTCAGTTCTTGTAATCAGCATCTTCCAGAAGGAATTTCTTTTATCGAAGCTAAAGATGTTGCTATTAAAGCTAAGTCTCTACAAGAAAGCATTGAGGTACAAAGCTACACACTTCGTCCGGTAGTAGTTGAAAAATTACCAATCAAAGATCTCTCTCCTTTCAAAGATTTTCATCTATGGAAAACAAAAAGTGTGGATAAAGATGGCAAAGGCAGAATGATTCGCCTGGAGGATGCGTTAACTTCAGTCTCAGTGAATGGCCAAGAAGCTCAATTTGAAGCTATTACGAAACAAAATATCGCTGCACTAAGACCCTCTGAAGTCGTTGCTTCTTTAACAGGCATGGATCCTTTTGATTTTGATATTGAGAAGGTGGCGGTAGGGATGGTGGAGTAATTTGAACAGGCATCAGCTCACTTACTTGCATAAAGGACTCCATTTCCAAAAACTCCAGCGGTGGATCCAACTTTTACTTGAGACAAGAGAATAGTTTATAGTAGCTTTCTAAAGTCTTTGCAGAAAAGCAAAGGCTTTAGAAAGTTACTATCCCCCGGAGGGATAATAAATAGTGTTTTTCATTTTCAAAAATTATAGTTAACCCGAAGGGTTACTAAGAAATAAAATTTAACCTAGTCTCCATTGCTATCTTTTCTGATTCGGCAAAGACTTTTGAAAAACATTATAGTCACTAGATTACTTCTACTTAATCTTTCCACCCATAACCACAACCGTATATTCTCCGGCCGACCAAAGTGCGAAAAATATTGATAGAACCAAAATATTAATTCCAATAATCTTCGTAGAAATTGCAATACCAGCAATCATCAATGGATGATGGATCAGAAGACAAGTAATAGCAAACATTTGCAATGCACTTTTCCATTTACCACCAGCACCAGCAGCAAGAATATTTCCTTTGCTTGCGGCAATACCACGTAATCCTGTAACCCACATTTCACGGGCCAGAATTATAACCACCATCCACTCGGGAACCCACGGTGAACCATCAATATCTGATCTTTGAGCTACTAACATAACTAAGGCAGCCATAACCAAAATCTTGTCAGCCAAAGGATCCAGAAGTTTGCCAGTATCAGAAACCACTTTAAATTTTCTAGCAATAAACCCGTCAAAAAAATCAGTAATTGAGGCTAAAACAAAAATGCCTGTGGCAATCAAGACCATCTGTTCTGATGGATCAATCATCAAAAAAACAAAAACTGGAACTAAAAATAATCTAGAAATTGTTAATATATTTGGAAGATTTCTAAGAGTCTTATCCACGAGCAACCTTATAAGCATCCCTGAGCTTCATAACCTTTTTTACATAACTAATGGTTTCGTTATAAGGAGGAATACCTCCATATTTTTCAATTGTGAACTCTCCGGCATTGTAGGCAGCCAGTGTCAAACCTAAATTACCGCTATATTTTTCTAAAAGAATTGAGAGAAATTTAATACCACCTTGAATGTTTTGCTCTGGTAAATAAGGATCTTTGACTCCCATCATTTTAGCAGTACCGGGCATTAATTGCATAAGCCCCATAGCACCTTTGTGAGAAAGAGCACGTGGATTAAAGCCCGACTCCACATGAATTACGGCCTTTACTAAACTAGTATCCACTCCGGCTCTTTTAGATTCATACTCTATTATCTTATGAAATTTCTCAGAGATTTGGGTTCGTAATTTAGGGCTTTTATGTGAGAAAGAAAATCGTGCAGCTGTTGATGAAAATATTGAATATTTTTCAAACCTAGGTTTCTTATTAGTAAAAGTAATCGAACCATCTTTTCTCTCAATAACAAAAATTGGAGAAGCGTAAGCAATTTCAGAAATAGAAAGGCCAGCTAAGATCGTAAAAAATATTAAGTGCTTTAAAGTTTTGAACATTTCAATTACAAACAAATTTACTTCAAGGCTAGTATATATATAAAAACAATTAGACTATAGTACCACTGGGGCAGTCTTATGGAAAAGCATGATTTTCTTATTATTGGCGGTGGGATAGCTGGTCTTAGTTTTGCCCTAAAAGTGGCCGAATTGGGATCTGTCGCTATCCTTTTCAAAAAAAGTCTTGAAGAATCAAATACCTCATGGGCTCAGGGTGGGATTGCGGCTGTGGCATCTGCCGATGATACTTTTGAGCTACATGCAGATGATACAGAAGTTGCTGGAGCGGGTTTATGCCATAAAGATATTGTGGATATTGTAGTTACTGAAGCCCCAGAGAGAATTAAGGATCTTGTTTCTTGGGGGGTAAAGTTTGATTTAGTTGACTCTCCTTCTGATCCAAATAATGAACAATTCGATCTACATCAAGAAGGTGGACATTCTAAAAGAAGAATTTTTCATTCTGCCGATTCAACTGGATCTGAAATTCAAAAAAAACTACTTTCCTCAGTCAAATCTCATAAAAATATTAAACTCTTCTGTAATACTAGTGCAATTGATCTCATTACAACTCATAAGTTAGGAATTGAGAAAACTGATCCTAATCGGGTTGTTGGAGCTTATGTTTTAATGTCGACTGGAAAAGTGCAGCCGTTTATTGCTCAAACTACTATGGTTGCTACCGGTGGGGCTGGAAAAATTTACCTCTATACCTCGAATCCAGATATAGCTACTGGCGATGGAGTTGCTATGTGCTTTAGAGCTGGAGTGCCTGTAGGAAATATGGAATTTTTCCAATTTCATCCTACTTGCCTTTATCATCCCCAAGCAAAAAGCTTTCTAATTACGGAAGCCTTGCGAGGGGAAGGTGCTAAATTAAAGCGCGTCAATGGCGAAGAGTTCATGCATAAATATCATGCATTAAAAGAATTGGCCCCTAGAGATATTGTGGCAAGAGCTATTGATCATGAAATGAAAGTCCATGGAGAAGAACATGTCCTTTTAGATATTAGTCATTTAGATGCAAAACAAATCAAAACCCACTTTCCAAATATTTATGAAAAGTGCTTGAAATTTGGTTTTGATATTACCACTGCTCCAATTCCTGTAGTACCAGCTGCTCATTATTGTTGTGGCGGAGTCGTTACTGATACCTTTGGAAGAACAAATATTAAAAACTTATTTGTTACTGGAGAAGCCTCTCATACTGGTCTTCACGGTGCTAATCGCTTGGCATCAAATTCTCTACTTGAAGCTTTAGTCTTTAGTCATCGCGCAGCCGAAGTTATTAAAACTGAAAAACCTAATGCAAACTTAAATTTTAATGTTCCCAAGTGGAATCCTGGCTCGGCAACACCCAGTGATGAGCAAGTTGTGGTAACCCAAAATTGGGATGAAATTAGACGAGCCATGTGGAACTATGTAGGAATTGTCAGAACAGACAAAAGACTGGAAAGAGCTCTAAGAAGAATTCGTAATATCCAAGAAGAGATTAATGAATACTATTGGAATCGTATTGTTACTTCCGATCTTTTAGAACTCAGAAACTTAGCTCTTGTTTCAGAGTTAGTGATTAGATCAGCAATCTCAAGAAAAGAAAGTCGTGGTCTGCATTATAATTTGGATTATCCTTTGAAAGATCCGAGCTTTTTGAAGGACACGATAATTAATCCGGAAATTTAACTGCTGGAAAATAACGAAGAGTTGGACAAACTGCACCCAGTTAAACAAAAATTGGGCCCTGAACTTCTAGATTACTTGCCCCAAGTAACCCAGCATTTCAAGGCCCGTATAAGCAGTTTACGAGGTAACCTTTTTCTTTTTACTCTTCACGGGGAGCGCCAAGAATTAGGTTATATTCCGAGGTCGTCTTGCGAGGAACGATTCGAAAATTTGTTTATGAGTTATGCGATCCGTATACATAACCCCCTTAGACAATGCACCTACAAGTAAGGGTTTCATTGTCCGTACAATCTTTGTCCGAACAATTATAGCTAGTGAAGTTATTTCACTAGCTATAAAAACTGGCTGGAATTTACTCCAGCCAGTTTGAAAGCCCATTATCTTAATAGAGATAATGCTAATGAAGGTTGTTGATTTGCCTGAGCAAGAATCGAAGAACCAGCCTGTTGAAGAATTGACAATCTTGTCAATTCAGCAGCTTCGGAAGCTACGTCAACGTCTCTGATTCGACTTTCAGCAGAGAGGAAATTCTCTCTAGCAACTTGCAAGTTAGCAATAGATACGTTCAATCGTGATTCAGTAGCACCTAGTGTACCGCGATTGTTAGTAAGAGATGTGATAGCATTCTTAACCGCATCAAGAGCAATCTGAGCAGAGGATTGAGCTAGTCCGTTTGTTGAATCATTGATGGAATAAGTAAGAGCACTATTTGCTCCACCCAATCCAAGTGATTGCAATGTACCAGCAACTCCTGAGAAGCTTACTTGAGAGTTAACATCAACGCCTTTTAGACCTACCTGAAGGATCAATGAAGCTCCACCAGATAGTAACTTAACACCGTTGAATTCAGTGTTATTAGCAATACGCTCAATTTCTGAACCAAGAGCACCAAACTCTTGAGCTAGAGCTGAACGTTGAGTTGTTGTAAACACGCCGTTAGCAGATTGTTCAGCCAACTCAGCCAAACGACCAAGAACGTTACCAATTTCAGCAAGAGCTGTATCAGCAATCGCGATAACAGAAATACCGTCGTTGGCATTTCTGATAGCTACGTTAGCGATACGTGCGTCTGCTTTCAATTTGTCAGCAATAGCAAGACCCGCAGCATCGTCACTTGCTCGGTTAATTCTTTGTCCGGAAGCTAATCGCTCGAATGTTCTTCCCAAAGCTTCGGTAGCACTACCAAGTCTTCGTTGAGTATTAAGCGACGCAATGTTCGAATTAATTGTAATAGCCATGAATGTTCCTCCTTGAATCCTAAATCAAATGTAAGTCGATCCTTCGACTCACGAGCCAATTCTCGGCCCCAAAAGAAATATGTCTTCCCTTTCGGGTTCAATTTAGCGTACGACGAGCGAGAATCGCTCAGCACACACTTATCAGCTAGAGTTTTAAACGGCAGCTGTTCTATTAATCTTTAAAAGAATATTAACTGAAACAAAAAATACGAATATTTCTTATTAAGTAGGTTGGGGACGGAGCCCAATTAATTTAAGAATTAATTGGGCTCCGTCCCCATTTATTAGTAAAAAGAAGTTTCAGAGGAGATGAGAACTTTTTATGCCCTTTGTTCTCACCTCCACTGAAACGGGTGTGGTGGTAGTATAGTTGCGAGGTATATAACCCGGATTTTCCCAGAGTTTGCCTGTATCAACAGCTAGATAAATCCGGCTTACAATCTCGCTAAATCAAAATTCAAGATACAACTTTCCTGCTGAGGTTGGCTGGTGTTACCCAGCCAACCCTCTTAAGGAAACTAAATTCAACTCTCTTAATTACTGAATAAGACTTAGAGCAAGAGCTGGTTGCTGATTGGCCTGAGCCAAGATCGAAGCACCTGCCTGTTGCAAGATAGTTAGTCGAGTAAGTTCGGCAGCTTCAGAAGCTACGTCTACGTCTCTGATTCGGCTTTCAGCAGCAGCAAAGTTTTCTTTTGCAACTGATAGGGTATTAATCGCAACACCAAGTCGTGATTCTGTTGAACCCAATCCTCCTCGTGACTGAGTCAAAGAACCAATAGCTAATTTTACGGCATCAAGTGCCAGCAAAGCAGCAGATTGACCGAGCGTATTGGTCGAATCGTTAATCGAAAATGATAAAGAAGCTCCATTAGGGGCCGCAAGACCAAGTGAAGCTAACGTTGCTTGAACACCGTTGAATGTAACTTGAGAAGTAGATTGTGAATTAAAACCTACCTGGAATACGATGTTGGCACCACCTGAGAGCAACCTAACTCCGTTAAACTCTGTGGTTAAAGCAATACGTTCAATTTCTGATCCAAGAGCTGCAAATTCACTCTGTAGAGCAGATCTTTGAGTTGATGAATAAACGCCGTTAGCGGATTGTTCAGCAAGTTCGCCCAATCGAGCCAATACGTTTCCAATTTCTCCCATTGCAGCATCAACAATGGCAACTGCAGAAATACCGTCGTTGGCATTTCTTATAGCAACGCCGGCAATTCTTTGATCAGCACGCAATACTTCGGCGATAGCTAATCCAGCGGCATCGTCTCTAGCTCTATTAATTCTTTGTCCAGATGATAACCGCTCGTATGATTGGGTTAATCGATTTGTTGATTTTTCTAACTGTCTAATTCCGTTAAGCGCAGCAATATTGCTGCCAATTGTAATGGCCATGGTTCGTTCCTCCGTGAAACCACGAACTTAGATTGCCGCCATATCCTTGGCAGACAAACTTTACTTCATCTTAGGCGCAAGATCCCAAGTTGAACTAAGTTCGCGATAAGAACTTTAAATTAAATTTTTGGTTAATGATCTGTGTGGAAAAAATGATACTCTACCTCGCCACCTAGACCGCTTATACTTATACAACTACGTAAAACAACATTCCTCGCAAAGTTAGAAACGGTTACTGCAGTGTTTTTCTTGAGCGAAAAGTTGATAAATTTTTAATAATTATATTTATGTAACAATAACAAGGGGTTAAATATCGAAGAAAATGAATTTTATTTCGTCAAAATTAGTAATTCGCAACTTGGTTGATACAGTTTATCGCTGTAATGTTACAATATCTCTAGCGTAATTAAGACTTTTCAATAAGAAACGTCTTATCAATCAAATGATTTTTTTTAGAGATAGGATAATTTATTTATGAATATATTTGGGAAGATTGCTACGAGCGCAGTAATTATAACATTTGTTTCAGGATGTGCTGGAACCAATATGTCATCTACTGAAAAAGGTGCCTTAGGTGCTGGTGCCTTAGGTGCTGGCTTGGGAGCAATTGTTGGAAGCCAGAGTGGTCATGCTGGTGCGGGAACTGCAATAGGAGCTGCCGCTGGACTCTTAGGTGGTGGATTGATGGGTAGTCAAATTGATCGTCAAAATCAAGGAACCATGTCTCAAGAAGAAAGATTAAGAAGGCAAGATGAAGAGATTCAACGCCAACGACGTGAACTTGAAGAACTGAGAAGACAGCAAGGATCTGATTCTTATGGACGTACTGGAAGTGGCGGATACGATCGTTACGATAACCGCGGCAGTGGAAATGGCAGCGGTTCAAAAGATCCGTATTACTAACAAAATGGGGACTGAGCGATTCTCCGTCCCCGTCTTTCTACCTTGATACCAATACAGCAGCTGCCATTCCCCCAGCAGCGCAAACACTGATAACTCCCCTTTTCTTTCCTGTACGTTTAAGGGAGTGTGCCAAAGAAGTAATAATTCTTCCTCCAGTTGCTGCAAATGGATGGCCAATTGCAATTGAGCTTCCGTTAATATTTATTTTTTCCTCAGGAATTTTACCGAGTGGAGTAATATCTTTAATTCCCTTGGGAGCCCATCCCTCTTCCCAAGCCTTAAGGTTAGCTAAAACTTGAGCAGCAAAAGCTTCATGAACTTCGAAAAGATCAATATCAGAAACTTTAAGGTTATGCTTCTGCAAAAGTCTCGGAACTGCCAAAGCCGGTGCCATTAAAAGACCATCACTTGGATGAAGTGCGGAAAACTCCACACCTTCAATGTAACATAAAACTTCCCTGTTCTGTTTCTGAGCTTCCGCTTCACTCATCAAACATACTGCGGATGCACCATCAGTTAACGGACTTGAATTACCCGCAGTTAAAGTTCCAGCTGGGCCTCTATCAAAAACTGGCTTTAAGGATGCTAATTTTTCAAGTGTGGTACTGCCTCTAATAATATTATCAATTGCAACACCATTTAATGGCTCTATTTCATTTGTCAAAAATCCAGAGGCCTGAGCTTTTGCAGCGGCATGATGACTTTTAAAAGCCCATTGATCTTGAGCATCTCTAGGAATCTTATGTTCTTTAGTAGTTATTTCCATATGCTCACCCATGGTTAATCCAGTAGATGGTTCCTTAGGACTTGGTGCGCGAGGCACAAACTGACTCGGACGAATTGAAGAAATAAGCCCTAGTCGTTGACCTAAAGTACGAGCGCGAGAAAGTTTAATGAAGGTTTTTTCAAGTTTTGAATTCACAGTCAGAGCTGGTAACGACATGCTTTCTACCCCCCCACCAATTCCAACTTTTATGCGGCCGACTCTAATACCGTCAGCGAGAAAATTTAAAGCGACTAATCCCGAGATGCAATTATTGGAAACAAAATGTGCAGGTATTTTTCTAGCAAGATCAGTCCTTAAAACTATTTCACGGGCTAAATTTGGAAATCGTGGATCTAGAAGAACAGAGCCAAATATAAGCTCATCAATAGTTTGAGTATCAAGATTCAATCTCTTAACTAAGGAAGATACAACATGTTTTGATAAATCTAATGCCGACACCTCACTAAAGTCACTACCTGCTTTAACAAAAGGTGTTCGTACTCCACCTACCAATGCAACCCTGTTCATATAGAATCCTTTGAAATTCGTTTATAGCAAAAACGGCTAAACCGTTTAGCCGGTCAATATACCAAAATGAATCTATAGCAAGGCTTTAAAACAGGAAACATATAGAATATTACTAACCCGAGAATACATGGCTAGGCAGCAAACATTTTGACCTGACGCTCTTGTAGATGTGCAGGCTCCGGTAGTTTAAGCTTCTGTGGTGCCAGGACTTCTAGAGTAGTAATTAGAGGATTTGCGCTATCTGGTCTAAGCCAGTGATATTTTTTATCACGCGCCATAGTTTTAGATACATGTTTAGAACGAATTTTATGATTAGTACCATCAGTCCCATCAAATAAAGGACGTACATAAATAAAATCGGCTGAATCAATCAATTGCTCAGCAAAATTTGCAACATCTTTTTTCCAATCGCCGTAGGGTAAAACTGGAGCAACTTGAATTGTTACTTGAACACCAAAGTTTCTCAAAGCTCTTGCGGCCTTCAATCTCTCAGAAGCTCTAGGTAATCCTGGTGTATAGAGCCTGACTGCCTCCTCATCTAAAGTCTCAATTCCCATGGTAACACTGGCCCTTTTGCCGAGCTTAGCAAGTACTGGCATTGCTATTACAATAAGTGGCGACCTGGTTTGAACAGTAAGTAGACCAGGAGTGTATCTCTGGAATAAAGTTAGAAACTTCATACTGCTATCAAATTTTTGTTCAAAAGGTAGAAATGGATCCGTGGTAGTCCCAAGGACAATATGGCTCCTACTGAGCAGTCCTTTCCTAGATAGATTCATTAGTTCTACTTCTAGTTTAGAAAAATTATTCTGTTGGTCTAAAGAAAATCTCCTTCTAAATCTAAGTAGATCCTGCTCATCCTCAATTTTTAAGTGAAGCTCGTCTCTCCAATCTGTTGGGGATGAAACCATAGTACGTCCAAAAGATACCCCCTCTTCATAAGAATCTACTGTATAGACGATTGCCGGGTTTACTTGATCAGAACTAATCTTTTGTTTTATTTCCATAATATCCTCCATCTAGAGATTAACCATAATCGAGCATGAAACGACCTCCGTACTTTAACTCTCTTAAAGTTAAGACGTAAAATATCGTCAAAAGGTTCAAATTACTTAAAGTTAAAGAAAAGTAGCCCTCTTACCCGATTAGTTTTATATTGATGGCGTTGACTTGAATAAGAAAAGAACATAAATTTAAATAAGTTAGCGAAAATTTTGGAGTTTGTAATATGGCTGGAAATGTTAAAGATATAACAGATGGAAGTTTTGAGGGTGAAGTTCTTAATAGTCCAATCCCAGTTTTAGTTGATTTCTGGGCTCCCTGGTGCGGCCCATGCAAAAGCATTGCTCCAGTCTTAGATGAATTGGCAGTTGAATATGCTGGGAAAATAAAGATCGTCAAAATAAATGTTGATGATAATCCTCTAACACCAACAAAGTATGGAGTAAGAGGAATTCCTAATCTGATTATCTTCAAAGCAGGTCAATTAGCTTCCCAGGTAGTTGGAGCTGTTCCTAAAGAGCAGCTAGTAACTGAAATTACTAAGGTAATTTCATAGTTGATTCTAATTTATTCTTATTAGCCT
>ENA-ORBV01007756-ORBV01007756.1-microbial-mat-metagenome-genome-assembly--contig:-NODE-7756-length-18335-cov-5.815204_pt1 | contig 18335 bp, 19 predicted proteins | sample MGYA00237777_ERZ505514 | MGnify/ENA primary metagenome ERZ505514 (study PRJEB26160, sample SAMN06269048) | microbial mat metagenome | isolation source: Oligotrophic lake microbial mat | place...
TTTCAAGCAGAAGACGGCATACGAGATTCGCCTTAGTCTCGTGGGCTCGGAGATGTGTATAAGAGACAGCCAGCAAATCTTCCAGCAGGTTTTGAAGTTCGTATTATCGCTAGACGCCTGGGTATGGATTCGCTTGACACCAGAACTTGATACCCAGCTGGACTGTTGATGACAGGCAACAGCTAGCTGTACTACTACTACTAGACTACTACTACTAGCTAGTAACCAGAAATATGTAGCTCTTGCTGTACAAGTAACTTGGGCCAGGAAGTTAGGTAGGCAGTGCGAACTGACCAGACAAGTGATCTATGGCAGCAACATGCTGCTGTGTGGAGCGTAACTTGATCCAGGAGTCCTTCCTAGCTAGCTAACTTGGCTCTAGAAGACTTGTAAATGAGTAGACTTTTGAGTGTGTGTGTAGCAATTTTGATTTCTATAGTTAGTAGTCAATTATACTTGTATATGTACAAGAGTAGTTTATGTGTTTGTATAGGTTTGATATGTCCAGAGTATGTATGAATTGTACAGACAATTGGGTTTTGCAGGTGATGATTTCATTTCTGAAGAGCAGTGGCAGCAAAAATGTAGTAATAAGAACAGAGACGATTTTTGGTGCCACTGGGGTTGTGATCATCAGCCTGAAGCAAGTAAGGTAGTTACGTAGTAGTTTTGGGCAAGTCGAGAGACGTTTACATGTCCAACTCGAAGACTTCTCCGTCAAAGGCTTCATCAAAGTCATTGACCTGATGAGCTGCAAAGTCGAAAAAGTGTTGTGGCACAGCTGGTACAGGCAGTACAAGACCTGCTGGCACGGCGTAGCGTGGCTTTGGTCGAATAAGACCACAGCCGTTGGAAGCGGGGCTTCCTTGTTGATGTTGATGAACTTGAGGACTGACAACATTGCTACTATCGTTGTTAGCAGTGTTGCTGTTGTTGTGGATGGGAGCAGCCACGAGAGGAGAGTTCAAACGATGGTCGACAATTCGGCTGTACATCTGCCATGTCTTGCACTCGTAGAACTGCTTTTCGTAGTGTTCAGACTCGTCATCGTCCATCTCAGACAACTTATAGTTGTTGTTCTTGATGGCGATGGGCTTGGAGCAAGAGCCGGGATACGAAGAGGATGCTCGGGTCGTCATGGTTGCTTGCTATGATTGTGCTAAGCGTTGATGGGTTGGTTTTGATGTTTGGGTGGGTGAGTTTGTTTTATGCGAGGGTCTTCGCGAGTTATCAGAACGGTCCAAAAAGGAGAAGACAGCTGAAAAAGTAGGAGTGATCGCAACATGCAAAGTTATTCACTCGCCCTCTAAAACTGATAAGAGCCGCAAGAGCCTCAAGAGTAAGTTTTGTTGAGTGCCGGTTGAGAACCTTCGACAAAACTTTTTTGTAAAAATTAAGGACATGGACACCTTGAGCTTCCGTCTTGTTCCCAAATCAAATTGGCTCTTAAATCAATCTTTCCTTTGGGGCAATAGCACTTCAATACCACTAACTAGCTTATGGGGCAATACGGACGGTCACTGGATATGGGATTCCTGCATAGCTAAATAAACGAAAATGTCGCCCAGTTTGGAATTTGTCGTTCCCATCTAAGAAGTTACTCCGATCCAGTACGCACTGGTGGAACGTACTCGTACATACTTGCAAAACTACTAGAGGGCCAGTACGAATGCTAGTACGTTGACTACCACATAGGAACCCCGTTCTCGCTCTTCGCATTTTGCCTACGCGTCAAATGCGAAGAACAAGCCCGAGAGCAAGAAACAGCTGTTTGGGCAGTTTGGCATCAACCCCAAAAAGAGGGGCGGCTTCCGATAGAGCCCTGCCTTCCACACCGTGAACATCGCAACTGAAAAAGGGAAGGGGGGTTACCAAAATTTTAATCAATCCTGAACACATGCGCCATACGCCCCCGCAAGAAAATGGCCCAAAAGGGGGTCATAATTCCTCACTTGGAGTTTCAATGAGGCCGTCCCTTCTAGCCAACGAACTGGAAGTTTCCGAGGACTGATCCGGAACGGGAAGCGACTAGATTGAATGCTGTAATCTCATATTGGAGTACTGGCCATGCCAGTCCCTAGTAGAGCTCAAAGAGCGAACCACCATGCTGTACGCAATCCCACGATTCCCATCAAAATCGAAGTTGAAGCGTAAGAGCTGAAGTAAGCCTGTCAAACCTCCAGCTGCGCAATACGTAACATGCAGTCACGGTCCCAGCCAGAAGACTTATTCCCGAATTCGTTCAAAAGTCTCCCTAGCAAGGAAGCAATAAGTCGCTAATATAAAATATTCATCATCATGCCTTCCAGAAAGCTAGAGATCACAAGATTTAACTACTCTAGCTAGATACTCTACTAGCATTGCCGGTATTGGCACCAGTACCAACCATGCTTTCCGGAAAACTTCCTTGCCGCCCGCTGTTCTTCTTTCCTGTTTGCCGCCTGTTTTGGCAATCCAACAGGGAAACATTCAGGGGATGATTAGCACGACGTGTCCACCTGCTGGTGCTGGCGGCTGAAACCTAGCTAGCTAGCTAGTAGGCACTACGGATCCATCCGCCTGTAGGACAGTGGGAGTTGGCCATTGTTGCATTGGCCTCATTGCTTATTACCAGGATTGGCCAGTCCCCCTTTTGGGCCAGTCCTCCTTTGTGCACCGCCACGTCTACGCGACTCGGCAAAACAATTCATGCCGCCACTTCCTTCTCCCTTTTTTTGAGTAGCTAGCTAGTAGTAGTAGCTTGGGTCGCAGCTAAATAAAATCCGAGCAAGCGCTGAACTAATGATCAGGAATATGTGCCAGCAAGCATGCAATGAGCCAGCCACCTCAGAGCAAGACTGGGCAAGCAATCGACTCTTCCTGAGCGCGGGAGTTTGGCCATTAGCCCTATGGGGCACTAAAAAATACTCCGCCGATGGGGCAGTGGGGAGTCGCTTCGTCCTTGCTTGCCCGCCGTGGGTCGCTGCAAAAGAAAATCCGAGGACACGGAAGGCAAGCGCTGAACGATAATATGTGCGGCAGGATGATCCAACGACTGATCTGCTACGGACTGAAAGTAGTCTTAGTAACATAGGTAGACTAGTAGCAGTAGTGCTAATGTAGTGACCTTATGAAATATTTTGCATATTGTGCCGGTACTAGCACTGTGGTCCAGGAAAAGCCACACGGGAGCGCCTGACCAACCGAGGGACTCTTCCTGAGTGACTGAACGACCAAGGGACTGGCAGCAACAAGATGGAATTTGAAGCCTTCCGTCTTGTTTCATGACTGCATGACAACATGATTGCATGGCTTTGGTACCGGCTCCTTCTTTCTGAGCCAAATAAATGAAACTGTTTTTTTTAGTGCTTTCATCTCGCGTATACACAGTGTGCATCCTCTGTCTCATATAACATCGGTAATCGTTTGTGTATTCTTCGTGCATTGTAGAGGAAAGCGCAAGCAGACAGAAGACATTCAAGGTAGGCATATGTAAGGGTTCACAGCCAAATGGACCAAACAAGGAAACAACATCAAAGAAAATGCATCTAGAAGCACTCGGTGTGGAATCTGTCTTCCTTCTTGACCAAGCGCTCCATATACGCCTTTGCTTCCTCCTCGGGTAGGCCGGTCCTACTGATAGCCCCGGTCATGGAATCTTGAATGGTCTCGGGAATACCCAAGGCAGGACCGCAATAGTAGGCTTGGACTTCTTTCTCCTTTTCGTTGATATGCAGCGCCTTGGCCATATCCGTAGGTTTGTCTTTGATCAAATCAGAGATAAAGTAAAGCCGTCCCTTTCGTTCCTCCAAATTGTCATGGCTAAAAGCAGGGTGTAACTCGGTGAGCACACCGTTTCTCATCCAGCGCTTAAAATCATTCTTCAAGTAATAGTCGAAATTCTCGTGGCGAAAGCCGACGTAAAGGGTAGCCGGACCCAGTTTGGCGCCTTGTTCCAACAGAGCATTTCTGTGCTGCAGGAATCCACGGAAGGGGGCAACGCCTGTTCCGAGACCAAACATGAGGAGTGGGGCTTCTGTATCTTCGGGAGGTTGCAAGATTCCAGTCCGAATCTGAATGGCAACCGTGTCTCCAATCTCCATTCCAAACAGGTATCGAGTGGTCAAGCCTGTCCTCACGGTCTGGCTTTCATCGTTCCAGCGATTCAACACAACCAGCAATTCCAAACGATTCTTGCGATACAGAGGAGACGAAGCGATGGAGTATAACCGAGGTGTAATCGCAGGGATCATCGATAGCAAGTACTCAAAAGGAGGGAGAGCCGTGTTGGAAAACTCTGTTAGAACATCGGCATACGTGTTGCATGCTGTGTAGCGCTCAAAGGCATCTTGAGGGGCGTCAGGGTTGTCACGTTCGTACAGGGAACGCAACTGGTTTCTTGCCGTGGAGCTAGAAGCAAACATGAAGAGCTGCTTAAAGAAGCTCCTCGATGGGCGACCACATAGATCCAAGTACTGAGTCAACAACTCTCGAGCAGTCAATGTCGATGGGAAGGGGCAGTCACCAAGAGGATCGACCGCTTCTACCGACAAAAGCTTGGATCCTTCCACTTCAGGGTTGTACAATGCCAGAACTTTATCGACCACTGGCGCTGGGTTCCGGGGTAGCACAGCTAGATGATCTCCAACAGTGTATTCCAAGCCTGTCTCTGCCAAGTCAAAAGAGAACAAGGCAGCTGGGCGATCGTACCCATCACGAACGACACTTTCAGAGGAAGCCAACTTGACGAAATGATAATTCGGTGGCAACGGCTTGAACTGTTGACGGTGGAAACCAGGCTTTGGTGGATGATAAAATAAAAATAAAGGTCGTGAGGAACCGAACCATGTACGGATGATAAACAACATAGCACTCGAAAATTATGAAACATACCGCCAGAGAAAGCCTGAAAAGTGGATTGGGAGGATCGAGGTACGATGAGCCTCCGGAAGCTTTGCCAAAGAGCTTCGGCTGAATTGTCTCCATCCATTTATCTAGCTCTCCTCTATACAATTCGGCAGCCTGGTCGTCACCCAAGCCAACGTCAATCAATCGTTCTCCACCTAGCTCCTCCAATTTCGCATCCAAACGCCTTGCAGCGCGGTTGAATTGGTCGCCGACAGCATACATAGACGAACCCAAACCAAACACTCCGTAACGCAGGCTGCCCTCGGAGAATGTTCTCTTGTCGCATTGGGTGTCGAGATGTTCCCACAGGTCAAGCATCGTCTCTGGGAATTCACCTTCGCCAAAAGTACATGTTACAAAAATGGCGGCCATTGCACCTCTGACCATGTCAACAAGCTTGCCGGGATGCATCGCATTAGCGGCAACAAGACAAACGCTGGGCTCTGGAGAAACTTTAGATCGACCAATAAATTGCTGTAATTCCAGCTTCATCTCCTTCGCGGCCTGGGCAGCAGTGCCACTTTGCGTTCCGTATATGACGTAGACAGAGTTGGTTGTGTCTCCGTCCAACTCGTACGCCTCCGATGAGGCTGGCGCCTTGAGGAGAACAGGGGGCTTTCGTGGTCTCGCAAAGTAGTGCGTATGGAGAAGCTTATGCGAGACATGTGACAAAGGTTTCTCTAGAAAGCTCTTGTAGAGATCCATGACAGCTTCGTTCTCGTGAGACTTGCGCTTCACCATGACCTCGTCCATCGAATATACACTGTTGATCCTTTTCATAAGAATATCGGGGTCGCGGCTTTGGGGTAAGCCTCCACCGCCAACACAGCCACCAGGGCAAGTCATGATTTCAATGAAATGGTAATCGGACTTGCCCTCTTCTATCTGAGCCAAGAATTCCCTCACGTTCCTCATCTGATGACAGACAGCAGCGTTAAGGGCAATCTCATTGTTAGGGCCCAGGTTGACGGTTGCTTTCTTAATGCCAACCAGGCCGCGCACAGCGTTGTATTCAACATTCTCTAGGCTCTTGCCACTGAGAACATCCGCAGCCGTACGAAGGGCGGCTTCCATGACACCTCCAGTGACACCAAAAATGACAGCAGCGCCTGTACTTTCGCCGAAAGGATTGTCATAGACAAGCTCAGGAACCCGCATAAAGGACTCGTAGTCATCTCGCTTGGCAACACCTCGCAACTCAATGAGGCGTGCAAGTTCTCGAACGGTCAAGACCGCATCGGTCTCCGGCTTTCCATTCTCCATCCTGAGCTGCGGTCGAGCCATCTCGTCCTTTTTCGCCGTGCAAGGCATTACAGCAACGACAAACAGCTTGGACTGATCAGCTTCGCCGACCGCCATCTTTCCGTGCTGGCCAAGAATAGAAATCTGCCTGGGCCACCAAAAGTTGCGCAGAACAGAAGACAGCATCCCCATGGGAGACCTACATGTCGACAGATGCGGGATAAGGTGGGGATATGTTTGTTCCACCAAATTAATCCAGCCAGGGCAACATGAAGTGCTTTGAAGACAGATATGGGCGGTAGTTCAAAACGTGAGTCTTCAGAGTAAGAAAAACTTAAAATAGCTTGGTGGTATTTTGAAAAGACTTACAACATTGGTAACGGCATTTTCTTTTTCTCCTCTTCTGTACCACTTGTAGCGACTTCAATACGTTTCAAAAGCTTCGTACCGATCACGGTAAAATAAAGGAAATATTGTGAGCCCGGATCAACCCAAGGAAATCATCAATACAATAAAATTGAAGCAAGGTTGCGCACACTCACCTCATTTGCTTCCTCCATGATGGTTAAATCAGCTGTGAAGTCGGTATCAAAGACAAACCGGAAACCACTAGCCTTGGCAGCTCCGACAAGTCTGCCTTCGGAGCAACCACCAGGAGCCCCACCAAACATTTCTGCTATGGTCACCCTCACGCTAGGAGCAGTTTGGAGCACAACCACTTTTTCTGGGTCTAGCAGGGCTCTCATGACACGAGCTGTATGGTCCACTTCTTTTATTGCTCCAGTGGGGCAGAAGACTGTGCACTGCCCACACGAGATACAATCAGTCTCTTTCAAGGGCCGTCCAGCTTTGGTTGTCATGCACGGAGGAGCTTGGGCAATACCCACGACCGATGGGCTGCCCGTCGGCAAGGGTGCCTCCAGTACTTTCATGCCCTGTAACTGATCGCATGCACGGACGCACCGGGAGCATCCAATACACAGGGACGGGTCATACGTGATGCAATTGGAACTGATATCTACGTTTTCTTGTTGGATCCAGTTGCCAAGTTCTTCAATCTCCAGACTGCCACAAGGCGCGAAGGCCTTGTTGGAAGTTACTTGGAATCTCTGCAACTGCTTCTGATTGGAGAGGTCCAGGTTGCGGCGCAAGGCTGCATTTGCTAGGCCATTCAAGACGGGTCCATGGACATGAACCTTCATGGGCGATCCGTCGTCGTTGTGGCGACAGACTGTGGAACAAGCGAGCTGTGTTGGCGTAGGACCATTCTCCACTGCCACAACACAGACCCCGCATTTTCCAACGGGTGACAAGCGTGGGTGATGGCATAGCGTCGGGATGTACACCCCAGCTATTGAGGCTGCCTCTGTTACTTTGGTTCCTTCTCGGACCTGCACGACGGTCACTTTGCCATCATTATCGTCGTGGAATTCCACTGTAATGAGTGGCTCCTCTTTCTTCTCTTCTTCCATTTTGGGTACTGTTTTGAAAACTGTTTTATTTTATTTTATTTATTACCATAGGGTTTTTATTCGACAACAATTTTGTTTCTTTCTCTTGTTATGGGTAGAATTCAATACCAATAATTGGCTTAGGACTTGTGTGGCGATGAACCGATCCGATTCGTTTTGTCTTGTCAAAGGATTCGATTCGCCTGGACGGCCTTGACACTTGGTTGTCCTATATCATCATTTGTGTATGTTTTGGGACCATGCACGCTTGCTGCAGTATACGAAAGGGAACGATCTCCTGAGTTATCAGAGTTGGTCTTGTCTCTCTACGACGTAGGCAATTATTTTGAAGGTTCATTCGTATCGGCATTGCGGTGGCTCGTGACACTAGATCTTGGCTGAAATTGTGATTGCTAATTTTTGCGTGACGATGTGACTTCATATTTCGCTTCGACTTTATTGCCAATAATTAGAAAGTATCATGATATATATTTGTTATTGCTTTCAATACCTTGAGTACTGTTCATTTGTCTTCGGGGGCTTCTGGCGTCAAGTCCAGTGCAACGAAGAAGTACGAATACATGCACAGCAAATGATGAAGAAGAGCGAGAAAAGTACACAGTCTAGAAAAAGGAAATGCACGTTCCTTTGTTCTCTTTCTACACCTGGAATCGGGTGTCAAGGAGGACGAAGCTGTGTACTACAATCAGCATTTCGCCCAGGGGCAACAACACTCAGGCTCCTTTAATGTGAACAAACTCATGAAACAAAGAGCAAGCAAACTGTGCGGTAACAGCATTATGTACCAGTATCACATGACACGCGAACTGGGCAATCAATCCTTGCTTGCTTCGATGCTTTCATTGTTTTAGAGTGAGAGTATCGTGTTGTGTCATGTCAGCCGCCGTGTTCTTCTGAAGTGTTTCAAGCACAAACCGAACTAAAGAACACCCTTCAGTCAAGCCAAAAAATGAAGGCGTCAAAACTTAACTTGGTTGGAAGACGCACACGCTCTCGTTATAACCCAACAATCGTGTCGATCAGGTTCTCTTTCAAAATAATCTTCGAGGCTCGAGAAATAAAATGCGAACAGATCACCTCATTTTCTTCGCTTGTTTTCGAACGTGGTAGGAAAAGATATCGGAGCCTTTCTTTCGAATTTCCCTTTATTTGTGAGAAGGCTTCTCGGGTCAAAGGAATCCTGCTCTTACCAGTACTAGCTAGCTATTTGTACCTATCTTCCAGAGGATAACATACAGTAGACAAAATCTCTCTTGCTTGTTTTTTTAGATCGAGAGACATCCAATCCAACACCATGAGCGACGAATCGACGACGAAAACAAAGCAAGCCCTGGCGGCACCAGTCATACCGGACACCTCGTGGCTCTTGAAGAAAGATCCAGACACCGGATTAGGACCTGCTGGATTTTATGGTCGATGTATGGCAGGCGGTCTATTGGCCTGTGGAGTAACTCATACCGCAGTGGTGACCCTTGATGTCGCCAAGTGTCGTTCGCAAACTCATGGTACCTCAGGTACGTTTTGTTTTTAACAAATAAAAACGGCAGAATATTGATGTGATTTTGTGTGCAGACGTAAATAAAACATTTCCAATATTTTTTGATTTATTTCAACCTAATGTAGGAAAATGGCCCACGGGCTTAGTTCCAAGTGTTCGAAGAACCTGGGCCGAAGAAGGATTAAAAGGAATCACCAAAGGGTGGGTTCCAACTTTTTATGGCTACGGTGCCCAAGGGTTGTTCAAGGTGCGACAAATAAAGATTTTACAAATGTGAATTCGATTCGATTCGATTGGCAATTCTCTAGCCCGCGAATCCCAATAACCAACTATTTTTTTGTTTGCAGTTTGGGCTGAACGAGTTCTTTAAGGATTACTACACCCACATATATGGAGCAGAAAATTTGGATTCCACGCCCAAAAAAATGTTGCTTTGGGCATTGGCCAGTGGTTCCGCAGAGGTCGTTGCCGATGTCGCCTTGTGCCCTTTCGAGATGACCAAGGTCAAGATGCAAGTCACGCTTCCAGGATCCAAGGGTGCGGTATCGGATAACCTCCTACAAGCCTTTCGGGACATGAGTGCGAGAAAGGCGGAAACTAAGTTCCCTTATGGAAGTTTGCAGCCACTTTGGTAAGTCTGACAACAATGAGAGATTTTTCTTGCAGTGAATGACATTGAGTTGAAACATGCGTCGAGTTCTAATGCTGCTGTTGATGATTTATTCCAACGTGTTTCGGATATTGCACTATACAGGGGACGGCAGGTTCCGTATACCATTATCAAGTTTGTAGGATTCTACCGGACACAAAATTTTGTATACGATGAGATCTATCGAAGAACTGGAAAGAGTAAGAACGACTTCAGCGACGCTAGTCAACTAGCCATTACATTCGGTTGTGGATATTGGGCCGGCATCTTCTGTGCCATCACCACACAACCCATGGATAATCTTGTCTCGATGGCAGGCGGCGAAGACAATGCAGGCAAGAGCTTTGGACAGCTGGCCAAGGAAATGGGAACAAGGGACCTCTTCTTACGAGGTCTTTCTACCCGTATTATTATGATTGGAACGTTGACCGGCTTGCAGTGGTGGATTTACGGCACATGGAAGAGCATGTGTGGATTGGGAACATCGTGAGCAAAACATTTTGTTCAAAGCAGTTTACGCACAAAGAAGTCAACCAGAGGTTCTAATTGGAGGTTGAGAAGAGAATTTCACAGCCGCTGTGCTGGCAGTAAAGATGTTCCAAATAAATGTAATAACCAAGCATTTCCTTCGTGCAAAAGGACCCCATTTTCACCACGGATGTAGGCGGAAATCGATACTTTGACCATCAATGCCCAGTGCCTAACATAAATTCGTAATGTGAAAGATCTTTCCGTCAACCCGGTCAAGAAGTTACAACTCGATACATGGTTGTGGACGAATGAATCAACTGATGTGCTTCAAGCACGTTTGGACTGTACCGGGCCAGAACCTTTCGGCGCGAGCGAAGAGGACTTGCTTTCGCACGGGTCAAAGCGCTCCATGCTTTTCACATTATCATAAATTGGCCGCATTAGGATCCAAAACCAATCAATCCCATCAACTACTGTAGCAGATAACGTCGTTGACACCACGACCAAGAAATGAGGCTAAACGCATGTGCGTCTTAACTGTCGACTCCCTCGGGAAAGGAAATTTGAAGCACATGAAGTCTCAACGAGCAGAAATACTCTCTCCCGCACATTGACAAATTTCTATTCTCTCCACTTTCATAAATTCGGAAACAAAACATGAATAGATCATCGGAAGTACAAACAGCAATTCGAAGCGTGGGATCTTGCAGAGATGCTATGCTCTCAAGAATTTTAGTGGACTCTCTCTGCCACGATGTCACTCTCAGAGGAAAGGATGACGTCCAAGTCACGGCAAGTAGACAATTGCTGGTTTCTGCAAGCGATGTCTTTCGCGCGATGTTGCACAGTGCATTCAAAGAAGCATCGTCTTCGGTAGTTGATGTTGGATACACGGGCATCGTCTTGAGAGCTGTCGTGGAGTTCATTTGCACAGAGTCCTGCAAACTCTTGTTGGAATCGGAAGATGCGAGTAGAAAAATTCACTCGGTCGTTGAGTTGAGATGCGCAGCAATGTTTTTTGGGCTAAAGGAACTTCTGAAAGACGCGGAGAGTTTCTTGCATTACTGTATGAGACGGGAGCCGTCCCTTTCGCTTGCTGTCTTTGCAGCGTGTGGAGAATTTGACAGATCGGATGATTTAGAAGCAGCTGCCATGTCCTACATCCGTTCCAACAGAGACGACTGCTTGTCGTCGGATGCTGTTTTGACGCTCAATCGAGCGACGCTGGAACACATCCTCAAGGATCCCGAGTTAGAAGTAAAGGAGTATAAACTATTTGAAATGGTTCAGCGCTGGGTAGAGGGAGGCGACCTTCTTGACGATAGGCAGTCGCATGCCATGGAACTGATGCATCTCATTCGTTTTGACAGGATCAAACCGACGTATTTGATTACTGTTGTAGAGCCATCAAGGCTAGTTGAAGATCAAGACATGTCGACTATCTTCAGACAGCAGGCCCTTTGTGCAGAAGAAAAACATGGTATTGAGTTTGACGAACCTCGTAAGAAAAGGCCCGTCTGGAAGAGCTCTGAATTAGAATTCTCTAACTTTGACGGCGTTGATCTACTTGAATATCCGGCTATCAAATCCGGCGTACATAGCTGGGAGATCGAGGTCGTCAACATTCACAAAACTGTCTGGCTCGGCGTTGCTTTGACATCCAAATCATTAGACCCAGCCGTTTTTCTCGGGAATCAAAAAGTCGGCTGGGTTTATGGTAGTAAGTTGTCGTCGCCACGGATACCATGCAATCTGTCTCCTCTTTTTATTCTGCTAATGATCTTTGCCTTTTCACTCTTGCCTTGAAAGGTAATGGAACCACCAATCATCCCGGACAATGCCACAAAAACCTTACTAGATTTGAAAAGGGCTCAAAAGTCAAGCTGACTCTCAACTTGCTTCCCGACGCTGAGGCAAACGGAACTTTGACCGCTTCGGTAGACCGCAATCAACCCTTCCAGCTTTTTACCAACATGAGGCTCAATCTGGAGAGCGAGCCAGAAGCTGGCTTTCTCCCTGCTGTGTCTCTCAAATCTCCTGCCCGGATCCGGCTCGTCAACATTCAAGACATGTGTCAGTAGACGAGACTTACTCGAATAGGTAAGGCAGCTGCTAGAACATGAGGACCGATCTATCTATTTGGTCCTCCTTCCTCCACAATCAGCACCTAAAGGCACACTTCCATTTATTGACTTTTTGTGGGGCAGGTTAAAAACAAATAGTGATTTCAATAATTACTTTCTAAATTGTAATTCGTGCAAGGTGCCGCGAATATTTACTGCCTACAAAGTCTCGTGCAATTATCTCAAATTAGTCAAGCCTCCACTCTCGTCTGACAATGCCGAAGTCAGTGCAGTCGCATACTGCAAGCGACCATAACAGACAAAGAAAATACCGTCTCTTGGTTTTACGGAACACGAGCCACTGCATCGCCAGAGTAGCCATACGACTCATCATGCGATCTCAATACGATATTATCTCCGATTACCTGTGTTTGCCCATGAGGGCTAATGCAAAGATCTTGGTTGTCTTTGAGACATATTTGCCCTTCAAACCCTTGGGGCCACGTGAAGAGCTGATTGTCTTCGTCCTTATCGCAGGGAGAGATTCGGATGGGGGCATTCTCTTTGCGACTCACTGCTTGCATGCAGTAGCCATCGTCCATTCGAGAGTGAAGCAGACCATCGCCATCAAGTCTCCAGTGGGATGCAAATCCTGACGCATAGCAACCATCCAATACCACTCGATTTCGATTGGAAGCATCATGATTCCTCACCGCCACACAACCGGGGCCAGCGTCAATGTAGTAGTATCCAGTTTGAAATCCAAACTTGAACTTATCCGAGTCCTCGCAAAAGTCAAGCTCCATTCGATCCTCATCGCGGATATGGTTTCCTTGGTAGGTAAGACAAAGATCCGTATTCGTCGCGACTCGTATGGTGCCAACATCACTGACGCCAAGCTCATCGCTGATGGGGTTGTCTAGGAGAAAATCCGAAAGCTCCGAGTCGCACGGACCAAGGCTCAAGCGGTCTACAGAACCCACAGGCTCTTCAAATAGCAAGCAAGCATCCCAGTCAAATGCGCTACTGATCTTGATCACTCCTTCGGAACGAATAGATGGATAGAAGAGTTGCTCTGTCGGGCTTGCGTTGAAGGCACAGGGCCGAATACCGACACCAGGATACAGTCCATCGTGGCTAGAGATACCTTCGACAGCATCTAGACACCACTGAATGCCCTCGTCATCTGAATGGGAAACTATAAAGATCCCACCGCCATTCATCAATCGACGGCTGTGCTGCTCTTTCCCTGTTGGGTCGAGATTTGCATTCACCGGTGTAATTTTGAGCGCTTTTCCGGGTTGTGCCTTACGCTCCTCCGTGCGACGGCGGTTGCGAACGTAAGCACCCTGCACATTTTCCAACAGGGAGGTCAACAAGAGGCAAACAAGCAGAGTATATTTCTTCATGGTCCAATTTTTATGTTGTTGGTTTTGTGGAGAGGAAGCAATCGCCATATAATGATCGCCGCGAAAGATAAAATGAGCTTCAAAAAGTGAAGAACTGACTGACTGGTGCTACTCGGATATTCGCGTGACAGCTATCGCAGACGAGTATACATGAAATCTTAAACATTGGGCGATAGACACAACATGTTTTTTCTTCGCACGCCCGGTGTATAATTCATGGTTTTCATGTGAATCAACTTGAGACTTCGCAAAATGATTTTCGAAATTCGCAGCCCCTCGCTGGGGCCAATTCAAATTCAAAAGAGGAATCCTTCAAACTGAAACGAAAACTGTCGCTGCCACCGAAAACAAATGCTTCTCCATTGTTGATCATGGAGGTCAAAACAGTGACCATGCACGTGCATTTGAAATAACCAGTCTGTATTACATTCACACAGTTACGGCACGCCAGCCCTTTGTCATAGATAAGGATATCGGCTTGTCCATGGCCAGCATTAGCAAGAGGAGTTCCCTCCGTACACTTTTCGGGGATTGAACTGGCTTCTAATTTACTAACTACTCAAATCCTTTGTTTCAAGTGATCTGACGCTGCAATCATTTCTCCTTCCTGTAGATTGAAATCCCTGCACCAAAACAATAGTAGTACAGTATATCGTCCCCAACACTGGCTACTAATTACTGTTTGGCGTAGGTCCCACCTGGAGTCGCATTATCAAAGATGCATTCCGTAAGTGGCGGTACATCTTTGGTCAATTCTTTCAATTCCTCATCTTCAGGAAACTTTTTGTTGACCCATTCGGCAAACATATCTCGCCCTCCCAGAGCCGTGTAGGTTGTGGTTGTGTCAGCGGCAGCGCTTGTGCCTTGGGCCGACGTTTCTTCCAGCCACACAAAAGGCGAGGATGTATGCTCTCCAATCGTCTTTCCCTTGTCTGTGGTGCCCGGTTTGGATTTTTGATCGTCTGGGATCAGAGGCATGATGTCGTCTTTTAAAAAGGCATGATATCCAAAAGTGGAAAAGTAAAACCACGTTTCATACTCGTTCGGATTGTGTTTGGCAATCAAGGCCGCAATCTTTTGTGCCCTACCAGTATGATGAGAAGCACCAAATCCTGCGACACAAATGCGAGTGACTCCAGGAGGAACTGGAGGACGGGAAGGAACGGGGGTGGCCAATTTGTTTCCCATTGTGATTCTGTTATACTTTTTGTGTTGTTGCAGTTGAGGGTTGTAGTAGCATGCACTCCATCAAGGTCAGTTTCACGCTCGCTGATTGAAATTCTTTTCATAATTCAAAACATTAGAAAGAAAATGTCGCCCCGCGTGGATACGGATGAATTCGAATGAGTTCGACTTAGACTCTCACTGATTCGAATTATTTCGGGACGCCCTTTTGATCTATCCACGCTCTGTAGTCCTAACAACTACGTTGCACTACTACTAGACTAGCTAGTAGGAGCTAGTAGGTAGTTCAGCTGCTAGCTATTCCTATATAGTAGACAATCAGTGAATGGCGAACACGAGAAAAGATGCAAGCAAAGCAATGCCAAAGGAGGAGAATTCTTAATCAAGCTTAGGATGAAAGACAAGGTAGCAATGATGTTGTAAAGAAATTGTACAGCGTGATTATAGCTTTTATTATGAATGGTAGACTACAACAATCACACACCTTCCATCAATAAATTGTCCATCTCTCCTTCCTCCATGGCGGCATGAATCAATCAATCAACCGAAAAGCAGGCTTGCGTCTGCGGCGTCCGACGATGCAACTGGTCTCATTTGGACCTTTTCCCCGCCATCGCTCTTCCAGTTGAAAGCGAATCGGACCTGAGTTACGTACAAATGTACGGATGGTCATCTGGTTTGGTTGTTTGCCAGGCTATAACCAGGACAGCCATCAAAAGAAACACGGACCCCAACACAACAAAAATCAACACGTTAAGCTGTGCGTGGCCGTACAACTGGCTAGTTGTATGAGCGTAAGTAGTGGTGCCATCAGCTCCTGTTTCCTCTTGCGAAGTCATCCCTCTTCTTCGACCCCTGGTTCCTCCGGCAGTCGCAGTGCATTTGTTGGCAAGGCATCGAGAAGAAGGACTGCAATGACAGTCATTGGCACAAGTTCCACCATCCGGAAGGAATGTGGGTCCAGCCGATGGCACAAATTGAAAATCGTCAATCACAACTTCTACCACATGAGAGTCTTGCATCCCGGCGGGTGGCGATGCCCCATGTAGATTCCACAGATTGAGTCGTACTTCGACTTGAGCGGGCATACACTGCACATATGAAGGTTGTTGGGCTGCCAGGGCATCTTGAACCGAGTAGCGAAAGCGTTGGCCTCCTCCTGCTGTACTGTACCATTCAATCGCTCCAGGTGCCCAATCAAAACCATATACTTGCCGGGCCTGCTGATAGGTATTGCCGGCGCCAGAGAAGAATCGATGCTTGTGCGGGTATCCCGGTGGCTGAACCAGAAATTGCACATCCGCGTTTGCCTCATCGTCCCAGCGAGATATTTCCACATCCACCTCATGGTTCCAGTTTTCATGGGTGTCATAGTTTTCTGTTGGATCCCAAGTGAACAAGCCAAATACTAGACTACGCGGAAGAACACTGCTCACAATGGAACCAGTCTGCGAGTCGATGACTTGGACACTCTTGACCGAGAAGCTATACGATCCATAGTCAAATGCCCTTTCTCGTGGTGGAAGTAAAACGCGGACCTCGCTGGCGGTCCATTGATTGTTTACCTTTTTGAATTGGAGCTTCAAATCTCTGCCATTGTTGTCGAGCTGCACAGTATCGGCTGAGAAGATATTGTCGCTCGGGCCGCAATTCATGCCTTCTTTGACTTGTAATGTATATGCCCCCCAGACGTTGTCATATTGATTTCGTGTAGTATATGGAGGAAAGCAATAAAGCTGAATTTGGCGGGCGTCCAAACCTGCAGACTGTGGCTCAGGCCATGACTCAATCTGTGATGACTCAAGTACATACTGAGGCTGGGGAGCTGCAGCAGCAGGGGGGGCATTACATGCACCAGGATCACAGACACGACAATCGAGAGGAAACTCGACTTGGGCAATTTGGTGGCAGGCATCTTGTTCTGTAGGATATAAGTTAGCAAACGTTGTAAACAGAAACTTGATTCGATCCACACATTTGTGACCATCTGCCATGGGTGATGCGCTTTCCGTGCAAGAGCTGCATCCACAGCGTGATGATTCAACGTAGGAGGAACTCACGGGCTTGACTACTGCAGCAGTGATAGCGACGCTTTCGACTTGCGGTGGAGCATCTTGTTGGTTTTGCGCTTGGGGAGGAGAACCACTTTGACACGTGTTGGGGTCGCATCTTCCACAATCTCGGTTGAACTCTAGGCCTCCCACTGCATGGCATGCATCTTTCATCGACGACCCTTTCCCTAGCAAATAATCCACCCTTGCCCCGCATGAATGCTCATTTGCAAGCGTGTCCCACGCTTGCTGACCACAGCTCGGACATCCACAATACGTGATCGCTGCACTTGTTTGAGCTGCTGGTGCCCAGAGAAAGCCTGCAGATGCTTCTTCTGGAAGTGGCTCCGTCTCTCTTGATGGTAATACGTTGTTGTTGTTGGAGCGTCCATCACAACGAGTAGGATCGCAAGGCGCACAAGGTGCAAAATCTTCACCGACTCGCACACAAGCTTGCTCTTCTGTCATATCATCGTCGAAAATATGCCTCATGATATGGTCCTGACATGACAAGCCGTTTACCATCGTTTGGAAGACAGTGTTGGAACATTCCCGACAACCACACATGGACATGTCATTGATCCAATATCGTGCGCTTCTTTCCGGGGGTCTAGTTGTTATTAGTGTTCTTGTTTGGGCAGAGGAGAAACCACAGCTGTTCAGAAGCAGCACAATGAGTATTGCTCTCATGGAACTGAACTTTAGTCGAATACAAGAAGGCTTCTTCTTCATCATTGTCAAACAATTCAATAAGGTGCAGTGAGACGGCGCGGGTGCATTCACATTCGCGTTTGCCAATTCCTAATGGGTACAGCCAAACTATGAGTCAAAAGATACCGAGTGTTTGGCCAAAATTGTATGTATAACAACCAAGACAATCGTCGTCGACTACGACGACTCGGCTGATTTCAAATAGTAGTTCGGACTGTACTTCTTTACACGTGAAGGTCCAGTTCAAATACAGCAGTCGAGTTTTCCTTGTCTCTCTCGCTTTTGGATCATTGAGTGAGTCGGAAGTCATCAACAAGCCAGACTAGCTTGCTAGCTTGCTGGTTAGACTACATCCAGCATACTGTAGGTGTACCGGTATGGTTTGGTTCACACGAGAAAAATGAAGGGAAATTTCAAAATTCAAACATCTTTCTCTCAAATTAGGTACTCCGCGCCGAACGTGTGGTTCACGAAACACGAATCAGACTTCGCTAAGTGACCTCGTTACTCGGAATGTTTTTTTAAAACAAAAGTGAACGAAGCGACATGATGACGTCAGGAAGAAAGCACAGTGCTTCCGATGCATCTTATCTCTATCGGACCTCCCACCATGCCCATCTATTCAAGCCAATGACAATATAGATCATTTTGGTTTCTGTCTCTTATACACATCTGACGCTGCCGACGAATAGAGAGG
>ENA-ORBV01007757-ORBV01007757.1-microbial-mat-metagenome-genome-assembly--contig:-NODE-7757-length-18332-cov-11.303643_pt1 | contig 18332 bp, 19 predicted proteins | sample MGYA00237777_ERZ505514 | MGnify/ENA primary metagenome ERZ505514 (study PRJEB26160, sample SAMN06269048) | microbial mat metagenome | isolation source: Oligotrophic lake microbial mat | place...
TAATGATACGGCGACCACCGAGATCTACACCTCTCTATTCGTCGGCAGCGTCAGATGTGTATAAGAGACAGTCGCTACGACACGCTCGTAATCGACCAGCGTGGTGCGCGGCGGCTCGGGTTCGGGGACCTCGTCGAGGACCCGCTTCATGAACTCGTGGGGCGCGCGAGTGCGGGTGAGTTCGTCCTGCTTGCCCATGATCGCCCACGCGTAGACAAAAAATCCCAGATAGCCGAGCGCCCCGAGGGCGGCGATCCAGATCAGCAGCTTGAGGGTTGTGAGGTTCATCGGGAGCGCGGGCGACGGCGAGTGGCGGTCGGGCCCCCCAATCTAGCGCAGGGGGGCTCCGATCCGGCGTGCCATCCCGCGGGAGGGGGCCGGCCCAGCGTGGACGCCCGAGCCGGGGGTTTCTTCCCGCGCCCGCGAACCCACCGGTCCTGGGCCCTCGACGCGCGGGCCGCCTTACTCGGCGCCGGGACTCAACCGCAGGTGCTGGCGCTGGCGGTCGCCGCCACTGGTAAACCCGCGCAGGGCGAGCATCAGCTCGTCCGGGCGATCGCTCGCGGCCAACGCCACCTCGAGGTCGATCAGGCCGCTCTCGACGAGTTGGCGCAGGGACTGGTTGAAGCTGATCAGCCCCGTCTCGCCACCCTGGTCGATGGCGCGCCCGAGTTCCGAGATGCGGCCCTCGGACAGGAGCTCGCGCACGCGCGGCGTCGAAACCATCATTTCAAGGGCGGGCACCATCCCGTGGCCCGAGCGCCGCGGCAAGAGGCGCTGGCTCAACACCGCGACGAGGTTGTCGGCGAGGCGGTCGCGCACCTGTTGGTGCTGCTCGTTCGGGAAGAAGCTGATGATGCGCTCGACCGATTGGGCGGCATTCACGGTGTGCAGCGTGCTCATGACGAGGTGGCCGGTCTCCGTCGCGTCCAGCGCCGCCTGCACGGTCTCCCCGTCGCGCATTTCGCCGATCAGGATCACGTCCGGACTTTGGCGCAACGCGTGGCGCAACCCCGCGCTGAAGGTCGGCACGTCGGTGCCTACTTCCCGCTGGCTGATGACACAGCGCTCCTCGGTGAAGATCAGCTCCACCGGATCCTCGAGCGTGATGATGTGGCGCTCGGAATGCTGGTTCATGTACTGGATCATGGCCGCCATCGTCGTGGACTTGCCCGACCCCGCGATCCCGGTAACCAGCACGATCCCGCGCTTCTTGGCGCCGATCTTTTGCAGTTCGCCGGTCGGCAAACACAGGTTCTCGAGGCGCGGCGGTTTGTCGGAGACACGCCGCAACACGAGCGCTGCTTCGCCCATCTGCTTGTAGGCGTTGAGGCGGAAACGGCCCAGCCCGTCGAGTTGCAGCGCCACGTCGCAGGATCCCGTCTCGCGCCAGTTCGCCATGCGCACGGGTCCGACGATGCCATCGAGCACTTCCGCGAGCGCGCCGGCGTGGGGCACACGCCCGGGCAAAAACACGATGCGTCCATCGACGCGGCACGACGGTCGCCCGCCCGCGCGCAGGATGAGGTCGCTCGCGGAGCACTTCACCATCTCGGCGAGCCACGCTTCGAGTTGGTGGCGCGGCGACAGGCCGCTGGCGGTGCCCGCCGCCGGAATCACCGGGCGCGCGGCGCCCCCCGCAGCGGCGGCCCCCGCAGCCGCTTCCGAGGCTTGGACTTCACTCCCCGCAGGTGTGGATCGCGTGGGCTCGAAGCCCGGATTGCCACCCAGGGCCGCTTGGCTCGGGCGTGCGGCCGCGCCAACGCCGGCGTACTCGGTGGGACCGCCCGCGGGCGGCTGGGACCGCGGCACAGGGTTGGGCAGGGCGGCGTCGGGCTCACGGGCCGGCTGGCCGTAGGGAGCGCTGGAATCACGGTAGTGCTGCAAGGCCCGGGTCTCCTTTGGGATCTGGGCACACGCCCCGCCCGGAGCCAGCATCGGCGCCGTCGCCACCCGGCCTTGAGTCCTGCCGCCAATCGCGCTCAGGTCGGGGCCGGCATGCGCACGAGCGCCGTCGTGCGGTCGAGCAAGGCACGCACCCCGCGGCCCGTGTGTGCGCTGATCGAATGGACCGGCTCACCGAGCGCGGCCTCGAGTTCGCGTGCGCGCCCTTCGTCCGCTTCGCTCTCGACCTTCGTCGCCACGACGAGTCGCGGTCGGACGGCGAGTTCGCTCGAATACTGCGCGAGTTCGCGCACGATCACGCGCACGCTCGCGGCAGGCTCGTCGAGGGCTTCGGCCGACACGTCGACGAGGTGCAGGAGGACGCGGCAGCGCTCGACGTGCTTCAGGAAGCGATAACCCAGGCCGTGGCCCTCGGCCGCACCTTCGATGAGGCCCGGTAAGTCGGCGACGACCAGCGTGTCGTAGTCCCCCACCGCGGCGATCCCGACCTGGGGCTCCAGCGTGGTGAACGGGTAGTCGGCGATCTTCGGCGTGGCGCGGCTGATCGAAGCGAGGAACGTCGACTTCCCCGCGTTCGGCAAACCGACGAGGCCGACTTCGGCGAACAGCTTGAGCTCGAGCCGCAGCCGACGGGTTTCCCCGAGCCGACCCGGTTCCGCGCGGCGCGGTGTTTGCCGCACGGCGGTGGCAAAGTGCGGGTTCCCGCGGCCGCCGCGTCCCCCGGCAGCCACCACGAGCCGCTGGCCCTCCTCCACGAGGTCGCGCAACAAGTTGCCGCGCGCCGCGTCGAACACCTGGGTGCCAAGGGGCACCTCGAGCTCGACGTCTTCGCCGCCGGGGCCCGCACGGTTGTTCACACCACCCGGCTGACCGCTTTGGGCTTCGTAGCGCGGGCTGCGTCCGAGCGTCAAAAGGGAGTTGACGCGCGCTGTCGCAAGGAGAACGACGCTGCCGCCATCACCGCCATCGCCGCCATCCGGGCCGCCCTTAGCGACGAACTTCTCGCGCCAGAACGAGACGAGCCCGTCGCCGCCCTTGCCGCCGTGCACGCGGATCTCACACTCGTCGCGCAGCAGCATTTGAAAGCCGGATGATGAAGCAGCCCCGCAGCGGCGGGGCATTGTTGGGGGAGGGCCCTCGGTCGAGGGGCTCCCAAAAATCATGTGCGAGCCACGATCAGCGGCTCAATCGGGCGAAGGTCAGTTCGCTGCGGCGGGCTCGATGTGCACACGGCGGTTCGATTGGAACCGCACGGTGCCCTGAACGAGCGCGAACAGGGTGTAGTCGCTGCCCTTACCGACGTTGCGGCCGGGGTGGAACACCGTTCCACACTGGCGGACGAGGATCGTTCCCGCTTGAACTTCCTGCCCCCCGAAACGCTTCACGCCGCGGAACTGAGGGTTGGAGTCGCGCCCGTTGCGCGTCGAGCCTTGGCCTTTTTTGTGTGCCATCGAAAAAGTGGTGCTGGGCTGTCTCCGGCGCCTTTATTGGGTGTCGCCGCGGATCAGACGAGGATGCCGGTGATCTTGACGCGGGTGTGCTTTTGGCGGTGACCGTTCTTCACACGCACGTTCTTGCGGCGCTTGAAGCGGAACACCACGAGTTTCTTGCCGGTGGTGCGGCCGACGACCTCGGCCGTGACCTTGGCCCCGGTGACCATGGGAGCCCCCACCTTGACGCCGTCGTCGTTGCCGACGAGCAGGACGTGAGGGAATTCGAGCGCGGAGCCGGGCTCGGCGCGCTGCATGAGGTCGAGGTCAAGCATGTCGCCCACGCGCACACGGGACTGGCGACCGCGATCGGAGAAGACTGCGTACACGGGAGTGCGGCCTACTAGGCTCGGTCCTACGGGGGATTGGAGACGGGGAGAATCGGGGCGGAGGGACGCGCCGCTCGGCGAGGGGCGCGGAGTCTAGCGCCCGCATGGCCCGAGGGGAAGACCCCGGCCCTGGCCGAAGCGCCAGCTCGGCCAGCAGGACGGCTCAACCCCCCACCGACCTGGCCCGACCCGACCTGGCCCGAGCCGACCTGGCCCGAGCCGGCCCGAGCCGAGCGGCTTAGCGCTTGCGGCGGCCGCCCGGGCGCACTTCGCGGCCATCGGCGCGCAGGTAATGGAAAATGCTCTCTTCCGCCTGCTCGTCGACGCCCCGCAAAATGATTTCGCGCTTCCCGCGCTCTTCGAGCTCGGCAAGCTCGGCCCGATTGCGCTTTTGGAGCCAGGCCACGGTGTCGTGGTGGCACAGCACCTCGATCTTCGTGAAACCCTTTTGGGATAGGGCCGAAGCGAGGCGCCGCAGGACCGCCTGGGCGCGGGACTGGGCGGTGCGGCGGCGGCCCGAGCCCTTGCAGGTCGGGCAGGTGTCGTAAACGAGGCGCGAAAGGCCCGGGCCGAGGCGCTGGCGGGTGAGCTCCAGCAGTCCGAACTGGGAGATCCGTCCGACCTTGGAGCGCGCCCGGTCGGTCGCGAGGGCATCGCGCAAGGTGCGCTCCACCAGCTTGCGGCTGGACTGGCGCAGCATGTCGATGAAGTCGAGCACGAGGATGCCGCCCAGGTCGCGCAGTCGGATCTGCCGCGCGATTTCCGGGGCCGCCTCGAGGTTCGTCTTCAGCGCGATGTCCTCGAAATCGGCACCCTCGTCGCGCGTGCGGCCCGAGTTGACGTCGATCGCGACGAGCGCTTCGGTTTGGTCGATGACAATCGACCCCCCCGAAGGCAACTCGACGCGCCGCGCGAAGATGCGCTCGAAGTCGGGCTCGACGGCGTGCTGGTGGAACAGCGGCTTCGGCGCCTCGTGCAGGACGATGCGGTCGAGGTGCTCGGGCATGAGCTTTTGCGTGAACTCACGCATGTGCTCGTAAACCTTCGCCGAATCGACGAGCACCGCTTCCGTGCGCGCCGAGAACAGGTCGCGCATCGTGCGGATGGCCACGTCCGATTCCTGGTACAGCGGCGCCGGGTTGCGTCCGAGCACGAGCTTCTTCGAGAAGTCCTGCCAAACCGCGATCAGGTAATCGAGGTCGCGCTTGATGTCGGCCTTCGTGCGGCCAACACCCGCCGTGCGCACGATGACACCCATGCCCTCGGGGATTTCAAGGCTTTGGAGGATGCGCTTGAGGCGCCGGCGTTCTTTGTCGTCCTCGATCTTGCGGCTGACGCCCGTGCGTTGCAGCGACGGCATCAAAACGAGGTAGCGGCCGGGGATCGAGATGAACGTCGTCAGCGTCGGCCCCTTGTCGCCGATCGCGTCCTTGGTGATCTGCACGGCGACCGTCTGGCCCTTTTGGAGCAGGTCGCTGATCGCGTGGCGCTTGCGTTGGCGCGGGCGCGGTTTGCCCTTGGAGCGTTTGCCCTTGCTCTCCGCGCGTTTTTCGTCGCCCTCGATCTCGTCGGCCTTGCCGCCGTTGCCCCAGTCTTCGGGGTCGGTGCGCGCGGTCAAGAGCTTGTCGAGGGACCACTTTTCGTCGCCGTAAACCTCCATCACGTCGGAGACGTGCAGGAAACCGTTGCGGCCCTGGCCGAAGTCCACGAACGCGGCTCCGATGGCCGTTTCGAGGTTCACGACCCGGCCGCGGTAGATGTCGTTGACGTAGGACTCGTGGTCCCGGACGGTCATTTGAAGGTCGACGATCTTCGAGCCTTCGACCACGACGACGCGGGTTTCCTCCGGATCGGCCGCGTTGACGAGGATGCGCTGGTCGCGCGGCACCTCGATCTGGTGCGGTGCTTCGTCGGGATCGATCGCGACGCGCCGGCTTCGCGCGGGCCGCGGCACGGGGTCGAGTTCGGCGAGATCGTCCTCTTCTCCGGGGATGGACTCGATGCCCACGGCTCCGGGTTCCTCGCGCGGCGGCGCTTCGTCGCGGCGGCCCTTGCCGCGGCGGGCGCTCTTGCGGCGTGGCCCCTTGGAGACAAGTCCGCTGGCCCCCGCGCGAACGCTCGGTTCCGCGTCCGCGTCCGCGTCGTCGCTCGAGCCCGCGGCGTCGCCGTCTTGGCGGTCGGAGCCAACCGTCGCGCCCTTGCGACTGCGGCGCGAGCGGCGCGAACGTTTTTTGCGCGGGGCGCTGACGCCACCGCCGGCGCTGTCGTCCCCATCGCGTTCCCGCGCGGGGTCGCCCTCGCCGTCGGCGGGCTCATCGCCCTCGTTCGCGTCGCTTTCCTCGGTCCAGCCCGCACCCTCCTCGTGGTCGTCCACATGGAGGCCGACCGCGCCCTCCCCGATCGATCCATCGCCGGCGGTGCCCGTGGTCGTTCCTCCGCGCTTCGAACGCCGTCCGCGACGGCGGCGTTTCTTGCGTCGCGGAGCGTCCTCGCCTTCCGCGGCGGCGGCGCGCTCGTCCGACCCATCCCCGTCGAATCCGTCGACGGGCGCATTCCCTTCAACTGTTTCGTCCTCGTCGAGCGGCGCGACGGTTGCGACTTCGCCGTCGTGCTCCAGTCCGCGCGCGTCGAACCGGCTGGCGCTCGGCGCTTCGAACTCCGCTTCGGGCAGCGGGATCGCGCGGGGCGCACGGCGCGAGGCCGAGCCCGTGGCGCGGGACCGCGAACGGGCCGGCGCTCGCTTCGCAGGTTCGGTCGACGGCGCTTCCTGCGCGCTGTCCACAGCCAGCGACCCGTCGGTCAGCGCGCCGTTCTCGGCGACGGTGTCGTCGGCCGCAGCGTCTTCGAAGCCAGCGTCAACCTCGCCGGCCGCCGCCACGGCGCGCGCACCACCGCGCCGCCCGCGGCGACGTGCACGACGACGCGGTGTGGCCTCATCGCCGGCGCTTTCTTCCGGGACATCCGCGGCGGGCTCGAAGTCGCCGCCGTCGCCGGAAGAAGAAGAAGAGGAGGCGTCGGAACCAAAAATCGGGTCGCCGATGGGGGTCGGCTCACCCGGGGCCGCGGGGTCTCGCCCGGGCGGCGTGGGGACGTGGGTCATCGCAGGGGGTCCGTTGAGCGTTCGATCGCAGGATCGAGGTGCCCCCGGTGGGCGTCGCGCGCCGGTGCTCGGCGGGGCGTCCGTGGACGCCGCCGCGTCGGACGGGCGGGAGCGCTGCGCAACGGTTCGGTCCCCTGGGGCGCCGGAGTTGGCCAGGCGACCGAGGGTCGGGGGCCGTGTGGCTACCGGGCGAGAGCCAAGCTGCCACCCGGCGATCCGCCGAGGATTTCGCGAGCGCGGAGGACGTCCTTGAGCGCGCGCCGCAGCGCCGGCCCGGCGGCGCGCGACCCACGGCCGCTGCAGATCGCGGAGCGCACGGGCAAGGCGTCGGCCCGGGGGGCCGCGGCGGCGAGCACCCGGGAACCGGGGACACGCGTGTTCGAAGAGGGCGCGACCGCTACGGGCTCCGGACGATCCGGGGCGCTTCGGCGCGGACGCTCGCCGGCGCGGTGCTCGTCGGCCCCTTCGGGCCAACGGGTCGCGGGCGATGCGCGATGGTGGCCGATCCGGGGGCCCCGTGTCGACCGCCCAGCCTTCCAAAAGCCACCGCTCGGGCCGGATTCGGGCCACGGGGGGCCCTAGAGCTCCGCCAGGGGCGCCTGGAATGGAGCGGGCCGCAGCGGCATCAGCCCCCGCGGCCCGCGCGACGTGTCGTGGTGGGTCCGAGGTCACTGGTCGCCCGTCGGCGCCGGCTGGCCGTCGACACCCGGCTCGACGAACGTGGTTAGCTCCACGGTGCCACCGGCTTGGACCTGCGCGGAAACCGGCTCCTTGCGGGGTTTCGGCGGACCCTCTTCGCCGAAGACGAGCTTGCCGAGCTCACCCTCGTACAACTTGCGGCGACGCTCGAGTTCACGCTGCAGCATCACGTCCGTGTCGCGCGCCGAGCGCACGATCGTCGGAGTGATGAACACCATCAGGCTGCGCTTTTCCTTGTTGCGCTCGCGGTGCTTGAAGAGTTCGCCAAGCACCGGAATGCGGCTGATGTACGGGATGCGCGACACACGCTCGGTCTCCACGTCCGTTGTCAAACCGCCGATCACCGCGGTCTGGCCGCTTTCGAGCAGCATGCTCGTGACGATCGTCGAGGCGCGCACCCGGGGCAGCGCGATGGAGCCTTCAGCGCCAGACGCACCGACCGTGAAGACGTCGAAGCCCGCAGGTGCGAGCCCCGTTTGACCCGTGCCCGAAAGGCTGGTTTCCTTCGGGATGACTTCCATCGTCAGCGTGTTCGTGCCGGGGATGATGTTCGGCACGATCAGCAGTTGGAAGCCCACTTCGACGGGCGAACCGTTCGCTTCCTGGACCGAAAGGTTCAAACCACCGGCTTGACCTTGTTCGGTGCGCGCTTCCGCATAGCGGATCGTTTCACCGACGAAAATCGTCGCTTCACGGCCGTCGAGCGCGATGATCTTCGGCGCTTGAACGACCTGCGACTTGGTGTCGCGCTGGAGCATGCGCAGCGTCGCCGTCACGCCGGTGAAGGACAAGGATCCGAAGATCGTGGCCGGAACGACGGTGCTGCCCGCGTTGAGGGTCGGATCCGTGAACGGTCCCGAGCCCGAATCGTTGGCGATGATGCTGTCATCGAAACCGCCGTCACCAAGGTCGAAGGGCAGTTTGATCGGGATCTGGCCCATGCTCATGGACACACGCGGACCGTCCTCGCCGTAATCGATCCCGAGGTCGAACAGGTCGGAGTTTGCGGTGGACACGAACTTGACGTCGACGAAGACCTGGGCGGGCTCGACGTCGAGGCGCTCGAGCATGTCCGAGATCTCAGCGTGCACCTGAGCGGTGTCCCGCACAATCAGCACGTTCTTGTCGGCGATGTAGTTGAGCTCGCCGCCCGTGCTGAGGGCACGGCGCAGTGCGGTGATGATCGGGAAGTCCTTGTCGAGGTCACCGGACGGCGGCTTGATCGCGCCGGCGACGAACTCAGAGTTCAGGACGGGCACGTAGTTGCCCTTCGGGCGCAGGAAGCGCAGTTGGTAGCTCTTGGCCTCCATCTGGGCCTGCAGGCTGACCGGGTCGACGACACGCAGAATGCCGCGCGCCTCCTCGACGATGACGTAACCTAGGGTCTTGACCGCCACTTCGAGGGCGTCGCGCCAGGGGACGTCCGAAAGACGCAGCGACAGCGAACCTGTGACCTCCGGCGCCACGACGATGTTCGCACCGCTGACCGCGGCGATCGCGTCGATGACTTCCGTCACGGACGCATTGGTGAACTTGAAGTTGACGCGCGGCGGCTTGGTCAGCGTGAGTACGCCAGCCGTGCGTTGCTCGACCACGCAGCCCGCGAGTTCCGCGGCGAGTTGCAGCGCTTCGCGCCACGACACGTCGCTGAGTTCGAGGGAAATCGGCGTCTCCGCGCCCTCGAGGATGACCAAGTTCGCACCGGACTGCTGGCGGAGATAGTCCACCACTTCCCGGAGCTCTCGGTTCTCGACGCGCAGGGAAACCCGTGCACCTTGGTTGGGAACTTGGGCGTCCGCAAGGGGCGCACAGAACCCGATGGCCAACACCGCGGCCACCATTCGGATCAGTGTCTTCAAATCGTGCCTCCCCCGTGGTCGCGACCCGGGGCTTCCTACCTGGTTAGTTGCCGATGGCCTGCCTGACCGCGATGCCCTCGAACAAGAACTCGACGAATTCGTACGAGATCGAGAGCACTTGAAGGTCGGGACCGACCATGTCGCCGACCGCCTTGGACTTGCCGTCGATCAACGCGATGAAGCGCCCTTCGATGACGCTCAGCCCGTTGATCTTTAGTCCGAGACGGTTGAATTTGATGACCTTGCGCGCGAGTTCGGCGTAGAACTCGACCTGCTCGACGAGCTCGTCGATGAGCGGTTCGCCGGGGACCACCTGTGCCAGCCGGGGCTGCACAGTCTGGTAGGCCTGGAGCGCCAGATCGAACTCGTCCGCGCTGAGGTGGACTTCCATCGCCTCCGCGGTTTTTTCAAGGAACTCCCGCGAAGGACTGCGCTTGTCGATCACGTCCAAAACCTCGCGGATGCGGGCGATCTCATCGACCACCTCGATCTGGAAGCGGCGTTTTGCCGGTTCGTAGCTGAGGTAGGCCTCGGATTCCACGCGCCGCACCTCGATCTCGAGCGTGGCGAGCTTGGTTTCGAGGTCGCGCCGCGACTTGATCTGCGCGACGACGGTCTGCGCCGCTTCGAACTCGGACGTGATCAACGCGGCTTGGACTGCGTGCTGCACAAGGCCGTCCACCAACGCGATCTGCTCGGTGATCGGGATCGTGGTCGTTTCGTCGTTGGCCAGGATGCGCGGGTCGATCCAAGGGTCGCGGCGATTGCGGCTGCCCTTGTAGGCGTATTTGGGAAGGATCAGATCGTTGGTGCGCTTGGCGATGTCGCCCATCATCTGGTCGCGCTTGCGCTCGTAACCCTCGACCTGCACCCGATCCGGACGGCCCGTTTCGTCGTAGACGTACGTCTCGACTTCCATCGTCACCGCGTGGCTCTGGGGCCCCGATTCCTCATCCATGCGGCGGCGTTTTGCGGCGCTCAACTGGAAGGCCGGGATCGACATGAACTGCTGGCTGGTTTCGACGAGGTTGAAAAACGCCAGCAGTTGGAACGCATCACCCTCGAACTGCAGGGTGTACGCGGCCTTCTCGAAATCCGTCTTGTTCGCCTTGGGCCCGCGGGCCGTGTTTTTTTCCTGCAGTGAACTGATCCGCACCTGCGCTTCCTGGGCGAAAGCGTGCAGCGCGCGCGTGAAGTTGGGCATGTCCTTCGCGTTCGGAAGGATCGTGCGCACAACTTCGTCCGTCTCGCGCTGCAAGATCACATCGCGCTCGATGTCGGGTGTGCGGCTCAGCAGCTTGCGGTTGCCCGCAATGTCGGCATCCATCTGCACCGATTTTTCGCGCAGCGCAAGGACCGTGGAGTGTTGGCTGTACAGGAGGCCGCCGAGCGCCAGCGTGATGCACACGCCGCTCGCCAGGCCAACAAGGCCCTTTTTCTTGGGGTCCATCAGGAACTCCTCTCGCTCGTCTCAGCCGACGTCTTGGCCTTCGCGGGGGCGGGCTTCTTCGGCTCGTCGGGGGCTTTGATCTGGAACTCGAGGGGGAACGACCACACCTCGGACGGAATGCGCGTGGGATCGGTCTCGCTGAGGCGCCCCTGGGGCGGCTTCGGCGGCAACAGACCGCGGGCGAAGTCCGATTGGGCGAGGTCATCGAGGAAGTTCGCCATGTGCGTGATGCTGGCCGAACCCGAGAACCCATCCGCGCGCAGGGACCCGAGCGTTCCCGTGCGCTTGTCGACCTTCTGAACGACGTTGAGGTCGCCGAACCACACGAGGTACTTCTCGCCGTCCCCGCCGCGGTTGACGACGTCGACCAGTTGGTCCACCTTCTCCGTCCAGGCGATGCGGGTCGTGGAGATGTCGTTGAGCGTCTGCTCGCGCGACAGAAACTCCTTGTTTTCACGTTCGAGCGAACGGTGGTAGGCGACCTGGGGAGCCTGGTTGTCGTACTCACCCTGGAGCACGGCCAAATGCCCCTCGATCTGCGCTTGCACGCCGAAGGCGGTCCACGCCCACCAGGCGACCAGCGTCGCGTCGACCGCCACGAACGCCGCGATGGCGGCCATGGCCTTGAACGACGACCGCTTCGACTTGCGGTACTCGTCCGGAAGCAGGTTGATGGTAATCATGCTGCACGCACCCTGGAAGCCAGGCCAATCGCGACGGCGAGGGATGCCGAGTTGGCCTCGAGCTCCTCGACGTTGACGCGGTCGGCATCCACACGCAGGCCGTCCAGCGGGTTCCACACTCGGGTGGGACGGCCCAACGCCTGTTCGATGAACGCCACGGCGCCGGGGGCGAGCGAACCGCCACCCGACAGCAGCACTTCCTCGACCCGAACGCCTTCGCGGTTTTCGACGTAATCGAGCGACAAGGAGATCTCGCTGACGAGGTCTTCCAGCACCGGGGAAATGGCGCGAGCGACCTCGACTTCGCGGTCGCCCGGTGTGCGCTTGAGGGCTTCGGCTTCGAACAGCTCGAGGCCCAGCCGGCGCGCCACCGCCTGCGTCATGTCGCCGCCGGCGATGCCGATTTCCCGGCTGAAACAGGTTTCGCCGCCGAGCAGCACGTTGATCTGCGTGCGGGTGGCGCCCACGTCGACGAGGGCAACACCCTGTTCGCCGCCGTCGTCTCCGCGCACGGCGCTAGCCGCGCTCATTTCCCAGGCGTTTGCCAGGGCGAACACGTCGACATCGACGATCGTGGGCTGCAGGCCGTGGAACACGACGTCCTGCAACTGGCTGTGGACGACGCTCTTCTGGCACGCCACAAGCACCACTCCGACTTGGCCTTCGGCGTCGTTATCACCCTCGGCGTGGGAGCGCCGCTGGAGCCGCTGGCAGTCGAGGACGACGTCGGCAGCATCGAAGGGTAGGTACTTGTCCGACTCGAAGCGGATCGCCTGGCGCAGCTCGGCGTCCGACATCGGCACCATCGAGATGTAACGCACCACGACGTTCTGGCCCGCGACCCCCGTTGCGACCGCTTTCGTGCGGAACTTGCCCTGCTCGTAAAGTTGGCCGAGCGCGACGGAGCGCTCGCTGCCGACGGGCACCTCGACGCGCGCAAAACCCGTGATCACGGGCTCGGAACCATCGAGACTGATCTCGATGGCCTTCAGCGTCTGGGTGCCGAGGTCCAGACCGATGAGGCACTTGGGTTTGCGGAACAACGCCTTGACTCCCTGGGTTGGGCCTCCTTCGAGGCCGCGGGATGCTGGGAACGGGCCGGCTTTGCGGTCGGCCTTCGGCGTGTCCTTCGGCGCTGTCGGCGCGCCGGGTTGAGTGCGACGCGGGCAAACCCGGTTGCGCCGTGCCCGCGTTCCCGGGGATGCGAAGGCCCCGATCGGCGGTTGCGACGGCCCTCAGCCCACGGCGAGCCCATACACCCCGCGCGGGGGCCTGCCCGGCCGCTTCGAGCCCGCCCGTCAATGCCGTGGGCCGACGGGGTACCGCGGATGTTCCACGGGTCAGGCGCCCTCAAAACGCGGCCTGACCGAAGCGCGGCCTGACCGCAGCGCGGCGGTGGGCCATCGAGGTCGATTCGCCGCCGATTCGCGGCAGGGGGGGGCAATGGATTCGCCCCCACCCCCGCTTCAGCCCGTCTCGCGCTCTCCGAACCCGTCGCGGAACAGGGCACAGATGTCGGCGAGGAGCGCCTCCGCGTCCCCGCCTTTCGCGCACAGCTCGAGCTCCGAGCCGCAGGCCGCGTTCAGGGTCATCAACTCGAGGATGCTCTTGCCGTTGACAAGCCGGCCGTCAAAGCCGATGCGCAGTTCACTTTGGTAGCGCAGGGCGGTGGACACCACCGCATGGCACGGGCGAGCGTGCAATCCCTGGCTATTGGCGACGAGCACCTTGCTGCGGTGTTCCACGGTGGGACGGATCATGGCGAGTTGGGCGCAAGTTCACCGGAGCGCGGGCGTCCGCGGTCCGCTAACCGCCGCGATGTCACAGCGTTCACCGCCACTGCTTTAAGCGCCACTGCTTTAAGCGCCACTGCCTTAATTGTCACTGCTTTAATTGTCACTGCCTTAATTATCACTGCGTCGACATCTCGCGCAGCAGGTCGACGAGTTCGGTGCGGGTCTTCGCGGACAGTGCAAAACGGCGGAAGTCCTCGTGGCGCCCGAGCCGCGCGATCCAGCGCATCATCTCAAGGTGCCGCTCGGGATCGTGCTCGGAACTCGCCTCCGCCGGCCGAAGGACGGTGAAAAACAGGTACACGGGTGCGCCGTCGATCGCGCGCCAATCCAGACCGTCGGGTTGGAGCGAGAAGCTCACCGCCGCCCGGTCGAGCCCAGCGAGCTTGACGTGCGGGATCGCGACCCCCATGCCGACGCCCGTGGATGCCATCCGTTCGCGCTCGAGCAGCGCCTGGAGCGCCGGCGCTTCCAGTTCGCTCGGCAACTGGCCAGACTTCACCAGGTTCGCCACGATCTCCTCGAAGATCCCATCCCGCTCGGCGCCCTTGAGGCGGATGCTGCACGCGGCGGGTCGGAACAACTTCCAAAAGGCGTGGATATCGATTTTCATCTGGCTTCGGCGCGGACCGACCAAAGTCTAGCAGATCGGATCTCGCGAATACGGTCGCGGACGCCCACGAACCGCGTGTGGTCGCGCGTGCATGCCGCGGAACACGCCGCATGTAGGCAGGCAACCGCACCGCGCGGCGACCACGAACCGCAAAGCGGTAGACGCGCAGCTCTGGGGCTGCGTGGCTTCTATCCAGCCTATCCGGCGAGCGGAGACCGGGGCGTAGATCAGGTCCGCTCGCGGCGGCGCACCGATTTGGCGAGCTTCTGCTTGTGGCGGGCGAGAACGTTCGACATGCGGTCGACGGACTCATCCAGGGCCTTCGACAGCGAATCGGCGCGGGAATCGACCACCAGCACGACACCCGGCCGGGCGCTCGCAACGAGTTCGACCCGGTGGATGTGTTGTTGCTGTTCGAGCAGCGCGCGAATCGACTCGGTTCGGTCGAAGTAGCGCGCGAGCCGCTGGAGCTTCTCCTCCACTTGACCGCGCACCTCGGCGGGGTAGTCGTCGTGCGGTATGGAGACTTCGATCTTCATGCGTATGGATCCCCTCGGGCCGCCCGTTGGGCGTCCTCAGTCGGCCTCGCGGTGCGCCGCGTTCGCGGCGCCACCCCACTGTATTCAGCATGGAGCGCTAAGGGGGCCGGGTCAAGACCCGCGCAAGCGCCCGTCGGACATCGGCATTGGCGGTGCGAAAAATCCACGCGGATGCCGCGGAATCCAAAGCTCTGGCACCGCGGTCGCGCCCGGCGGACGACCGACGACCGTCCACGGGCCGCAGCGTGCCGTTTCCCGTCAATCAATCCCGCGCGGGCGCGGAGCGCGCCGCGAAACAGGGCTCGGCGTAGCGCACCGACAAAAGATACAGGCCAGCGGCGGGCGCGGTCGGGCCCGCACGCGATCGGTCCAAGGCGGCCAGTGCCGCCGCGAACTCGTCCACGGAGGTGCGCCCGCGGCCCACGTCGACCAATGAGCCGGCGATGGTGCGGACCATGTTGTAGAGAAAGCCGTTGCCCTGCACGACGAGCGCAAGTCGGTTGCGCCGCCGCACGATCCGCAGGGATGTGATCGTGCGCACGTTGGAACGGCGTGGCGAACCCGAACTCGCGAGCGATGTGAAATCGTGTTCGCCGACGAGGTGCGCTGCCGCGCGGCGTATCGCATCCACATCGAGCACTCCGCGCACCGCCCAGGCCCGCCCGCGAACGAAGGGCGAAGGCTCGGCGTCGGTCCAGATGAGGTAGAGGTAGCGCTTGCCCCGCGCGTGGAAGCGCGAATGAAACTCTGCGGGGCACGTTTCGAGGGCGCGCACCACCACCTCCGGGGGCAGGTGCGCGTTGAGCGCGCGCCGCAGCCGGTTGTCGTCCAGCGGAGTGTCAACGTGGAAGTGCGCCACTTGTCCAAGCGCGTGGACTCCCGTATCGGTCCGCCCCGCGCCGTGCACGACCACCGGCCGGTGGAGGAAAGCCTCAAGCCCCTCCTCGATCGTCTCCTGAACGGATTCGAAGCCGTCCTGGCGCTGCCATCCAAAAAAACGCGCGCCGTCGTAGGCGACGAGGATCCGGACGTTGCGCATGGCGCCCGGGAGGATAGCGAGTTGCGGCCGCGGGCGGGCGAGGGCGGCGTTAGGCGGCAAACCGGCGGCGGCGGTAAGAACTCGGCAGACCAAGTTCCGCACGCATCTTCGCAACCGTGCGGCGCGCGACGTCGAACCCCTCGCGGGCAAGGCGCTCCGCGAGCTCGTCGTCCGCAAGCGGCGCCGCGGGGTCCTCGGCGGTGACCAACTCCGCGAGTCGGGTGCGCAGCGCCCCCGCCGTGTGCCCCCCGCCGGGGGCCGCGGCCTGGAAGAACGCCTTCAGCGCAAGGACGCCGTGCGGCGTTTCGATGCTTTTGCCCGCAATCGCGCGGCTGACCGTGCTCGGGTGCAAGCCGAGCTCCTCGGCCACGTCGGCCTGCTGGAGCGGAACGAGCTGCGCGGGACCGCGCTCGAGGAACGCGCTTTGGTGGCGCAGCAGGCATTCGGCGACACGCCGCAGGGTCTGGGCGCGTTGTTCGACGGCGCTGAGCAGCGCCCGCGCGCGGGCCACGCCGTCGCGCAAGCGTTGGCGCACGTCGGCCGGTTGCGAGCGGTCGCGCGCGAGCACGAGCACGGTCGAGTCGAGGCTCATCACGGGCAGCGTCTCACCCACGCTCGAGAGCTCGAACCCCGAACCGGTCCAACGCACCGCGAGTTCGGGGCGCAACGGTTCGGCCGGCTCCTCCTGGAGCGCCCGCGCGGGCCGCAGTTCGAGCCGCCCGAGGCGCTCCCGCAGCCGCTCGACCGCGGCGACGCCAACTCCCATCAGACGCGCGATGCGCGGTGTGCGGTTGCGCGCGAGGTCGTCGAGGTGTTCCTCGATGAGCGTACACAAAAGCGTGTATTCCGGTTCGGTGCGCTCGAGCTGCAACAGCAGCACTTCACACAGGTCGCGGCCCCCCAAACCCTTGGGCTCGAGGTTTTGCAGAGCGCCGATGGCGCGGCCAAGAGCGGCTTGTGTGGCCTCCAAACTCCGGCGCGCGGCCTCGGCGAGCAGCGTGCCATCGCTCGTGCGCAGCCAACCGTCGTCGTCGAGGAACTCCACCACGAGGTTGAACCAACCGCGGTCCACATCCGCCGGGGCCTGCTCGCCCAGGCGTTCGCGCCAGCCGGCCTGCGCCGCGGGGAGGCTCGCCAACCATTGCGCGTGTTCGTTCCCCCCCGCCACCCGGCGGGACTCGCGCCGCGCAGGAAGCGTCGGGGCAGGGCGCTCTTCGATGCGCAGGGCTTCGTTGCTCTCGTAGGCCTCCCGCAGGTGGACCGCGAGTTCGGCCGCGGGCAATGCGAGCACTTCCAGGGACGCGAGCAGCCGTGTTTCGAGGCGCTGCTCCTGCCGCTGGCCGGCACCCATGCTCTGGCCGAGCCGTTTGTAAGGTCCTTCGTTCACCACGCCGGGCCTATCGTCGCCCCTACCGCACAACCTGAGCGGGCAGGGCGCGGGTCCGGCCACGCGCGAACGAGAGGTGGGAAGAGCGCCGCGCCCTCCCCCCCCCGAGGAGGACGGTCCGGCGCGGTGAGGATCACCCTTTTGGAGCGCCGCCCGGGTCCGCCGCGGGTGGGGTCGCCCCGGGCCCCGAACGGGACCGGCGCAGGGCCACCCGACCCTCGAGCGCATCTTCGAGCACACCCCGGTGCAGGTATTCGATCGCGCTGCCCGCGGGAAGCCCCCGCGCGAGGCGCGTCACGCGCACCCCGAGGCGCGCGGTTTCGATCGCGTTGAGAACGAGCAACGCCGTGGCCTCACCCTCCTGGTCGGGATCGGTTCCAAGGATCACTTCTTCGATACCGCCGCGACCGAGCCGCTCGACGAGCTTGCCCAGCGACAAATGACGGGTGTCGACACCTTCCGCGGGATTGAGCGCTCCCATCAACACGTGGTAGCGGCCCTTAAAAACCCCCGCACGCTCGAGCGCTTCGACGTCCCGCGGCTCCTCGACGACGAGCACAACGCGCGTGTCGCGGCGCGGGTCTGCACAGACCGCGCAGGGGTCCGCATCGGCGGCGTTGCCACATTCGCCGCAGCGCACGAGGTTCAGCGCGGCGTGGTCGATGGCGCGCGCGAGTTCCCGCGCCGACGGGTCGCGAAGGACGTGGAAGGCGAGCCGTTCGGCGCTTCGGCGCCCAATGCCGGGGAACCGCTCGAAAGCCTGGACCAGTTGTTCGAGCGGCTCGGGGTAGGCCATGGCGGGCGGTGCAAAAGGACGGCGATGCCCTACAGGCCGCCCGGCAGCGGCAATCCGCCGGTCAGCTTCGAAAACGTCTCTTCGGAAAGGCGCTGCGCACGGCCCAAGCCGTCGCGCACCGCCGCAGTGACGAGTTCTTCGATCAGGACGCGGTCGGCTTTTGCCGCGACCTCGTCGGTGACCTCTACCTTGAGGAGCTTCGCGTCGCCGCTGAACTCGACGCGCACGGCACCACCCCCGGCGGAACCGTGCACGACCGCGGCGGCGAGCTGCTCGCGCGCCCGCTCGAGCTGGCGTTGCATCTCTTGGGCCTGCTTCAGCAGGTTGCCCATTTCTCCAAAGGATCCAGCCATGTGAATCAGAGCTCCTCGATGCGCCCGCCGAACAGATCGGCGACTCCGCGGGTGAAAATGTCCTCGGCGGCGGCGGCCCGCGGGGGCGGCTGGCCGATTGTCAGTTCGAGCGCAACCTCGCGCCCCACGGCCTCCGAGAGGGCGCGCTCGATCGCGCGTTGATTGCGCCGGTCCTCGACCAGCCTGCGATCGGCTTCCCCGAGATCGCGCAGCGCAAGCCGCACGCGGCTGTCTCTTATACACATCTGACGCTGCCGACGAATAGAGAGGTGTAGATCTCGGTGGTCGCCGTATCAT